>Ga0070671_100001629_pt1 | contig 16929 bp, 18 predicted proteins | sample KBSS73metaG_FD_65341 | JGI IMG/M metagenome (GOLD analysis project Ga0070671, IMG submission 65341) | Switchgrass rhizosphere microbial communities from Kellogg Biological Station, Michigan, USA - KBS S7-3 metaG | ecosystem: Host-associated > Plants > Roots > Rhizosphere > Soil ...
TCGCGCTCGACGCCCTGAATGGCGATCACGGTTGCTGCCACGACGGGGAATATGGCATCGAACACGATCATCGTGATTTTTGAGATGTCGAACACGCCGAGCCACAGGATCACCACCGGCAAAAACGCGATCTTCGGCATCGGAAAGCCTACCGAGATGAGGGGATCGAAAAACCACCGCGCTATCGCATTGCGGGACATAGCCATTCCCAGGACAATGCCACCAGCCGCGGCGATGAAAAATCCAACCATGGCGCGATAGAGCGTAACGGCGGTGTTGATGGCGAGGTCGCCCGACACGGCATCGTTCCAAATTCGCTCCAGCACGCTGCCCAACGCCGGTAACTGGAAGGGGGTGACGATGCCACTGCGCACCACCAGTTCCCACGCTGCCAGCAACAGCACGATGGAAATAATTCGTGCCCCCGCCCAAAGTGTCGACCGCAAAATGCGCAAGGCCGGCGGTGATAGCGGGGCCTGGTCTATTGCCGCCATAGCAGCACCCGGTTCACGAACGTCTGGTAGATACGGTCGGCGGCAAACCCGAGGAATGAGACAGTGAACACGACCGCATACATGGCGTCGTAACTACCATTGGCGCCAAGAAAACCGATCAGATAACCGAAGCCCTTCTGCGCCACGATCAATTCCGACGACACCAGCAAGATAAACGCGAGCGAAAGTGCGGTACGAATGCCATTGAGCAGCTCCGGCATGGCGCTCGGTAACACGACGTCCCACAACATACGCAGGCGGTTCGCGCCCATGCTTCGTGCCGACCACACCAGCACTTGTTCGCTCGACCTCGCTCCGTTGAAAGCGCCGATCGTCACCGGCAGCATGCAGCCGAGGAAGATCAGCAAAATTTTAGAACCGTCTCCGAATCCGAGCCAGATCACGGTCACAGGGATGAGCGCGGACTTCGGCAACGGATAGAAAATTTCGACCAGCGGTGCGACCAGCACATTTACCGGCTTCCACCAGGCCATGCTGATGCCGAGAAGGGTGCCGACGATGACCGATAGGGCCAGTCCCACACCAGCTCGGTAAAGCGAAGATGCGCCATTGCTGACAAGTTCGCCGTCCTTGATCATGTCGATCCAGGCGGCGATGACATCGGACAGGGGTGGGAGCGCGGTGCTCGACACGAGCTCCAGCCGCGCCGCCAGTTCCCAGCCGGCGGCAAGCAGGAGAAGCGGCAGGTAGCGGATCAACGACTGTTTCATGGGTTCACGCCGTCGCGAGTCATGCTCGTTTGCCCTGCGCTTTGATGGCTTCGTCCTTCACCAGATTCCAGATTTCGTCGACTTTCTCGACGAAAAATTTGTTCTTGAAGATGTCGGGATCGTTCTTGTCGAACTTGGTGTCGACGATGGTCTTGATGCGTCCAGGCCGCGCCGACATAACCGCGACGCGGTCGGCGAGGTAGACCGCTTCCTGCACGTCGTGGGTGACGAAAATCACTGTTTTCGGCGTGCGCTGCCAGATGCGCAGCAACTCGCTCTGCATCAATCCGCGGGTCTGCGCGTCAAGAGCGCCGAACGGTTCGTCCATCAGCAGGATCTTGGGGTCGAAGGCGAGGGTGCGCGCAATTGCGGTGCGTTGTTTCATGCCGCCCGACAATTGCGACGGATAGCTGTCCTCGAAGCCGGAAAGGCCGACCAGTTCGATGAAATCCATAGCGCGCTTCTCGCGCTCTTCTTTCGGCATACCTTGCCGTTCCAGGCCGTAAAGAATGTTTCCGCGCACGGTCTTCCATGGAAACAGCGCAAAATGCTGGAAAACGATGCCGCGGTCAGGGCCCGGACCGGTCACTTTCTTGCCGTCGACCAGAATGGCACCAGTTTCGACCGGCAAAAAGCCGCCGATCAGGTAAAGCAGGGTGGACTTGCCGCAACCGGAAGGTCCGAGCAAAGCGACAAATTCACGGTTGGCGACATCGAGTGAAACCTGATCGAGCGCCAGCACTTCCCGACCGCGCGGAGGGCGGTAGAGATGATTGACGCGGTCGATGACGATTTGTGCCACCGGTGCCATAATGTCAGCAAGCGTCCTCACTTGCCGCGATCTGTCAAGCTCCGTCCACGCTAGCCCAACGGCGGCCTTGTCCTATAATGCGGGACGTCATTCTATCTGCACTATAAAGAGGAAACGTCAGTGTCCAACACGCTTCTCGAAGCCTGCCACGAACTCGCGCTCGCCAACCACATCGTTGCGAACGAGGGTGTCATTGACGCCTTCGGCCACGTCAGCATGCGGCATCCCGACAATCCCCATCGCTATCTGCTGTCACGCTCGCGAGCGCCCGAACTGGTAACGGCCGAAGACTTCATTGAATACGACATTAATTCGCAACCACTGCGCGATCCTGGCGTCGGGCAGTATTCCGAGCGGGTGATCCACGGAGAAATTTACAAGGCGCGGCCGGAGGTGAACTCTGTGTGTCATCACCATTGTCCGGCGTTCATGCCGTTGCTTGCGACGGGCACGGATTACATGCCGATTTTTCACCTCGGCGCGGTGGGCGGCATTCGCCCGCCATTTTGGGACCAACGCGACGAATTCGGTGACACCAACATGCTCGTGGTCAAGCCGGAGGAGGGCGCCTCTCTCGCGCGTGCTCTCGGAAAGCATTGGATGGTGCTGATGATGCGCCACGGCGTCACCGTTGCCGGCACCAGCGTGCGCGACTGCGTTTTCCGCTCAGTCTATTCAGCGCGCAACGCCGAGTATCAGGTGCGTGCGCTAACGATCGGTTCGGACATTGCGACGCTTTCACCGGGCGAAACGAAGTTGGCCGGTCAGATCAGCGCCAAGACAACGGGCCTCATGCGCTCGTGGGAATACTGGTCGATGCGCATTGCCAACAAGGCTCGTGCGGCCGCAGCCAAGGCTGATAAACCGGCAAGTAAGAAAGCCAAACCGGCACGTACTAAAACCAGGTCCAGGCGCGCCACCAGGAAGCGTCGTCGCTGACAAATTGGGCTTTCCCGCGGGCAGCTCCCGGTGTTGAATGCTGCCCACGATGGGAGCGACAAAACAACATAAATTGTGGATGGGAGGAACGCATGAGGACCTTCAAGAGTATCGTTGGCGCGCCTGGCCTCGTTGTCGCGCTAGTGCTGGGTGTCGGCTCCGCCTTGGCAGACGACACACTCAAGGTGGTCATCGGGCAAATTAATAACTGGGAAAATCAGGCGCCGACACTCGGACAGGATGCCGGCATATTCAAGAAACATGGCCTCGTGCTGGAGAACACCGGGACACAAGGCGCTGGTGAAACAATCCAGGCGGTAATCTCGGGCAGTGCCGATATCGGCGCGGGCGTTGGCGCCGCCGGTGTGATGCGCGCGTTCGCGAAAGGCGCACCGGTGCGCATCCTCGCGCCGGCTTTTACCGGCACGGGTGATCTATTTTGGTACGTCAAGGCAGATTCCAAGATTCAGAGCCTGAAAGACGCTACACCGGAGACGACCATCGCCTATTCGACGAATGGCTCCAGTTCGAACAACATTGTCGTCGCTTTCGTCAGCGAGCTCGGCGCGAAGGCGAAGCCGACAGCGACTGGGGGGCCGGCTGCGACGCTTACAGCAGTGATGTCCGGCCAGGTCGATATCGGCTGGGCCGCGCCGCCGTTCGGTTTGCGGGAAATCAAGGAAGGCAAGATTCGTATCGTCGCAAAGGGCAGCGATGTGCCGTCGCTGCGTGGACAGACGGTGCGCACGCTGATCGTCAATGCTGAGTCTCTGAAAACCAAACGCGATGCGATCATGCGTTTCATGGATGCCTATCGGGAGACAGTGGACTGGATGTATTCCGACCCCAAAGCGGTCGAGATGTATTCCAAGAAGCTGAATCAGCCGGTCGAGTTGCTGAAGGAATCCATGGACAAATTCCAGCCGAAGGAAACACTCCAGACGGACAAATTTGCTGACCTGGATGGCGCAATTGCCGACGCGGTGAAGCTGAAGTTCCTTGAGCAACCGCTAACGAAAGAACAGGTTACCGAGCTGCTGCAAATTCCGCCGCGCAAGAAATAAATTCGGGATTCTTCGAAAAACGAACGGGCCGCTGCATGCAGCGGCCCGTCTGCATTGGTGCAATGTTGATCAGGTCTTCTTTTTCTTCTTGCCACCGCCTGCCTTGGCTTCCTTGCAGGCGCCCGACTTGGCAGCCGTCGCCTGATCTTTCGCCGCGTAGCAAGTGTTGAAATAGGTGAACTTCTGGCCACCCTTGGTCGCACAGACGGATCCTGGGACAGCCACAAGGCAACTCACCGGTTGCGGAGCAGGTGGCGCGGCCGCAGCTGTCTTTTTCTTGGCTGCCTCGCTGGGCACAGCCGAACCGATCACGATTGCCACGGCAGCCGCGGCAACAAACGTAGTGTAGGCAAGATTTTTGATCTTCATGTCATTCCTCCCGACATTGGACGGAACATAGTAAGAGGTGACACGCGACGAATACAAGAATTTTGGTGTTAAGTGCGACACAAACCTGAACGCGTGTTCATGTGGCGTAGCATTTTAATGCCGCCCTTTGGTCACGGCACTGATGGCATCGAGCATTGCGGCGCGCCCCGACTTCAATGTTTCGCGTACTTTTTCCTGCTTGCCGATGGCGCCCATTTCACGCTGGCGCCTGACGGTTGAGTCGACCATGAGCGGGTCGAGGCCGAGCTCCCGCAGGGTGGCCGCTGATTCCTCCATTTCAGCGGCCCGGCGCTCGCCGTGGCTCGCCATGCGCTCAAGGTTGTAGTCGGCGATTTTTGTCCAATCGAGCGTCGGGTAGTTGTTTTTGAGCGATGCGGTCACTTCCTCCAGCACGCCGGCCCTGCTCGCTGCGAGGAAGCATTCAAGCGTCAGGGCCTCAATGCCCTTGATCATGACGCTGCGGATCATCTTGATTGCTGCCGCAGAGCCGGTTTCACGGCCTACGACAGTGAATTGCATCTCCAGTTCACGGAGCAGCGGCGAAACCTCTTCCGCATGCGGCCCGGCGATCAACAGCGGCGTACGGTGCCGGGCAGGGTGAATCGGCGCTATCACGGCCACGTCGACATAACGGGCGCCTTCCCCCAGCAGACTGGCTGACTCCTGCTTGCGGCCAGGCGACACAGAATTAATGTCGAGAAAATACGGCCTTCCGATCAGATGCGGTGCGGCCGAACGCGCGGCGTCTGCGCTGGACGCCGCGGTGACGGCCGATATGATCATGTCCGTTTCGCGCACGGCGTCGGCGGCCGACGATGCCATGCGCACGCCCATCGTCTGGGCAGCCGCTTTCAGCGGCACGCCAGCCGTCCCGGGAAATAAAATATCCCAGGCGGCGATACGCTCGATCCCGGCGTCACGCAATCCGGAAGCGATTGCTTGTCCGGCTTCTCCGAAACCGATGAAGGAAACGCGTGGTGTATTGCGCCGGGTCATGGCTGGCTCGCGATCATGAGTCCGGAACACCAGGGACCGGCGGCGTGCCCTTGGTGTGGAACGATTTGATCGTCTGCAATCCCCAGGCTTGTCCTTTCCGGCGCTCGGCTTCGGTCCAGCGGATCGGTTTCCAGTCCGGCGCCAGCACAAGGCGTGCGCCAGCACAGGAGACCTCGACCCTGTTGCCGCCGGGTTCATACACATAAAGAAAGAAGGTCTGTTGGATCGCGTGTTTGTGCGGTCCCGTCTCGATAAAGATGCCGTTCTCGAGGAAGATATCAGCGGCACGCAGCACGTCCTCGCGCGCATCGAGCGCGAACGTGACGTGATGCAGGCGTCCCTTGGTGCTGGTGTGATCGCGTGTATAGGCGAAATCGTAACTCTTGTTGGTCGCGGTCATCCACATTCCGGCTTCGGTGCCGTCATCGAGCACAATCTGCTCCGTCAACATGAAGCCGAGATAGTTCTGGAAGAACTCCCGGTTCGCTTTGATGTCGACAGCGAGTCCGTTGAAATGATCGATACGACGCGTGTTAATCCCGCGCGCAGGATATTTCTGAGCCTGGTTTTTGAGCGCGGGTTTTAGCTCGGCCGGTGCGTCGTACCATTCGGTCTCATAGTAGATCTCGAATTGGTGGCCGTCGGGATCCTTGAAAACAAATGCTTTGCCGTGGCCGAGGTCTCCGTCGTTCCAGCCGATGTCAAAGCCGGAGCCTTTCAGTGCGGCGGCGCGTCGCTCCAACGCCTGCGGCGAGCGGGTACGGAAGGCAGCATGGCCAAGACCTGAGGCTTTTGACGCAGTGAGCTTGAGCGAATAGCGCTCGTAGTCGTCCCATCCGCGAAGGTAGACGCTGTCGCCTTTTTCGCCACTCTGCGTCATCCCCATGACGTCAATGAAGAACTTGCGGCTTTCTTCGAATTTCGGAGTGAGAAGTTCGACATGGCCGAGATGAGCAATGTCGTGGATTGGTTCGGGTGCCATAGGTTTCGATCTTTTGTCTCGTGTGATCAATTCTGCCGAAGCGCGCGTGCGAAGGCCAGCACCACGTTATTGGCCCGCGCCGGTATGATTTCGGCAAGGGAAAGGCCAGCCCTGTCTGCGAGCGTACGCAAATCGCGAAATTCGCGCAGATACCATTAGGCACGCCCGATTGTGATGGTCAAAGGCCGGCCCAAGGGCGCATCAGGCCCGGACCCACCGATTGCGAGGCCGCCTTCGTTGTTTTTAGGGGTATGATCGGGCAAGATGACCGTTTCAGCGGGTAATCCCGCGGTCCGTGCGCCGCCCGTCGCGTGCGTCGGACGGCCTTAGAAAAATAGTCTGGGAGGATGAGATGCACAGGTTTTATTCGACCGTCGCCTTGCTTGCCGCCGCGGCGCTGATGTTGCCGACAGCGGCCGGTGCGCAGCAAAAAGTCGTGATCGGCATTCCGACGTCGCCGCCCAATATCGTCCACATGCCGACAATCGTCGCCAAGGAACTCGGCCTGTACAAAAAAGCCGGCCTCGACGTCGATATCGTATCGCTCGGCGACGGCGTGAAGGTCTATCGCGCCTTGCTGGCGGGCAATATCGATTTTGGCCTTACACCCGGGGCACCGACGATTATCGGCCGGTCCAACGGAGCCGAGGTCAAAGCCCTCTCCGCGAACCTGCCGAAATTCGAAGCCTCGATGGTGGTGCGGGCAGAAATCAAGACGATGGAAGATCTGAAAGGCAAGCGCATCGGCATTCAAGAGCCGGGTGGTTTCGCCGATATTCTAAGCCGCAGCGTACTGCGCGCGGCCAAGATCGATCCCAAGGATGTCAACTTCGTCAGCATCGCAAGTGAAGACGTGCCGGCACTGGTCGCCAACCAGGTCGATACTGCGATCCTGCATGTCGAGCAGGAAATGTTGGCCAAAAGCAAGGTGCCTGACCTCCACGCCATTGGGCGCATGTGGGAGCTGCAGCCGAAAACGCTTTATACCTTCCTGTCGGCGACAGAGAAGACGATCAAGGAGAAACCTGCGGTCGTGCAGGCGGTCGTTACAGCCAATATCGAAGCGACCAGGATCATGTACATGGACAAAGCCAAAATCTTGCCGATCCTGGTCAAGCAAACCGGCTACCCGGAAAAAATCCTTTCGGAGAGCTTCGACTTCATGGTCAAGGAATGCATCTGGGACGCTAACAGCGGGCTTAGCCCCGAGCGCGTCAATTTTACTGCCGATCTGATGGCCAAGGTGGGCAATATCAAGGAAGGCAAGACGCCGAAATACGAAGAGATCGTCGACACGACCTTTGCGAAAAAGGCAATCGAACAGGTTGGCGAATGGAAAGGTCCGGTGTGTCCGACCGCAGCGTTCTGAGGGTTTGATCGGAAGTCGACGGGCGCCGCCTGGTCGGTGGCGCCCGTTGCGCAGGGATGCAGGGATCAGGAAAAAATTAAGATGAGCGTTGCCAATCAGGTCCATACGGGCCAACTCGCTGATGATGCGCCGCGCGCCACAGCAACCAACCCTTCGTGGTGGGAAAGGCCGGCACTATTTCGCTATGGCTTTGTCCTGCTGATCCTCATCGTGTGGCAGATCGTTGGACCTTTCATCAACCCGATATTCTTTACCTATCCTACAAAGATTGCCGAGGCCTTTTATACGACGACCATATCGGGCGAGTTACCGTACTTTCTCGGGCAAAGCCTGGAAGTGATGGTCTATGGCCTGAGCATTGCCCTTATTGTCGGAATTCCTCTTGGAATCGCGATGGCGCGCATCCGATGGCTCGACTGGGCGCTCGATCTGCCGATCAACGCTCTCTATGCGACACCATTGGTCGCGGTCGTGCCACTGCTCGTCCTGTGGTTTGGCATCTATCTGAAGGCCAAGATCATCGTCGTCTTTCTCTTTGCGGTGTTCCCGGTCCTGATCAATACGTACCAGGGCGTGCGTGAGTGCGACAAGAACATGCTCGAGGTCGCACATTCGTTCCGATCAAGCGAATGGCGCGTGTGGCGGGACGTGCTGCTGCCCTTCGCGGTGCCCTACATCATCGCCGGTATTCGTCTGGCCATTGGGCGCGGGCTGATCGGCATGATCATAGCCGAATTCTACACGACGATCTCAGGGCTGGGATTCATGATCACGCGTTATGCCAACGTGTTCGAAATGGACAAAACCTTTGTGCCGGTGATCGTGCTGATGGTGCTCGGCGTCTCACTCACATCGTTGCTGAAGTGGGTCGGGCGCAGAATTGCTCCCTGGAGTGCGGCTAACCGTTAGGCTTCCATCCTATTGAATTTGACGGGCAAGGGCGCAAGACTTCGTGCGCCGGCTTATGCGTGTCCGCGCAGAGGTGCATTATGATCATTGGCCTGTCGATTCACACATTTACGATCATTCATGTCATCATTTCGCTGGTGGCGATCGCCAGCGGCATCGTGGTGCTCGTCGGCATGCTGGGTGCACACCGTTTGCCCGGTTGGACAGCCTTTTTTCTGACGACGACCATCCTCACGAGCGTGACAGGTTTTATGTTTCCGATTCACGGTTTTACACCGGGCATCGGCACCGGCATCGTTTCAATGTTGGTACTGGGAGTTGCGCTGATTGCGTTGTATGCGAAGCATCTTCTCGGACCATGGCGGTGGATTTACGTCACCGCCGCCGCGGCAGCGCTGTATTTCAATGTCCTGGTTTTGATTGTGCAATCGTTCCAGAAAGTTCCGGCGCTGCATGCACTTGCGCCGACACAATCGGAGCCGCCATTCCTCATTGCGCAAGGATGTGCGCTGGTCGTTTTCCTCGTGGTCGGCTTTTTCGCGGCGTCCAGGTTTCGACCGGCCACAGATGTTTTGGCTCGTTAGTCGGGGCATCCGCGAAATCCGGCTTGCCAAAAAGGAAGAAGCCGCCGGTAACGGCGGCTTCAGCCAATTTAGGAGCCGTACAGAGCCTACTTAAGCTGCGTCGAGATATCGTTGAACTTGCCATTGAGCGTCGTGCCGATCGAGTTCACGGTGGCAATAATCACGACCGAAATGCCAGCAGCGATCAGGCCATATTCGATCGCGGTGGCACCCGACTCGTCCTTCAGAAACGCAAAAACCTTAGACATTCGACATCTCCATGTGGCTGAAACCAGGGATATCAGATGTCATCCGTGTCTATTCAGATGACCGGATCAACGTACCGTCGGCCTGTTAAAAAGAAGCTTCGTCGGCAACGACGGAATTGTTTCAAATCTTCAGGGTTATCCTGGCGGTCGCGATCCACCGCGTTAAGGTGACCGAAGGTGCAAGCGATCGATAGTCCCTGATTTTCCAACCCTTTTTGCGCGGCGGCACCTGACGGGAGATGGCTGTCAGAGAAACCCGAAGCCCTGCCGGCCCGGCAGTTAACGGGCTGTTATCCACATTATTGGGTAGTTCCACAATTTACGGATCCGGTAAGTCCGGATCTCGCCAACGTTCGCATTGGGACGATCAGCCATCATCCGAATGATCGAGATACACCAGTCCTGCTTTGGCTAGCGGCTCCCGCATTTTGTACATGTCGAGGCTGAGCGTGCCCGCTTCGAGTTGCTTGCGTTTGCCATCCTCGTCATCCTTACGCTTCTGCGCCTTTTGTGCCGTTTCGACTGCGAGCTTCTTTGGGATCACCACGACGCCATCGTCATCGGCAACGATGGCGTCGCCCGGTTCGACATTCACGCCCGCGCAAACCACCGGAACATTGACTGCGCCGAGCGTCGATTTGACCGTGCCTTTGGCCGAGATCGCCTTCGACCACACTGGAAATCTCATTTCGGAGATCGGCCGTACGTCGCGGCAGCCCGCATCGAGGATGAGGCCAATCACGCCACGCGCGCGCAGCGCGGTTGCCAGCAGTTCGCCAAACATCCCGTCCGTATTGTCTGCTGTGCAGCCGACGACCAGCACATCACCTTTCTGACATTGTTCGACAGCGACGTGGATCATCCAGTTGTCGCCAGGTTGTGCAAGCACGGTAACCGCGGGACCCGCGATCTGAGCGCCAGCCCAGATCGGGCGCATATAGGGCTTCATCAGCCCCGAACGTCCAAGCGCCTCGTGTGCCGTAGAAACGCCAACCGCGGCGAGTGTACCGACGGCGTTGCTGTCGGCGCGCTTGATGTTACGAATGACGACGGGCTTCATTTGAGAATCTCCTCCACGGTCGGGAACAGGCGCTGGTAGGCTTCACCATAGGTCATCGGCACGCCAGTATTGCGGCTGCCTTGGATGCCTCGATTGACAGCGACGCGCTCATAGTACGCCCACAAATGCTTTTGGGCCGCGAGGATCTGGAACGCCTTGTACTTCTCCTCCCACACCTCGTCGATTTTCAGGATTAGATTGGGCTTGTAGTTGCACATCTCCGGCTGGTGCGGCTCGAACAGGAATACCGGCGGCGCGGAATATTTGTATTTGGCATCGGGCTTGTGACCCATTGCCTGCGCCACGATGCGTGTCTCCTGCGCGAAATGGGCGGCATTGGGGTGGTCGAAATTATATGGGTCTTCGAGCGCATGGGTCAGTACGAAGGCAGGATTGAGTTCGCGGTAGATGTCGACCATGCGGTCGAAGTGAGTGTCGTTGAGCTTCAGCGGATAGTCGCCACAGTCGAAGAATTCGATTTCGGCACCAAGAAGCTTCGCCGCGCGCTCGGCCTCGTCCCTGCGGCCGGCCTTCACTTTCTCCAGCGTTGCACCCGCTTCTCTCCAGGCGAATTGGCTTTCGCCACGCTCGCCATAAGATAGGCAGACGATCTTCACCCGGTAGCCGCGTTTGGCATGCAAAGCGATAGCGCCTCCGGCGCGCCAAACGAAATCACCGGGATGAGCGGTGACGACAAGCCCGGTCTTTTGATCTGCCATTGCGCGGCTCCCTTCCATAGCGGAGTGTTAAACTAGGTTGAGGGGCGGGCGGTCAAGCCGCGGGAAAGACGGCTGGCACGCCGACGCCGGCAAAGTCGACACGGCTCCCTTCGGCAAGCCAACCGGCGTGCCTCGAATTGCTGATTTCATATTGTCGGCAGCGAAAACCTGATTTCAAATCGGCTGAATTTGACTAACTTTGGGGGCACGAGGCCACCCAAAAAAGGAGCAGACGTACAATGAAAAAGACCTACACCGGGGGCTGCCAGTGCGGAAAAGTCCGCTACGAAGTCCAGGCCGATATCGGCGACGTCATTACCTGCAATTGTTCGCGTTGCCGCAAACTTGGTCCGTTGCTATCCGGCGTCGCGAAGTCCGATTTTAAGTTGCTCTCCGACGAAAATGACATGACGGACTACCAATTCAACAACCGCACCGTCCATCACCCGTTTTGCAAGACTTGCGGCATCCAGTCCTACGCCTATGGCAAAGGACCCGGCGGCAAGGAGATGGTAATGCTCAACGTGCGCTGCCTCGATGGGGTCGACGCGGAGCAGTTCAAGGTGCAAAAATTCGACGGCGCCAGTCTCTAGCGCAATGAAGGCTGCCCAAAAGCCATAACGGGCAGACCGTCGTCCACCCGTCACAAGCTCTCGGATCCATTCCCGACGCGCGAACCGAAGCCCTCGCGGGGGTACCAGCTACTGAGAGCCAGGGCCGGCAGATATGAGCCACGAATACTGCAAGCAGCACCCACGTCCCATGCCCAGGCCGGTCATGGCGGCCATCCGTGTCCGGCAGAGCCGAAGATGGGTGACCTGACGGCAAGCGTACTGCTGCCACTCGCCAAGGCAAGCCCCGTGAATCCCTGTTGATAATTCTGAGGATGAAATATGGCGGATGTGGCGCCCCCCGCTAGCCCAAAATCGTACCTTTGCCGCGGCCATCCTTGCTCTGTTCAATCATCACTGTGTCATGCTTGAGCGCGAGTTGCCTCGTGAGTTCGGCATTCATCAGTTGCTCCTGCGTAAGAGCATGCATGGCGGCGAACATGCCCTCGGTGCCTGCCGGGCTATAGATCATCAGCATGCGAACGCCTTCCTTTGAAGTCACCTGATGCGGCACGCCAGGCGGAATGTGAACGCAGGAACCTTTCCTGGCGTGGAATAATTCTTCACCGACTTGAAAATCCGCACTGCCGTCGAAAACGTAAAATGTTTCGTAGGCCCTAACGTGATAATGCGCTCGCGATTGAAAGCCCGGTTTGCAGTTCTCTTCTACAACCTCAAATGTTTGGCCTGTATCATCACCGGTGATCTTGACGATCACTTCATTGGCCTTGGCGTAAATGTTGCCCGCGCCGGGCGGTGAGTGCTTGCCTTTGCCATCGGGTTTTGTCGGCATGACCGGCTCCTTTCGTTTATCACAAGCCCCTGCTGAACCGAGGGATGGACGCCGGATAAAAATAGCACGACATTCGGCGAAACAGCGTTCCAAGCGAGGAATTTTCTTATGAAGCCAACGTCTGCCCGTGAGCGGCTCGAATCCGCGCTTGACCGCATCGACGATCCGAAAGGGGAGGGCGCGCGGGCGTGTCTCACAGTTTATCGAGACCAGGCAAAAGCTGCTGCCGAGGCCGCCGACGCGCGCGTCAGGGACGGCGTTTCGCTTGGCCCGCTCGATGGCACTATCGTCAGCATCAAGGACTTGTTTGACGTTGCGGGCGAGGTGACGCGCGCGGGCTCGAAGGCACTCGCTGAGGAAGCAAAACCGGCTGCCGTTGATGCGCCGGTAGTGCACCGGTTGCGTGCGGCTGGCGCGATCATTGTCGCCAAGACCAACATGACGGAATTTGCCTATTCGGGTATCGGTGCGAATCCGCATTTCGGCACGCCCGGCAATCCGGCCGACCGCAAGCGCGTCCCCGGGGGCTCATCAGCGGGTGCGGCTGTCGCTGCGGCAGACGGCATGTGCGAGATCGCGATCGGCACAGACACTGGCGGCTCTTGCCGGATCCCCGGCGCGCTTTGCGGAATCGTTGGCTACAAACCAAGCCGCCAACGCATTCCTACGGAAGGTGCCTTTCCGTTGTCGTACAGCATCGATTCAATTGGGCCGCTCGCTCGCTCGGTGGAGGCCTGTGCCAGGGCCGATGCTGTGATGGCGGGCGAGAGGTTTATGTCGTCAGATCCTGCATCCCTTACGGGTCTTCGCATCGGTTTACCGCAGGGGTTCCCACTTGAGAATCTGGACGAGACCGTCGCGAAGCGTTTTTCCCAGGCACTCGACATGCTCAAGCGCGCCGGCGCACGTCTCTCCGACGAGACGCTTTCGCAATTCGATGGCATGGCGCAAGTCAACAGCAAAGGCGGCGTGCAGCCTGCGGAAGCCTTTGCAGTCCACCGCGATTTGTTGTCGCGCCGTGCCGATGCCATTGATCCGAATGTGCGAGTGCGGCTTGAACGCGCACGCAACGCCAGCGCAGCCGATTACATCGACATGGTGCGGGATCGCGCCCGCTTGATTTGCTCGATGGACGCACGGCTTGCCGATCTCGATGTGCTGGCCTCGCCAACCACTCCGATCGTCGCACCAACCATGGCAGAAGTTACGCCGGCGGATGAGTTTGCCCGCAAGAACGCCATGTTGCTGCGCAACACGGTTGTCGCGAATTTTTTCGACCTCTGCGCCATCTCTCTCCCGATTCCACGCGAAGGCGCCCTGCCGACCGGTTTGATGCTTGTCGCGCGAAACGGCAATGATCATCGGCTGTTCCGTATCGCCGCGGCGGTTGAGCGATTATTTGCTGCGTAGATCCCGGTAACTTTGGCTTGTTGACCGGAAGGAAAATCCGGCATCATCTCCCTAACGGTCGATAAAGTCGGGAGGAGCATCTTCTATGAGCCGCAAATCTTATTCGGGCATCAAAAGCGTGACGCGCCGCACTGTATCGGCCGGCCTGGGCGCGACTGTCCTCGCCGGGTTCGCTCCGTTCAATATTGTGCGTGCCCAGACGGCCGCCCTGAAAGTCGGCGTGCTGCTGCCCCGCTCGGGTGTGCAGGCCGGTATCGGCCAGGATTGCCAGCGTGGCGTAGATATTGCGCCGGGCATACTCAAGGAGCTGGGTTTGCCCGCACTCGAAATTATGAACGGCGACACCGAAACCAAAGTAGAAATAGCGCGTTCCCGCGCTGAGAAACTAATCAGCGACGGGGCGCAGGTTCTGGTAGGTGCCTTCGATTCCGGGCAAAGCACCGCAATCGCCCAGGTCGCAGAGCAAAAGGGGATTCCCTACATCGTCAATATTGCCGCCGCTCCGCAGATTACGGAACAGGGGTACAAATTCGTATTCCGCAACTTTCCGACGGCCGGGATGATTCTCGGCGACGCCTTCGCGAATCAAAAGGAATTGTTCGAGGCTACGGGGGCATCACCGAAGACCGCAGTGTTCATGCACATCAACGATACCTTCGGAACGGCGATGAAAGGCGGCATCGGAGCGGTGATGCCGAAATTCAACCTACCGTACACACTCGTCGACACCATCGCTTATGATCCGGCCGCAAGGGATTTGTCGGTGGAAGTTGCCAAGGCCAAGGCCACAGGAGCCGACGCGCTATTGATGGTGAGCCGGCTCAATGACGCAATCCTGCTTACGCGCGAGCTAGTCAAGCAGCGCTGGTCACCGATGGCGATTCTGAGCATGGGGCCGGGCTGGTATGAGGATCAGTACCTGAAAACGCTCGGCAAGCTTTCCGACGGACCACTGAGCTTCGTGCCCTGGTACGATCCGAACAAGCCTCTGAGCAAAAAGCTTGAGGATGCGCTTGCCAAGGCTCACCCGGGCGTCAATCTCAATACGAATCATGTCTATACGTTCGAGGCGTTGCTCGCCGCTGCCGATGCGTACAAGCGAGCTGGCTCGAGCGATCCGAAGGCGCTCGCGGATGCCATCCGCCAGGTAAATATCACTAACAATGTAAGTCCGGGTCCCGGCATTCAATTCAATGAAAAAGGCCAGAACGACAAGTTGAAGGGGTCGGCAATTCAGAATCGCGGCGGCAAGCTTGTGACCGTGGCACCGAAAACAGCCGCTAACGCAAAAGTAGAATGGCCGCTGAAGCCGTACGATAAACGCGGGTGATGCTTCTCCTTGACCGCCATGTCTGTCATGGCCGGACAAAAGGCGCGGAGCGCCGTCTTCGCGCCGGCGATGACAAATGAGGGCGTGAACGACCGTGCCGGCAGAAGTCTATCTCAACGTCGCCGTTGGCGGTGTATTGACCGGCCTTGTCTATGGGCTGATGGCCCTTGGTCTATCGGTGATTTTCGGGGTGGTCCGTGTGGTTAATTTCGCTCATGGCGAGATGATGACCATCGCGATGTATATCGCGCTGACTCTGTTTTCCGCCCTTCACCTTGATCCGCTGGTGATGCTGGTGCCGATTGCAGCGGTGTTATTCGTTCTCGGGTACGCATTGCAGGCAGGCTTGATCAATAGCTTCATTTCCCGACCCGAGCACAACCAGTTCCTCCTGCTCATCGCCATCGCCATTATTATCGTCAACGGGCTGCTTATCCTTTTCGGCCCCGACTCGCAGAACGTACAAACGGCTTACGGCTATCAGAGCTTTCAGTATGGACCACTGATCGTAGACGCCACCAAGGTCTATGCAGCGTCCACCGCAATTGTGGTTGCTGCCGTCTTGTTTGGCTTTTTTCGTTATACACTGCTTGGCACCGCGATCCGCGCCTGCGCCGACAATCAGACCGGTGCGGCGGTGGTCGGCCTCAACGTAAAGCAACTCTATGCACTGACCTTCGGTGTTGGGGCCGCCTGTGTTGGCGCTGCGGGCTGCATGCTGTTGTTGATCTTCGACGTCACGCCCTCCGTCGGCCCGGCTTACACTTTGCTCGCCTTCGTTATCGTTATCACCGGCGGCCTGGGCTCCATGCCCGGTGCCATCGTCGGCGGCGTGCTGATCGGCCTGACTGAAGCAATTGCCGGTTTGTTGTTCACGCCCTCAGCGAAATCAATGTTCGCTTTCGCCATTCTTGTGATCGTGCTGCTCGTCCGTCCGCAAGGCATCATGGGCAAGAGGGCGGCATGATTGCACGTCTGGCTGAGGGCGTCCGGCTGCGCACCTTGATCGCCTTGAGCGTTTTGCTTGTGTTGTTCGTCACCGCGCCACTTGCCGCGAGCGACTATCTGCTGACTGTGCTCACCTTAATTCTTTATTTCGCCTATACCGGGCAGGCTTGGAACATCATGATGGGCTTTGCCGGCCAACTTTCGCTCGGCCATGCGCTCTATGTCGGCCTCGGCGCCTACACGGCAGCGGCGCTATTTGTGCATTTCGGCATCGGGCCATGGCTTGGGCTGCTGGTTGCCGTGCCGATGGCGGCGGGCGCCGGCGCATTCATCGGCTTCCTCGCCTTCCGGTTTCGTGTCGCCGGCGTCTATTTCGCCATCCTTACAATTGCTGTTGCCGAATTTGCCCGTGTCGGCTTCGAACACCTCACTTGGACCGGCGCAACGGCCGGTCTTTTCCTGCCGGTCGCGCAATACACCCACAACGACGTGTGGAATCTGCGCGGTCATCCGGTGATGTTCTACTACATTCTGCTTGGCG
>Ga0070671_100001630_pt1 | contig 16927 bp, 17 predicted proteins | sample KBSS73metaG_FD_65341 | JGI IMG/M metagenome (GOLD analysis project Ga0070671, IMG submission 65341) | Switchgrass rhizosphere microbial communities from Kellogg Biological Station, Michigan, USA - KBS S7-3 metaG | ecosystem: Host-associated > Plants > Roots > Rhizosphere > Soil ...
CAGCCCGAGCTGCGTCCGCCGGGAGCGCGCCCGGACGTTGTCGGCGACGTCGATCGCCAACCGCCGGAACAGCGCAGACTCGGCAACGCCCAGGCCCCGGATGATCGACCACGCAACGCCGACGACCGCCCCCAGGTCCACCAGCGGCGCCCATGGTCCGAGCGTCCGCGCCTCGACCGCGACGCGAACGAACAACATGGCGACCAGGAGCCGGACCGGGGCCCGGACACCGCGGAGGTCCTCGGCCAGCGCCGGATGACCTCGATGGCGGAGCAGCACACCGAGGGCAGGACCAGCCCCGAGCGTGCCGATCGCGACCACGGACGCGACAAGAACAGGAGATGACACGTGCACGAGCCCGCCGTACCCAACGGTCGCGAACACCCGATGAACAGCAGATTGCGTCGCCGATTGACGCTTCGGCGTCGCCCATCAGAGCGTTCGCGGCACCACGTTGGGGGTTGGAACGGACTCTTACCGCTCCCTGACGGTGTAGGTCAGGTGCGTCACCCTTGGGGAAGGCTCCGCGCGGACCGGCTCCAGCGCCACGCGGCGCGCGTCCACGCCGTCGAACAGGCGGATTCCGGAGCCGAAGAGGACGGGTGACAGCGCGATCGAGAACTCGTCGATCAGACCCGCGTTCACGTACTCCAGGATCGTCGCGCCGCCGCCCGCGATGCGGACGTCCCGGTCGCCGGCGGCCTCGCGGGCCTGGTCGAGCGCGCGCTCGATGCCGTCGTTGACGAAGTGGAACGTGGTGCCGCCGGGACGCTCCCAAGGGTCACGCTTCTCGTGCGTCACGACGAAGACCGGCGTGTGGAACGGCGCCTGCTCCGGCCACATCTCCTCGCCGGCGTCGAACATGCGCTTGCCCATCACGCTCGCACCGGTGCGCTCGAACGTCTCCCGCACGATGTCGTTGTCGCGTCCTTCCTCGCCGCCCTCGCCGAGCTTGAGGTTCTCCCGGAAGTACCGCTGCGGGAAGATCCACTGCTGCAGCTCCATCCACTGCTGTCCCATCAAGTCCCCGAGGGACTCGGGCGCGATGAACCCGTCCAGCGACATCGACACGCTGAAGAACACCTTGCCGGCCATCAGCCCTCCGCTCCCTTGCGAACGATCTCGGTGACGTAGGCAGCCAGCTTGCTCAGGGTCTGCTGGGCCCCCTCGATCGCGTGGTACTTCTCGACCGCCTCGTCGCGCAGCTCCTTGGTGGGGAACACCGTGCGCATCTCGATCCGGGTCCCCGCGCCGTCGGGCGCGAACGTGAGGACCGACTCGAAGGCGTTCGGGTCGCCGCGGGACTCACCGTGGAGCAACGCGATCCGATCCGGCGGGGCGATCTCGGTCCAGGTGATCCACTCCTGGAAGTCCGCCCCGTCTGGTCCGTGCATCACGAAGTCCCACTCCCCACCGACGCGGAAGTCGAACGCCCGCGTGGTGGTGGTGAACCCCTCCGGTCCCCACCACCGCGACAGGTGCCGCACCTCGGTGAACGCCTCGAACACCACCTCCCGTGGGGCACTGATGACCCGGGAGATCACCACCTCGCGCTCGGCCGTCGCTGCCATCGGCTACTCCTCCTGCCTTCCCTGCTCGAGGTCCTGCACGTACGCGTCCAGCCGGTCGAAGCTTTCGTTCCAGAACCGCTCGAACCCGCCGGTCCACTCGTGGACCGGTCGCAGCCCGCCGGCGTCGAGGCCGTACAGGCGCTGCTTGCCTGCCTTGCGGTCCCGCACCAGCCCGACCTCCCGGAGCACCCGCAGGTGTTTGGACGCCCCCGGCTGGGTCATCCCCAGCTCCTGGGCCAACTCGGTCACCGGCCGCTCACCGGCCCGCAGCAGCACCAGGATCTCCCGGCGCTGCGGCTCGGCGATCGCGTTGAAGACGTCCGACGTGGTCGCTGCTCGTGCCAAGGGGCCATCATATGCCGATATCAGCATGCGTCAAGGGGTAGGTCCAACTCCCTCGGGACCCGTTCACGGTTGCATCCTCGGGTCCTTCGTCGGGTCCGCGTACATCGGCGGGCAACCTTCGGCGACAGCCGCGGGACGCCGTTCGTAGTGCCAAGGCTCGTTGCGGTAGATCTGACACAACCCGTACGCGGCACCGTGCCTGGACAACCAGGCCGCGGCCGCGGAGGGGCCGATGTCGACCGCCTCACCGGACACGTGCGAGGACGTCTGCGGAGTGGCCACCCATCGCTCCGCCGCCCGCTGCGAGCCGTACTTGATGACCGCGTCGTGGAACAACTGCTCCTGATACGGAGGTGATCGCCAACCACTGGTGACCCGAAGCCTGACGCCGTCGGCCGCGGCGTCCCTTGCCGACCGGCGCAAGGCATCGAGGAGAGCCGGGTCGAGCTTGGCCACCGCTGGCGTCGCGTCGTCGAACACCGAGACGGTCACGCCTTCCGGGACGACACCGTCGGCCTCGCCCAGCGCGTGCTGCGTTCCGGTCGACCGGCCGACTTCGGCGGGAAGCGATGGGCGACCACCGTCCGGCGACGCCGGGGCCGCGCTGGAGGCGCCGACTTCGGCCGACGAGCTCGACCGTGCGGTCGCTGAGGGCGACGGCCGCACGACGAACGCCGCCGTTCCCACACCGAGGATCGCCAGGCCGGTGAGGAGGATGCGGCGCCCACGGTGGGCGGGCGCGGGCCGTGATGCGCGCGGGTCCATGCCTCCACTGAGAGCCGAAGGCCGTTGCCGTGGCGTACGCGATTCTCGATACGCCTCCGATACGTGTCACCCCGGAATCAAGACGGCGCGGCGGCGAGCTCCACGGCGACGCACAGCCCGCCGGTGACCCGGGGAGCGAGGGTGAGGGTCCCATCGTGGGCGTGGGTGATGCTCTCCACGATCGCCAGGCCGAGGCCGACGCCTGCGTGGTCGCTACGCGTGCGTGCGCTGCCGCGAAGGAACGGCTCGGCGAGCGTGGTGACCAACTGCGCGTTCAGCTTGTCGCCCGTGTTCTCGACCGTCAGCACCACCCGCTCGGGGTGCGCGCTGGTCGTCACCCACACGGTGCCGTGCTCCGGCAGGTTGTGGACGATCGCGTTGTGGACGAGGTTCGTCGTCAACTGCAGCAGGAGCGCGTGCGAGCCGATCGTGGGGGTCATGTCGCCGGAGGTCTCGATGGTGATGCCGCGCTCCTCGGCGAGGGGGAGCAGGGTCTCCGTGGCTTCCTCCGCGATCAGGGACAGGTCGACGTGCTCTCGGGTGAAGGACCGCCGGTCGGCCCGGCTCAGCACGAGCAGCGCCTCGGTGAGGTCGATCGCTCGGGTGTTGACGTGGTGGAGGCGCTCGACGAGCTCGGTGGCGTCGCGGTTCGGGTCCTTCCGCGCGACGTCGAGGAGCGTCTGCGTGATCGCCAGCGGGGTGCGCAGCTCGTGGGAGGCGTTGGCGGCGAACCGCTGCTGCTCGGCGACGTGGGCCTCGAGTCGCGCCAGCATGCTGTCGAAGGCGTCGGCGAGCTCGCGGAACTCGTCGTTGCGACCCGCCAACTGGATCCGGTGGGAGAGCGATCCGGCCGCGGCGATGCGGGTGGCGTCGGTGATGCGAGTCAGGGGGGCGAGCATCCGGCCGGCGAGGAGCCACCCTCCCACGAGACCGAACACCAGCAGGAGCGCCAGGACGATGGCAGCCTTCGGAGCGAAGACGTGCAGGAGGACGGAGCGGATGGGAAAGACACCATGCAAGTTGGTGTCACGGTTGATGAGGTTCGCACGGTTGGGGACGTACCGCAGCAGGAACAGCCACACGGCGCCGAGCAGCAAGACACCGGCGAGCATGAGGAACCCGGCGTAGCTGAGGGTGAGCTTGAGGCGGACGCTCAACCCGGGTGGTCTAGCCACGCTCACCTCCACCGTTGTCCGGTTGCGTGTCGATGCGGTACCCGACGCCGGGCACCGTGGCGATGATCGGCGGTTCGCCGAGTCGCTTGCGCAGGGCCGAGACCGTGATGCGCACGGCGTTGGTGAACGGGTCGGCGTTGCGATCCCACGCCCGTTCCAGGAGCTCCTCGGCGCTGACGACACCGCCGTCGGCGGCGACGAGCACCTCGAGCACGGCGAACTGCTTCCTCGTCAGCGCGACGTAGCGGTCGTCGCGATAGACCTCGCGGCGGAACGGATCCAGCCGCAGACCGGCGATCTCTCGCACCGGTGGTCGGATCTGGGCGCGCCGGCGGTCGAGGGCGCGGAGACGGAGCACGAGCTCTCGCAGCTCGAAGGGCTTGGTGAGGTAGTCGTCGGCGCCGAGCTCGAACCCGGAGGCCTTGTCGTCGAGACGGTCGGCGGCGGTGAGCATGAGGATGGGCATGCCGCTGCCGGAGGCGACGATGCGCTTGGCGATCTCGTCGCCGGAGGGTCCGGGCACGTCTCGGTCGAGGACGGCGATGTCGTAGGCGTTGACGCGCAGCAGCTCCAGCGCGGCATGGCCGTCACCTGCGATGTCGGCGGCGATCGCCTCGAGGCGCAGGCCGTCGCGGATCGCGTCCGCCATGAAGGGCTCGTCCTCGACGAGCAACACCCGCATGCTCGGACGCTAGGAGGGCGCGCCTATCGCCGGCATATCGAAAACCACATACGTGCTGACAACGGCGCGCGCCCTTCCATGGCTGCGTGACGACGATCCTCCCTGGCCGCCGCATCCTGCTCGGTGCCGTCCTTGCCCTGCTCCTCGGTCTGTTCGGTGCTGGCTGCTCGAACGCACCGGCCAAGGCCGGCACCGCCACCACCGCGAGTGGAGGCACCACCAACGCCACCACCGCTCGGGACAAGGCGCTGAGGTTCGCCGCGTGCATGCGCGCCACCGGCGTCAAAGCGTTCCCGGATCCGGACGCGTCGGGTGAGCTCACCATCGATCAGGTGGCGAACGGCTCGTCGCTCGACACGAGCTCGGCGGCGTTCGAGCGGGCCATCGCCGCGTGCAAGGACCTGGAGCCGGCGGGGTTCACCGGAAGGAGGAGAACGCCTGAGCAGCAGAAGGTGGCCCTCCAGTTCGCCCAGTGCATGCGCGACAACGGCGTGAAGGACTTCCCGGACCCCACGCCCGATGGCGCCCTCATCGACACGAATCGGATCCCGTCCGCCGCAGGAAGGGGCGCTCGTGACATCCCGGGGTTCGACGCCGCCGCGCACAAGTGCGGTGCCGTCTACGGAGGCCGGCTCGGCCTGAAGCGCCAGTGACGCGGAAGCGTTGGGTGCTGGTCGCTCTGCCGGTGCTCGTCGCCGCAGGCGTCATCGCCGTCGTGGTCTCCACGTCCGATGCGAAGCCGGCGACCCCGACGGCGCAGCAGCCGGTGAGCTTCGCGAAGGTGGAGAAGGGGACCCTCACGTCCATGGTCTCCGAGGTCGGGACCCTGACCCATCGCGCGCGCTCCGACGGCTCGCCGTACACCGCGATCAACCAAGCCCGCGGCACCTACACCGAGCTGCCCGACGTCGGCGACAAGGTCAGCTGCGGCGACGAGCTCTATCGCGTCGACGACCAACCGGTGCTGCTGCTGTGTGGCACGGTCCCCGCCTACCGCGATCTGCGCGCCGGCGACGCGGGCAACGACGTCCGTCAGCTCAACGCGAACCTGCATGCGCGGGGTGCCGACGTCGATCCCGACGGCGACGCCTTCACCTGGAAGGCGGTGAAGGCGCTCGAGAAGCTCCAGCACGACAAGGGCCTCGCCGTGACCGGCTCGTTGGCCATCGACGACGCGGTCTTCCTGCCCGACGCCGTGCGGATCGCCAAGGTCATCGGTCAGCTCGGGGGGCCCGCCCAGCCCGGTGCACCGGTCCTGGACGCCACCTCCGACACCCTCGAGGTGCACATCGAGCTCGAGGCGTCGCAGCAAGGTGCGGTGAAGGCGGGCGACCGTGTGCAGATCACGCTGCCGAGCAACACGTCGGTGACGGGGAAGGTGGATCGGCTCGGGGCCGTCGCCCACGCTCCCGCGGGGCCGAACGGCAACGCCGGGCCCGCGACCATCCCCGCCTACATCAGCCTCGACGACCCGGCCAAGGTGCGCGGGCTGGACGAGGCCCCGGTGCAAGTCGAGATCACGACTCAGGACGTGGACAACGCCCTGAGCGTCCCCGTCACCGCGATCGTCGGGAGGTCCGGCGGCGGGTACGCGGTCGAGGTCGCGCGCGACGGCGAGCGACGCGAGCTGGTCGCGGTGGAGCTCGGTCTGTTCGACACCGCAGGTGGCCGCGTCCAGGTCGACGGCGACCTGCGCGAAGGCGATCACGTCGTGGTGCCGTCCTCGTGAGTGACCAACCAGTGCTGGAGCTGGACGGCGTCACCAAGGTCTACGGCGAGCAGCCGCCGGTGCCCGCCCTCCGAGGGGTGTCGCTCTCGGTCCGGCGCGGCGACCTGGTCGCGATCGTCGGGCCCTCGGGGTCGGGCAAGACGACGCTCCTGCACGTCATGGGGACGCTCGAGCGGCCCACCCGCGGCGTGGTCCGGATCGGTGGCGTCGACGCGGCACGGCTGAACGACCGCGAGGTCTCGCGGCTGCGGGCCCGGGAGATCGGGTTCGTCTTCCAGCAGTTCTTCCTGGCCGAACACGCCACGGTGCGGGAGAACGTCGCCGACGGGTTGCTCTACGCCGGTGTCCCCGCCGCCGAGCGGCACCGGCGCGCCGACGAGGCGCTCGACCGGGTCGGCCTCGCCGATCGCGCGCACTTCAAGCCCACCAAGCTCTCCGGCGGCCAGCGCCAGCGCGTCGCGATCGCGCGGGCCCTCGTCGGCCATCCGGCGATCGTGCTCGCCGACGAACCGACCGGGAACCTGGACAGCGCCGCCGGCGCATCGATCATGGCGCTCCTCCGCGCCCTCAACGGCGACGGCGCCACCATCCTCATGATCACGCACGATGCGGGCCTCGCCGAGAAGCTGCCTCGCCAGATCCGGATGCTGGACGGCGAGGTCGTCTCCGATGTCGGGCGAGACGCGTCATGAGCGCCGACGGCGGACGACTCGGGCTGAAGGACGGGCTGCGGGTGGCGAGCGTCGGGCTGCGCGCCCGGCGGCTGCGCGCCGCGCTCTCCGCGCTCGGGATCGCGATCGGCACGGCCGCGATCGTGGGGGTGCTCGGGTTGTCCTCCTCGTCGCAGGCCGGGCTGATCGCGGAGATCAACCGCCTCGGCACCAACCTGTTCACCGTCGAGGCCGGACAGCGCCTCACCGGCGGCGAAGCGAAGCTGCCGCTCGAGGCGCCGGCGCGGCTCACGCTCCTCGACGACGTCCAACGGGTGGCGCACACCGCCCGGCTGAAGCAGGACGACGTCTACCGGAACCCGATGATCCCCGCGGCCAACACCGGTGGCCTCCTCGTGCAGGCCACCAGCCTGAACCTGTTGTCCGTGCTCACCACGGGCGTCGCTCGCGGCAGCTGGCTCAACGAAGGCACGGCCCGCGAGCCGGTCGCGGTGCTCGGTGCGGGGGCCGCCGCGCAGTTGGGCATCGACCGGGTCGAGGTCGACCAGCGGATCTGGCTCGGAGGTCAGTGGTTCAACGTGGCGGGGATCCTGCAGCCCTCGCCGCTGGCGCCCGACGTCGACGCCAGCGCCTTGATCGGGTACCCGGCCGCCCAGCAGTACCTCGGATACGTGAGCATCGTCCGCGGCGAGGCGCAGACCGGCCCGCCGAGCTCGATCTACGTGCGCGCCGCCACCGGCCACGAAGCGGCGGTGCAGTCGCTGCTCGCGCAGACGGCCAACCCCGAAGCACCGAACGAGGTGAAGGTGAGCCAGCCGTCCGACGTGCTCACCGCACGGGCGGCGGCGGCCGGTGCGTTCAACAGCCTGTTCCTCGGGCTCGGGGTGGTGGCCCTGCTCGTGGGTGCCGTCGGTGTCGCCAACATCATGCTCATCTCGGTCCTGGAGCGTCGCTCGGAGATCGGCCTCCGTCGGGCCCTCGGAGCGACGGAGGGCCAGATCCGCACGCAGTTCCTCGGTGAGTCGATCCTGCTCGCCGTCATCGGCGGCGTCGTCGGCGTGCTCGCCGGGGCGGCGGCAACCGCGGTGTACGCCAACGTCAAGCGCTGGGCCGTCGTGATCCCCGCCGAGGCGTGGTCGGGCGGCATCGCCTCGGCCATCCTGATCGGCGCGCTCGCCGGCCTGCTGCCGGCGATTCGGGCGTCACGGCTGCCGCCCACCGTTGCCCTGCGAACGGTGTGACCGGATCTTCCGAAGCGTGGGGCCGCCGTGTCGAGAATCCGACCGCGGCTCCGTTCCTGTAGGAACGCGGCGAACGGAGCCGCCGGTCACGCGAGGAGAACGCCATGGCCAAGTATCTGTTGCTCAAGCACTACCGGGGCGCGCCGGAGCCGATGAACGGCATCCCGATGGATCAGTGGACGCCGGACGAGGTGGAGGCCCACATCCAGTTCATGCGCGACTTCGCCGACCGGCTCGAGGGCACGGGTGAGATCGTCGACGGGCAGGCGCTGTCGCCGGAGGGCGTCTGGGTCCGATACGACGGCGAAGGACGGCCACCGGTGACCGATGGCCCGTTCGCGGAGACGAAGGATCTCATCGCCGGCTGGTTCGTGATCGACGTCGACAGCTACGAGCGCGCGATCGAGCTCGCGGGCGAGCTGTCTGCCGCGCCCGGTGCCGGCGGCAAGCCGATCCATGAATGGCTCGAGGTCCGACCGTTCCTCGCGGCGCCCCCGACGGTCACCGAGTGACGATGGACGGTGTCGGGCTCCGCGAGCTCGCCCCCCAGGTACTGAGCGTCCTCGTCCGTCGCGGTGCGGACTTCGCGACGGCCGAGGACGCGGTGCAGGAGGCGCTCATCCGGGCCGTCGCGGCGTGGGACGAGGCGTTGCCCTCCGATCCCAAGGGCTGGCTGATCACGGTGGCGTGGCGCGCCTTCATCGACATGACGCGGTCGGACGTGGCGCGCCGCAACCGAGAGGTCCGGTTCGACACCGAGCCGCCCACGGGTGAGGTGTCGAGCGCCGACGAGACGTTGCGCCTCTACTTCCTGTGCGCCCATCCCGAGCTGAGCCCCTCATCCGCCGTCGCGCTGACGCTCCGCGCCGTGGGCGGTCTCACCACGCGTCAGATCGCGCAGGCCTACCTGGTGCCGGAGAGCACCATGGCGCAGCGCATCAGTCGCGCCAAGCGCACGGTGGGGCGGTCCGGACTCGATCGTGTCGGCGACGTGCGAACGGTGATGCGGGTGCTGTACCTCATCTTCAACGAGGGCTACTCGGGCGACGTCGACCTCGCGGCCGAGGCCATCCGGCTCACTCGGCAGCTGGCGGCGTCGGTGGACGACGCCGAGGCCCACGGTCTGCTGGCGTTGATGTTGCTGCACCACGCGCGCCGGCGCAGCCGCACCGGACCCGACGGACGGATCGTGCCGCTGGCCGACCAGGACCGGCGCCTGTGGGACCGCGCGCTCATCGCCGAGGGGGTCGCCATCGTGCAAGCGGCGCTCGCACGCGACCGGCTCGGCGAGTACCAGGCGCAAGCAGCGATCGCCGCGCTGCACGCCGATGCGACGAGCGTCGAGGACACCGACTGGGTGCAGATCGTGGAGTGGTACGACGAGCTGCTGCAGTTCGCCGACACCCCGATCGTCCGGCTCAACCGGGCCGTCGCCGTCGGCGAAGCGGATGGCGCGCGGGCGGGATTGGCGGCGCTCGCTCAGGTCGATGAGCACATCCCGCGGCGCGATGCCGTCGCCGCGCACCTGCACGAGAAGAACGGTGATCTCGAGCTCGCCGCGCGTCTCCATGCCGATGCCGCCCGCAACGCGCCCAACGTCGCCGAGCGTGACCACCAGATGCGCCAAGCCGCGCGACTCAACGAGGTGCTCCGCCACCGGCGATGACCGTGGGGCGTGTGCCGCGACCTACGGCGTCGGCGTGAGCTCGGGCACCAGCTCGAGTTCGAGGTCGAGGACATCGTCGAGGAGCTCCTCCTGCCGCCCCGGCCCCTGGAGCATGGTGTAGAGCGCGGCGCCGCCGAGGAGCACCGCGCCGAGGATCATCGCCAGCCGCATCCCGCTGGCGAAGGCGTCCTGCGCGGCGGCCGCGAGCGCATGGCCGCGGTCGCCGAGGTCGGCGGCGACGCGCAGCGCCAGGCCGGGGGCTTCCTTGGCCTGCGCGGCCGCTGAGGCCGAGAGGCCGTCGAGGTGACCGTTGAGCGCGGAGCGGTAGCCGGTGTCGAAGGTGCTGCCGAGGATCGCGATGCCGAGGGCGGTTCCGATCTCGCGGGTGGTGTCGTTGACGGCGGAGGCGACTCCTTGCTTGGCCGGAGGCAGCGACGAGACGATCGCGTTGGTCGCGGGCGTCATGGCGAGACCCACGCCCGAGCCGAGCACGAGCTCGGCGACGACGAGCACGGCGAACCCGCTGTGGGCGTCGAGCGTGGCGACGAGGAGCAGGCCGACGGCGCTGATCGCGAGGCCCGCGCCGCCGACGAGGCGTTGCCCGTAGCGCTCGGAGAGCGGGGCGGCGATCGTCGAGATCGGGAGCATCACGAACGTCAAGGGAAGGAGGGCGGCCGCCGACTTGAGGGCGCCGTAGCCGTGGACGAGCTGCAGGTACTGGAGCAGGACGAGGAAGACCCCGAACATGGCGAGGAACAGCACGAGCATCGACGCCGACCCGGTGGCGAACCCACGATGGCGGAAGAGGCGAGGATCGAGCAGCGGGTGGTCGGTGCGCAGCTCCCACCACACGAACGCGGCGGCGAGCACGAGACCGAGGCTGATGCTCACGACCGTGAGCGGGTCGGTCCAGCCGCGGTTGGGCGCCTCGATGATGCCGAGGACCACGCCGCCGATGGCGGCGGCGGACAGCACGGCACCGAGCGGGTCGAGACCGACGTGCTCCTCCGAGCGGGTGGAGGGCACGAACGCCAGCGTGGCCACGAACGTCACGGCCGCGCCGACGGAGGTCACGACGAAGATCGACGGCCACGAGAACGGGCCGAGCATCCAGCCGGCGGCGAGCATGCCGAGCGTGCCGCCGGCACCGGCGAAGCCGGCCCAGATCCCGACGGCCCGCGCCCGCTCCTCGGGCGGGAAGACGCTGGTGATCGTCGACAGCGTGCCCGGCATGATGAGCGCGCCGCCGACGCCGGTGACGGCGCGGGCGGCGATGAGCGCACCACCGGATTGCGCCATCGCCGACAACGCCGCGCCGCCGCCGAACAGCACGAGGCCGACCAGCAGCGCGCCGCGGCGCCCGTACCGGTCGCCGATGGCGCCGGCGACGAGGAGCAACGACGCCAGCACCAGCGCATAGGAGTCGGCCACCCATGTCTGGCTGGTCTGGCTCAAGCCGAGGTGCGTGGCGATGTCGGGCAGGCCGACGGCCAGCATGGAGACACCGGCGACCACGAGCACGAGGGCCAGGCACATGGCGGCCAGCACGCCGGTGCGTTGGCGGTTGGTCAGCGCCGGTCGGCCGGATCCGGCTTCGGGGCGCGCGCGTTCGATCGTTGCGGTCATCGCTGGCTCCTTCGTGTGCGGGACGCGCGCCGTCAGCGCCGGAGGCGCTCCCGCTGGTTGACGAGCCGCTCGTCAGGGGGTGAGCGGCTCCGTGTGGGTACTCTGCCCACGACCATATACGGAAGTCAAGATTACCGAGAAGGAATATTTCTGAGAGAGGGCCTCTCGGTGTACGCTCGGTGCGTGACACCGCGGGGGCGACCACTGTCCGAGGAGCGCAGCGACCACATCCTCGGGGCTGTGCTCGAGCTGCTCCACGAGGCCGGCTACGACCAGCTCCGCATGCAGGACGTGGCCGACCGGGCCGGCGTGGGGCTGGCCACCATCTACCGCCGGTGGCCGACCAAGCAGGACCTCGTCCGGGCCAGCCTCGAGTGCGAGCGCGCCACGGAGAAGTTCGCCACGACCGACGACCCCCGAGCCGACGTGCGCGCCTTCCTCACCCGCATGGCGCGCGACGTCAGCGGCGACGGCGCGCAGACGCTCCTCGGCTTCGTGTTCAGCGCCCGGGACGATCCCGTGATGGCGGAGGTCTTCCGCGAGACCGCCATCCGGCGGATGCACGAGTTCCTCCGCTCACGGTTGGCGGCCGAGCTCGGTGACGACCCGGAGCTGGATCTCCGAGCGACCGCCGGTCCCGCCATCCTCGTGTACCAGGCCGGGGTCTGCGGGCAGCCGATCGATGCGGCGGAGATCGCCGATCGGCTGACCACCTTGATGTTCGCGCCGCTCCCCGTCGACATCGCGCCGGCGGTTCACTGAGCGCACGACGTCACGATGGCGCGGCGGGCTGGAACAGCTCGACGAGGTTGCCCGACGGGTCGAGGGCGAGCACTTGGGCGCCGCCCGGACCGGTCACGACGTCGTTGCGGAACCGAACTCCCTCTTCGGTGAGGCGGGCGACCTCGCCCTCGAGGTCCTCGACGATGAGGTGGATGCGGTTCCAGCCCCCTGGCTGCGGTCGTTCCCCGTCGCTCATCGCCCGGCCCGCCGAGCTCTGCGGACCGGACAGCAGCAGCCGCAGGTTGCCGCGCGTGACGTCCGCGAACGCCGGGGTCGAGATGCCGACGGTGAAGCCGAAGTGGCGGGTGTAGAAGTCGGTGCTGGCGGCGACGTCGGCGACCAGGTAGCGGACGTTGACGATCTCGGGATCAGCCATGGTGGGTCCTTTCGGCTTGTCGGCTTCGGAGGTCGGCGAGCAACAGCGCCACGCGTCCTTCGATCTCGTCGGCGACCTGTTGGAACGCGGCGTACGTCGATCGGTCGGTCTCGCCGCCCGCGGCGGGGTCGGCGATGCTCCAGTGGGCGGCGATCGGCGGCCCGGGGAGCTCGGGGCAGACCTCGCGCACCTTGTCGCAGAGCGTGATCACGCGATCGAAGCGACTGCGGGTGAAGCGGGCGAGCGACTTCGTGGCGCGACCGGAGATGTCGATGCCACGCTCGGCCATCACCCGGACGGCGTTGGGGTGCAGCGGCTTGGGGTGACTGCCGGCGCTGCGGGCCTCGACCGTGCCCGCGGATCGATGCTCCGCCAGCGCCTCGGCCATCTGCGAGCGGGCGCTGTTGCCGGTGCACAGGAAGAGCAGTCGCGGTCGTCGCCGCCGTGGCCCGCCGTCGTCCGGCGGCGTCGGCGCGAGCGACAGGGCGGGATGGAGCGCGCGCCCGGCGTCTCCGAGGAGGTCGCGGCAGCGGAACAGGTCGGCCCGGTAGTAGACGTCGCGGCCGTCCGCCGAGCTGCGCCGGGCGCTGACGATGCCGGCCTGCCGGAGCTCGGCCAGGTGGTACGAGACCAGGTTCTGCGGCCGGCCGACGAGCTGCACGAGCTCGCCGACGCGGCGATCGCTTCGACCGAGCTCACCGACCAGCTGCCAGCGCACCGGATCGGTGAGCAGCCCGAGGATCTCCGGAGGTGATCCCACGCCGCGAGTACATCAGTCTGTCTTGATGCATTGCAAGCGGTTCGGCCGGCAACTGGCATCCGACGGTGCCAACCGATCAGGATCGGAGAAGCGATCGTCCGAGCGACGCGCGAAAGGTGATCGCGATGGGAGACACGATGAACACGGCCGACCGCCACGATCTGATCCGCGTGCAGGGCGCGCGCGTGAACAACCTCAAGGACGTGAACGTCCAGCTCCCGAAGCGACGGCTCACCGTCTTCACGGGCGTCTCGGGCTCGGGCAAGAGCTCGCTGGTCTTCGGCACCATCGCCGCCGAGTCGCAGCGGCTCATCAACGAGACGTACAGCAGCTTCGTGCAGGGCTTCATGCCCACTCTCGCTCGGCCCGACGTCGACGTGCTCGATGGGCTGACGACGGCGATCATCGTCGACCAGGAGCGGATGGGCGCCAACGCCCGCTCGACGGTGGGCACCGTCACCGACGCCAACGCGATGCTGCGGATCCTCTTCAGCCGGTTGGGGAAGCCGCACATCGGTTCGCCCCAGGCGTTCTCCTTCAACGTCGCCTCGATCAGCGGCGCGGGCGCGGTGACCCTCGAGCGCGGCGGGAAGACCGTGAAGGAGAAGCGCAGCTTCAGCATCACTGGCGGCATGTGCCCGCGCTGCGAGGGCATGGGCCGCGTCTCCGACTTCGACCTGGCCGAGCTCTACGACGACTCGAAGTCGCTCAACGAGGGAGCGCTGACGATCCCCGGCTACAGCATGGACGGGTGGTACGGGCGCATCTTCCGCGGCTGTGGCTTCTTCGACCCCGACAAGCCGATCAAGAGGTTCACCAAGAAGGAGCTCGATGACCTGCTCCACCGGGAGCCGACCAAGATCAAGGTCGAGGGGATCAACCTCACGTACGCGGGCCTGATCCCGTCGATCCAGAAGTCGATGCTGTCCAAGGACGTCGACTCGCTGCAGCCGCACATCCGGGCCTTCGTCGACCGGGTGGTGACGTTCACCACGTGTCCCGATTGCGAAGGCACCCGCCTCAGCACGGCGGCCCGATCCTCCAAGATCGAGGGCATCAACATCGCGGACGCCTGCGCGATGCAGATCAGCGACCTGGCGGCCTGGGTCCGTGGCCTCGACGAGCCATCGGTCGCGCCGTTGCTCGCCGCGCTGTTGCAGGCCCTCGACTCGTTCGGGGAGATCGGGCTGGGCTACCTCTCGCTCGACCGGCCGTCGGGCACGCTGTCGGGCGGCGAGTCGCAGCGCACGAAGATGGTGCGCCACCTCGGCTCGTCGCTCACCGACGTCACCTACGTCTTCGACGAGCCCACCATCGGCTTGCACCCGCACGACATCCAGCGGATGAACGAGCTGCTGCTGCGGCTGCGCGACAAGGGCAACACGGTGCTGGTCGTCGAGCACGAGCCGGAGGCGATCGCCATCGCCGACCACGTCGTCGACCTCGGCCCCGGCGCCGGCACGGCCGGCGGGCAGATCTGCTTCGAGGGCACCGTCGCGGGGCTGCGGGCCAGCAAGACGATCACCGGCCGCCACCTCGACGACCGCGCCGCCGTGAAGGACGAGGTGCGCACGCCCACCGGCCAGCTCGCGATTCGCGGCGCCACCACCCACAACCTCCAGGGCGTCGACGTCGACATCCCGCTCGGCGTGCTCTGCGTGGTCACCGGGGTGGCCGGCTCGGGCAAGAGCTCGCTCGTGCACGGGTCGCTCCCGCGCGAGGGCGTGGTGTTCGTCGACCAGGGCGCCATCCGCGGCTCGCGACGCAGCAACCCGGCGACGTACACCGGATTGCTCGAGCCGATCCGCAAGGCGTTCGCCAAGGCCAACGGCGTGAAGCCGGCGCTGTTCAGCCCCAACTCCGAGGGCGCCTGCCCCACCTGCAAAGGCGCCGGTGTCATCTACACCGACCTGGCGATGATGGCCGGCGTCGCCATCACGTGCGAGGAGTGCGAGGGCAAGCGATTCGACGCCTCGGTGCTCGAGTACCGCTTCGGCGGCCGCGACATCAGTGAGGTCCTCGCCATGTCGGTGGTCGAGGCGCAGGAGTTCTTCGGTGCCGGTGACGCGCACACACCGGCGGCGAGCGTCATCCTCGACCGGCTCGCCGATGTCGGGCTCGGCTACCTCACGCTCGGCCAGCCGCTCACCACGCTCTCCGGTGGCGAGCGGCAGCGGGTGAAGCTGGCCACCCACATGGGCGAGAAGGGGGGCGTCTACGTCCTCGACGAGCCGACCGCCGGCCTCCACCTCGCCGACGTCGAGCAGCTCCTCGGCCTGCTCGACCGACTCGTCGACTCCGGCAAGTCGGTGATCATCATCGAGCACCACCAGGGCGTCATGGCGCACGCCGACTGGCTCATCGACCTCGGCCCCGGCGCCGGCCACGACGGCGGTCGGATCGTGTTCGAGGGCACACCGGCCGATCTCGTCGCCACCCGCGCCACGCTCACCGGCGAGCACCTCGCGGCCTACGTCGGCGCCTGAGCGACGCAGTCGGCGCCGCCCGGGGTCGCCGCCGCCGCGTTCTTTGTCGCGTTGTGGTCGCTGGGCGACCACAACGCGACAAAGAACGCTCGCCGTCACGCTCGGGGTGGAAACCGAGCTCACCTCCCACATACGCGCGTTCCAGTCGACCGGCGCCGATCACGCGATCGACCGGGAACGCCAGGATCTGACGATTTCGACATTGCGCTGGACGCGAACGTCCGCTTACCCTCGGCGCGCACCACCACGTAGAGCGGCGAGAACTCGGTCAGGGAGACACAAATGCGACGTACCGTGCTCGTGCTCGTCTGCGCGGTCGGCATCATCGCCGGTGTGGTCGGTCCGGTCACTGCTGCGTTCGCGGCGACGACTGTGACGTGGACGGGGCCGAGCGGCGGGTATTGGTCGACCGCCTCGAACTGGAGCCCGGCGGCGCCACAGGCCGGGGACGATCTGGTATTCCCGGCGCCGGCAACGAGCGGCTACTCATCGGCGGCGAACGACACAACCGGCGGCACGTTCAACTCGCTGACGGTGTCGGGAAACTGGGCTCTCTCGGGACAGCCGATCACCCTGAGCGGCGGTGTGAGCGTGCTCGGGCCGAGCTCCTCCGCGAACGTGAACATCCCGATCACGGTCGCGTCGGCTCAGACATTCGACCTGCGCGGTGCTGCCACGGCCACGTTCAATGCAGTGACCCTGAACGCCAACCTCGATGTCGACGCGGGGGGTTGGAGCTACCTCACCCTCGCCGCTGGAACGGGGACCTTGACGAAGTCGGGCTCGGGAACCCTCATGCTCGGGGGGTCACCGACGGGTGCTGGCCAGATCGTCCTGAACCAAGGTTCGCTCCTGGTGTCTGGTTCGTTCGCGCAGCGAACCCTCTCGATGACGGGCGGGCAGTTGAGCTTTCAGGGGAGTGCTGCCGGCACCAGCCTCGGGGCGGTCAGCGCCACCGGAGGCGAGATCATGGGGACCGGTTATTGCGGCTCCTGCTTGCCGCGCGCGGTGGTGAACGGCCTCATCCTGGGCTCCGGGGCGACGGTGGGGG
>Ga0070671_100001632_pt1 | contig 16922 bp, 16 predicted proteins | sample KBSS73metaG_FD_65341 | JGI IMG/M metagenome (GOLD analysis project Ga0070671, IMG submission 65341) | Switchgrass rhizosphere microbial communities from Kellogg Biological Station, Michigan, USA - KBS S7-3 metaG | ecosystem: Host-associated > Plants > Roots > Rhizosphere > Soil ...
CGGTCCTTGTTGCGTGGGATGATCGCGGTGTGCGGTATCGGAACGCCGAGCGGGTGCCGGAAAAGTGCCGTCACTGCGAACCAGTCGGCAAGGCCGCCGACCATCGCGGCCTCTGCGAATGCTTTGACGTAGGCGAGCCACGGATACTGATGCTCGAATGCGCGCGTCGCGAGGAACACGGCGGCCATGACGACCAGCAGGCCCGTCGCGACGATCTTCATGCCCTGCGCACCAGGCTGCGCAGGGTTGAAGCGAGACAAGGCGCCGTTGGTCATCGTCCTCATGCCGGCTCAATAGCCGACATGCCGATCGGGTTCACTCCGCTGGAACCGCAGTTCCCGTCGCGTGGGCATCGCTGCCGATCAGCTTGTGGAAGAGCCTGCCGATCCGGCCCTCGATCGAGATGGCGATCGAGAAGTAGGACGGCACCAGCAACAGCGTCAGCACGGTCGAGAAGATGAGGCCGCCGATGACGGTGATCCCCATCGGTGCGCGCCAGCTGTTGTCGCCGCTGATCGAGATCGCCGTCGGCAGCATGCCTGCCACCATCGCGATGGTCGTCATGACGATCGGCTGGGCGCGCTTGTGGCCCGCTTCCCAAATGGCCGCGTTTTTCTCCATGCCGTGATTCATCATCTCTACCGCGAAATCGACGAGCAGAATCGAGTTCTTCGCGACGATGCCGAAGAGCATCAGGATGCCGATCAGGACGAACAGCGAGACGGGCTGGTTGGCCACGTGCAGCGCTATCGCGGCTCCAAGCGGAGCCAAGATGAGCGATCCCATGTTAACGAACGGGGCGAGGAAGCGTCGGTAGAGCAGCACCAGCACCGCGAACACCAGCAGGATACCGGCGATCAGCGCCACCGCGAAGTTGAAGAGCAACTCCGACTGCCACTTCTGGTTGCCGAGGTTCATCTTCTGCACGCCTTGGGGCAGGTTCTTGAAGCTCGGCAGCTCGTAAACCTTGGCCCACACGTCGCCTTCGACGACGCCGGGCGCGAGGTCGGCGCCAATCGCCACGCGGCGAAGCTGGTTAGAGCGCTGGATGGTGGTCGGACCGGAGCCGAAGCCGATTTGCGCGACCGCGCGCAAGGGCACGGATCCGCCGCCTGACGTCGGAACCGGAAGATTCTCCAGCGTCTGGATGTTGCGGCGCGCATCTTCCGAAAGCGAGACCTGGATCGGCACCTGCCGGTCCGACAGCGAGAATTTGGCGCTGTTCTGCTCGATATCGCCAAGGGTCGCGATGCGGATCGTCTGGCTGAGCGCTGCCGTCGTGACGCCGAGGTCGGCCGCAAGATCGAAGCGCGGCTTGATCGTGATTTCTGGCTGCGCGAGCTGACTGCCAACGCGCGGGGCACGCAGCCCCGGAACCGTCTCCATCTCCTTGGCGATGTTGTTGGCGACCGCGGTGAGCTGCACCGGATCGTCGCCGCCGAGATAGAGCATGATGTCGCGCTGGTCGGCGTCAGGGCCCCCGCCGTTCTGGCTCATGAAGCTGACGCGCGCGTCAGGGAAGGCCGACAGGGTCGGAGACATTGCACGCTCGAATTCGGTGCTGGTGACGTCCCGGTCCTTCTTGAGAACGATGTTCACCCGTCCGGTCGCTATATTCACGCGCTCGAAGACGCGCTCGACGTTCTTGTCCTTCGACACCAGCGCGGCAACGCGATCGGTCGCGGCTTCTGTCTGCTTGAGCGTGCTGCCGGGCGGAAGCGTGACGTTCACCCGCGAATAATCGTCGTTCTGCGGCGGGAAGAAGGACATCGAGAGCGTGCCGAACAGGGTGATGCTGAGCAGCAAGGTCGCGACGCCGGCGGCGACCATGGCCAACCGATGGTCATGCATGCGTGCGTTGAAGCGCGACGCCATCACATGGTGCCACTCCGCAAAGCCTCCGCGGCCGAACATCTGCACGAGATAGGCAATGAGCTTGCCCGCGCCATAGGCCAGTGCTCCGCCGACAAGCAGGGCGAGCGGAATGCCGTAGGCGCCGGGCAAGCCTGTCTTGCCGAGGCCCATGTTGGCCGCGACCACGCCTCCCAGGAAAACCGCCAACACAGGCAGCAGGAGCACGGCGCCGAGAGCGTAATAGCCGAAGTGGCGGGCAGGCTTGGGCAGTCGCGCCAGCAGCGCATTGGCCTTCGACGTGTCGAGGCTCCAGTTCAGGACCTTGAGATAAACGTCCATCCACTTCCAGGCGGCGTGCGGCTGGACGCCGTGCGAACGCAGGAAGTAGGCGGCGATCAACGGCGTGATCATACGCGCCACGAACAAGCTCATCAGCACAGAGAGCACGACCGTGAAGCCGAACGCTTTGAAATACTGCCCGGCGATGCCCGGCATCAGCGCGACCGGGAAGAAGACCGCGACGATCGCCATCGTCGTCGCCAGCACGGCGAGGCCGATTTCATCCGCGGCGTCGAGCGAGGCTTGGTAGGCCGATTTACCCATGCGCATGTGGCGGACGATGTTTTCGATCTCCACGATTGCGTCATCCACGAGCACGCCCGCGACCAGGCCCATGGCCATGGTCGACATGAAGTTCATGGTGATGCCCATCATGCTCATGAACCAGAAGGCTGGGATGGCAGAGAGTGGGATGGCGACGGCGGAAATCGCGGTCGCGCGGATATCCCTAAGGAAGATCAGGACGACGAGAACCGCCAGGACGGCACCTTCGACCAGGCCTTCCATCGCCGACCGGTACTGGGACTTGGTGTAGTCGACGGTGTTGAAGACCTCGTTGAACTTGACCTTCGGATTTTCCTTCTCGAGTTTTTTGAGCTCCTGCCACGCATTGTCGTAAGCAGTGACTTCGGACGCGCCCTTCGAACGCTGGACGCTGAAGGTGACGACCTGGTGGCCATTCATCTTGGCGATCGAGCGCTGTTCGCTGTTGCTGTCGCGGACCTCGCCGAGGTCAGCGAGCTTGACGAAGCGGCCGGCCGGCAGGGCGATCTGCGTCTGCGAAAGCTGGTAGGCGTCCTGCGCGTTGCCGAGCACGCGCACCGACTGCTCCGAGCCCGCGATTTCGGCGCGGCCGCCGGCGCCGTTCATGTTGCTTTGGCGAAGCTGCTGGTTGACCTGTGCAGCGGTGATGCCCTGAGACTGAAGCGCCGCCGGATCGAGGATCACCCGGATGTTGCGACTGACGCCACCGACGCGATTGACTGCCGCAATGCCTTCCTGACCGAGCAGACGCTTCGCGACATTGTTGTCGATGTACCAGCTCAATTGCTCGAGCGTCATGTCGGTCGCCTGCGCGCCGACATAGGTAATTGGTTCGTCGTTGGCGTCGACGCGCGTGACCTGCGGTTCGAGAATGCCGTCGGGCAGGGTGCCGCGGATTTGCGCGATAGCGTTGCGGACGTCGTTCACAGCCCGATCGCTCGGCGTGCCGAGCTGGAAGGTCACGAAGGTGAAGCTGTTGCCCTCGCTGACGGTGCTGTTGATTTCCTCGACGCCGTTGACGCCACGGATTGCCGATTCAACCCGCTGAGTGACCTGCGTTTCAAGCTCATTCGGGGCGGCGCCGGGCTGCGACACCGACACGGTGGCCGCCGGGAAGTCGATGTCCGGGTTCTGGTTGACCTGCATGCGGGCGAACGAGATCAGGCCCGCGAGCATCAGGCCGACGAAGAACACGATCGGTCCAACCGGGTTGCGGATGCACCAGGACGAAATGTTGCGGAAATTCATGACCTGATTTCTTTCGTCGACTGAGCGACCGGCCTCACTTCGCGGCCTGGCGCCTCGGATTCACCTTCTGCCCCGGATTGAGGAACGGACCGGCCGACAGGACGACCCGCTCATTGCCGGAAAGGCCGGCGCCAACCGTCACGCCATTGTCTTCGACCGTGCCGATCTGGATGTCGCGTCGTTCGACCTCGTTCTTCGCGTTGATGACGTAGACGTAATTGCCCTTGTCATCGCTGAGCACGGCGCTCTGCGGCAGAAGCGGCGCGGTGGTCGTGCCGGCGGTGATACGCGCTTCGGCGAACCCGCCCGGACGCATGCTGGCGTCATAGGGCACGGCAATCCGGACGTCGCCGAGCCGCGACTGCGGATCGATGACGGGCGCTACCTGCCAGACGGTGCCTGCATAGTTGTGGGTCGACCCGACCGGAGTCACCTGCGCGGTCATCCCGGTGTGAACGGCCGAAAGATCCTGCTGCGAAAGCTGCGCGCGCATCTCCATCTGTCCGGCCTCGGCGAGACGGAAGAGCGCGCCCGAACCCGGGCTGACGATCTGACCGATCTCGACGCTGCGGGCGAGGATCAGACCCGATGTCGGTGCGACGACATTGAGGCGCCCGATCTCGGCACGGGTGGCGGCCAGCTGCGCCTGAGCGACCCGCACCTGTGCGTAGGCGGCGTCACGTGTGGCCTTTTTAGAATCGATCTCGGCCTTGGAGACGAAACCGCGCCCCTGGAGGGCAAGCGCGCGTTCGTAATTGGATTGTGCGAGGGCGGCATTGGCACGGGCCGATTCGACCTGCGCCGAGAGTTGGTTCGCCTGCTGTGCCTGGACCGAGCGGTCGACGACCGCGAGCGTCTGGCCCGCATGCACCCAGCTGCCGGCGTCCACGAGGACGCTGACGACGCGGCCGCCCGATCCGGCAATGCCGATCGGCTGGTCGCGCTTGGCACCGAGAGGTCCGCTTGCCACGACTACGCGTCCGACGTTCGTTTGGCCGGGAACGACCACGCTGACCGTCGGGACCTGCCCCGCGCCGCCAGCGGCGGTCTGGGCTGCCTTTTCCGAACCGCCCCGTCCGAAGACGAAGAAGAGGACGAGTATGAGCAGAGCCACACCGACAGCGGCCGCGATGATCAGCTGACGGCGACGCCGAGAGCGATCGACCACGACGAGCGTGTCGGAAGAGTGGATAGAGGTTTCCCTGTTCATGATGTCCATACCTATAGCGAGTCTTTGCGCCCTTATCGGCTAACTGTATTAGCTCAATAGGTCACCTCGCGCAACAGACCCATTTGCCTCAAGGGCTGCCAGTCGTTTTCGACTAACGGTGGCACTAGTTACGCGAGCGGGCGTTGCGGGCTGATAACGTGAAGGTTGGTTCAACGACAGAGGGGTATGCACATGGAACAATATGGCATTATCGGTTGGATCATCATCGGGGGGCTCGCCGGAGGAATCGCCAAGCTCCTGATGCCGGGGAAGGACCCCGGCGGATGCATCATCACCATCCTGCTCGGCGTTGCCGGCGCGCTGGTCGCGGGCTGGATCGGCCACGCCGTCGGCTGGTACGAGACGAATGAGAAGGCCGGGTTCATCGCCGCGATCGTCGGCGCCTTCCTCTTGCTCCTGATCTATCGCATGATCGCCGGCCGACGCGCTTAACGGCGGCTGCGCACCCTGTTCAGCAAGCAGCCATGGCCCGCGGGCAAACCGTTGGGCCAATGGAACGACTGCCAGGGAAACGATCATGAAGCATGAACTCATCGCGGCGCTGCTGCTTGGGGCCGCCGCCCTGCCGACGGCTGCGAACGCGCAAGCCGCCATCACGCAAAGCATCGCCGGTACCCGGCTGGATATCAACGCAACGGGCGAGGTCACGCGCGTGCCGGACGTGGCCATCATCTCGGCCGGCGTCGTCTCCCGCGCCCCCACGGCATCGGCTGCAATGCTGGATACGGCGACGCGCATGTCTCGCGTCCTCGTCGCTCTCAAGCGGGCTGGATTGGCGGATCGCGACATCCAGACCAGCAACGTCAACCTCAATCCCGAGTATCGTTATCCCGAGAACCAGTCGCCCCAGCTGGTCGGCTATACGGCGTCAAACAACGTCACCATCCGATTCCGCGACATCAGGAACAGCGGGAAGATCCTGGATGCGCTGGTGGGCGAAGGCGCCAACCAGATCAACGGGCCCTCGCTGGCGGTCGACAAGCCGGAAGCCGCGCTCGACGAAGCACGGGCGAAAGCGATCGCGATCGGCAGGGCCCGCGCTGATACCTATGCTCGATCCCTGGGCCTCCGGGTGACCCGTATCGTCTCAGTGAACGAGAGCGGTGGTTATTATTCGCCGCCCCCACCCGCGCCAATGATGATGGAGCGAGCTCAACTCGCCTCCACGAAGATCGAGCCGGGAGAGCAGAAGCTCCAGGTCAGTCTGGCAATGACCTTCGAGCTTCAGTGACGGCCATGAAAAAGGCCGCGCGAGCAATGCCCGCGCGGCCTCGCTTCAGAATGTATCGCGTCTAGCGAACGGATCCCCTGCGGATCAGGTTGACGATCGCAAGAAGGATCACCGCGCCGATCAGCGAGTAAAGGAATGTCTCGATCGAGAGTCCGTTGTTCAAGGACGCTCCACCGCCGAACAGCAATCCGGCAATTACCGCGCCGACGATGCCGACAACGATGTTGAGAAGGACGCCTTGCTGCGCATCCGTTCTCATGATCAGGCTCGCCAGCCAGCCGCAAACACCGCCGACGATCAGCCAGATGATAATACCCATCAGCCTTCCCTCCTATTCTCGACTGTCCCAGGCAAAGGGCAGCCGTTGCGGCACCACAGACGCGTGATGCCGGGAGATTGTTCCGGATTCGGAAGGGTCTGTCGAGAAATTTGGTTAATTAGCGCCGGTCAACGGGGGGATGCGCCGGATTAATAACGCTGCTGGCGCTCGTACTGGTCCCGATACTGCTTGATCCGCGTGACTCGCAGGCCCGGCATGCCGCTGCGGTCGACCGCGCGCTGCCAGCTGGTGAATTCCTCGAGGCTAAGCGTGTAACGCTTGCAGGCTTCGTCGACCGAGAGCAGGCCGCCGGCGACAGCAGCCACGACCTCGGCCTTGCGGCGCACGACCCAACGGGTGGTGTTCGGCGGCGGCAACGAGTCGAGGGTCAGCGGCTCTCCGAGAGGGCCGATAACCTGAGCCGGACGAATCTTCTGGTTCTCGAGCATTGTTCCGTCACACCTGCTTAATCATTGCTACTGGCCAACGTTTAATTCGGGTTCGTTGAAAATATTCTGAAACGTGCTGGTTAATTCGCTGGTCAATCCGATTTCCGCTCTCTTAACCCTGTTGCCCCTTGAGCAAATGTTCCGCCGAGAAGCTTGACGGCTTCCCGCCAGCCCTCGCCGCTCGAGAGATAACAAGCGATGGCATCCTCTCTCGACCTTCCGTCCTGCTCAGCGGAATCGCCGAGCAGGGCGAGAAGTTCGTCAAGGCCGAGCGGCTCTTGCGCCTCAGCGCCGAAGTCACGCTCGAAACGCGCCAAAACTGCCCCCTCACTTGTCACTCCTGCGCTCCGTCTAGCGGCGAGGAGTGAAATTCGGGTAAAGACCGACGAAAGACAGCTCCAATGCGGATCGATTTTCAGCTTGGCCGCCCTCTGGGCGATGCCCGCATCGTCGTCGCCATGTCCGGCGGCGTCGATAGCTCGGTGACGGCCGCGCTCGCCGCAGAGACGGGCGCCGAAGTGATCGGAGTCACGCTTCAGCTTTACGATCATGGCGAAGCCGTGCGCCGCTCTGGGGCCTGCTGCGCGGGACAGGACATTTATGACGCGAAGCAGGTCGCGGACCGGCTCGGCATCGCTCATTACGTCCTAGATTACGAAAGCCGCTTCCGCGGCGGCGTGATCGACCGCTTCGTCGACGAATATGCGCAGGGGCGCACGCCCGTACCGTGCGCGAGCTGCAACCAGGGCGTGAAGTTCGTCGACCTCGTCAGTTTCGCGCGTGACCTTGGGGCGGATTGCCTGGCGACCGGCCATTATGTGCGGCGGATCGTGAACGGCGGTCGGGTCGAACTACACAAGGGCGCCGATCACCGCCGCGACCAGAGCTACTTCCTGTACGGGACCACGCGCGAGCAACTCGATTTCCTGCGTTTCCCGCTCGGCGACCTGCCGAAGGACGAAGTGAGGCGGATCGCATCTGGGGTCGGCCTGGAAGTGGCGGCGAAGCCCGACAGCCAGGACATCTGCTTCGTGCCGGACGGCGATTATGCCGGCCTTGTGAAGAGGCTTCGGCCGGAAACCGAGGCTCCTGGCGATATCGTCGATGTCGACGGAAAGGCGCTCGGGCGCCATCGGGGCGTCGTCCATTTCACCGTCGGCCAGCGGCGCGGCATCGAGGTCGGAGGGCAGAGGGAGCCGCTCTACGTGATCCGGATCGAGCCGGAACATGCGCGAATCGTCGTGGGCCCGCGCAGCGCGCTGGCAGTCGAGGGCATGCGCGTCGCCGACTGGAACTGGATTGCCGAGGACCAGCGCGAGGTCAGTGTGAAGGTGAGGTCCCTCGCGCCAGCGGTCCCTGCGCTTCGCGATGGCGATTGGGTCCGATTCTCCAAGGCCGAATATGGCGTCGCGCCGGGACAGGCGGCGGTCCTGTACGAAGACACGCGGCTTCTAGGCGGGGGGTGGATTTCCGAGACTGCTGCGGTCGATCGCCTAGTCGATGCCGCAGCCGCATAGCGCCGGGATCCTCCTCTTCCGTCAACAGGGCGCCGAGATCGAGGTCCTGCTGATCAAGCCCGGCGGTCCTTACTGGGCGAAGAAGGATGCCGGGGCCTGGATGATTCCAAAGGGCATGGTCGAACCGGGTGAGGCACCCGCCGAAGCGGCGTTGCGAGAATTCGCGGAGGAAACCGGTACCAGGCTTGAGGCGATGCCGTTCGACCTCGCGACTGTCCGGCAATCTGGCGGCAAGTATGTCCAGGCCTTCGCGATCGAGGGTGATCTCGACGTCCGCGCGATTCAGTCGAATGAGTTCGAAATGGAATGGCCTCCCCGAAGTGGCCGGATGCAGCGCTTCCCCGAAGTGGCGGAGGGGCGATGGATGGCCCTTGTCGAAGCCCGCTCGATGATGCTTGCAAGCCAGCTGCCGCTGCTCGACGCGCTGGAATCAAGACTGAAAGGCTAGACGATGATTGGAATGCTCGCTTTCCTTGCCGCAGCCCAAGCGACCGGATGGAGCGGCGGGCCCGTGCCGCCCGTGAAGACCGTGTGGCCCACGCGCGAGCAGGACGTCGTCATTAAGGACTTTCGCTTCAGCGACGGCGAGACCCTGGCCGAACTGCGCATGCACGTGACGACGCTCGGGCAGCCTCATCGGAACGCTGCGGGTCGTATCGACAATGGAGTGATGGTCCTTCACGGCACCGGCGGAACCGGCAAGCAGTTCCTTCAGCCCCAATTTGCCGACGAACTCTATGGACCGGACCAACCACTGGACATTCGCCGCTACTATATCATTCTTCCCGACAATGTCGGCCACGGCGGCTCGTCGAAGCCGTCGAACGGCATGCGCATGCATTTTCCCAAATATGACTATGACGACATGGTCGAGGCGCAGCGCCGGATGCTGATGGAAGGCCTCGGCATTACCCATCTCAGGCTGATCATGGGAACCTCGATGGGTTGCATGCACAGCTTCGTCTGGGGTGAAACCCATCCGAACTTCGCGAGCGCACTGATGCCGCTGGCATGCGAGCCGATGGAAATCGCCGGCCTCAACCGGATGTGGCGCCAGCTCGCTATCAACGGGATCGAAGCAGATCCGGCCTGGCAGAACGGCGATTATCGAGGGCAGCCGGCGGTCGGATTGCGAGCTGCGCAAAACCTGCTGTTCGTCGCGGGCTCGGCACCGCTGCTTTACCAAACGCAGTACTCGACCCGAGCCGCAGCCAGCGCTTACGCCGAGGAGCGGGTCGCGAATGCGATCAAATCGCTGGACGCCAACGACCTGATCTACCAGCTGGATTCATCCCGAAACTACAATCCGTGGCCGAACCTCAAGCGGATCAAGGTGCCGCTGATGTGGATCAACTCGGCCGATGACTTCATCAATCCGCGCAACCTTCCGATCCCCGGGAATGCGCTGAAGCGCATGCCGACGGCGCGCTTCCGGCTCATCGGCGAATCACCGGACACTCACGGTCACGGAACGCACACCTGGGCCAAGTTCTGGAAGGACGACCTTATCGCGCTTCTCGCCCGGTCCGCCTCGAAGCCAGAATGAACAACAATAGCCCGGCGCCAGCGAGCGCGCCGAGCGTAAGCCAGGCTTTCGCGTCGGCCTGCGACGCGGCCCAGGCGCAGACGGCGACGCCGATGCCTCCGCTCAGCCAATGCCACGGCAGGACAGGCGGACGCGATGGCGCTCGGGGCAGGGCGGCGATGGTGACTGCGTAGACGAACATCCTCGCCAGCGTGCTGACGACAGCGAGCCAGATAAAGCTTCCCGTCACCGCCAGAATCGCGGTCACGAGGGCGAGGAAAAAGATGGAATTGGCGGGAGTGGCGAAGCGCGCGCTTACCGACGCGAACCAGCTGGGCAGGTCGCCGCGTTCCCCCATTGCGTAGGTCAGCCGCGGCACCGAGGTCATGATGCCGTGCAAATTGCCGCCGACCGAGGCGATCGCCGTCAAGGTCAGGATCGCAGCGCCGGCGGCGCCCGCTAATCTTTGGGCAACGTCGAGAAGCGGCGCATCCTTGTCGGCCCCACCAGCCGGAAACGCAGTCACGAACGCCAGTTGGACGAGGAAGTACAGCAGGGTCGTCGTCGCGATCGAGATGAAGATGGCGCGCGGCAGCGTCTGTTTCGGCTGGCAGGTTTCGCCTGCCGGCACGACGAGATTCTCGAACCCGACGAAAGCGTAGAAAACGAGCAGCGCGCCCTTCTCGAAGTCGGTCAGTGCGGGAGGCGCGCCCGGCGCGGGGATCGGCGCGAACATGAAGAGTGCCGCAACGGCACCGATGAGGAGCGGCAGCGCCTTCAGGAAGGTCAGCCCGGCAAGCAGCCGCAGCGCACGCTTCACTCCGACGACATTGGCGATAGCGAGCAAAGTGCAGAGCGCGATAAGTGCGGTGGCTCGCGCTACTCCCTGCTCCAGCTCAGGTAGCCACTGGCCGAGATAAGCGATGAGGACGTTGGCGTTTGCAGCGAAGGCGGCAGCCCGCGCGACATAATAGATCCAGCCAAGCTCAAAGCCCGCGAGCCGGCCGAACGCTCGTCCGTAAGTGGCGGGCCCGCCACTTTCATCGAATGCGGCGACGCTTCGGGCGAAGGGCCACACCACCAGCATCGCCCCGAGGGCGATGAGCGGGAACAGCCAGGGCGAAAAGCTTCCGAAATCAGCGGCGAGCGTCGCCGGCAGTGCGAAGATCGCAGCCCCGACCGCGCCGTTGAACGAAAGGAGTGTCGAACCCCAGAGCCCGATTGTCCGCTGGAGGCGCGGACCTTCGTTCAAAGCTGGAACTGGCCCACGATGACGGTGTGGCAGCGTCCGCCGAGATGGATGCGGTCCCCTTCGAGCCGGCACTGCAGCAACCCGGTGCGCTTGCTCGCCTGCAACGCAGTGAACTCGTTACGGCCGAGACGGCTCGCCCAATAAGGCGCGAGTGCGGCGTGCGCCGAGCCGGTTACGGGGTCCTCGTCGATGCCGAGATAGGGCACGAAAACGCGGTCGACGATGTCCTCCGAATTCCCGCGCGCGGTCACCACCGCCATGCGATGGATCTGCCGGAGCGCAGCGAAGTCGGGTTCGACTGCGCGGACCGCGGCTTCGTCGGCGACCTCGATGATCGCCGCATCGTTGCAGCCTTCCGCCAACCAGGCCGGACCGTCGCTCAACCCGAGTGCGCGATTGAGATCGGGTTCGTGAACTTCGGTCAGGGCAGGGGCAGGCAGGTCCAGCTCCAGCATGTCGCCATGCCGGCTGACGGCCAGGATGCCGGCCTTGGTCTGGAAACGGAGGGGATGCCCGGTCATCAGGACATGCCCCGCGGCGATGGTGGCGTGGCCGCAAAGCTCGACTTCCGCCGTCGGCGTGAACCAGCGCAGGTCGAAATCGGCGTCCTCGCTTTCGCTGGGCACGGTGAAAGCCGTTTCGCTTAGGTTATTCTCGGCCGCGATCGCCTGCATCACCGCATCGTCGAGCCAGCGATCGAGCGGCATGACGGCGGCAGGATTTCCGGTAAGGGGCCGGTCCGCGAAGGCATCGACCTGGAAGAAGGGCAAGCTGGTCATGACGCCTGCTCCGTAATCTCCTGCGACAGCAAAGTCTCGCGGTCGGTCTGCCCCTCAGGATCGATATGGATGAGGATTTCGGTGTTGGGGAAACGCTGCTGGAGCTCCTCCTCGACCCTGTCGAGGCGATCGTGAGCTTCCTTTACCGTCCAGTCGGCCGGGACCCAGACGTGGAACTGAGCGAACTGGTGCGTGCCGCTGGTCCGGGTCCGGAAATCGTGGAGGCCGGCGAGCTCGGGATATTCCCTGGCCGCCGCGAGGAAGCGTTCCCGAAGCTCGTCAGGCCATTCCTTGTCCATCAGCTGGTCCAGCGCATGGCTAGACGCCCTCCAGGCACCCCAGAGGAGCCAGAGCGCGATCAGCAGGCCGAAGACCGCATCGGCGCCTGAGAGCCCGGCGAACTGGTCCAGCGCCAGCGCCACGATCACCGAGCCGTTCAGCAAAAGGTCGGAAGAATAATGGAGCCGGTCAGTGCCGATCGCCAATGACCCGGTACGGCGGACCACGTGTCGCTGATAGGTAATCAGCGCGGCAGTCAGCACCATCGCGACAACCGACACGCCGATGCCAAGTTCAGCGGCCGCCGTTTCCGCGCCGCTTAGGAGGCGCTGCACCGCCCGGAAGCCAATGAAGGCTGCCGACAAGGTGATGAGAATGACCTGCACCAATGAGGCCAGCGCCTCCGCCTTTCCGTGACCAAAGCGATGGTCATAGTCCGCCGGCTGCGCGGCGATGCGAACGCCGAGCAGGACGATGAGGCTTGCCACGAGGTCGAGGCCGCTATCGGCGAGCGAGCCGAGCATCGCCATCGACGAGGTCTCAAGCGCGGCATAGGCCTTCAGCGCGATCAGGGTGACAGCCATTGCGATGCTAGCCATCGCTGCGCGGGTGGTCAGCTTCGCGCGCTCTTCAGCGGTGACCGTCACGGGTAGAGCAACCCTTCCGACCAGCCGTCGCCGTCGCGGACGAACAGGCGGCGCTCGTGCAGGCGATGCGGGCGGTCGCTCCAGAACTCGATCCGGTCGGGGACGACGCGATAGCCACCCCAATGAGGCGGTCGCGGTACGTTCTGGCCCTCGTAGCGTCGCTTCATCTCTTCGAACCGACTCTCGAAGAGGTCGCGTTCCGCGAGCGGGCGCGACTGATCCGAAGCCCAGGCGCCGAGCTGGGAGTCTCTCGCCCGCGTGGCGAAATAAACATCGGCGTCGGCATCCGGCACGCGCTCGACAGCGCCCTCGATCCTAACCTGCCGTCGCAGGGACTTCCAGTGGAAGAGGAGCGCGGCGTGGGGGTTCGTCGCCAACTGATCCCCCTTCGCGCTCTGCTCGTTGGTGTAGAAGACGAAGCCTCCGTCCCCATGACCCTTCAGAAGCACCATCCGTACCGACGGCTGGCCCGAGGCATCTGCCGTGGCGAGCGCCATCGCCTCCGGATCGTTCGGCTCGATCGAGCGCGCCTCGGCAAGCCAGGCATCGAACAGAGCGAACGGGTAAGTCACGTGACGGCCTTAGCCCCGGGGGCGCAGACATAACAATAGCGCAGGATTAAAACCAAATCGGCACATTATATTGACATGTTGGAACCAGAATTCTGGTGAGCTCTCTTTTGGGAGCGGCACCCTTGAACTATCGATCATCGTTCGAAATCTATTTGCGTACCGGACGGCGTCTAGAACCGACGCGACACGCGCTGCAGTTGAAGTTCAATCCCTGGCACGACCCTGATGACGGGCGTTTTACGTTTTCCGGTCAGGGCAGCTATTTTCGCGGTCTGGGCGCTTCGATGGCGCCCGAGAAATCCAGCTCCTCGACTGATCCCACGACGGAGCGGAGCGACTTGCTGCGCCTCGCCCAGTTTCGACCCAATCCTCGAGCTCGGATGGGCGGGAACGGTGGGCCGCCATTATATGACCCTCGGACACTCGAGGACGCCTTTCCGGGATTGAACAGGGCACCCGGCGGCGTTGTCCTCAGCTTGGCAGACAATTTCCTCGACTTCACCGGCCCCGCGCGAGCATGGACCAGAGAACTCGCGGTCCGGCATGCGAAGACGCTGGTCCAACAAATAAAGGCGCTGCAGCCGAATTATGAACTAAATCTTCTTGAACCCGGTGGATTCCCGGCGAGTGCTGACGGTCAAGTCAACTTGATAAATCGGCTCCGTTTCGATCGCGCAAAGGCGTTTTACGGCAAGGGCGAACTTAGACCGCTTCAAATCGAAACGTTGCGATTCCTGCAATCCAAGGTGGATACCGCGTACGAAGAGGGCTTGCGATTGCTCCGGAGTGGTAGGCTTCCGGTTCGGCTGTCGGAACGTGAGGCCCTCGGTAATTTCATTGATTTTCGAGTTAGGACGGAATTGAGGGCGCACTACGGTAGTAATGGAATTTCGATCGAGCGGGGACAAAGCGTTCAGGTGAACCGCCGAGCCCACAATGTTTCAGAACGGATCTATTCCGTTCCCGACTCCCGGGTCGGCGATGTTGCGTTCGATGTCACGTTGCAGGAAAAATCCCTAGCGAACGAGCAGATCCGCAGATTTTTTCGTTCCGATTTTCAGCCAATTTCGGTGGTCATAGTAAGACCCACGCAACCGGGCCCTAGAAACACCTATGTAATAACCAGACCAAAGGGACTCTAAGACATGCGTGAATATCGGGCACACATACCGCAGACTATTGGCGAACTGCACGATCTCATCGGTTCGATGATGTTGTCGTCGCCGAGATTTGAAGATCACTCCGGATATTTTCCAGGTAAGAACATCGACACTGAGTTCTTCGCTCTGAAAGAGGGATTCAAAGTTCTCCGCAAGCAGCTTGGCGAAGAGCGATATCATGCTCTCGTCCAGATGGCCGACCGCATGCGCGCTCATTTCGAAGCCGATCCGGATGACAAGACCGAAGATGCGATAAGGGGGCGGGAAATCGTCCTCGACATGGAAGATGTCTTGGCTCCGTTAGAAGCAGAAGAGCACGAAGACTCCGACGGCCTTTCTTGATCCGACCATGCGCTCGGCCGACCAAACCGTCCACTTTAGTCAGGCTCCGCTTCTTGGACTGACTTGAACCGCAACCCATCTGGTCAGGCTGGACCTGTTACGGCATGGGGGAAGAATGGCACTCGACCTCTACCAGCGCCTGGGAGTGAAACGCGGCGCGAGCGAGGCGGAGATCAAGAAGGCTTACCGCAGCCTCGCGAAGCAGCTCCACCCCGATCGCAATAAAGACAATCCCAACGCGGCGAAGCGCTTTGGGGAGGTTACGCAGGCTTACGATCTGCTGTCCGACAAGGACAAGCGCGCCCGCTACGACCGCGGCGAGATCGATGAGGACGGCAATCCGAAGATGCCGTTCGGCGGCGACTTTGGCGGCTATTCGGGCGGCGCAGGCGGCCAAGGTGGCCCCGGCTTCGAGAATATGAATTTTGGCGGGGCCGACTCCGCCGATCTGAGCGACCTGTTCGAGGGCCTGTTCAGCGGTGGTAATCGCGCCGGCGGGGGTGGAGGGCCGTTCAGCGGGTTCGGACGCCGCGGCCGGACCGCGCAGAAGGGCGCCGACATCGGCTACCGCCTCAAGGTGCCGTTCGAGGATGCGGTGGCATTGAAGCCACAGCGGATCACGCTCGGCGACGGCAAGACGATCGACCTCAAGCTTCCCCAGGGATTGGAGGACGGAACGAAGATCCGCCTTTCGGGAAAGGGCCATGAAGGCCCGGGCGGCCGCGGTGATGCGATCGTGACCGTCGAGATCGCGCCGCATCGCTTCTACACGCGCGACGGCACCAATATCCGCCTCGACCTCCCCGTAACCCTGAAGGAAGCGGTGCTCGGCGCGAAGGTAAAGGTGCCGACGCCGGAGGGCGCGGTGATGCTGACGATCCCGAAGGGCACGACCTCAGGCAAGGTGCTTCGCCTCAAGGGACGGGGCTTCGTTGCAAAGGACGGAAAGCGTGGCGACCAGTTGGTGGCCGTGGAAATCGATCTGCCCTCTGAAGACGCCGAGCTGCAGCGCTTTGCCGAGGGCTGGAGCGGCGGGGGCAATCCGCGTTCGAGCCTTGGTGTCTGACGTCCAGGCGCGATGAGGGACCATTCGCCGCTCTCACCCGAGGAACGTCGCAAGCGGCTTGCAACCATGCGCGCGGCCTTCGGGACGGAGGTCGAGGAAAAGCTGAAGCCCCGCGTTACCGCTTGGGAAGTCACCAAGCGGGTCGCGATCGGCGTCTACAACGACGGCTTCATCCACGCCGGCAACCTCGCCTATCTGTCGATCGTCGCGCTCTTTCCGTTCTTCATCGTCGCTGCGGCGGTCGCTCATCTGCTCGGCCAGGGGCAAGATGCCCAGCTTACCGTCATGAACGTGCTTCGACGATTGCCGCCGGACGTCGCGGCAACACTTCGCGAACCGATCAACGAGGTGCTGACGATCAGGACAGGCCCGCTGCTCTGGTTCGGCGCGCTGGTTGGACTGTGGACCGCGACCAGTTTCATTGAAACGATCCGCGACATCCTGCGCCGCGCTTATGGCGTGAAATATTGCGCGCCCTTCTGGGAATATCGGCTCGGCTCGATGCTGGTAATTCTTGGGGCCGTCCTGCTTCTGATGATCGCATTCGCTGCGAGCGCCACACTGACGCTGGCCCATCAGGTGATTATCCGGTGGTTCCCGTTCGCCCAGGACGTGGCTTCGACTCTCGGGATCTATCGGCTCGTTCCGGCTGCGACCTTGTTCTTCACCTTCTACGTCTTGTTCTACGCGCTGACGCCTGCGCGCTATCGGACGCTTGGTTGCAGGAAGTGGCCCGGCGCTTTGTTGATCACGGTCTGGTGGCTTGTGACCGTGGAGATGCTTCCGAACGTCATCGCTTTGTTTGGAGGCTACAGCCTGACATACGGAAGCCTTGCCGGCGTGATGAT
>Ga0070671_100001634_pt1 | contig 16921 bp, 15 predicted proteins | sample KBSS73metaG_FD_65341 | JGI IMG/M metagenome (GOLD analysis project Ga0070671, IMG submission 65341) | Switchgrass rhizosphere microbial communities from Kellogg Biological Station, Michigan, USA - KBS S7-3 metaG | ecosystem: Host-associated > Plants > Roots > Rhizosphere > Soil ...
GCCGAGCTCACCGACGACGAGGGAACGCACCGCCTCACCGACGAGGAGGTGCTCGGGTTCGCCTTCTTGCTCCTTGCCGCCGGCTCCGGCACGACCTGGAAGCAGATGGGCATCACGATGCTCGCGCTGTTGTCCCATCCGCGGTGGCTCGACCGAGTCCGAGATGAACCGTCTCTCCTGCGGAACGTGATCGAGGAGTCGTTGCGATGGATGCCGACGGACCCGGCGTTCGCCCGGTTCGTCACTCGTGACGTGGTCCTGGGTGGCGTGGAGATGCCGGCGGGCTCGATCATCCATGTCACGTTCGCCGCCGCGAACCGCGACCCGGCGCGATGGGACCGGCCGGACGAGTTCGATCCGGGGCGGCCGTCGTTGCCGCATCTCGGCTTCGGCGGCGGGCCGCACGTGTGTCTCGGGATGCACGTTGCCCGAGCGGAGATGACGACGGCGATCAGCGCGGTGCTCGAGCGGTTGCCGAACATCCGTCTCGATCCCGACGCGGCGCCGCCGCGCATCACCGGCGTGTACGAGCGGGGCCCGACCGCGGTTCCCGTGGTGTGGGATTGACGCCCGGCGCGGCACCCCTCGAGCTCGACGACGTCCTCGATCCTGCCTGGTTGTCACGCGCGCTCGGGCGACCGGTTCACAACGTCACCGAGGTGTGGCGCCAGGTGAACATGGCGACGAAGATCCGCCTCGACGTCGACGGCGAGGCCCTCTGCATCAAGGGGTACTTCGGCGCACCAGCCGGTCAGGTGCGTCTCGGCGGCCGAGAGGCCCGGTTCTATGCCGAGCTGGCGTCGACGCTCCCGATCGACGTGCCGCCGCTTCGCCATGCCGGCATCGACGAGGCGACGGGGCACGGGGTCGTGGTGATGGAGGACCTCGTTGCCGCCGGCGCGACGTTCCTCACGGCGCGCAGCCCCTACACCCCTGACCAGGTCAGCGCGACGCTCGACCAGCTCGCCGCGTTGCACGCGGCCACGTGGGACGCGCCCCGGCTGGAGGCGTTGCCATGGGTGGCGTCGCAGATCGAGACCTATGTCGACGTGATCGACGACGCGGAGCTCGGCGAGCTGCTCGCCGGCCCGCGGGGCGAGGGCATCCCTGACGAGGTGCGCGATGCCCGCCGCGTGAAGCGGGGCCTCCTCGCATTGGCGCGTCGTCACGCTGGACATCCCGCCTGCGTCGACCATTGCGACGCTCACGCTGGGAACCTCTACGAATGGCCCGACGGGCGGGTCGGGATCATCGACTGGGCGACCTACCAGCTCGTGCACTGGTCCTTCGACGTCGCCTACCACATCGGCGCCGTGCTCGAGCCCGATGTCCGGGCGGCCACCGAGCGCGACCTGCTGGCGCACTACCTCGACCGTCGCGCCGGGCGCGGCGTCGCGTCGCCATCGTTCGAGGAGGCGTGGGAGGACTACCGGTGCGCGCTCGCCTACGGGTACTTCATGTGGGCGATCACCCGACGCGTCGAGGAGGACGTCATGCTCACGTTCAACCGGCGACTCGGCACCGCTGTCGCCGAGCACCGGAGTTACGAACTGCTGGATGTCTGAGTCGTGACCGGCCGACGGATCTCGCGTCAGTCGTTGCCAACTTCGAACGCGGTCTCATCGAGGTCCAACGGGTCCGTCATGGGCGGAGCGCCTTGCGCAGCTCGGCGGTGATCTCGGCGTGGATCGCCTTGGCGGAGTCGATCGGGAAGGCGTAGAAGCCATGGCAGGCGCCGGCGACCCGGTGGAGTCGGACCGGGGTGCCGCTCGCGCGAAGTCGCTCGGCGTAGGCCTCGCCCTCGTCGCGCAGCGGGTCGAACTCGGCGGTGATGACGAACGCCGGCGGCAGCCCGTCGAACGACGGCGCGTTCAACGGCGAGGCCCGCCAGTCATCGGCGTCGTCGCCGTTCGGTAGGTAGTGGCCGCAGAACCACTCCATCGACTCCCGCGAGAGCATGTAGCGAAGCGCCCCGTTCTCGTCGATCGACGGGTAGCTCATCGTCAGGTCGATGCCGGGGTAGATGAGCAGCTGGTACGCCAGGGCGGGCCCACCGCGCTCGCGGGCGAGATGCGTGACCACGGCGGCCAGGTTGCCGCCGGCGCTGTCACCGCCGACTGCGAGCCGGCTGGCGTCGACACCCAGCTCGGCGGCCTGGTCGGCCACGTAGGCGAGCGCGGCGTACGCGTCCTCCACCGGTTCCGGGAACGGGTGCTCCGGCGCGAGGCGGTACTCGACGGAGATGACCGTGACGCCCGAGTCGGCGGCGATCGAGGCGCAGGTGGCGTCGTAATTGGCGATGCTGCCGATGACGAAGCCGCCGCCGTGGTAGTACACGAACACGGGCTCGGGGGACCCCGTGCCTTCGGCGCGGTAGACCCGTGCAGGGAGGCCGGCAACGGTGACGTCCTCGACGGACCGCAAGCCGTCGTCGCTCCGCGGCATGTCGAACGACGACATCATCGCCCGGACCTCCTCCGGGGTCTTGCCGATGACTGCCAGCTCGCCGCCGAACATGCCGAGGATGGGTTGCAGCTGCGGGTCCAGAGGCATGCCGCAGCTCAGCATTTACTTGACGGATCAGTCAAGTAACCTGGCGTTCGGCAACGACGCGACCTCGGCTAGGTCGATGCTGTCGGTCGCGCGACGCCTCATGGCTGCCATGGGATGGCTTCGATGCCGGCGAGGACCCCCCCATCGACGCGGATGTCCGTCCCAGTGAGGTACGACGCCTCGTCGGACAGCAGGAACGCCACGACCGCGGCGAGCTCGTCGTCCCTGCCCATCCGTCGAAGCGGAGTGTTGTCGAGCATCACGGCCATGAGCGGCTGGTGCTCGAGCTCCTGGCGGGACTGGGGCGTGTCGATGATGCCCGGCGAGATCGAGCAGATACGGGCGCCCACCGGACCGAGTCGACGCGCCTCGCGTCGCACCAGCCGCTGGACGCCCCGCTTTGCCCAGCCGTAGGCCACGTTGGAATCCGTGATCTCGGCCCTGGCGGCCTGCAGGCGCTCGAGCAGCTCGGGGTGGAGTGGCTCGTCGAGCGCCGCGTCCGCCGCGGCATCGTCCTCCGTGGCGGAGAGGTGAGCGGCGACGGAGGCAAAGCACACGAAGGCGGTGCCGTCGCCCGCCAGCGGCCGGAGTGCCTCGAGCAGGAGCGCGGTGCCGACCAGGTCGACCGAGATGACGCGTCGCCAGTCAGCCATCGTCGGTGAGATGCCAGCGGCGTGCGCGACGGACCGAAGCGACCCGAGCGACGTTGCCTGCGCCGCGAGCGCCTGGAGCCCGTCGGCGTCGGTCACGTCCAGCACAACGGGATGGACCTTGGCGGCGCCACCGGCGAGGTCGTCTGCCACCTTGCGGACCGCCTCCTCGTTCAGGTCGACGAGGAGCAGTGCATCGACTGTCTCTGCAAGCCGGCGAGCGCACGCGAGGCCCATGCCGCGCCCTGCGCCGGTGACGATTCCCACGGTCGACATACGGGATCTCCCATCACTGGACGAGGTTGCCGCCCAGCAGTGTCGGCGTACCTGACGATTATGTCAAGTTGAGTAAAACCGTAGCGTCGACGGGTCAGCGAAGCGGTGCTGGCGAGTTGCCGGCGAGCTACGACGAGCATGCGACGGGTGAGGCTTCGGAGGGGTCGTACTCGTGGCGCGAGTCGGGTGTGATCACGTGATCTCGGGCTGCGTCGCGCCGCCCGAGTCCGGCATCCATCGCGGCGTCGACCGCGACGCGGCCGACCTCGATCGCCGCGGCCACTGCATCTCCCTCGGCCGCGCTGGATACGAACGACCAGGCGAGGCCGTTGTCGCTCGCCGGGCGCGGCGCGCCGGCCACGATGACGGGTACCTCCCGGTCGTGCGCAGCGCGAACCGCCCCCTCGAGATCGTCGTACCGGGTCGGTACGAGCACGACGGAACCGGCCCAGCTCCGCGTCACGCCGCCGAGCAGCTCGCGCTGTGCGGCAGCTGTCGCGGCCGGCGGTCGTTCAAGGTGGAGGTGAACGCCGGCGGAACGGGCTCTGTCCAGCGCGCCGGTGCAGATGAGCCGGTCGATGATGTCATCCCTTCCCGACTCGATCAGCACGATCGTGAGTCGCCCGTCGGCGGCCGCCGTCGTCGATGTCGACAGTGCCGTCGGCGGGTGGTGCACAGGACTGCTCCCGCACGCCACGGCGATCAGAAGTGATGCGAGCGCGATGACTCCTCGACGGTCACCGCGTCGACGCACCGGCGCCCCTTGGATGACCTCGAGAACATCGAGCCCTGAACAACGTCAACTGGTCGACCCGGGCGGGGTCACCGATCGCGAGTTGTGATCGTCACCTCGGATGCAGACGTGTCGCAGAAATCCGAGCGGGCCAAGAGCGACCCCGTCGTGTGGCGCGTGTAGAAGCTCGTCTCCAGCTCGTGCTCCTCGCGGTCGCCTTCACCGCGGACGATCCCGGCGCCTGGCCACTCGGTGACGAGGAATCGAGCGAGCTCGTCGATCGTCGTGGGGCTGACGACGACGATCTGGCGGTACGCGTGCCCCTCTGTCTCCTGCGTCCGCGTGCTTGTCACGTAGCTCGATGCGGGCAGGGGAATGTCCGCCGGTGGCGCCTCGTGTTGTGCCCTCTCGGGCACGGGGCGGCAACTGGTCGACGGCGGCGGCGACGCGCTGGCCTGGTGGCTTGTGCGCGCCTGCGGTCCAGGCGAGGATCCCGTGCCGCACCCGGAGAGTCCGCAGAGCAGGATGCAGACGGCGATGTTGACGATCGGCGGCTGGCGTCGTCCGCGTCGGTGCATCAGCCGTACGCCGTGAGAGGGACTCTCGCGAAGTAGCCGTTCACCATCGGATGGTCAGTGCTGTCACTATCGGCATGGTCACGGGTGTCACCCCAGCCGAAGTACGCGTACCGATCTCCGAGCAGCGCCCAGGACAGGTCGTCGCCCGGCCCGTTCTGTGCCGATTCGGGCGGGAACGACTTCGAGTTGACGCGCAGAGGGCGGCTCCAGGTGTGACCGCCGTCGGTCGAGATCACCGACCACACGTCGATCAGACCGGCCGTGTTCGTGGCCTTCCACATCACGGCCATGCGGTGGTTGGGCCCGTAGTCGAACCACTCCTTGTTCGCGCCTGGCGCTGGGATGCTGGCTGGGGCCGACCATGTGTTGCCGGCATCATCGGTCGTGAAGATCTGGAGGTCGTCACCCTTCGCCTGCATCACGGCGAAGCGGCCGGGGACTGCTGGATCGGCCGACACCCAGTCTCCGCTCCCGCCGGCGGAGTTGGGGACGGGCTTCATCGTCCAGACGCCGTAGCCGGGGTTGTCGGACGAGAGTGTGGCGTCGAGGGTTGCGAGCTGCATGTCGTTCGCGGGCACTGGGCCGGCCGCCGCCGTCGCCGCAACCGCGGTCGCCACGACGTTGTGGTTCACCGCGAGGTGCGTTCCCGGGAACCCCGAGTAGCCCGGCTGCTGCACGGCTACGGCGGGAAAGACCTCGGCGACCGGAGGCTTCACGACGGTCCAGGTCGCGCCGCGATCCTTCGAGATCGAGAGCAGCCGTGTGGCAAGCCCGCTTTCCTCGTAGAGCCAGCCGGTCGAGGGGTCGACCCGGAACATCGGCCGATCGACCTCTGTTCCGGTCGACACGGGATCAGACCAGTTTCGACCGCCGTCCGTCGAGCGGACCACGCCGACTTGCAGGTTCTGACCCGGGATGTTGTCCAGGTACGGGGATCCCAGCCAGTCGAACGCGGCGTAGAACGTGCCGTCCGGCGCGGCCGCGACCATAGGGTCACTGCAGCCGTACAGCGGCGCGACGGGCAGCAACGAGTTCTGCCAGGTGTCGCCATTGTCGAACGAGTACGACACGACACATTGCAGGTCGCCGTTGCCGAGCACCTCTTCCCCACCGAATTGATATGGGAACGGCGGGACGTCGACGCCCGGCACCGGAGTCTCATGCTGCTTGTGGTAGGTGGCGACATACACGAGGTTCTTCTGATTCCTCGGATTGACCGCGATCTCGGGTTCCCCGCTGCGGTAGTAGGGCGTGTGCGTGATGTTCACCTCGCGGACGCCCTCCGGCGCCGGGGAGGCGCTGACGTTCACTGCCGCGATCAAGACGATGAGACAAGCGGCCACCGCCGCGAACCGATTCCTGGTCGATCGCATTCGCGCCTCCCCGCTGATCGCCGAACGCACCCAAGCGCGGCCACCGGTTAGTTCTGCACGAGGAGAGGTCTTCCTGCAGACGAATTGACGACTTCGTCAACAGGTCGCCACTACTGGGTGCCCCGTCCTGTCGGGCATGTCGCGGTCGTGTCAACCCGTCCGCCGCCCCGAATCGGTCCAGCAACGTCGTCGACTGGTCCGAACGAGAGCTGCGGGAGCTAGTTGGTCCCGGTGTGGTGTTGCGCGGCAGCGAGCTCTCGCAACGCGTACTTGAGCACCTTGCCCGTCGCGTTGACGGGGAACGAGTCGACGATCTCCACGTAGCGCGGCACCTTGTAGTTGGCGAACTCGTGCTTGCACCAGGCGATGAGCTCGTCGCGGTCGAGCTCGGCCCCCGGTGCGGGGATCACGAAGGCCATGCCGACCTCGCCGAGGCGGTCGTCCGGCACACCGACGACCGCGACCTGGGCGATGCCGGGGTGGCGGAGCATGAGGCCCTCGATCTCCGCGGGGTAGGCGTTGAACCCACCCACGATGAACATGTCCTTCTTGCGGTCGGTGATGACGAGGTTCCCCTCGGCCTGGATCATGCCGATGTCGCCGGTGTGCAGCCAGCCGTCGCCGTCGACCGCCTCAGCCGTCTGCTCCGGATCATCGAGGTACCCGCGCATCACGTTGTAGCCACGGACCAAGAGCTCACCGAGCTCGCCATGGGACAAGGCGGTGCCGTCCTCGCTCGCGATGCGGATCTCGACGCCGGGAAGGGGTCGTCCGGCTGTCGTGGCGACGATCTCGGGCGGATCGTCGAACCGGGTCATGGTCACGATCCCGGATGCTTCGGTGATGCCGTAGCCCGTGACAACCATCTGCATCTGCAGGCGCTCCCGCATCTCCTGCACGAGCACCGCCGGTAGGGCGGCCGCACCGAGGATCGCCGTCCGCAGCGAGCTCAGATCGAACGTGTCGAGACGTGGGTGGCTCAGGATCCCCTGGTAGACGGTCGGCGGCCCAGGGAACACGGTGATCCGCTCCTCGGCGATGCGACGCATCACCACCTCGGGGTCGAACACCTGGTGCGGAACGATGGTGGCGCCGACCATCAGGCAACAGAGGATGCCGGCGTGCAACCCGAACGAGTGGAAGAACGGGTTGACGATGAGGTAGCGGTCGCCCTCCCGCAGGTCGACGACCTCGGTGAAGACCAGGTACGCCCGGCAGATCTGCCCGTGCTCGAGGAGAACACCCTTCGGTGCGCCGGTCGTGCCGGACGTGAACAGGATGTGGCACACATCCCCCTCGTTGACCGCCGCTGCCCGTTCCGCCCGTGCGGCGTCGTCGACGGTCGCGGCGCGTGCCAAGAACTCAGCGAAGGTCGTCACGCCATCTCTGCCCTCGCCCTGCAGGAGCACGATCTCGTCGAGGTCGACATCGGGCTCGGCGCGAATCATCGCGACGTAGTCGGTGTCGAGGAACCCGCGCACCGTGAACAGCCTCCGCGCGCCGCTGCGCCGGAGGATGTCGGCGGCTTCCGCGCCCTTGAAGCGCGTGTTGATCGGGATGAGGACGGCGCCGGTGCTGTGGACCGCGAGTGCCACAACGACCCACTCGGCGACGTTCGGGGCCCAGATGGCGACGCGATCACCGGTTGCTACGCCGGAGGCGATGAGCGCCCGCGCCGCGCCGTGCACGCGATCCGCGAGTTCGACGTATGTCCAGCGCTCGACACCGTCGGTGACGGCCTCCCGTGTCGGGAAGCGGCGAGCCGCGTCGTCGACGAGCTCGGGGATGGTGTGCCACGGAGCGTCGCTCATGATGTGAAGGTAGCGCCTTACTTGACGATTGTGTCAAGATACCTGCCGTGGCGTTCGACCTCGCACTCGACAGCGGTCAGGAAGCCGTTGCCGACCTCTTCGAACGGTTCTTCGCGCGCGAGTGCCCGGTCGCCGTCGTTCGCGCCGCCGAGCCACTTGGATTCTCGCGGCCGCTCTGGGACGAGTGTGTCGGAGTCGGGCTTCCCGGCATGAGCGCTCGTGAGGCCGACGGTGGCGGTGGTGCGTCGATGTGCGAGCTGGCGATCGTCGGCGAGGCGGCGGGAGCGGTGCTGGCGCCGATCCCGTTCGTGGAACACACCGTTGCGGCCCACCGCCATCCCGCGAAGGAGGTGGTCGCGGGCGACGTGATCGCCGCAGTGGCCTTGCATCCGGCTCGTGACGGGTGGTGGCGCCTGGTACCCGGCGGCGCGGTCGCCGACGTGGTCATCGGCGTCGATGGCGACGAGTTGGTGGCCGTGTCGGCAGAGCCGCCCGGGGAGGGGCCGCGGAACCATGGGGATGCGCCGCTGGCGGACCGGTCGACGCACGGTGATCGGATCGTGCTCGGGGGTGCCTCGGATCTCCAGGACGTCCTCGTGGAGTGGAAGCTGTTGATGGCGGCGCAGTTGGTGGGGTTGGCGGCGCGTGCGTTGGCGATGGGGATCGAGTACGCGAAGGACCGGAAGCAGTTCGGGCGACCGATCGGCGGGTTCCAGGCGGTGCAGCACGGTTTGGCGGAGTGTGTGCCGCTGGTGGAAGGGGCTCGGTTGTTGGCCCGCAAGGCGGCGTGGGCGCGTGATCGGGGTGGGGACGGGAGACGGGAAGGCGATGAGGACGGGGAGGACGCGGCCGTGCTCGCTTCGATGGCGTTCGCGTTCGCGACCGAGGTGGCGAGCACGACGACGAAGCGAGCGTTGCAGTACCACGGGGCCTACGGGTTCTCTGCCGAGTACGACATCCAGCTGTACTACCGGCGGGCGCGAGGGTGGCCGCTGGCGCTGTGGGGTGCGGGAACCGAGCGGCAGCGTCTGGCGGACCGGTTGTGGCCTCGGGTGGAGCGCTGAGGTGGACTTCAGCCTTTCGGCCGACACGGTGGCGCTTCGCGACGAGGTGCGCGCTGTCATCGCCGCGCACTTGCGCGACGACGTGCTGCACGAGGCGCACGTGTCCGGCACCAACATCGCCCCTGACCTCTACCGTGCGCTGGGCGAGCAGGGGATCATCGCCCGGAGCGTTGTCGGCATCGGGACCGGGAACGCCATGGACTGCTGGGTCACCCTCAGCGAGCTCGAGCGAGCGGGTGTCCCGTACGACGCGTTGGCGATCGCGATGACCGCGGCGGCGGTGGTGAACATCGCCGGCACCGAGCGCCAGAAGGAACAGGTGCTGCCGGGCATCCTCGCCGGCGAGGCCTTTGCGTGCTTCGGGTTGACGGAGCCGGATGTCGGCAGCGACCTGCGGTCGGTGGCCACCCGTTCGCAGCGCGCCGACGGCGGCGGATGGGTCATCAACGGCACGAAGGTCTGGACGACGATGGCCCACGTCGCCGACTGGTGCCTCTTGCTCACAAGATCCGATCCGACGGCGCAGTCGTACCGGGGCTTCACGTTCTTCCTGCTGCCGATGTCGTCGCCGGGCATCACCGTCGAGCCCATCTGGACGATGAGCACCGAGCGTTCCAACACGGTGTTCCTCGATGACGTACCGGTCGGCGACGAATGGGTCCTCGGTGAGCCGGAGGAGGGTTGGCGGACGCTGGGCGTGCTCCTCAGCTTCGAGCGCGGGATGTCGAACACCGGCTTCGGCGTGCCGCTCCTGCGGCGGGCCCTGGCGTGGGCGGGGGAGACGGGCCGCATCGACGACCCCATCGTCCGTGACGAGCTGGCGCGGGTCGTCATCGACAACGAGGTCGGCAAGCTGCTCACCCAGCGGACGGTCTGGCTCAACGCCTCGGGCGCCCGGGACGCCGCCGCCGTCGCCGGATCGGTCGCGAAGATCTTCGCCACCGAGGCGTATCAGCGGGCCGCCGCGTCGTTGCAGTCGGCCGCCGCGCCCGCCGGGCTGCTGGGCTTCGGCGAGCCGGGCGCTGCAGCGGGCGGCTGGATCGACTACGACGCCCGCCACTCCGTACCGCAGACCTTGCAGGGCGGCACGAGCGAGATCAACCGCAACAACATCGCCGAGCGGGGCATCGGGTTCCCCCGAGCTCGCTGACACACGGAGAGGCCATGGACCCGTCGACCTTGAAGTACGTCGAGTACGACGTCAGCGAGCGAGTCGCGACGATCACGCTCGCCCGGCCCGAGAAGGCGAACTCGCAGAACGAGCGCATGCTCGACGAGCTCGATGGGTGCTTCTCGGAGGCGGAGTACGACGACGATGTGCGGGTCATCGTCCTCCGAGCGCAGGGCAAGCACTTCTCCGCAGGCCACGACCTCGAAGTCGGGGACCCCGACCAGGTCGCGCTGGCCGAACCCGACGGGCGGTACGTGCTGCACAAGCTGTACCGCTGGGAGACGCGCAAGTACTTCGGGTATGCCTGGCACTGGCGAAACATCCCGAAGCCCACGATCGCGGCGGTGCAGGGTCGGTCCATTGCCGGGGCGCTCAACCTGCTGTGGCCCATGGACCTGATCGTGGCCGCCGAGGATGCGCGCTTCGAGGACCCCGTCGTGATGATGGCGATCGGCGGTGTCGAATACCACGGCCACACGTGGGAGCTCGGCGCGAGACGGGCGAAGGACATGTTGTTCACGCAACGTGCCATCGGCGCCGAGGAGGCGAAGGCGATCGGGCTCGTCCGGGACGTCGTGTCGCGGGATGACCTGTGGTCCCACACCGCCGCGCTCGCGTCGCAGATCGCGCAGCACGACCCGTTCGGCCTGGCGCAGGCGAAGCGCGCCGTGAACCAGACGCTCGACGTGCAGGGGTACTACGCCGCTCTCCAGTCGGTGTTCGACATCCACCACACCGGTCACGGCAACGCCATGAGCATCACCGGCCAGCCGATCCTCCTCGGCCTCGAGGGGATGAAGTCAGAGTTGCGCGACCGCTGAGCGCGTCACTTCGAATCGAGCGCCATGGTGGCGTCGCGGTCCTCGTGCTCGACCGGCCGGCGCGCCGCAACGCAATCGATGCAGCGCTGGCAGCGGCCATCGTCGATGGCATCTCCCGCGTGAAGGACGCAGGCGCCATCGTCCTCACGGGCGAGGATCCCGCCTTCTGCGCGGGCCTCGACCTGCGCGAGGTCGGCGTGGACCGCCTGATCGAGCTGCCGCCGTTCCTCGACGCCGTGGCGACGTCTCCCGTTCCGGTGATCGCCGCCGTCAACGGTCCTGCTGCCACCGGGGGTCTCGAACTCGCCCTCGCGTGTGACTTCATCGTGGCTTCCACGGAAGCGCGCTTCGCCGACACCCACCTCGCCGTCGGCGTCTATCCCGGCCCGGTCCTCGTCGACCTGCCGCGGCGCGTGGGCGCGGCATGGGCCCGCGAGATGACCCTCACCGGCAGGTTCGTGGATGCCGCCACGGCGTTGCGGATCGGCCTCGTGAACCATGTCGTCGCGCATGGCGACCTTGTCCCGTTCGCGGTGGACCTGGCGGCTGCCATCGCCGAGAAGGACGCTGGCATGGTGGCCGACGCTCGACGCGACTGGGACCAGCACGATTGCCTGCCGGTCACCGAGGCGCGCGACGCTCACCTCGCGTTCGCCATCGAACGCGGCTACGACCGGTCGACCGCGGATGATCTCGTCGCCCGGGGCGGCGACCTCCTTCGTCGCCGAGGGCGAAGCTGATCGTCAGCCGTCGGCGGTCACGCCGAGGCGTGCCATGCCCTCGGTCAGGATTGCGGCGAGGTCGATGGCGCCGGTCATCACGCCGGCGAGGAACCCGCCGTCAATCACCAGGTTGACGCCGGTGATGAAGCTGGCGGCGTCCGTGACGAGGAAGGCCAGCGGCCACGCCTGCTCCTCCGGTTGCGCGCTGCGATGGAGCGGGCCTTCGAACGCCTTGATGAGGTCGGCCCCAACGGCCTTCTCGAACTCGGGCGTCATCGGTGTCGTCGTTGACCCAGGGCTGATGCAGTTCACGCGGATGCCGGCGTCGGCGCTCGCGACCGCCTTCTTCATCGTGTAGACGATGATCGCTTCTTTGGTGAACATGTACGGGTCGCCGACGACGTCGGGGTGGTCGTTGCACCAGGAGACGATGTCCTCGTAGCCGGGTGTGGCGAGCAGCTCGAGGTGGACGGGCAGTCGGTCCATGAACTGCAGGCCGCCGTTCGACGAGATGATCGCGACGGCACCGCCGGCGCCCATCGTCGAGGTGACGGCATCGACGACGTGGCGCATGGCGGCGAGGTTGACGGCCACGATGTCTTCGTACGGGAACGTCTGGGGAAGTCCGGCGCAGTAGAGCAGCCGGTCGACCGGCCCCAGGTCGTGCAGCGCGGCGTCGACAGCGGCGCGGTCGCGGAGGTCGACCAGGGTGAAGCCGTCCAGCTCGTCGTCCGGCTGCTTGTAGTCGAAGCCGTGCACCGACGCCCCCAACGACTGCACGATCCTCGCCGCCGCCTGCCCCATCCCGGAGTAGCAGCCCACTACGAGCACGCGCTTGCCGTCCATGCGAATCCGGTCGTCCATCTCGTTCTCCCCTGTAGAGGTGACGCTCCGGACACAGTGGAGCCGATCCTTGACGGAAGTGTCAAGTTAAGGATACGGTCGCTTTCGTTCGGGCCAACGGTGTCCGAGCGCACCCGAGGGGGGTCCATGTTTCGTCCTCGTTCCGTTGTTGCCGCGCTCCTCGTGCTTGCGGCCCTGTTGGCGACCGGCTGCGGTAGCTCGTCGAAATCGTCGTCTTCGAGCAACAAGACCTCTACGACCGGGGCTGCGGCCATCCCTGAACCCCCGGGCGGCAAGAAGGTCGCATCCGGCGCGCCGGTGAAGGTCGGATTCATCAACACCGAAGGCACGCAGGGCATCGACAACGTCGCGATCCGGCATACGGCGGAGGCCGGGGTGAAGTACGTCAACGAGTATCTGGGCGGCATCGCCGGCCGCCCGCTCGAGCTCATCGTGTGCAAGGAGCAGAACTCGCCGGAGTCCGGTCGACAGTGCGCGAACGACGTCATCCGCCAGGGCGCCGTCGCCATCGTCATGGGATCGACCGGCACCTCGGAGTCGTCGGCGAACGTCGCCGTTGCTTCAAAGATCCCGTACCTCAGCGATTCGGCGTCAACCGCGCCGGAGCTGTTGACCGACGGTGCGTACGCCCCCGACGGCGGGCCGATCTCGCTCTTCGGTGGGATGGTCGACTACGCGGCGTCGAAGAAGTACGACAAGGTCGCCCTGATCGGGGTTGACGTGCCGAGCGTCCGGCAGGTCGTGGATGGCTTGGCGAAGGGCTTCTTCCAGAAGAAGAACATCACGCTGAACCCGATCTATGCCAGCCAGACGGCGCCGGATCTGACGCCGGCGGTGACCCAGGCCACCCAGGGTGGGAACAAGGCCGTCATCATCATCGGCAACGCCCCGTTCTGCGGCGCGACGATGAAGGCGATCGCCGCCGTCGGCGCGACGAACCTGGATCGCGTCGTCATCGGGCCTTGCGTGGAGCGGGACGCGATCAAGGCGTCGCCTCCCGAGGTGCTCAAGGGCTCGCACCTGATCACCTGGTTCGCTCCCGACAGCGACGACAGCGAGGCGAAGCTGTACCGGGCCGTCCTCGCCAAGTACGCGCCCGGGGTGGACGGGGGCGGGTTGAATGCGCAGGGATTCGCGAACGTAGTCTCCTTCGCGCGGGCGCTGGCAAAGGTCACGGGTGACGTCACCCCGGCCACGATCAAGGCGGCGCTCGACTCGGCGACGGACATCCCGTTGCCGGTGGGTGGCGGGAACACCTTCACCTGCGGCGCCAAGTTGAGCACCCTGTTCAAGTCGGTGTGCTCTGGTGCCTACATCGTCGATGAGATCAAGGCCGACGGATCGCTTTCCTTTGCCGGCAAGGGCGACGCCAGCTACGTGATGAAGTCGTGATGGCGGCTGCGTCAGACGGCGGGCTGGGGCACTAGCCACCACCTCGCCTTCCTGTCGCTCGCTCTGGGCGGCGGCGTCGTCGCCGCCGCCCAGGCACCCACGCGAGATGGCGCCATCTCCGCGCGAAGACCGTTCCTCCAACTCGCTCCCTTTCGACGGTACGGTCAGGGTCGAGCTACGGCAGAGGGGCAGTTCCGCGGATGGCCAAGCAGGTCCGGCTTCGACAGTTTCCCAAGGCGACGCTGCGCAGTCCCGCGGCCGAGCTCGGGCCCCGGGCGACCCGGATGATCGAGCGCATCCTGGACGCGACCCGCAAGGTGTTCATGGCGAAGGGCTACGCCGGGACCACGATCGACGACATCGCCCGCGAGGCCGGGATCTCCAGAGCTTCGTTCTACACGTACTTCCCGACGAAGCGAGATGTCCTGCTGGCGCTCGGCGCCGGGACGGCAGAGGCCGGCGAGGCGATGATGAACAAGTTCGCTTCCGCTCACCCTCGCCGCACCGCGGCGGAGATGCGGCTGTTCGTCGACGCCTTCTTCGAGTTCCTGGACCGGCACGGCCCGTTCACACTCGCGTTCACTCAGGCATCCAGTGACGACGAGGAGATCCGCGTGGCGGGCATGCACCGCCATCTGCACTCCATGTCGGGATTGGGTCGGTACCTGGGTGGCGAGGGCATCGAGAACCCAGCGATGGCGGGTCTGGCCGCCTATTCCATGCTCGAGCGAGGGTGGCGGTTCGCCGGCCTCTTCTACGACCAGGTCGGTGTCGACGAGTTGCGCGACGAGCTCGCCCGAGCCCTCCACCGAGCGTTCGTCACGCGGCGCTCGCGCTGAGCGACCTCCTGCTTGCCGCGGCGGTCCGAGTCGCTCCGTGGCCTCCTCCCGGGCGGCAAGTGGGTGGCCCCGAGAGGCACGACGCCGGTATCCCGGTGATGGGCGGTGCTTGGGATCCGTAGCCGCCGCGGCGTCGTGAAGGAGCCGGCCGCCGACACCCGTTCAACGCCAGCTCGGCCTCGAGGGATTCGAGCAGTACCTGGAGACCAAGGCGCTCGCCTGGGCGATCGGGCAATGACTTGACTACTATGTCAAGTTAACGGCCGGCGACGGACAGGGGTGGGGAAGCCATGCAGATGGACGACATGATCCTGGTGAGCGTCGATGACCACGTCATCGAGCCGCCGACGATGTTCGACGCGCATTGGCCGGCGAAGTATGCGGACCGCAAGCCGCGGGTCGTGAAGACCGACGACGGCGGCGACATCTGGGAGTTCGAGGGTGAGCGCGCCATCAGTGTGGGGCTCAACGCGGTGGCCGGCTGCCCGCCGGAGGAGTACAACATCGATCCGACGGAGTACACGCAGATGCGGCCCGGCTGCTTCCAGGCCGAAGAGCGCGTCGCGGACATGAGCGCGTCGGGTGTGCTCGCGGCGCTGAACTTCCCGACCTTCCCGCACTTCTGCGGGCAGTACTTCGGCCGCATCGCCGACAAGGACATGGCGGCGATCGCGGTCCGCGCCTACAACGACTGGAGCATCGACGAGTGGGCCGGCGGACACCCCGACCGGTTCATCCCGCTGGCTCTGCCGATCCTGTGGGACATCGACGCGGCGGTTGCCGAGGTGCGTCGTGTTGCCGCCAAGGGCTGCCATGCGATCACGTTCTCGGAGGCGCCGGTGAAGCTGGGGCTGCCGAGCTACCACAGCGGCAAGTGGGACCCGTTCCTGGCTGCGTGCGCCGAGAACGAGGTGACGGTGTGCCTGCACATCGGGTCCTCGTCGTCGCTACCGGTCACCGCTCCTGACGCGCCGCCGGAGGTGACGATCTCGCTCACCCCGCTCAACAGCATGCAGGCGGTGGCCGACATCGTGTTCTCCGGCGTCTTCAAGCGCGTTCCCGGGCTGCAGATCTCGATGTCGGAGGGCGGCGTCGGCTGGCTGCCCTACCTGCTCGAGCGGATGGACTACGTCTACGGGCGCCACCACGCCTGGACGCAGACCGATCTCGGCGGGTCCCTTCCGAGCGAGGTCTTCGCCGAGCACTTCTGGACCTGCTTCATCGACGACCGGGCCGGCGTCGCCAATCGCGCGCTGGTCGGCATCGACCGGATGATGTGGGAGCTCGACTACCCGCACTCGGACACCACCTGGCCGAACGCCCCGGAGCAGCTGTGGGAGCACTTCGTGGGCGTCCCCGACGCCGACATCGACAAGATCACCCACGGCAACGCGATGCGCGCCTTCTCGTTCGACCCGTATGCGCACCGGGCCCGCGAGCGCTGCACCGTCGCCGCCCTGCGGGCGGAAGCGGCTGGCGTCGATACGTCGATCAAGAGCCTCGGGCGACGGCGCGCCGATGCGGCCGGCCTGACCGCCAAGCTCGCCGAGATGGGCTCGCGCGGCGCCGCCGAAGCGAGTTGACCACCTGGACGGAGGTCTTTCTCGCGCACTGGTCGGGCTCGTCGGCGCCGGCGGTGCTGACACCGCATGGATGGTGGTCGGGAGACGAGCTCGTCCATCGCGCGACCGGCGCGTCGGCCTGGCTCGATCACTGCGGCGTCCGCGAGCGAGTGCCGGTGCCCGCCCTCGTCGACGAGTCGCCCGCCGCGGTCGCCCTCGCGGTCGGCGCCGCTCTCGGCGGCCGAGCGCTGGCGCCGCTCGGCACGAGGCTGCCGGTCGGCGACCTCGCTCACGCGGTGATCGCGCTCGGCGCGACCGACCTCGTCGTCAGCCGGCAGCTCGCGGCGCTGGCCGTCGAGGTCGGCGCGGTCACGAACGCCGCGGTGCACGTGCTCCCCGACGACTTCCCGCCCACCAGCCCGTCAGGCGCCGTCGTCGCCGGCAGCGATCCCGTGCTCGTGGTGCACACCTCCGGCACGACCGGCGCTCCCAAGGCCGTCACCATGACGCAT
>Ga0070671_100001635_pt1 | contig 16920 bp, 17 predicted proteins | sample KBSS73metaG_FD_65341 | JGI IMG/M metagenome (GOLD analysis project Ga0070671, IMG submission 65341) | Switchgrass rhizosphere microbial communities from Kellogg Biological Station, Michigan, USA - KBS S7-3 metaG | ecosystem: Host-associated > Plants > Roots > Rhizosphere > Soil ...
CGCGGGCATGCGGCTCATGAAGAAGGACATGGGAGGAGCAGCGCACGCCCTCGCGCTCGCGCGCTTGGTCATGGCTGAGCGGTTGCCGATCCACTTGCATCTCCTGATCCCCGCGGTGGAAAATGCAGTATCGGCTGCGAGCTACCGTCCAGGAGACGTCGTGAAGTCCCGAAAGGGAACATTCGTCGAGATCGACAACACCGATGCCGAAGGTCGGCTCGTCCTCGCCGACGCTCTGACGAAGGCCGTCGAGGGAAAGCCGGAGCTGATCGTCGACTTCGCAACCCTGACAGGGGCAGCCCGCGTCGCCTTGGGACCGGACTTACCGGCGTTCTTCGCCAACTCCGACGAACTTGCGGAGCCCGTTGAACAGGCTGCGCGCAACGTGGAAGACCCGATCTGGCGGATGCCGCTGTGGGATCCGTACGAGGATTTGCTCAAGAGCGATGTCGCGGATTTCGCCAACGCGTCGAGCACGCCCATGGCCGGATGCATCACGGCCGCCTTGTTCCTGAAGAAATTCGTGCCGGACGACATCCAATGGGCACATTTCGACACTTATGCCTGGCGCGATGCGGCAAAGCCCGGCCGCCCAAAGGGCGGCGATGCTTTGGGCCTCAGAACAGTTTTTGCCGCGCTGTCGAAGCGTTATTCCAACGACTGAACAGCCCCAGTTTCAGCCGTTTGCTTCACTTTCAGGGCAATTTTCCCTGATGTTAGCTGCAACATTTCGCGTCCTTACCGGTTTACTTGGGAACGACGCGGCACCCGACGGAGTCAATCTTTATGAGCGAGGTTTCGCTAACTGGCTGGATGAAGGCCCTTATCGCCTACGTCCGATCGGGCGAACCCGATCTCACAAATCGACAGATGGCCCTGTTGATGCTGGTGTATCTGACACCGGGGCCGCACACCGTCCGCGGCCTGGCTCGCGTACTCGGCGTTTCGAAACCGGTTGTCACTCGTGCCTTGAACACGCTCGGGGCGCTCGGCTATCTCCGCCGCGAACGAGACCAGGACGACCGGCGCAACGTGTTCGTCGTCCGCACCAGCAACGGGGCAGAATTTCTTGAAGGGTTCAAACGCAACCTCCGCGAGGGCGACTCCAGCCCCGCGGCCCATCGGCCGATCATCGGCCAAGCGCCGGCCTACGCCCACCAGCGCTGACGAATTCGCCCTCGCCGGCCCTTCGGGCGACCTCGACCCCGATTTCAACGCCTACCGCAAAGACCTTGCCGACGTAGCGCTCGCGGGGCGCGTGATCGCGTCGCATTATGCCGAGCCCGTGGAGCGGGAGATTGCGACAGCGACGCCTCTCCGGGAAGCGCCGTCAGACGAGGCTGACGTCGTCCGACACCTGGAGGCAGGAGAACCGTTCGACATGCTCGATGACAGCCTCGGTTGGGCATGGGGCTATGCCGGGACGGATCGCCGCGTCGGCTATGTCCATCTCTCGGCGATCGCCGGTTACTAATTGAGGACCGAGCGGATCCAGATCAGCTGGTAGAGGCTGGTCGCAACGAGGACCGCAAGGATTGCTCCGATTGCCCAGTCGCGCCGCGGGGCGCGCGGCCGCCGTTGCGGAAAAAGCATCCACCCGGCGATCGCGCAAAGGATCAGCGAGCCAATGGCGCTATTGCGGACGAACGTGGCCACTACGGTGCGGACATGCTCCGTTCCGCTCGCCACCGCAGTTCCGTGCGGGCTCATCCAAAGCGTCATCGCCCAGGCGATAACGGCCGCGAACAACAGCAATGATCCCATGAACATGCGGGCCCGGCCGATGCCGCGGTTCCTCACATCTGGCCCCGTGCGCGGCGGATTGCGAACCAGCGCGCGACGTTGGCATTCTGCTGCTCCAGCGTCTCGGCAAACACATGCCCACCGGTGCCATCGGCCACGAAATAAAGCGCCTTGGTCTGCGCGGGGTGAAGCACGGCCTCAATGCTCGCCTTGCCCGGATTGGCGATCGGCCCGGCGGGAAGGCCGGCGCGTCGATACGTATTGTAGCCGTTATCGGCGCTAAGTTCCGACCGCAGAATACGCCGGCCCAAGGGCCTACCCTTCGTCACTGGGTAAATTACGGTCGGATCGGCATCGAGTTTCATGCCGATGCGCAGGCGATTGCAGTAAACGCCGGCGATCATTGGGCGTTCGGATGCCTTGCCGGTTTCCTTCTCCACGATTGATGCCAGGATGACGGCCTGTTCCTTCATCACAATCGGGCAGTCGGCACTGCGCTTCGGCCAAAGTTCATCGATCGTCTTGCTCATCGCGGCCTGCATGCGCGTGACTACGGCCGCCTTGGTCTCGCCTCGCTGATAGCCATAACTGTCCGGAAGCACCGAGCCTTCCTGGACCGGCGGCAACGGTCCGGCGAGATAGGGGATTGCTGCGAGCCTCTCCTGGACAATGATCGATGGCATGCCCTCGGTGATCGTGATCAGACGCTGAACCGGCTTGCCATGCTGCAGGAGGTCCAGCACCGATGCCCCGCCCATGCCTTTTTGGATGCGGAACTCGCCGGCCTGGATCGGATCGCGCGAGCCAAATATCCTGGCCATGACGTAAAAGGTCTTCGCGCTGCCCGGGATCGCGCCCTGCTTGGCCAGCTGGCGCGAGATGGAGCCGAGCGTGGTGCCTTCCTTGACGATGATATCGTGCGGGCCGGCCTTGGGCCCCGGTGCCCACCAGAGGAAATAGACGATCAGAAGCGCCGCGGCGACGATACCGCCGACGGCAACCCAGGTGCGCCTCACACGGCCTTCATGATCAGGCTGGCGTTGGTGCCGCCAAAGCCGAAGCTGTTGTTGAGAACAGCACGGACCCGGCGCTTCTTGGCCTCGTGGGGAACCAGGTCCACACCTTCCGTGCCCTCGTCCGGATCGTCGAGATTGAGTGTCGGCGGGACGATCTGATCGCGGATCGCAAGGATGCAGAAGATCGCCTCGACAGCGCCCGCACCCCCCAATAAGTGGCCGATGGCGGACTTGGTGCTGCTCATCGAGGCACCATGAAGGTCATCGCCAAGCACGCGCTTGACCGCCGCGAGCTCGATCGTGTCGGCCATGGTCGAGGTGCCGTGGGCATTGACGTAGTCGATGTCCTCGGGCTTCAGGCCGGCCTTCCTCAGCGCCATGCGCATCGCCAGCTCGGCCCCCCGGCCCTCGGGATGCGGCGCGGTGACGTGATAGGCGTCGCCCGACAGGCCGTAGCCGACCACTTCGGCGTAGATCTTCGCGCCGCGCGCCTTGGCATGTTCATATTCCTCGAGCACGACGACGCCGGCGCCCTCACCCATTACGAAGCCGTCGCGCGCCTTGTCGTAAGGGCGGCTGGCCTGCTCCGGACGGTCGTTGAAGCTCATGTTCAGAGCCCGCGCCTGGGCAAACCCAGCGACGCCGAGCGGGTTGATCGTGCTCTCCGCGCCGCCCGCAAGCATGATGTCGGCGTCGCCGTCCTTGATCATGCGCGCGGCATCACCAATTGAGTGCGCCCCGGTCGAGCAGGCGGTGACCACTGAATGGTTTGGACCCATGAGCCCATACTTGATCGAGACCTGGCCTGAGGTGAGGTTGATGAGCCGGCCGTGGACGAAGTGCGGGCTGACTCGCCCCGGTCCTTTCTCCGCCAGCACCAGCGATTCACTTTCAATGCCCGGCAGACCGCCAATGCCGGAGCCAATCGAGACCCCGGTGCGCTCCTTTAGATCCTCGTCCATTTCGGTCAGACCGGCGTCCTCGATCGCCTGACCTGCGGCGTCGATCGCGTACACGATGAAAGGATCGACCTGGCGCTGGACCTTGTGGTCGACGCGCTTGTCCGGATCAAAGCCGTAAGGGTGATCCTTTGGCTTCACTTCGCCGGCAATCTTGGCCTTCTGATCGGTCGTGTCGAAACGCGTGATCGGGCCAATGCCGCTTTTGCCAGCAATAAGGTTTTGCCAAGTGGTCTCGACGTCACCACCCAGCGGCGTCACCAGCCCTAAACCTGTCACGACGACACGGCGCATATATTCCACTCCGTCAGTCCCTCCAAAACAAACGGCCTCCCGATAGGGTTCGGGAAGCCGTTCGTGCCGCCTTTCGGCGCTAGTGGCGGCAGGTCAGCGGACCCGATCAGCCCTTGTTCTGGTCAATATAGGTAATCGCGTCGCTAACCGTCGTAATCTTCTCCGCGGCGTCGTCGGGGATCTCCACGCCGAACTCTTCCTCGAAGGCCATGACAAGCTCGACAATGTCGAGGCTGTCGGCGCCAAGATCGTCGATGAAGCTTGCGTCCTCGGTCACCTTGTCCGGCTCGACGCCGAGATGTTCGACGACGATCTTCTTCACGCGATCGGCTGTCTCGCTCATGTGGGGCTTCCTCCGTTATAGCTTTGGCGCTGCCCTAGCGATGCGCTTTGAACGCTGCAAGTGGCGCTCGGAGCCGTCAGACGCTAGCCAGGAAGCGATGCTGAACCGCCCTCTTACCTCAGGCGAGGTTGCGCTTGCGTGTTCCGTATTCGGCGATGCGATCGATTATTCGCAAGTGCGCTTGTTCAAGGGCAAATGGTGGCCCTTCCACCCCCGCAATGCGGCCATGGCACCTACTGGCGACATCTACTTCCATCCCGATGGAGGAGTCTGGTCGGACGATTTCTCGAAAGAGCCGCTCAGCCGCCAAGGCTTCTTCATTCACGAGATGACGCATGTGTGGCAGACCCAGACGAGAGGCCGCTTCTACCTGCCGCTCATGCGCCACCCGTTCTGCCGTTATTCCTACGAGCTCAAACCGGGGAAGCCGTTCGAGCGCTATGGCTTGGAACAGCAGGCGGAGATCGTCACCCACGTCTTCCTGGCGGAACATGGAGCCCGCCTTTTGCACGAGGCCCCTCGCGAGTTGCTGCCCTTCCGCTGATCCAGGCTGTCACAATTGTGCAACGGTCCTTGCAGGAACGTAACGTTCGCTGGCCGACACTCTTCCTCCGTCAAGGCTGTTTCAGCATAGTGTCGGCAGCGCAACATCGCAAAAGAACGGGGGGTTCGCATGCGCATTCCAGCAACTCTGCTGATCGGTACTTCTGTATTTGCGTCCGCAGTCTCGGCCTCGGCACAGACGAACCAGGAGGCCGCCGCGCAGGCGGCAAATCCACAGCCTCCTGCCTACCAATCGGGCGCGGACATTATCGTTACCGCCACGAAACGCGCATCGCGCGTCCAGGACGTGCCGTTCTCAATCAACGCGCAGACCGAAGCGGATATTCAGCGCGCGCATGCGCAGACGCTCGAGGACATCAGCCGCAACGTCGCGGCCCTCACGGTCCAAAATTCAGGCCCCGGCCAGAGCCAGGTTTCGATCCGCGGTGTGTCGGCGGGTGAAGTCGTTCGCGACCAGCCTGGCGTAAAGGAGCAGGTTGGGGTGTACCTCGACGAAAGCGGTGTTTCGGTCTCGCTATTCACGCCCGACTTCGACCTTTTCGACCTCAACCGTGTCGAGACGCTGCGTGGACCACAGGGGACTCTATTTGGTTCCGGCTCAGTCGGCGGCACCATTCGCTACATCACCAATCAGCCAAGACTGGATCGGGTGGAAGGTTCGGCGGAAGCAGGCGTCAACTTTCTTAAAGGCGGGAGCATTGGTTGGGACACCAAGGCCGCCTTCAACGTGCCCTTCGCGAACACGGCAGCGCTGCGCGTCGTCGGCTACAACACGCACTTCGGCGGCTTCATCGATTCTGTCGGACCGTTTCATAAGAAGAACGTCAACGACGGCGATCGCTACGGCACGCGCGTTTCGATCCTTTGGCAGCCGGCACCCGAGATCAAAATTACGCCGCGCCTTGTCTATCAGAAAGTAACGGCAGGCGGGTTTAACCGCGAAGACCATTACATCCTGTTCGACAACCAGTTCACCACCGGGGCGGCGGGAACCGACCTGGGCGATCGGACGCAATATCTGAAAAAGCGTGAGCATTTCAGCGACAAGACCTTTCTGATGGACCTTACCGGCAGCTACGATTTTGGCCCGGTGGAACTCACTTCGGTGACGAGCAAGTTGATCCGCAAAATCCTGGTCAGCCGCGATGCATCCGCGCTCACGGGCTCCGTAAGCGTCGACCTCGGCTTCCCTCCCGCTGGCGATGATCTCGTCTCTAACCTGCGCGACACCACACAGCTGAACCAGTTCACCCAGGAGCTCCGGCTTGCATCTACGAGTTCGGGACCGTTTCAGTGGGTGTTTGGCGGCTTCTACAGCAAGGTTCACCGCACCTACCACCAGCGTCTGCCCACCCCAGGATATGACGTGTTCCTGAACCAGTTCCTCGCGGCAGACTGCGCGAGCACTCCAGCCGACTGCGGACCTGGCGGACTACCGTTGACCGCCGCAGATTTCGACAACGGCTTCGGCTTAGTCGACAATCCCTATCATGCCGACTTGCCTTACGTTGATACGCAGAAGGCTCTGTTCGGCGAAGCCAGCTATAAGTTTGGACAATTCAAAGCCACGGCCGGCGGCCGGTGGTACGACTTCACGGAAGAACGGCGCTTTCATTCGGGCGGATTCTTCTCGAACACCGACGACCAGGTGAACAAGACCAAGTCGAACGGCTTCAACCCGCGCGGTATCGTCAGTTGGGAACCGGACAGGAGCCTCAGCGTCAATCTCCAGGTCGCCAAGGGCTTCCGTCTCGGCGGCGTGAACGACCCGCTCAACGTGCCGCTATGCCAAGGAACGGACATCACCACGTTCGGCGGGTTCCAGAAATATAAGGACGAGACACTCTGGAACTACGAAGCGGGCGTAAAATATTCAAAAGGGATCATAACCTTCAACGCCGCCGCTTTTTACGCGGACATTAAGAACCTTCAGGTGACGGTGACCGCCGGCACGTGTTCGTCGCGTGTGGTGTTCAACGTTCCGAAAGCCCATAGCGAGGGGCTAGAGGCCGAATTCGCGGTTCACCCGCTTCCAGGCCTCGACTTCTCGTTCGCCGGCAGTTTGCTCAACTCGAAATTCGATTCGACGTTGATCGGTGGGACCCCGCCCGGGGTGATCGGCGGCATTCGTGACGGCAACCGCCTCCCCGTCGTGCCGAAATACCAGTTCGCAGTCACGGCCAACTATGAGCAGCCGTTCAGTGCGACCGGTCAGTGGTATGTGAACGGAAGCGTTCAGCGGGTCGGGAGCCGATACACGCAACCAGCCGACCAAGAGCCGGCGGGTCCCATCGACCTCACGTTCTTCGATCCTGTGACGGGCGCCGCAGGCGCCGTTACGACCCCGCTCGGGACGTTCCCGCTGCGGCCATACACGCTTGTCAACGCGTCGCTCGGCCTTCGTTGGGACAGCGGCTTGGAGATCTCCGCTTACGCCAAGAATATCTTCGACTCGGATCCAAGGCTGTCGCTCGATCGTGAACGGGGCCTGAGAGCGCGGATTGGCTATAACGTCGGCCAGCCGCGCACGATCGGACTTCTGGTGCGAAAGTCGTTCGGGACGCATCCCGCCCCGCCGCCGCCCCCGGCTCCTCCGCCTGCTCCGCCGCCGCCGGCGACGCAGACGTGCCCCGACGGATCAGTGATCGCGGCGACGGCAACGTGCCCGGCCGCGCCTCCTCCGCCGCCGCCTCCGGCAGCGCCTGAGCGCGGCTGATCTAGGTGGCATTGAAGGTATCGCGCCGCTCGCTCCTCATCGGGGCGGGCGGCGCTGCCGTTTCTCCGGCGGTCGCCAAGACCTACAAGAACGCCATGAAGGATCACGTCGCGGTGATCGGCGCAGGCGTCTTCGGCACTTGGACGGCCGTCTACCTGCTCCGAAAGGGTCATAAGGTCACGCTGGTCGACGCGTGGGGTCCAGCCCATTCGCGTGCCTCCTCAGGTGGCGAATCCCGGCTGACGCGCGGCGCCTACGGCAAGGACGCGATCTACACCCGCATGGCGCTCGACAGCCTGCGCGAATGGAAGGCGCTCAATGCCGTGTCGGGCCTTCCAGTCTTTCACGAATGCGGAATCCTCTTTTTCTTCCCGCGAGAGGAGCAATACGTCCGCGACAGCCTTGCGGCGCATAAGGAGATCGGAGCGCCGACCCAGGCGCTCGATCGTGCCGAGATGACGCGGAAGTTCCCGATGATTGACTTCGACGGCGTTGATGTCGGTCTCTACGAGCCTGGGTTCGGCGCCCTGATGGCACGTCGATCCGTGCAGGTGCTCGCCGACGTCTTCGTCCAGCGTGGTGGCACCTATGTGAAGGGTGAGGTTCGACCGCCCCCGGCAGTGGGATCCGAGCTGAAAACGGTCGATCTGGCAAATGGCGAACGCATCAGCGCCGACCGCTTCGTTTTCGCGGCCGGTCCGTGGCTGCCCAAGCTCTTTCCCGATGTCATCGGCCCACGCATCCTGCCGACGCGCCAGGAGGTGTTCTTCTTCGCTCCGCCCGCCGGCGATCGCCGCTTCTCGCCCGACCTCATGCCGGGTTGGGCCGATTTCAATGAAGGGGACATCTTCTACGGCTTCCCCGATCTCGAGAACCGGGGCGTCAAGTTCGCGCACGACCAGCATGGAGCGGAGGTGGATCCTGACACGCAAGACCGGCGTCCGACGCAGGCGGCGCTTGCTGAGATTATCGCCTTCCGTGACCGCCGGTTCCCGCTGCTCAAGGGCGCGCCGCTAACCGAAGCGCGCGTCTGCCAATATGAAAACAGCTCTAACGGCGATTTCCTGATCGACTTTCACCCTCAGCTGAAGAATGTGCTGCTGGTCGGAGGGGGCTCGGGGCACGGTTTCAAGCATGGCCCCGAGGTCGGCCGTTATGCCGCCGACCGGCTACTCGGTTCGGGCAAGTTGGAGCCGCGGTTCAGCCTCGCCAGCAAGAGCGAGGTCCACCACCGCGAAGTGCATTAGTCAGGTTTTTTGGCCACTGCGACGAGCGCAGGCCGGAGCAGCCGATCCTTCATCATGTAGCCCGGCTGCATTTCTTCGATGATCGTGCCCGGTTCGGCGTCGCTCGGTACCTCGACCATCGCCTGGTGGCGGTGCGGATCGAGCTTTTCTCCCTTTGCAGGAATGCGGGTGATGCCGTGCCGTGTCAAAGCTGCCTCAAGCTCCCGCCCGGTCGCCTCGATGCCCGCGAGGAACTGGCTCGCGACCTTGTCCTGACGCAGTTCGTCCGTGACAGCGGCAAGCGCCCTTTCGAGATGATCTTTGATCGCCAGCATATCGCGTGCGAAGTTCGCCGCAGCATAGCTCGTCGCCTGCTGCAACTCGCTCTCAAGGCGGCGCCGCACGTTTTGCGTTTCTGCCGCGGCGTAGAGCGCTTTGTTCTTCGCCTCCTCGAGCTGCTTTTCGAGTTCGGCGACGTGGTCGTGCTCGCGCAGCTCCGGCGCGCCCTGTGCGGTTTCGTTGCGGAGCTCTTCCGCTTCGTCGTGCAGCTTTCCGTCTTCGGTCATGCCATCAATCTCGTCAGTGCTTTGGCTGTAAAATCCACCATGGGGACCACCCGCGCATAGTTCAACCGCGTCGGCCCGATGACTCCCACAACGCCGACCACCTCCCCCTGGCTCCCGCGATAGGGCGCGGCGATGACGGAGGAGCCCGATAGAGCAAACATCCGGTTTTCCGAACCGATGAAGATCCGGCAACCCGGAGCATCACGGGCACCTTCAAGCAGGCGGACAATTTCCTGGGCCTCTTCGAGCTCGTCGAGAAGACGGCGAACGCGGTCCAGATCTTCGGCGGCTGTCTCATCGATCAGGTTCGCATGCCCACGAACGATCAGCACCGGGCGACGCTGATGGTCCTGGCTCCATGCGGCAAGGCCGGAAGCGACCAGCTCGGCGGCTGCGGAATCGATCGCTTCCTTGCGATCCCGGATCTCGGCGCGCAGGCGGGCTTCAGCTTCCGCAAGAGTGAGACCCGCAAGGCGAGCGTTGATGAAATTGCTGACTTCGACCAGCGCCGAGGGCGCCGTCCCCGCTTCGAGCGAAACGATGCGGTTTTCAACGCTTCCGTCCGCCCCTACCAGTACGGCGAGCGCTCGCCTGTCGTTGAGCGGCACGAAATTGAGCTGCCGGAGCCGCATCTCATGTTTTGGAGCGAGCACCACGCCGGCGGCATGCGAAAGACCCGACAGGGCGGCCGATGCAGCCGCGAGTGCATCTTCAATCGGCTGGTCACGGACGATTTGCCGCTCGATTTCGCGCCGCTCACGTGGGTCGGGCGCAGCCGCCTGCATGATTCCATCGACGAAAAGGCGAAGCCCGCTCTCGGTCGGAATCCGCCCCGCGGAGGTGTGCGGGTGCGTGAGGAGCCCCCTCTCCTCCAGCTCCTGCATCACACTGCGGATCGACGCCGGTGATAGGTTGATCGAGCCAGTCAGCGCCTTGGAGCCGACCGGGATTCCGCGTTCGAGATACGTGTCGACCACGAGACCAAAGATGTCCCGCATGCGGTCCGTCAGCTCTCCGATCGGTGGCCCCATCCGATCCATCTAGGATTGCCGCGCCCAGCGGTCTAGGGACGGCCCGCACCAGTATCAGGAGAGTCTATGCGTCCGTCCGGTCGTTCCCCCGACCAAATGCGCGAACTCAGGTTCGAGCCAGGCTTTACCCGCCACGCCGAAGGGTCCTGCCTCGTCAGCTTCGGAGACACACGCGTCCTCTGCACCGCCAGCGTGGAGGAGAAGGTACCCCCGTTTCTTCGGGGCAAGGGCCAGGGCTGGGTTACGGCAGAGTACGGGATGTTACCTCGAGCGACGCACACGCGCGGCAATCGCGAGGCGGCCAAGGGCAAGCAGTCGGGCCGGACTCAGGAGATCCAGCGGTTGATCGGACGATCGCTGCGCGCCGTCGTCGAGCTTCCAAAGCTCGGCGAACGCCAGATCACCGTCGACTGCGATGTGATCCAGGCGGATGGCGGCACTCGCACGGCGTCCATCTCCGGCGGATGGGTCGCGCTTCGCATCGCGGTGAACAAGCTGCTGCAGAGCAAGGGTCTTTCCGTGGACCCGATCCGCACCCAGGTGGCAGCGGTGAGTTGCGGTATCCACAACGGAACGCCAGTGCTCGACCTTGATTATGAGGAGGACAGCCAGGCGGGCTGCGACGGCAATTTCGTGCTCACCGCGGACGGCTCGATCGTCGAAGCCCAGGTGACTGCTGAGGGGGAATGCTACGACGAAGAAGGCCTCCTCCGGCTTCTTCGCCTCGCCCGCATCGGCTGTTCGGAGATATTCGCGGCTCAATTGCAAGCGGCGGCCGCATGAGGCCGATCGGCGACAAACTCGTCATCGCGACCCACAATCCTGGCAAGCTGCGTGAGATTGCCGCTTTGATCGAGCCGCTTGGCATCGCCTGTGTCGGCGCGGAGGAACTCGGGCTCCCGGAGCCGGATGAGATCGGCAACACATTTGCTGACAATGCGGACTTGAAGGCGCGCGAAGCGGCCGATTTGTCCGGTCTCCCTGCCCTCGCCGACGATAGCGGCCTGTGCGTCGATGCCCTGCAGGGCCGGCCGGGCATCTTTTCGGCGCGGTGGGCCGAGGACGAAGAAGGCAACCGCGACTGGATGCGGGCGATGGAGAAGGTCTGGCGAGGAGTCGAGGCTGCCGAACCCGACGCCGCTCCGGCCGCTCATTTCATCTGCTCGCTCGCAATCGCCTGGCCGAACGATGGCCAGACGGAGACGTTCGACGGACGCGTAGACGGGACGCTCGTCTGGCCACCCCGGGGCGATCGCGGTTTCGGCTACGACCCGATGTTCGTGCCGGTCGGTTATGAGCAAACGTTCAGCGAGCTCGCCCCGGAGCTGAAGCATAGCATCAGTCACCGCGCCGACGCCTTCCGCAAGCTCGTAATGGCGCTCAACGAATGAGCGCCGCGCCGCTCGCGCTTTACGTGCATTGGCCGTTTTGCGTCAGCAAATGCCCCTACTGCGACTTTAACAGCCATGTGCGTGCGACCATCGACCAGAATGAATGGCGCAATGCGTTACTGGCCGATCTCGCACACGAGGCGCGGCTGCTGCCAGACCGGAAGCTGACTTCGATCTTTTTCGGCGGCGGTACGCCGTCGCTGATGGATCCGTCGACGGCTGCGGCGATCATCGATGCTGCCACCGATCACTGGCAGGCCGCCGACGACCTCGAGATCACACTCGAGGCGAACCCGAATTCGGTCGAGGCGGCCCGGTTCTCAGATCTCGCGACAGCCGGGGTCAACCGCGTCTCGCTCGGCCTGCAGAGCTTCGATGACGATGCTCTCGCGTTCCTCGGTCGCGCTCACTCGGCGGGCGAAGGCTTCGCCGCGCTCGAAACCGCGCAGAAAAACTTCAACCGCGTCAGCTTTGATCTCATCTACGGTCTTCCCGGTGAGACGGAAGATAGCTGGTCCGTTACTCTTGCTCAGGCACTGACGCTCGGTACGCGGCACCTGTCGCTGTACCAGCTCACAATCGAGCCGGGGACACGATTTGCTTCGATGGTTGCCTGGGGCGAACTCGAGCCGCTCGTTGCCGACACGGCGGCGAAACTTTACGAGATGACCGACGCCATGACGTCCGAAGCAGGCCTGCCCGCGTACGAGATCAGCAATTACGCCCGCCGGGGCCACGAGAGCCGGCACAATCTCACCTACTGGCGCTACGGCGACTATGCGGGTGTCGGCCCGGGTGCGCACGGACGGCGCCTTGGAATGCGCACCGTTCGTCACCGGAAGCCGGAGAACTTCCTGTCCGCAGTGCCGCGCAACGGCCATGGCATCGGGGAGGAAGCTGTGTTGTCAGCGCAGGAAGGCGCCGACGAGGCGCTGGTGATGGGCTTGCGGCTCACCGAAGGGATCGACGCCGAAGCTATCGCCACTCGCTTCGGCCTCGGAGCTATCGTCAATTGGCCCAAGGTCGACCGGCTCGTCGCGTCCGGTCACCTCACGCGTGTCGGAACCCGAATCGCGCCCACCGCAGCGGGACGGCTATTGCTCGATCACATCCTAGCGGAAATTGCCGTCGCAAGTCCTACTTCGGGGTTGCCGGAGCAGCTGCCGGTATCGGCGGCGGCGGCGTAGGCGCCGCTGTTGCAGGAGGAGCTGCAGCTGCAGCCTGCTTCGGCGCCGAGCTACCGGCCGTCACATATTTATACCGTTCAAGCGAGCTGTCGACGAAATCCGCGATCATCGAATCCGCATCCTCGTCAGACGCTTTTTTGGACATCTTGTTGCCCATGTCGAACTTGACCACGGCGCCCTTGAACGAGCCAACCTCGTTGCTGCAGGCAGCCCGCACATAGGCTCCGTAAGCGTCGGACGTGACCTTCTCGTTGGTCGCCTTGTTCGTGGCTTCCTTGAGGCAGTTCCGGAACGCATCACGCGGTGCATTGATCGAAGCTTGAAGGGCCGCCAGAGTGATCGAAGATGCCGCCAGTAAAACAATCATCGAACCTCTCCCAGGCGAGCGATGAATGTCAGGATGATGACTCTTTTTCGATTGGTTTGGAAGAGCTTATTGGCGATTCAACAATGACCGCTAAGCTATTGCCAGGATTGCACATCGTTGCGACGCCAATCGGCAATCTCGGCGATCTCAGTCCCCGTGCGGCCGACACGCTTCGAGGCGCCGACCGGATCCTTGCCGAAGACACTCGCGTGACGGCCAAGCTGCTGGCTCACATTGGCGCGAAAGTGCCGATGTCACGCTACGACGATCACACCAATGAAGGTGAGCGAGAACGGATCGTGGAGCGCCTTGGAGAACAAGCGGTCGCTTTGGTCAGCGACGCCGGAACGCCCCTGATTTCTGATCCGGGTTACAAGCTCGTGCGTGCTGCTCGCGCGGCGGGCCATGCGGTGCATACGGTGCCGGGACCTTCGGCAGCGATTGCCGCGCTCACGCTTGCGGGGTTGCCGACCGATCGGTTCCTTTTCCTGGGCTTCCTGCCCGCCAAGGCAAAGGCACGGGCCGATGCGATCACAGAGATCGCCGACATCCGCGCCACTCTGGTAGTCTACGAAAGCGGCCCGCGGTTAGGCGAGACCCTGGCGGCGCTTTCGGATGGACTGGGAAATCGCGACGCGGCAGTCGCGCGCGAACTCACGAAGCTGCATGAGGAGTGCCTAACGGGCAGTCTTTCGGAACTCGCCGGCCGCTACGCCGATGCGCCGCCCAAGGGAGAGATCGTTATTGTCGTGGCACCGCGCGCTGATGCTGCTCAGGCCACCGACGCTGAGCTCGACAAGGCCCTCGACGATGCGCTCGAACGTCTTTCGCCTTCACGCGCAGCGGCGGAAGTCGCGGAACAACTAAAAGTGCCCCGAAAACGCGCCTACGCCCGAGCCCTCGAGCGATCGCGGTGAACCGCCACAAGGCGGAGAGGCGCGGACGCGGAGCCAAGACGCTGGCCTTCCGGTACTTCCGGCTCAAGGGGCGGCGCATTCTTGCGAGACGCGCACACGCATCGGTCGACATCGTCGCCGGATGCTCGCATTCGTGGAGGTCAAGGTCCGCGAGAACGAGGATGCGGCCGCTTCTTTTCTCGACCAGTACCGGCTACGGCGCGTCGCGGATCGCCGCAGAGCGTCTCGCTCCTCGTTATATATGCCGGAGACGACGTGCGCATCGACGCGATGTTCGTCGTTCCGCGGCGCTTGCCCCGCCACCTGACCAACGTGTGGCAAGGGTGACAAAGTCTTGACGACACCGTAGCGCTGCCACCATGTCGCTCCGCGTCGCAGTACAGATGGACCCGCTCGAGAAGATCAACATTTCGGGCGATTCCACCTTCGCGATCATGCTCAAGGCGCAGGAGCTCGGGCACAGCCTCTACCATTATGCTCCCGAGGATCTCAGCTGGGCCGAAGGCCGTCTGTGGACGATGGGCTTTCCGGTGACGGTCCAGCGTGTCGAAGGTGACCATTACCGCTTCGGCGAGCCGCAAATCCTGGACCTCGGCCGTGACGTCGACGTGGTCCTCATGCGGCAGGACCCGCCGTTCGACCTTGGCTACATCACGGCCACGCACCTGCTCGAACGGATTGCGAGCGAGACCTTGGTGGTCAACGACCCGGCGGCAGTCCGCAACGCTCCCGAGAAGCTGTGGGTGCTCGATTTCGCGCGGTTCATGCCGCCGACGGCCATTACGCGCTCGCTCGGGCTTGCTCGCAAGTTTCTCGCCGAACATGGCGAGATCGTCATCAAGCCGCTGCATGGCTTCGCCGGCGGCTCCGTGTTCCGGATTGGCGCTGATGGTCGAAACCTCGCGTCGCTGATGGAGCTGTTCAACAGCACCTACCGCGAGCCGCACGTCCTCCAGAAGTTCCTTCCCGACATCGCGGAGGGCGACAAACGCATCGTCCTCGTCGACGGCAAGGTGGCGGGCGCGGTCAATCGCGTGCCTGGAGCGGGCGAGATCCGCTCCAATCTAGCCGTCGGAGGAACGGCGGCAAAGAGCGAGCTGACGGAAGGTGAGAAGGAGATCTGCGCGGTTCTGGGGCCCGAATGCACTAAGCGGGGGCTGCTGTTCGTGGGTATCGACGTGATTGGAGGGCGTTGGCTCACCGAGATCAACGTCACCTCCCCGACCGGCATAGTCGCCATCGACAGATTCAACGGCACTGACACACCGGGTCTCATCTGGAATGCGATCCAGCGACGCTTGACGGACAGCTAATCGGCGCCGTTTCGGCGGGGAAAAGGCCGGCATTTCATTGACTTAGCTGCTGACAATGAATGTCCAAAACGGATGTTTAGCGACGGGTTTACCGACCAAAACCTAACGCGATCACAGCCGCGGCGGTGGCTGGTTTCCCCACTAACCGGCGCCCCCGCGGCAACAATTTCAAAAGATCGCTTCGAGGCTCTGCTCAGGCGCGGGGGTGGGCGTGACGATACACGTCCAAAAGATGCGCTGCGTCTACGGCCGTATAAATCTGTGTCGAGGAAAGGCTGGCGTGACCAAGCAGCTCCTGAAGCGCGCGGAGGTCTGCTCCGCGAGCCAGCAGGTGGGTTGCAAAGCTGTGCCTAAGAGCATGGGGCGTAAGGGTCTCGGGCAGGCCCAGTCGACGCCTCGCCGCCGCCACCGATCGGCGGACGAGGTCCGGGTTGAGCGGACCGCCACGCGCGCCGACGAACAACGGCACATCGCCGGTCAGCGGATATGGGGATTGCCGGACATAAGCTTCGATCGCTTCGCGCACTGCAGGCAAGACCGGCACAACTCGGGTTTTCGATCTCTTTCCCGTGACGCGAAGCGTCGCGCCGATGGGCAGGACGCGCGCCAAAAGCGAGAGAGCTTCTGCAACGCGTAATCCCGACCCATAAAGAAGCAGCAAGATCGCCAGATCGCGCGCTGCAATCCATGGCTGATGGGCGGCCTCGGCGGCATCGACGGCAAGCTCGAGCGCCTCGTCCGGAGCGGCTGGACGGGGCAAGGTTCGAGGCCGCTTGGGCGCGCGCGTTCGCGGCAGGGTTGCGTGGCTCCCTGCCTGGGCCGCAGCATATTTGAGGAAGGCGCGAACGCCGGAGAGCTCGCGCGCAGCGGACGAGGCACCGAGCCCCTCGCCCCGCCTGCTGGCAAGAAATGCCCGCAGGTCCGCCGCGGAGACCTCGAGGAGAGCCGGACTTCCGATCTGCTCACCGCGATACGGGCCAAGGAAGCCGATTAGCCTGTGCGCCGTGGCGACATAAGCGCGCACCGTGTGCGGTGAACGCCGGCGATCGTGCTGAAGATGGCTCGCCCAGCTCGCTGCCAGGCTACTCGCCGGATGTGCGGTCAGAGATCCTGCGGGTTGGTCAGCCACTTGCGGATGATAGCCGCAACGCTGCGCCCAAGGAACATGAGCAATTCGGATCCATGACGAGCATCCAAGCTGAGTGCCTGGCGCTGTCCAAGCGCAAGCAGGCCCACCGGCAGCGGCGGCTCGCAATCGATCCGAATCAGGGCTTCTGCCCGAATGAG
>Ga0070671_100001636_pt1 | contig 16914 bp, 15 predicted proteins | sample KBSS73metaG_FD_65341 | JGI IMG/M metagenome (GOLD analysis project Ga0070671, IMG submission 65341) | Switchgrass rhizosphere microbial communities from Kellogg Biological Station, Michigan, USA - KBS S7-3 metaG | ecosystem: Host-associated > Plants > Roots > Rhizosphere > Soil ...
GAGCTCACGTTTCGCGACGCCAGCGTTGCGGCGGCGGCCGGCGCGCAGCCTTTCATCAAGGCGCGGACGGCGAGCATCGGCGTCGGCCCGTTCCGCCTGATCGCCGTGCTCGTCGCGAAGAGCGACATCGGCATCGATAGCCTCACGCTGGAGGGCACCGAGCTCACGCTGGTCAAGACCGCCGACGGCGCCTACCGCATGCAAGGCGCGCCGACGTCTGCGGCGCGCGGCGACGAATTCCGCTTCGATGTGCCGCCCGATATCGACGTGCTGGTCCGCGACAGCCGCGTGCTGTATCTCGACGCGAGCCGCAACATCGCGTGGAGCTTCGAGAACGTCGAGGCGAGCATGCGGCGCGCCAGCGGCGCGCTCCGTCTAGAGGCGCAAGCCCAGGCGCCACACGAGCTCGCGAGCCGGATCACGGTGACGGCCGAAGGCGAGCTCGGAGAGGCGGACGCCGCGCGCCGCGCCCACGGCGTGACGTTCACGGGCAACTGGCAGGTTTCGGCGTCCGCGGACGACGTGGATCTGTCGGCAGTCGGCCGCTTTCTACCGGATTTCCGGGTCGTTCCGCAGGCCGGCAACGGCGACGTTGCGGTCAACCTCGAGTGGCGGCGCGCGCATCTCGTTGGCGGCGACGTGAAGCTCGCTCTCACCGACGTCGAGCTGCCGGCCGTGCGCGGTACGGCGGGCTCGCGCTTCGACCGGATCGCTCTAGGCGGCGACTGGCGGCTCGATGACGACACCTGGCACATCGATCTCAAGAACGTGTCGGTCGCGCGCGAGGGACGCGCGTGGCCGGTCACGTCGAATGGCGAGATCGATCTTGCGCTCGCGGACGGCGCGCTCAGGCGGCTCGCGTTGCGCAGCTCGTTCCTGAGGCTCGAGGACCTTACGCCGTTCCTCTCGCCGCTGCCCGCCTCGCGGCCTCTCGACGCTTGGTTTGCGCTCGCCCCGCACGGCGACCTCAAAGCCGTCTCGGTCGAGGTCGCGCGCGCGGACGAGCGGCTCGACTACACGCTTTCGCTGCAGTTCGCGGGTCTTGGATTCGCGCCGTACAACGGTTTACCGGGAATTACTTCGCTCACGGGCGAGATGCGTGCCGACGCGCGCAGCGGCCGCGTCGACTTGCGCACCGGAGATTCGTCGTTCGATTGGCCGCAGATGTTCCGGGGGCCGCTCGCGGTCAAGTCGGCGACCGGCGTCGTTGTCTGGCGTCAGAACCAGAACGAGGTGCGTGTCGTGAGCGACAACCTCGCGCTCGCGACTCCCGATGCGAGCGCCCGCACGAACCTCGAGCTCACCTTGCCGCTCGACGGTACTCCGCCTCGGCTCGATCTCGCGAGCAAGATCTCGAGCTTCGCGATTGCCGAGGCGCCCAAATATCTACCTGCTCAGAAGATGCCGCCGACCGTGGTCGAGTGGCTCGACGCGGCGCTCCAGGGCGGCATCGCGAACAGCGCCGAGGTCTCGTTCGTCGGACCGTTGAGCGCGTTTCCGTTCGACCACGACGAGGGCCAGTTCCGCGCGGTCTTGAACATCGAGCACGCTCGGCTCGCGTACGTCGCCGATTGGCCTTGGGCGGAGGATCTCGACGGCAAGGTCGAGTTCGTGAACGCGAGCTTCGCGTCGCGCGGCAGCGGCCGAGTGCTCGGGCTGAGGGCGCCCGATGTCCAGGTCACGATTCCCGACCTGCGCTCGGCGGTGCTGCTGCTGAAAGTCGCAAGCAACGGGCCGCTTTCCGAGGTGTTCGGCTACCTCGACAGCTCGCCGCTGATTGCTCAGAGCCTCGGCCCGGCGTTCGCGCGGCTCGAGGGACCGAAGGGCACTGCGGATGTGAACGTCGACTTGAAGCTGCCGCTGCTCGATCGCACCAAGTACGACTTGAAGGGCGCGCTGAAGATCAGCGGCGGCGAGCTCGCGTTCCGCGGGTTCGCGCCGCATGCGACCGAGATCAACGGCACCGTGACCCTCGCGCGGGGCGGGCTCGCCGGCGACGGAATACGCGCGATCTTTCTCGACGGACCCGTCACCGTGCGCCTCGACACGCCGCAGACGGACGGCTATCGCACACGCATTTCGCTCGACGGCGAGGTCGGGATCGACAAAGCCGCAACCGCCTTCGATCTTCCGTTCGGACATCTGCTCGCGGGCGGCACCAAGTGGCGCGGCAGCTTACTGATTCCGGCGCTCGATTCGAACGCGCCGCCCAAGATGACGGTCGACTCTAACCTCGCCGGCGTCGCCGTGCGCTTGCCCGCGCCTTTCGAGAAGCCGCCGGCCGAGCCCACGAACCTCAACGTGCAGATCGAGTTCCCGCAGGACGGAGGCCTCGACGTGCACGGCTACGTCGGCTCGTCGCGCCGGTTCGCGGTCCAGTTCGACCCCGCATCGAGAGGCGACAGCAACTTCGAGTTCCGGCGAGCCGCGCTGCGCTTCGGTGGCGGTGCGCCCGAGTTCAGGACGGAAAGCGGGATCACATTCGACGGCAGCGTCGGCGCGCTCGACGTCGATGCGTGGCTCGCGCTTCCGACCGCGCCGAGCCAGAACGACGCGGCATCGACGGACTGGGCGGGTGCGTTCGCCGGCGCCGAGCTCGAGTCGACTGATCTCACGGCGTTCGCGCAGAGGCTCGGCGCGACCAAAGTGAGCGCGCGCCGGCGTACCGACGATTGGCAGATCGAGCTCGACAGCGGGCCGATCGCGGGCACGCTGCTCGTGCCCGTCGACCTGACGGCGAAGCCGCAAGTGATTGCCGTCATGAGGCGCTTGTTCCTGAACGGCGGCGACGAAGGATCCGTGTCGAGCGTGGACCCGCGGCACCTGCCGGGACTTCAGCTGCACGCCGACGCCTTCGCGCTGAGCCAGCGTCAGCTCGGCCGCGTCGACGCCGAGATCCTGTCGGACCCGCTCGGGTTACGTCTCGTGTCCTTCGAGAGCGCGAACGAGAGCTTCAGCGCGCAAGGCAGCGGTGCTTGGTTCGTCGGCGACAACGGCGACACGACGCGCTTCGCGGTGAGCCTCACGTCGACGAACGTCGCGAAGACCCTCGATCAGCTCGGGTTCGACCCGATCATCGAGGCCCAAGGCCTCGACGCGACGGCGAGCGTGCACTGGAGGGGGCCGCCGACGGGCGATTGGATGTCCCATGTCGGCGGCGACGTGTCGTTGCACGCAACCAAGGGCAGCCTGCTCGACGTGGCGCCGGGCGCAGGCCGCATGATCGGCCTCTTGAGCTTGAGCGCCCTGCCCCGACGTCTGACGCTCGACTTTCGCGATGTGTTCAACAAGGGGCTCGCATTCGACGATATCAAAGGTGACTTCGTCGTGATCGACGGCAACGCGTACACGGACAACTTGAAGCTCACGGGGCCGGTGGCCGAGATCGGCATCATCGGTCGCACGGGCTTGCGCGACCACGACTACCACCAGCAGGCCGTCGTCACGTCCGAGCCGAGCAACCTGCTGCCGACGGTAGGCTTGCTCGGCGGGCCCGCCGTCGCGGCGGCGCTGCTGATATTCACGCGGCTCTTCAAGGAGCCGCTCAAGGGCCTCGGCCGCGTGTCGTATTGCGTGAGCGGCTCCTGGCAGGAGCCATCCGTAGAGCGCCTCACGGCGGAGCAGCTCGGCAAGGGTCAGATCTGCGCCGAGCTGCCGCCGGCGACCCCCGCTCCGGTCGCGGCGAATTGAGCTCGGCGAAACGGGGAGGAGCCGAAGCATGCAGGTAGCCGCAGTCCAAATGTCTAGCACCCGCGACGTGCGCGCGAATCTCGTCGAGGCCGGGCGCCTATTGGCGGAAGCCGCTGCGCGCGGCGCGCAGCTGGCGGTGCTGCCGGAAAACTTTTCCTTCATGGGCGCCACCGAGGCGGAGAAGATCGCGGCCGTGGAGCGCGATGGCGACGGTCCGGCGCAAGCGTTCCTCGCGGAGCAAGCGGAGAAGCACCGCCTGTTCATCGTCGGCGGCACGATCCACATCCGCGACGCGGGCGCCGATCGTGCCGCCGCGCGTTCGTTGCTCTACGGCCCGGACGGCCGCGAGCTCGCGCGTTACGACAAGATCCACCTGTTCGACGTCGACATCCCTGGCCGCGAGGCGGAGCGCTATCTCGAGTCCGCAAGCGCGCGGGCAGGCACGCGCGTCGTAACCGCGGCTTTGCCGTCGGCGCGGATCGGCATGACAGTCTGCTACGACATCCGGTTTCCGGCGCTGTTCCATCGGCTCAGCGTGCTCGGCACCGACGTGCTCGTCGTGCCGGCCGCGTTCACCGTGCCGACGGGCGAAGTGCACTGGCGGCCGCTGCTCCAAGCGCGCGCGATCGAGTCATTGGTCTACGTCGTCGCCGCCGCGCAGTGCGGCGAGCACGCAGGCGGCCGCAAGACTTACGGCCACTCGTTAGCCATCGCTCCTTGGGGCGAAGTCTTGGGGGAGCTCGGCACGTCTCCTGGCGTGCTCTGCGTCGACCTGGATATGATCCGCCTAATGCAGCTGCGCGAGAAGTTTCCGGTGATCCAGCACCGCAGGGAGTTGTGACAACGGTGGTGTCTCGCCGTCATGACGGTCGAGACTTTGCGGGGTAAGCGGAGTGACCAAGGAATGATCGAACCGAAACTTAGTGCGATACCGCAGACCGACGCGCTTGCCGTCGCCCGCGAGCAGCTGCTCGCGCACGCGGGCCTCCAGGCGAGCGCTCTCGACCGTGCGCTGTCTAAGGCAATGTCGCGGCAGCTCGATTACGCGGACTTGTACTTCCAGCTCACGCGCTTCGAGACCTGGACCGTCGAGGACGGGATCGTCAAAGAGGGCGTGCATAGCATCGATCAGGGGATCGGCGTGCGCGCGGTAGCGGGTGAGCGCACGGGGTTCGCCTATTCGGATCAGCTCGACGAGGCGGCGCTGCTCGACGCGGTCGATGCGGCGCGCGGCATCGCGCGCGCAAACGGCGACGGCAAGGTCAAAGTGGCGCGCCACGTCCCGTATCAGCCGCTGTATCCGAACGTTGACCCGCTGCGTAGCCTCGAGGATCGCGCGAAGGTGGACTTGCTCGCCGATCTCGACCGCCGAGTGCGGCTGATGGACCCGCGCGTCGCGCAAGTCGTCGCGAGCCTCGCGAGCGTCTACGAGATCGTGCTCGTGCAGGCGTCCGACGGCACGCTCGCCGCCGACGTGCGGCCGCTCGTGCGCGTCAACGTCTCGGTGATCATGGAGAAAGACGGCCGCCGCGAGCAGGGTTACGCGGGCGGCGGCGGCCGGGGCGACTTTGGCTTAGTGACGGGCCGCGCGCTCGACATCGCAGCCGAGGCCGTGCGCACCGCTGCGGTGAATATGGAAGCGGTGCCGTCGCCGGCCGGTAACATGCCGGTCGTCCTCGGCTCCGGGTGGCCCGGAATTCTGCTGCACGAGGCCATCGGCCACGGACTCGAAGGCGACTTCAACCGCAAGGGCACGTCCGCGTTCAGCGGCAAGATCGGCGAGCGCGTGGCGACCGAGCAGTGCACCGTGGTCGACGATGGCACGCTCTCGGGCCGGCGCGGCTCGCTCAACGTCGACGACGAGGGCACGCCGACGCAATGCACGACGTTGATCGAAAACGGCGTGCTGAAGGGCTACATGCAGGACAAGATGAACGCGCGGCTGATGAAGGGCCGCTCGACGGGCAACGGCCGGCGCGAGTCGTTCGCGCACGCGCCGATGCCGCGCATGACGAACACATACATGCTGCCCGGGAAATACGATCCGGAGGAAATCATCGCGTCGGTCGACAAGGGTATCTACGCGCCCAACTTCGGCGGCGGCCAAGTCGACATCACGTCGGGCAAGTTCGTGTTCTCGGCGAGCGAGGCGTATCTGATCGAGAACGGCAAGAAGACCACGCCGGTGAAGGGCGCGATGTTGATCGGCAGCGGGCCCGAGGTGCTCACGCGCGTGTCGATGGTCGGCAAGGATCTCGCGCTCGATGCGGGCCTCGGCACTTGCGGTAAGGATGGTCAATCGGTGCCCGTGGGCGTAGGACAACCGACGATACGAATCGACTCGCTCACGGTCGGCGGCACGCAAACCTGATCCGTCGGGGCCGCTCGATCGCGTCCGTTCGACGTACGAGCGTCGCCGGGCGCAGACAACTCGCGTCGCAACTCGCGACGCGCTAGCCTTAAGTCAAACTGGGTGCTCGCGATCAGTGATTCCGGTCACTGCGATTTGGCGCACGGGCGCCTAAGATTTCGGGAAGCTAAGGCGGATCGAAAAATGACGTTCAATCCCGACACAACGATGACCGAATTCGAGTTCAAGCGACCGTTGCTGGACCCGAACGAAGAACGCCTCGCGCGCGAGCTGCAGCGCGATTCCGACTTTCGTGTCGATGGCCTTCGCAACTCCCTATTGGGCCTCCTCGCGGGCCTGTTCAGCGGCAAACGCTGACCGGCTTGCCCTTCTTGCCCCGCGGATCGCCGCGGGCAGAGAATGACGTGCCGTCAACGTAGCGCGCAGACCTCGAGCGCGCGTCACCTCTGCGGGAGTACGTGACGATGTGGTTGTCCAAGCCGATCTACGAGGCGCTGCCGTTCTACTACATAGCGATCGGGCTCGTCGCGTTGCTCGCGCGCCTCTACGTCGACTATTGGTACTGGCCGCTGATCTGCACGGTGGTCGGCATCGGCAGCCTGGTCGCGGGCGTGTTCGTTTGGCTCAAGCGTCGCGATCATCGCGCCGAGCGCGTGACGAAGGGTTAGGCGCAAAGCGCTAGGTCTTAGAGGCGCGCTCCGCAAGCCTGCTTCGCTCTCCGGGCTCCAGGTCCTCTTCGTCCTCCGACTCGTCGTCGTCGAGGTCGTCGCGCTGGTCCTCGTCGTCGTCCTCTTCCTCTTCGTCCTCTTCATCGGCGACCGCCACCAGGGCGCGCCGCTGATCTCGATATAGCAGCTTGTGCTCGCCGATCTGAATGACGTCGCCATCCTTGAGCTCGTGGCGCTTCACGCGCTTACCTTTGACGTAGACGCCGTTCGTGCTGTTCAAGTCCTCGACCACGGAGTGCTCCGAGTCCGACACGATCTGCGCGTGATGTCGAGAGATGAACTTGCTGCGAATCTGCAGATCGTTTTCCGGCGTCCGGCCGATGATCGCGGCTCCAAGCGGCAGGCTGAGATCCGCCACGAACTCGTCGCGGAGCAGCACCTCGACACGCGCGAGCGGACGGCTGGGCGTCTCCGAGAAGTTGCCAGTCGCCTCGCCGTACAGCTCTTGCTCGCGAATGCGCTCGGAATATTCGACCCACTGCAGCTCGTCGGCGGCCGCTTTCACGATCTTGTCGTCGACCTGCTGGTTTTCGTCGACCTGCGTCTTTGCCTCGCCGAACGCGCACAAGAGTGCCGTGTCGCAGAGTATGTTCACGAGGCGCGGTACGCCGCCGCTATAACGAAACACCATGTCGCAGGCATCGTCGGTGAATAGCGTCCGGCCGTTCGCACCCGCGACGTTGAGCCTATGTGTGATGTACTCGTGCGTCTCGCGCTTCGACAGCGCGCTCAAGTGGAAGCGCAGCCGCACGCGCTGCGTGAGCTGCGCGAGTCGAGGCGAGTCGAGCTTGCGCGACAATTCGGGCTGACCCGCAATGATGATGCGAATCAACTTTTCCTTTTGCGACTCGAGACCCGACAGCAGGCGCACCTCCTCGAGGACCTTGCGCGACAGGTTCTGAGCCTCGTCGATCACGAGCAGCAGCTTTCTACCCGAAGCGTACTGCTCGACGAGAAAGTCTTTGAGCATCGAGAGCAGCTCGACCTTGCGCTTGCGAAACGGCTTGAATCCGAACTCGACGAGCAGCGTTTGGAGGAACTCGACCGGTGACAGCTGCGTTTGGCTGATCTGCGCGACGATGATGTCGGGCGGCAGCTCGGACAGGAAGCTCTCGATCAGCGTCGTCTTGCCCGAGCCGATCTCGCCCGTGATCACGACGAAGCCGTCGGCGAGCCAGATCGTCGACTCCATGTACGCCTTGGCGCGTGCGTGCTGCTTGCTCGCAAAGAGAAACTGCGGATCGGGCGTGAGCCCGAACGGAGGTTCCTTTAGGTGGAACAGGTCGCAGTACATAGCGCTCAGGCCGCCCCTGTCGATTCGTAGGGGCGAAGCCTAATACAAAGGATGAGATGTTTCGAGGAACCCACCGCCGCTCAAAGCCCTACGAGGCGTTCGACGGCCCGGAGTCGCTCGAGCAAGCGCTCGCGGTCGCCATCGACGAGCGTGCAATGCCCCACCTTACGTCCCGGCCGAGGGCTCTTGCCGTAATCGTGGAAATGTGCTCCCGGGATTGCGAGCACGGCTTCGATGGGCGGAAGTTGGCCGAGCAGATTCAGCATCGCCGCGTGGCCTCGAGCTCGAGTCGAGCCGAGCGGCCAGCCGAGCACCGCGCGGAGATGATTCTCGAATTGACTCGTCTCCGCGCCCTCGATCGTCCAGTGACCGGAGTTGTGGACACGCGGCGCCATCTCGTTCGCGAGCAATCCCCGCTCGGTCTGAAAGAACTCGACGGTGAGCACGCCGCGATAATCGAGCGCGCTCAGGAGCGCGCCGAGCCAGCGTTCGGCGTGCGCCTGGAGGCTCGCGTCGACATAGGGCGCGACGGTGCGGGCCAAGATGCCGTCGCGATGTACGTTCTCCGCGAGCGGATAGAACGCCCGCTCGTCGTTCGCGCCTCGGACGGCGATCAGCGAGACCTCGCGCACGAACCGAACCCACTGCTCGGCGATCGACGGCACTCCGCCGAGCTCGCGCCACGCGGCCGCGAGCTCGGCTTCGGACGAGACGACGCGCTGACCGCGCCCGTCGTAGCCCATGCGTCGCGTCTTGAGCACGAGAGGCCAGCCGAGCTCGCGCGCCGCGACTCCGAGATCATGCTCGCCGTCGACGACGACGAACTGCGTCGTGGGAATTCCGAGCGAGCGGAAGAGCGTCTTCTCGGCGAGACGATCCTGCGCCGCGGCGACCGCGCGCGGCGGCGGGTATACCGTCGTTCGCTCGAGCAGCGCCTCCAGCGGCGCGACCGCGACGTTCTCGATCTCGAGCGTCACGACGTCGACTTGGCTCGCGAGCTCGGCGAGCGCGCGCGCGTCGTCGAGGCGGCCGAGCACCGCACGCGCGACTTGCGCGCCGGGCGCCTCCGCCGCGGTGTCGAGCACGCGGCATTCGATCCCGAGCGGGTAGCCCGCGAGCGCGAGCATTCGGCCGAGCTGTCCGGCGCCGACGATGCCAACCCGTTTCCTGTTCATGGCTCGCAGACTCGCGGCGTTCGCTCGCCGCTTTTTGGAATTAACGCGCGTCGCGCGGGTCGGGATGAGCGAGCACCTGCGCGGTTTGCTCGGCCCGGAACTTGTCGAGAGCCGACGCGATCGCGGGGTATTTGTTGGCGAGGATGGAAGCCGCGAGCAACGCCGCGTTCACGGCGCCGGACTTGCCGATCGCGAGCGTCGCGACCGGCACGCCGCGCGGCATCTGGACGATCGAGAGCAGCGAATCGATGCCGCTCAGCGCGCGCGACTTGACCGGCACGCCGAGCACCGGCAGCCGCGTCTTCGCGGCGGCCATGCCCGGCAGGTGCGCCGCGCCGCCGGCGCCCGCGATCAGCACTTCGAGCCCGCGGCCGGCCGCGCCGCTCGCGTACTCGAACAGGAGATCGGGAGTGCGGTGCGCCGAGACGACTCGAACTTCGAACGCGATTCCGAGCGACTCGAGCGTCTCGGTGGTGTGCATCATCGTCGCCCAGTCGGACGTCGAGCCCATGATGACGCCGACCAATGGTTTCATCGGTGCATTGTACAGCAGTTAGAATCGAGTTCTCACTCGCCGAGGCAGAGGACGAGCATGGACGAGAAGGGCGTCGAGGCTTCGCTCGAAACGGTCGCTGCGCGAGCCGTCGAGCTCGCGAAGCGATTGGGCGCGGACGAAGCGGAAGCCGGTGTGAGCTACGAGGAAGGCTTGTCGGTGACCGTGCGCATGGGCGAGGTCGAGTCCGTCGAGCGACAACGCGATCGTGGGCTCGCGATCACGGTCTATCGCGATCGGAAGAAGGGCAGCGCGAGCACGACCGACTTCGACGCATCGAGCGTCGAGGAGATCGTGCGCAAGGCACTCAGCATCGGCAGCTTCACGGCCGCGGACGAGTACGCGGGTCTCGCCGAAGCGAGCCTGATGGCAGTCGATCCTCCGGATCTCGAGCTGTACTTTCCGTGGGACGTCGACGTCGACGGCGCGACGGCGCTCGCTTTGCGCGCCGAGGACGCCGCGCGAGCGCTCGACTCGCGGATCGCGAACTCGGAGGGCGCGACGGTAACGAGCGGCGCCGGCCGGCGCGCGTACGCGAACTCGCATGGGTTCGTCGGCAGCTATCCGTCGAGCAGCCATTCGCTGAGCTGTAGCGTCGTCGCGAAGTCGGCGAGCTCGCTCGAGCGGGACTATTGGTACACGGTGAGTCGCCGGCCCGAGGATCTCGACTCGCCGGAGAGCGTAGGCGAGGAGTCGGCGCGTCGCGCGGTCGCGCGCCTCGACGCTCGTCAGATCTCGACGCGCGTCGTGCCGGTGATCTATCCGCCGGAGGTTGCGAGGGGACTGTTTGGCCATCTCATCGCCGCGATTCGCGGCACGGCTCAGTATCGGCGAGCGTCGTTTCTCGCCGGCGCGAAGGGCACGCAAGTGCTGTCGAGCTTGGTCGACATCACCGAGGACCCGCTGATCCCGCGCGCACTCGGCAGCTCGCCGTTCGACGGCGAAGGCGTCGTGACGAAGCGCCGCGAGCTCGTGCAGTCGGGCGTGTTGCAAGGCTACGTTCTGTCGAGCTATTCGGCGCGACGCCTAGGCATGCCGACGACGGGCAATGCAGGCGGCGTCCACAACTTGCTCGTGCGTCCGACCGCCGGCCCGCTAGAAGAGTTGATCAAAGGCTGCGAACAAGGCTTCGTGGTCGGCGAGCTGCTCGGGCAGGGCGTGGACATCGTGTCCGGCGACTACTCACGCGGCGCCGCCGGGTTCTGGGTCGAGCGCGGCGAGATCGTGCATCCGGTGAACGAAGTCACGATCGCGGGCAACCTGCGCGATTTGCTCCAGAACATCCGCGCGATCGGCTCCGACATCGAAACCCGCGGCGTCGTGCGCTGCGGCTCGGTGCTCGTCGACGGCCTCACTCTCGCCGGTCAATAGCCGTGCCTTCGGTGTCCCGCCGTCGCGGCTGGCTTGGCCGCAAGTAGGCCGGGTTCTGCAAATAGAACGAGAGCTGTGCGCCGAGCAGCAGGATCAGCCACGACAGCTGCAGCCAGATCATCGCCGCGAGCACGATTGCGAAGCCCGAGTAGATCGCCTCGTTACGCGTCACGTTGATCACGAAGCTCGTGAACAAGCCGCCCATTCCGGCCCACGCCGCGCCGGCCAGCACCCCGGCGAGCACGGCGGGCTTGAGGCGCACGCGCGTGTTAGGCACGTAGACGTAGAGCAAGATGAAGGTGGCGATCACGAGCAGATACGGCGCGAGCCGGCTGGAGGCAGCGAGCCAGTGGCCGAACGGGCCGAGCTGCGCGACGCGCTGCATCATCGCGTCGCTCCTGAGGCTCGCCGTGAAGCCGATCGCGAGGCTCATGAGCGCGGGCCCTATCACGATGATCCCGAGATACTCGGTGAAGCGGCGCCACCAGCTGCGTGGCTGATCGACGCGCCACACGAAGTTGAAGCTCGTCTCGACTTTATGGGCCATCGACAGGGCGCTCACGATCAACACGGCGACGCTGATGCTCGCGAGCATCGACTCGTTCACGTTGTCGATCGACTGCATGATTCGCTCGGTGAGCTCGCCCGCGCGCGGGCCGATCGGTGCTAGAACGCCCATGATCAGCGGCTCGAGGCTCCTGTGCAGGCCGAGCGCACGCATCGCAGAGAAGCTCAGGGCGAGCAATGGCACGATCGCGACCATCGTCGTGTAGACGAGGCTCGTCGCGTGCACGTTGAGCTCTCCGCGCATGAAGTCGCGCAGCAGCGCAAACGCATAGCGCGCGACCGCGAGCCAGCGCGGAACGCGTGCATCTCCCTCCCTCGACCGCGGCCAGAGCCAGCGCTCGACGGGGTCGAGGAGGAAGTCCATTAGTTAGCCGCCGGGCGATCCGCCGAGCGCACGCGCCGCGCGGATCGCGCGCTCATCCGCGCGCGTGGTCCGCGAGGCGGTGCAGCGCCTCGTAGTACTTCGCGCGCGTGCGCTCGATCACGACGGCGGGTAGACGCGGGCCCGGCGCCGTCTTGTTCCAGTCGAGCGTCTCGAGATAGTCGCGCACGTATTGCTTGTCGAAGCTCGCCGGCGAAGAGCCCGGCTGATACGTGTCGGCGGGCCAGAAGCGCGAGGAGTCGGGCGTCAGCAGCTCGTCGATCACGCGCAAGTCTCCGCTCGCGTCGAGGCCGAACTCGAACTTGGTGTCGGCGATGATGATGCCGCGTTCGCGCGCATGCTCGGTCGCACGTGCATAGAGCTGCAACGATACGTCGCGGACCTTGCGCGCGAGCGGCGCGCCGAGCAGATTCTCGGCGTCCGCCATCGAGATGTTCTCGTCGTGCTTGCCCGCGGCCGCCTTGGTGCTCGGCGTGAAGATCGGCTCGCGCAGCCGCTCGGCGAGCTCGAGGCCTTTCGGCAGCGTGACGCCGGAGACGCGGCCGGTCTTGCAGTAGTCTTTCCAGCCCGACCCGATCAGGTAGCCGCGCACGACGGCCTCGATCGGCAACGCTTTCAGATCGTGCACGACGACGGCGCGATCTTTGACCACGGCGTGATCGCGCGGGTCCGACAGCACCTCGACGGGTTCCGTGCCCGTCAGGTGGTTCGCGATCACCGCTTCGAGGCGATGGAACCAGAAATTGGAGATCGCTGTGAGCACGATGCCTTTGCCGGGGATCGGGTCCGGCAACACGACGTCGAACGCGGACATCCGATCGCTCGCGAGAATCAGGAGGCGCGCGTCGTCTACGCGATAGATGTCGCGGACCTTTCCGCGTGCGATGAGCCGCAGGCTATGCAGATTCGACTCGAGCAGTGCGTCGGGCGCGTTCATCTCGTTGCATGAAGACCGAAAGCCGAGATAATGAGCCCGTGCAGCGCCTCTCGGCAACTTCGCGGGCGTGTGCAAGCTGATCAATTCTCGCGGAGCTGCGATGCAATGGTTCGGTAAGGCTGTCGGCGGAATCCTCGGCTTCGTGACCGCCGGTCCCGTCGGATCCGTGCTCGGAATCATTCTCGGTCATCAGCTCGACGACCGTGGGGCGTTCCTGCGCGGCGCCGATCGTCCCGCGCTCGAGCGAATCAGCCAATTGTTCTTCGAGGTCGCGTTCGAGGTGATGGGCCGCGTCGCGAAGATCGACGGGCGAGTCTCCGAGGATGAGATCCGGGTCGCGCGCGCGATCATGCACGGGATGCAGCTGGCGCCGGCGGAAGTCGAGAGCGCGATCGAGCATTTCAATCGCGGCAAGAGCGAGAGCTATTCGACGACCGAACGACTCAGCGCGCTCGAACGGCAGATCGGCGATCGCGGCGAGCTCGCGCGCGCATTCGTGCAGCTTCAGCTGCAGGCCGCGATAGGCGCCGGTCCGATCGGGCCCGAGAAGCGGCAGCTGCTTTGGCACGTCGCGAGCGCGCTGCACGTCACGCGCGCGGAGCTCGCGCAAATCGAGGCGTTCGTGCGCGCGCACTCGGAGCGCGCGGCGCGGCAAAGCGACGCGCAGTTGCTCGACAACGCATATCGAGTGCTAGGCGTGGCCGCCGACGCGAGCGACGACGAGGTGAAAAAGGCCTATCGCCGGCTGATGAACCAGCACCATCCGGACAAGCTCGTCGCTCGCGGGCTGCCGCAATCGATGATCGGCATAGCCGAGCAGAAGACGCACGAGGTGCGTGCGGCCTACGAAAAGGTCAAGGCTCAGCGCGGGTTCAAGTAGGTGCGGAAAGGGCGCCCTAGGCGTTGCGGCGCAAGGCCTCGGTGCGCGGCTTCGGCAACTCGCGCCGTGCATTGAACACGACGATCGTCTTGCCGCTCGCGCGTACGAGCCCCTGATCCTCGAGCACCTTCAGCACGCGGCCAGCCATCTCGCGTGAGCAGCCCACGAGACGCGACAGCTCCTGGCGCGACACCTTGATCTGCATACCGTCGGGATGCGTCATCGCGTCGGGCTCGCGGCAGAGGTCCATGATCGCGTGCGCGACGCGGCCCGTGACGTCCACGAATGCGAGGTCGCCGAGCTTGCGGTTCGTGCGGTCGAGGCGCGTCGCGAGCTGAGTCGCGAGCTCGAAGATGAGACCCGGGCTCTCGGAGGCGATTTGGCGGAACCGCGGATACGTCATTTCCGCGATCTCGCTTTCCGAGCGCGTCCTGACCCAGGCGCTGCGAGTCGGCTGTTCGTAGAACAGACCCATCTCGCCGAAGAATTGCCCTTTGTTGAGATAGGCGAGGACCATCTCGTTACCGTCCTCGTCCTCGATCATCACTTCGACCGAGCCGTCGACGATGTAGTAGAGAACGTCGGGGAGATCTCCCGCGTGAATCATCACCGTCTTGCCGGGAATCGTCCGAACTCTGCAGTAGCTCAGAAAGCGATTGATGGCAGGCACGTCGCTCAGCGGCCTAAGGGCTTCTTCCATACGAGGAGACTCCGGTTTGACGTAATGCCGTATTTAATCAATTCCCCGCTAACTCGCAAGGGATTACCGGCTCAGGTTGTGACGAGAATCACAAGAGCGCTGCGATTCGCCTCAAAGTCTCGCCCCCTACACCCATGCAATGGCGCACCGGCAGCGGCAGGTCGGTGCCGCCGCCGAGGCTCGCCATCGTGCCGTGATGCGATTCGTCGGCGGCCATGCGCTCGAGGATCGCGCGGCTCTTGTGATCGTTCGCAGGCAGGCGCCGCAGATGGTCGTCCAAGTGTGCTTCCACTTGACGTTCGGTCTCGGCGACGAAGCCAAGACTCTGCGCGTCGCCGATGCTCGCCGCGAGCAGGCCGATGCAGAAGCTTCCCGCGTACCAGAACGGCGAGAGCACACTCGTGCGGCCGCCGAGCTCCTCGAGCCGCGCCGCGCACCACGCGAGGTGGTCGCTTTCCTCTCGCGCCGCGGCGCGCAGCTGCGCGCGCGTCGCGCTCGCGCGAGCGAGCAGCGCCTGACCGCTGTAGAGACCCTGCGCGGCGAGCTCGCCCGCGTGATTCACGCGCAGCAGGGCAGCGCTCGCGCGGCGGTCGGCCGCGTCGAGATCGTCATCGGCAACGGATTCGGCAGGCGAGGGGCGAGCGGCGGCTTGCGCTCCGCCGAGCGCTCGCAGCCCATCGTCGAGCGTAGCGATGAGCAGGTCGGACCAACTCGAGGGCTGCAGCATGGCGCGGCATTATATAGGGCGCCGATCGTAGACGGCGGCCGAGCTGCGCGTGCCGATTCGATGGAGCCGCATTAAAGTACCGCCTGGTCCCAAGGAGCCCCTCGATGAAACGCCTTCTTCTCGCGCTGCCGCTTCTAATGGCGGCGCTCCCAGCGCTCGCGCAAAATCCGCCGGCCCCACCCGCTCCACCCGCACCACCGGCGGCTGCCGCGCCAGGTGCGCCGGGGGCCGCGCCGCCCGCGCCGACTCCACCGGTCCAAGGCGAGGTGACGCTCGGCTATCTCTCGACGAAGGGCAACACCGACAGCGAGAGCGCGAACGCGACGTTCGCGCTGCTCTGGACGCTCACGCACTGGTCGCACCAGTTCAACCTCGCCGGGAACTCCGCTTCGACGGACGCGCTCAAGACGGCCGAGGCGTATCTCGCGAAGTACAAGGGCAAGCGGCCGTTCGACGGCACCAAGTCGTATCTGTTCACGGCGCTCGACTGGAGCCACGACCGCTTTTCTGCGTACGAGGAGCAGCTGTCGTATTCGGCCGGCTACGGCCGCGTGCTGATCGATCGCGGCAGGAGCACGCTGAACGGCGAACTCGGCGCCGGCTATAAGGAATCCACGCTCAACGACATCGCGCAGACGGAGGTGAACGAGGGCATCCTGCGGGCCGCGCTCGACTACACGCTCAAGTTCACGGACAAGACCGGATTCAAGCAGAGCCTCGTGGTCGAGAGTGGCTCGTCCAACACGAGCACGGAGGCGATCTCGGCCCTGCGCGCGAACCTGATCGGCAAGGTCGGCCTCGTTATTTCGTTCAGAATCAAGCACAACTCGAGTGTGCCGCCGGGCGTCGTCGCGACCGACCGATTCACCTCGATCGCGCTGGCTTATGCGTTCTGACGGGCTTGCGTGGGACCTGAGGGGTCTTTAAAATCCGCCGTCTTTGGCCGGCCCCCGGCCCCTCAACTTACGCACCGAACATGAAAACATTCTCCGCCAAGCCGGAGTCGGTCCGCCGCGATTGGTACCTCGTGAACGCCGAGGGCAAGACGCTCGGCCGGCTCGCGACCGCTCTCGCAGACCGGCTGCGCGGTAAGCACAAGCCCGTCTACACGCCGCACGTCGATACCGGCGACTACATCGTCGTGATCAACGCGGAGAAGATCCGGGTCACGGGCCGCAAGCTCAAGGACAAGATGTACTACCGCCACACCGGCACGATCGGCAACATGAAGATCGAGCCGCTCGAGAAGCTGCTGGCTCGTGCGCCGGAGCGCGCAATCGAGATCGCGGTCAAAGGGATGCTGCCGAAGAGCCCGCTCGGACGGCAGATGTTCAAGAAACTCAAAGTCGTGCGCGGCGCGCAGCATCCGCACGCGGCGCAGCAGCCGAAACCGTTGGAGCTATAGTCGATGGCCGTTCAAAGTCATTACGGTACGGGCCGGCGCAAGTCGTCAGCCGCGCGCGTGTTCATCAAGCCCGGTAGCGGCGAGATCGTCGTCAACGGACGGCCGCTCGACACGTTCTTCGGCCGCGAGACGGC
>Ga0070671_100001637_pt1 | contig 16914 bp, 17 predicted proteins | sample KBSS73metaG_FD_65341 | JGI IMG/M metagenome (GOLD analysis project Ga0070671, IMG submission 65341) | Switchgrass rhizosphere microbial communities from Kellogg Biological Station, Michigan, USA - KBS S7-3 metaG | ecosystem: Host-associated > Plants > Roots > Rhizosphere > Soil ...
GCGAGTGATACCGCCTTCGGCGATGGCTTCGTAGACAATTCCCGCATCTTTGAGGCCGGATTGCGGACGGGCGTCGGGGCTGTTCTCGATCATGACTCCCGTGACTGGCATAGCAGCCTGCTCGGGCGTAACCTGTACCCCGCTAAGCGGCGAGGCTACCGTAGTGGGTTTAGGCGGCACCTTCTTGGCATGGGCGACCACCACAACTGCACCTTGAGTCACCGGTTTATTGTGAATAAACTTAAACCAAGCAGCCATTCCAACGGCAGTTATCAAGACCACTCCTAACAAAATGAAATATAAATCCCGCCGTTTATAGATGGGTAAATGTTTGAGGGGCCATTTCTTGAAGTGCTTCTCACGTTTTGCGGGCACACTTTGCTCAGGCTCTCCTAGAAAGCTGGAGTCCTCAACCGGTGGCTGGTTTTCGGCCGATGAGTCAGGAGTACTTTCCACGGGCTCACTAGATGAATTATCACGAAATGTGTCGAGCTTGGGGCCCTCTTTTTTGGGTGTTTTGGGCGAGCGAATCATATCATCCATAATGCTTAAGGCTTATTGTACAGGAAATAGGATGATTTTTAGAAGTTTTATTTAGAGAGCGGCGAGCTGCTGATCGATGCGCCGCAAAGAGACCTCTTTGCCAAGAACACTCAAGCTGTCGGCTAGCTGCGGACTGGCTGGAGCTTGAGTTGTAGCGATACGAATAAGACTAAATAAAACAGCCGGTTTTTGGCCAGTGGCTTCCAATAGCTCATTGAGGTCTTTAGTAAGATCCTCCTGGCTGAAATCACTCTGCTCGAGGATGGCCTTAGCCTGTTCCAATAGACTTTTTAGTTCTTCTTGGCTGAGTTTGCTGAGTTGTTTATGGCCACTGATCAAGTCAGGGTTTACGGGCAAATCAGTAAAGAAAAATCGTGTCAGGTCAGGCAGTTCGGCAAAAAATTTGAGGCGTTCTTGGACCAGGCCTAAAACCTGCTTCTTATACGAGTCGTCGTAGTTTTTGGCTTCTTCTGGCCAGAAATCAGCCACCTTTTGGTAAAGATCATCCAGGCTTAAAGCGCGAATATGAGCGCCGTTCATCCAAAGCAGCCGGTTTTCATCAAAATGCGCCCCGCTCTTTTGCACGCGGTCCAAGCTGAACTTCTGAATCAGCTTTTCGACGTTAAATATCTCTTGCTCGGTGCCGTCGTTCCAGCCCAATGAGGCCATGAAATTAATGAGAGCTTCTGGCAAATAACCTTCTGTGGCGTAATCCATGATGTCTTTAGCGCCATCACGTTTACTGAGCTTCTTTTTGCCGTCAGGACCCATGACGAATGGCATGGTGGCCAGCAGTGGCCGCTCAATTTCCAGGGCTTCATACAGATTGAGATAGCGCGGGACAGAAGCCAAAAACTCTTGGGAGCGAATAACGTGCGTAATTTCCATCAGCAAATCGTCGATGATGTGAGCAAAGTTATAAGTTGGGTAGCCGTCAGACTTCATGAGGATGAAATCATCGATGGCTTCCTCTCCCGCAGACAAATCACCCATAACTTCATCATGCCATTGGTAGGCTTTTGGCTCAGATTTGAGGCGCAGCGGCTGGCTGCCATCCCAAACTGGTGGATTTTCTGGGCGGTGATCTCTATATAAGAAGGGTTTCTTGGCGGCTTTAGCTTCGTTACGGAACGCTTCGACTTCATCGGCGGTGTAAGGATCGGCGAATGCCCTGCCCTTATCAACCAGCTTCTGGGCCCACTCTTTATATATAGCCAATCTCTCGCTTTGCAAATACGGTGCAAAAGGTCCGCCGACATCAATGCCTTCGTCCCACTGCAGGCCCAGCCAGCGCAAAGATTGCATGATGTGTTCACCAGAGCCTTCAACCTCACGGACTTTATCGGTATCTTCCAGGCGCAGCAAAAATTGCCCGTCATTTTGGCGAGCTAATAACCACGCAAATAGCGCCGTACGGACGCCGCCAACATGCATGTAGCCAGTTGGACTCGGCGCAAAACGGGTACGAACAGTCGGTTTCATATCTGTCAGTATAAAGGAATCAGCAGTTTTTATTAAGAGTAAAACGTTTCGTCCTTTTGGACTCTTCAGCTTACATACACATGTAAGGACGTTTGTGCATTAGGAGAGGGGTACCCGTGAGGGTGGGCTTTGCTGCCGCGAGGCAACCAGTTTCCACCCTCCAGAGCGCTACTTTCCCGCCAAAGCGGCTCGACCGAAGTCGATCGCATTATCCGTGGCCATGGTGTCGCCGGCGTCCACCTCATCAGAGATGTACAGTAGCAGCGAAACCGTTGAGGAGTCGATGCGGATTTTAGCTACCACTTGCCGGTTCGGGTCACTGAGTGCGACTAGGAACTCGTCTTCAACGAGCTCTGTACGCTGGTAACGGGTGTAGAAGTTTGCCACAAATCGATCAGTGCCCATGATCAGACCCCAGATGTCATCGTCTTCAACACCGAGTGGAGTCATCTCGAGACCAAGTGCCCCGTGGACCGGGTGACTGATCTCGATGTCTAGGGGGAGCTCGGCCCTGACGGGAAATTTGACAACCTCAGCCACGTAGGCAGCCGGCAACTTGACATGATCAGCGATGAGACTGAGACATTCTTCTTTTTTCTCCTCGAGACTTAAGTCTCGCTGAATGATAGTCGCCGTTACGCAGTCGTAGTTGAGCACTTCAAACTCGTGGATCTGGTCCATAAGGACTCTCCTAATGCGATCTCTACCCTCTGAGGGTGAGATATAATCCAAGCCGGTTGCTCGAATGGCGACATATTATCATAAATTTGACAAAAAGTCAATGGAGTTTACAGAGGTAAGTTAGAGCGAACTGGCGATTTTGAGGAGCTGATCAACACTTAGCGAGGAGTCACCTTCTATGGTGTAGCGGACACCATTATTGATCCACGTGGCGTTACTGCCGTTATAGACGTAAATATCCATGCCTTTCACCATATAGGTGGTGAAGCCGGTTCCCTGTGCGGCTAAGCCGGCACTGGCGAGTGTTGCGCTGTTCCAGGTCGTTTGTTGCTGAAATAGCTGATATGCTCTGTTGTCAGTGGTGGAGTGATACCCCAGGGTGATTTGACCAGATTTATACTGAACGGGTCCCGCAAATGCGAAGCCGCTGGGTGCGTAGCTGGGCATACTGGCCGACATCCCTGCTCGGCTTGCTGCGACTTTTACTGAGATTCCAGGAATATTCTGGTAGACAATAAAGCCGCTCACAAGAACAAAGGCCAAAACACTGACAGATACTGTGAGGGCGCGAGGGCTAACTTGCAGTTTTTTAGCTGTACGATGTCGCACACTTTGCTTTTTCTCGAAAGGTGCCGCTAAGTGGCTGGTCGCGCCCTGTACTTCTCTTTCGAAGCGTTTAATTTCATCGGTGACTTGTTCTACTAAAGGAACTTCGGCTAGTTTTTGCGGTACCTGCTGTACGGGCACCTCGGTGATTGTCTGGATAATTGATTCAAACGAGTGCGCTACAGAAGTATCAAACTTACTGACACGAGGATGAGTACCAACAGTTTGAGCATGCTGCAGACGCTCAGATGGCACGTGGCTAAAATGCTTGGTTTTGGCACTATGGGCTGGCGTACTAGATGAATAATGAGACGCCGGTGCACTTACCTCTTTGATCTGACTCTTGGCCTTCACAGGCTTAGTAACATACTGGCGGGCTAAGGTGTGGCTGCGCACTGTACGGGTATGGACTTTATGAGCCGCAACAGACTGATGGCTGACGTGGATCTTTTTTGCAGGTGCTGTAAGTACCTGTTCTGCAGCAGCAGCTTTTTTAAGTGGTGCAATTTCAACTTTTGGTTCAGGCATTATTGCGAGAGCCTCAGGTTTGGGGTGAGAAATAAAATCACTAATCAACTGCCCGTTGTCAGCGTCGTATTTTTTGCCGTTGATTGTGATGTGTTGCCTTGTTTGTATGTTGCTCATAACAGATATAGCTTTATCTGCACCCTCGTATAATATGTCTCTTTTGTTTTTGAAGAACGATTTCTAGAGGAATAGTACTGTGTTTTAAGCGTAAGCACAAGAGGTTTTTTGAAGTTTGACGTCCGCAGGGCAAGCTCCTAGAATCTTTGGCACTCTCGGAGGAAAAATGTGATAGGTATCAGCATCGCATTTTTGTGAGTATCGTGCCCGAAGAATCTGGGAGCTAGCCCTAAAATAGCTAACTTAAAAACAGCCTGATGATTTATACTAGAACATGCACTCTATGGAATTCTTAGATCCCAAACAAAAACGCCGTCGCAGTCTCCTTCTCTTTACAGGGTACTTTCTATTTATAGTGGTGATTATCATGTCTACTGTCATCTTAGTGTTCAGAGCAAGTGGGTATGATCGCGACCAAAAAACCGGAAAGATTATCCAAAATGGCATGCTTTTTATCGCTAACGAGCCAGAATCTTCAGCGGTTACTATCAATGGTCAAAAACGGAGTGAACGTACTACGGCTCGCATTGCTCTACCGGCAGATACTTATAAGGTCGACTTAACTCAAGCAGGCTACCGTGCCTGGCACAAAACCATTACTATCGATGGCGGAGCCGTTGAGCAAGTGCGCTATCCTCGGTTATTCCCAGACAAAATGACTGCCAAAAATGTCACAGTCTACGCTTCGATGCCGCTCTTTTTTAGCCAAAGCGTTGACCAGCACTGGGTGGCAGTTGGCAAGGCTGCTGATCCGCTCGAAGTGGATGTATATGACTCAAGTCGCGATGATCTGACAGTTGTGCCCCTAAAAATCGATGCCAAAACCGTCCCTACGGATGCCGAACTAGCAACGTTTAAGGTGGTGGAGTGGTCAACTGATAATCAGCACTTTTTGATAAGTTACCATCGCCCTAGCGGCACAGAATTTGTCTGGATAGATCGAGAAAAGGCCGAAAATGCTTTGAATATTAATGATGCACTGGGCGTTACACCAACTAAGGTTACTTTTAAAACCGGGGATTCCAACCAGCTATACATTTTTGATAATGGCGGAGCGATGGTGCGAGTTGCCGATCTGCGGGCTCGTACCCTGTCAGCGCCGCTTACTTCGGCTGCCATGGCCGGATTTCCGCAGGGCGACACATTATATTATGTGACTTCTGATCCGGAAAAGCCCGAGAAAGCAATTGTACGAATTCACGATGGCGATAAAGATTATATTATGGCTCAGATTCCGTCAGCCAATGCCAAAGATTTGCTAGCTGTAACCTATAACCATCATATTTTTGTACTGCTGAGTTCTTCTGTTGGAGCCTCTACCTTGGTGCAAATGTACAAAGACCCCGAATCGGCCCTCAGAGGTGCTTCCAAGGTCTTGCCTGACCCTATTCGGGCAGCCACTCTTACGACTGTGCAAAACATTAGTGTTTCACCCGACAAACGGTTCATCCTAATTGCTAATAAAGATTCCCAAGTGGTATTTGATATTGAGCTAAGCCGCCAGTACCGCTTTAGTTTGCCCGATCTTGAGCCGGAAATTGCTAATCTGCATTGGATTGATGATACCCATCTGGCCTACGTCAAAATCGGAGTAATGAACATCGTTGAGTTTGATGCTGCCAATCAGCAGCCCACTGTTACCAGTGCCGCAGGCCAGCCCGCTTACTTCGATAAAAAAGGTGAGCATTTGCTTAGTCTACAAGCAGCACCTGATGGCAAAGCGGCTTTCCAAACAACCAATCTCGTTGCGACCGCAAAGTAAATTAGTGCAGCAGCGAAACGATGCGGCTCCACAAGCTGGGAGCATTGCTCGGCAATGTTGCGGGTTTACTGGCAGAACTAATGGCTGTGCTAGCCACATTGGCGGTCGGATCGGGACTGATTTGGTCTGCGGCTATAATCAGGCGGTTGGTAGAGAGGCCCGGCGGATCGCAAGTTATGAGTGTAGCTGTGGCTGGGTGTCCCGGGACGGGATCAAGCACGCTCACATCGGTAGGTGGTACAATTTTCTTGTCAAAAACTTTGTAGACGTAGCGCTTGCCATCCTTTTGAATGTAGAAGGTGTCACCCGGAACTAAGCTCTTGAGCAGTAAGAAGACGAACTTGTACTTGCCTTTATTTAGCAAGTTGTTACTGGAGTGTCCAAAGAAGGCCGCATTGCCGATTTCGCCGGGGTTGGCGGTGATGGCATAGTGCAAAATACCGTCTTCGAGAGCGGCTTCAACCGCTGCCGGTTCGATAGAAGTCTGGTCGTAAACTACCGGCCCTTCGACGTTAATTTTGGGAATGATGATCTTGGGTTCTGGCCCAACAGCAATCGAAGCATCAGTGATGATCGGCGTCGAGCTAACAGTGCGGCTGGGCGTGATAAAAGGTGTTACGAATCGTTCGTTAAAGAATCCAAAGAGGAGAAACACCACAACGATGAAGCCCATCCCGAAGCCGAAAATCAGTGACCGCAAGTGATGGGCAAACTTTATTTGTGATGCCTTACTCGCGGACGCTCTTTTAGTGACCCGGTGTTTAATATCCTTGACCGTGTGATGGATGGCTGTTTTCTTAGAATGACGTGCGGGTGAAGAAGTCTGAATCTCGAAACTGCCAACTTGCGTCTGCCCCGGGGATGCTGGCTGATAGTGCCGAGCGAACTGGTGGGTTGATTTGGATTTGGCATAAAATTCCTGCCAGACCTGATGTTTTTCGTGATCGGGTAACCCTTGATAGTAAGCGTGCCATTCTGTTTGAATCTGCGCCAGTGACTTACCGGAGTTTGTTAGCTCCAGCATGAATTTTTGATGTTTGCTGTGCTGGCCTGGTGCCTTAGCTTCGGTTAATTCCTGGCTGGCGTTAGGCTCTTCGCTGTACAGTTTGTCTAGCTTTTGACGAATCAAATCGGCGGCTTGCTGGCTGCCGCTGTTCTGCGAAGGAGGAATTTGGAAGTCGTGCTGTGGATCCATAGTTCTAAAATCTTCCCTAATATTGTACAATACCCCAGATGTTTTAGCGGCATTAAGTCTTAAGCTTTTTGTCCCGAAAGACTACTAAGGGCGAGTGGCGGAACTGGTATACGCGCACGACTCAAAATCGTGTTCCTTACGGATTGAGGGTTCGATTCCCTCCTCGCCCACCACTTAAGACGCAATAGCAATTTGTTTAGCTTTTTTCTGAATAACTGTCAGTGGTTCGAGATCTAAAGCACCAATAAGTGCGGCATTACCTGAGCGAGCAATACGATTCATGAGTGAAGTATGCATTTCAACTAAGTATTCCTGATTAAGCCATGAGCCAATAATTTCCTCGGTAGTGTTTCCCGCTTTAGCAAAATGACGCTTGGCATACACCGTAACGCTAAAGTCACTTCTCTGTCGATCTTCTCTTGGGGCTTCGCGTAAATCTACAAAACTCTTGCATTGCAAGCCACCTATGAGCGTAGAAGTTCGATTCATTTGGTCGACGCGCCATAAAGCAATATCAATAGGATGTGGATTACTAGGCGATCTTTTTTCTAAAAGTGGAGGCGCAGGTAGAGCGATAATATTGGCTTGCCGAAATTGCTCACTTTCAGCCACCATACCGAGCATCATACCCTCAAAGAGCTGGCCGTAATAGTCTCCTCGGTCACGTGCGTTCCTACTTTCAGTGCCAACTGCATAACGGTCAGCAACATTGGCTGCTATAGAACTTAAGAGCGTATTATTTATTTCTTCAATGGGAGCAGCTGAGCTAGTTTGACGTTCTGAGGCAAGCCATGAGAACCCTGGTTGAGACATGTATGCGTTATTGAGTTCGTGAGCCTGATAGGTTGATGTTGTGAGCTCTAATCCTTTTTCAAAGTGATCTAAACCTTTGGCATATAACTGTCCGGGTATCTGGGGTTCTTGAAGATTGTAAGCCCCCCGTAACTGATGCTCTACAAGCCACTGAGCTGCATCCAAACATTTCCAGCCGCTCTCTAATTGTTTAGATGCGCGGCCAACATAGTTCAGCTCTTCTCCCGATGCTTGCTGGGCATCTAAAATTAACAAAGCTAGCGCTTCGGGATTATGTGCGGCTTCGAATTGGTCTATAGCAAGTGCCATAATGATCTATATTATACCATAAACATCTTGGTAAGCAAAAAGATTATCATAACCGGAATGCATTGGTATTTACGCAGCTTTGCTAAGATCAACTTTTTTCAATAACTGTCTGGTGCGCGCGTCCAGCCTTTTTACGACACTTTTCTTCTCTCCGCCTTGTTCCTGATAGCATTCACTGGGTATAGTGCGAATCTGCTTTCTCGAACCGTCCTCAAAAACAGCTAAATCATCAAAAAGATAGATAGGTACAACACCCTTATCAGGCTTATTATTTTCGGATTCCGCATTTTTGATTTTCTTTACCTGCAGACGATGCTGAGGTTCCGTTATAGCTTCGCTACCGACAGCGAACACCGAAACATGCCATTCCCTAAACTGCCCGGATGGTCGAGCGTAAGTTTCTGCCGCTTGACTATAAAATGAAGGGACGGCGATGAAAGGAGGCGTATGATTTTGTAGAGCATAGCGATTCGCTAAAAGAAGCACACTCGCCCGCACAATGTTACTTCTAAAACCATCAATTATACGTGTCTGTGCTCCATTGTGGAGCTCACCTAATCTGTGGAGCTGCATCCGGGAGATATCGATAGTCTGCATGTATGCATCCTTAAGAGTCGTCCTATCAGCTATACGCCCCTCAAGCAGTGTGGCTTTATAAAGACCGCTGTGAGCTAAGTAAAGGGCTGCTTTAGCCTTAATTGGATCGGCTGGCTGATCTAGTATATTTTTACCGGCGAGTGTCTCTTGCCAATTGTATTCGGCTCTTGCAATGAGATTTTCCCGCAGAGTAGTGTCTTCTGTTCGGAAGGCAGTTTCTAGCGCTAAACCCCCAGCTATATAAAGGCTATGCGGGTTATTGATAGCTTCTATATTGCTAATAGCGTAGAGAGCCTCTCCTTCAGAAGCTGCTACTGAAGCACTTCTTACATTGATCTTTAAAGATGCCTCGGGAGAAAACGCTGGAGAATTCATAAGTTAATTATATCATATATAACTAATAAAGCAAAATTAGAGGTCCACGATCGCCGTAGTGAGAGCTTCAAACACCTTTGAAGGGCTTTGAAGGTACCATGTAGCTGCTTTGGCAGCAGTTTCTACACGCCAAATGTCAGTATCCGGGGCTAATTTGGTACTGCTCACCTGCCCTTTATAGGCGACAAAGATATTTTCTAAGTGTTTGACGATCACCGCGGCCGCAGTATTTTCGGAAAGATCATGCAGAGCTTGCACAAGCTGTACGAGGCCCATTTCAAATGTAAAAGCTTGGACAAAGCCATAGCTGCTAGCTAGTTTTTGAAGTTGGGCAAAGCTTAGAACAACAGTGGTATACGGACGGTCCAAAAGCAGCTTCGGGGTATCTTTGAAATAGTCCACAGCGTCTTTGGTGACGGTTAGCAGCATATGACCACTTTTTGCAACATATTTTTCCAGCAGCATGGCTGTTTCGCTGTTGCGGCCCAAATCTCCTGCGAGCAGTACGCCATCTGACCATTGGGTGTCGGTTAAGAACTGATCCAGAGCTTTAACACTAAAACTGCCGCTGGGCGTACTGGGGGCAAATTCGACACTTTCCAGAATTGATCCGGCGATTTTCTTGAGAGCATCCGGCAGGATGACTCTGCTTGTACCTATTCCCGCCTTTTGGGCGACCTGATGTGCTGTGGCCGGCGCGGCAAACCCATGCAAATTACCGCCGATGATCAAAAGTTTACCGGCCTGCGCCCTGTTTTCGGGCCGGCTCCACATCAACTCCTCAAATAATGGCTTATCCCCTGGCTGCTTAACCCAAAAATCCATACTTATACCGTAACATACAGTTGATTACTTGATTATGTCCCATTGATGAGAAGCGGCATGATGCCCAAAAGCAACGTGCGGCTGTACAGCAATAGGATGTGCGAATTGAGTCATCACTGCGACGTCATCAAATCCTGAGCCCAGACAATAGCCCAGGTCGACGTTTGGGTTTGTCGCAACGTAAGATTTGAGATTTTCGGCATAGTCAAAGTCTGCTGGCGTAATCGTCCACCAATCCCTGCTACCGGCTTTGGTCTTTTGTACGCTTGGAGCGACTATTTCGTCCACCACTGGCACAATTCTGCAGAGTTCGTCCAGCAAGAATCCAGGCGTAGATGACAATAAAATGACCTTATCGCCTTCTGCACGGCGTTTTTCAAGCACGGTAATGGCATTTTTTATACCAAAACGGCTTATCGCCCGGGCGGAATCTACGGCTAACCTACGAATATCTCCAGGGGGTATGCCTGAATTAATAACTGTTTCAATGAGGAAGTTGCGATTCAAACTTTTAGGATGCCTGTAACGACTCTCATTTTCAGGACTTTTCTTACCTTCTGCTGTATTAATAAAACACTTAGCAAGATTAGTACCAAAAAGAGCTCTTTCGGATAATACGGCGGTCACGGGAGTTCTTTCTGGCATAGTTAAGAAGTAGTCTATCTGGAAAATTAACTCCTAGCAACCATGAGCATTTTGACTTTTTATATAATGAGGTTAATACTGATCGGACAGTGATCTGAGCCCATAACTTCAGGGTGGATGTTAGCGGTTTTGATCTTATTCTTCAAACTTTCGGAAACCAGGAAATAATCAATACGCCAGCCGACGTTCCGAGCCCGGGCATTAGCAAAATGACTCCACCAGGTATAGAAGCCATTCCCTTGTTTGAATATGCGGAAAGTATCTACAAATCCAGCAGCCAGCCAGTCATCAAAACCCTTGCGTTCCTCGGCGGTAAAGCCTTTTTTGCCGACATTGGGCTTAGGGTTGGCTAAGTCATCTTCGGTGTGAGCAACATTCATATCGCCGTTATAGATCACTGGTTTTTTGGCCTGGAGCCGGGAGCAGTATTCGATCATGGCGGCGTCCCATTGCTCACGTAATGGAATGCGCGTTAGATCATCTTTGGTATTGGGTGTGTAGGCGGTCATGACGTAAAAATCTTCGAACTCGGCAGTAATTACCCGGCCTTCGCCATTAGAATCGCCATATTTGTCGGCCACCAAGCCATGCTCTTTAGCAATATCAAGCGGGATGTCATTAATGACAGCTAAAGGTTTAATCTTGGTAAAGATTGCTGTGCCAGAGTAGCCTTTTCTACCTTTTGATGAATTCCAAAATTCCTCGTAGGCTGGCAAATCGATTACCGCCTGCCCCTGCTCAGCCTTCGTTTCCTGCAAACACAAAATATCAGGCTGATGCTCAGCGACAAATGTTTGAAAAGTGCCTTTTTTGATGACGGCTCGGATGCCGTTGACGTTCCAGGAGTATATTTTCATGAAGATAGTATAGCCTGCTTGGGTGTTTTGCGAGCAAATTTTGTGTAGTAGCTGTAGCCCAGGCAAATCAATAGCACCGCGGCATAAAATACCCATACATCGTGATACCAGCCGCGCTGGACGTTTTGGCCTAGTTTGAGGCTATGGACAACGATCATCAGCATGGCCAGGTTGTTGATGTGCTCCGCCCATGGCCAAAACTTCTGCTTCTCAAACCAGGGTTTGCATTCATACAGCAAAAAAGCGAACAAAGCTGCCATACCTAAGAGGACAAAAGTAGTCATGGAAGCACCTACATAAAACTTGTAACTTCCGGGCGGAAGACCGTAGCCGTCACGCCATAACTGGTATAGCAAAAGTCCGGGGTGTAGTAGTATCAAAAACAAAACGGCCCGGCTGGTGTAGCGATAATATCTTTTGAGATCAGCCGTTGGGTTAAATAAGCTTTTGAGTAAGCCCATCACAAAGTGCACCCACATCAGGCTAAAAGCCAGGAGTCCAAGGAGGGGAAAAAGCCGGTAAGTACCAAGTCGCGAGAAATGCCACGCGAAGCTGTGCCCCCAGACGTAAATGGCTAGCACCGAAACAAGTACACTTAACCCCCAAGCGATGTAGGTGAGGGTTTTTTGCGAGAGTTTCATGTACTTTTTAAGCGGCTCTAGTGCTTAGACCAATCAGCTTGTCATGCTCTTGCAGCTTATCAGAATGCTCTGCCAGCACAGCTTTGATAAGTTTTACATCCTGCTTAACTTCCTCGAGGTCGGCTTGTTTAGCAGTTAACTTTTGCTCATCTCGTATCCCGCCAATAGCCTCCATTAAGATATCGAACTTGCCATTCATGTCTTCCAAAATAATATTGGTATAGTGGTCATCAGTACTCATTGGCATAATTATACGCGGGTCTGGTATAGGCTGCATTGTAAAATTGGCTGCATTTAATTATTTGTAGTTTTGGATGGCGCGAGCTGTGTCTCGATCGGTATCGCGGCGCTTGATGGTCTCGCGTTTGTCGTACTTCTTCTTGCCCTTGCCCGGAGCAATTTCAACTTTGATGTAGCGAGATTTGGTAAAAAACTTGGTGGGGACAATTGTGAGGCCACTGTTTTTTGCTGCGATGAGCTGTTCGATTTCTTTATGTTTGGCCAGTAATTTGCGAGCCCGAGTTTCTTCGGGAACAGGGATGCCGATGGTACCGTTGATAGTAGCGTTAATCAGCCACAGCTCGCCGTCTTTAATGGTCACATAGGCTCCGCGCAGCTGCCCATGCCCCATCCGCAGAGCCTTAGTTTCGGCGCCAGACAGCATAATACCCACCCGGTACGAGTCTTGCAGTTCGTAGTCGAACTTTGCGCGCCGGTTAACGATGCTACTGTCAGTAGTATGCTTCTTTTTTGCCATAGGCTTTATTGTACCCCATAAACCCCTGTTTTTAGAGGTTTTTAGGTATACTAAGAGTCAATGGCAAAACTTCAGTTTCCGGATGAGTTTTTATGGGGGGCAGCGATGTCTGCTCATCAGGTTGAAGGCGGCAATAAGAATGACTGGACTGAGTGGGAAGAAAAGAATGCGGCGAGGTGGGCCCGAGAGCTAACTCTCAAGAAGGCAGATTTTGGCTGCGGGCCGCTAACCCCTAGCGAATGGGCAGCTGCTGAGCAGGAAATCCAGAATCCGGCTAATTATAGGTCCGGGGCAGGTGTGGACCATTATAATCGCTGGCAAGAAGACATTACCTTGGCCAAAAGCCTGAATCTTAGCGCTTTACGTTTTTCCGTTGAGTGGTCACGAGTGCAGTCCTCGGCAGATACTTTCGACCAAGCCGCAATTGACCACTATGTTGATCTTGCCAAAGAACTCGTTCGGCAAAACATCACGCCAATCATCACCATGCACCACTTTACGAACCCGTTATGGTTTGTTGAACTTGGCGGCTGGGAATCCAAAAATGCTCCTAAACTTTTCGCAGAGTATGTGAAGCAGATGACTATGGCCTTTAAAGATGCGGGAGTAGTCGGTGCCCGTTACATCCTCTTTAACGAGCCCGAACTCTACGCCATGCAAGCCTGGGCTTTTGGAGTCTGGCCGCCCGAGAAAAAGAATTATTTTACTGCCTATCATGTCACCAGTCACTTCATCACAGCGCACAAACTCAGCTACGATACTATCAAAACCATTGACCCTGAGGCGCAAGTTACATCAACAGATCATCTGATTGATTTTGAGCCAAAAAGGAACATTGCCCACCCTATCAACAAGCTGGCGATCTGGCTCGGCAATTGGTTATTTGCCAATCGTTTTCGGATGCAAACGACCAAGTATCAGGATTTTATCGCCCTCAATCAATACCTGCACTGCGTCGTGGACGTGACCAAAATACTAAAAAATCGCGGCTTGTTCAAGAATGATATGAGCGAGCCGCGCACAGATATGGGCTGGTTCGTACATCCGTCCAGCATGTACCGCGTGCTAGCTAAACTGCCTCGCAAAAAACCCATTTTGATTGCCGAAAATGGTTTTGCCCTGCGCGATGACACTAAGCGCGAACTGTACTTAAAACAAACTTTAATTGAAGTCCACCAAGCAATCCAGGAGGGTGTGCCTGTTGTTGGCTATCTTCATTGGTCACTCCTCGATGGTTTTGAATGGCCGATTGCTGGCTGGTGGGCGCAGTTTGGGTTGGTTGCTGTAGACCGAATGACCATGCAACGCATTCCAAAACCCAGCGCCAAACTCTATGCCAATATCATCTCAACGAACTCTCTATCTGATGGCTAACATCTAGGTTTTCGTGATAAAAGATGGTTTAATATTTTCTATATGGCTGACAGACAACAGATGAAGCGAGCAATTCGCCATCATGACAGACTCCTCAAGGCACAAAAATTTAGTGTTGAACCCTGCGAGGGTATGGCTATGGTTTGCATTGGTGACGAGACAGTGTCCGTCACAGCTCCTGGTGATCCAGAACACTGGCACCAAGAAGCTTTTCGTATTGTTCGTGAGAGGGCGGCATATGGACTTATCACTGTCATTGCCACTAAAGTGACCAAAGCAGAGATGATCGAGTATGTTCAAGATGAAACAATTAGCGATATTATTTGTATTGGTCACGGTGGCTTTCAAGTGTTTAGTACATATCCTACACAAGATGAATTACTCGCCAATGACGCCGCACCTTGCCTGAACTGGAAAGATGTCTCGGAGGCAACTACTCACTTGAAGTTGGGGCAATTTGTACAACGGACATGTGGGATTATCCATGAATCAAGTGTTGCAGCACTTGGAACATTTGCTGTTAGTGATAAGCGTAATGTAATCCTGCCGGCTGGCCACTATTTTCTTCCAGAATTTGAAGGTGACAGTGCCGAAGGGCTACTTCAATCCCCTTATAGCCAGGCAGTTAATACATTAGAAGATTTTCGAAACATAGCAGCTAAAGTACGTGCAGCTCAGGGTGAAAGGTATACAGATTTATTGATGAGCTAACTCATTTTTGACTGTATCCCACACACTGGGGTCGTTAAAGTGGACTTTGCGCCAATACCACCACTCGGCCCCCCATAGGTCGACAGTTTTGATGTGCGTGGCCTCGGCAAAGCCAAAGCGGCCGGGGATGTCCGAGGCAGGAATTGATTCATTTTGCTCGGCGATGGTCATGTCCTCGATCGGCTTTGTGCCCCATGGTTCTATCTGGAATTCGCTGACGATGGTGTCTTTGCCTGTTAGGAGTTTAATCCAGCCCGCTCGAATGCTATAGAACCAGGCTGGGAATGGATACGTGACGTAGCCATGATAAATATTGGTGCTGTACAGGCGGCGGTAAATGGATAACCCAAAGATGTCGGGGTGAGGTGCTTGGACCGGCAACCCAACGAAGTTGTTACTCAAAGTGATGATGACCGGATGAGCTGGATCCGTCTTTTTGACTAAATTTGTCTCGGCAATAAATCGGGATTTATCGTAGTTGGTGCACTGCCCAAAGCCATCGTTAAAAAACTCATTTTCTAGTTGGTAACTATCCAGTGCCGGGCTGTTTTTATAGCGGTTGATAACGGCCTGTATGTAGGCACTTAGGTCAGTTGTTAGTTGAGCAGTTGTCAAATTTGCTGCCCAAGTAGGCGAGTGGCACTCCGGCCAGCGAGGCTGCCGCAAACCTACAGCCAGGCTCACTTTGGCGTGAGCTGCTTCGGCTTCTTTGAACTGCCAGTCCAGATCGGTAAAATCGTACTTCCCTTGCTCGGGCTCGCCGCGGTCCCAGTAACTCATTAATCTAACTCTCTTCAGCCCAAGATCGGTCAGCATGGCGTGCAGAGTTTCCTGGGGATTAAGTCCAAACGCCTCAGCTTGCTTGACCGAAAAACTTGTTCCAAAAACCGTCGGATTATGGCGCTGCGACCAAGCATATCCCAGACCAATGAGCGGCTGCAGTAAAATAAAGACTGCCAGCACAATGCTGGTGACTTTTAGCCATTTAAAACGCCGCGGATGCGTCTTCTTAAATTTTTTGTATCCGGCACTCAAGCGAGCGCGCAGATTATCTATTTTCATAGCATTAGTATAACTTAGTTGGCGTTATTGGAGGTGAATCCCCCAAATTGATTCTGAGTTGGGCTGCAGCTGCTCCACAAGCCTTTGTTCTGAGCCCTGGCGGCTAGTTCGTAGGCGTGGAACTCATCTGACCTGGTAAACGGGAAGCCTAAATACGCAAAGCCGTAGCCCTGCTTGATAATTTCGGCATTCAAAAGTGTGTTGTCAGGCAAATAAACATAGCGCAGCAAGCGATTATAGCGGTCGCGGTTGGTATTGAGTGGGTCAGCTTCCAATCGCACGTGGTTTCCCTGATCTTCCAAAGACTTTTTTGTGAAGGCCGCAGCTACGACACCAAAACACTGCACGGCCTTACGTGGATCATGCGTCTCGGGCGTATCAACGCCGATAAAGCGCACTGGCTCCTTTTTGCCGTTCATATCTACCTCGATAGTATCGCCATCCACGGCTTTGGTAACCGCATACAAACCTGGCTGGGTTTTGGACAGAGTCTTGGTAATAACCGACTGCGGGTGGCTGGTCTGCCAATACCCCAACCCCACAACAATAAGCGTAACTATCACTGATGCTGCTGTTTTCTTTCTCCGGTGACTGCTCATAGCAATATTGTACAGGCCATCAGTTGTTCAACCAGAAGCAGCTTTACGATTCAGGTTCCTCTAAAGCCTTCTTGGCATCACTATAGGCTCTAGCCAGAATTGCATATCGTTTTAATGATAATTTTTCTAGCGGATCATACGGTAAAGTTCCAGTGAAGTATTCTCTCCAAAAACCTACGACCGCTCTTCCCACTCTCTTATCTTTGTCGTTAAAACCAGTTTTCACGAGTTCGAATGCCTCGTCGGGTCGACTATCTAGTAAATCTTCTGCACTGATGGCGGCAAAAGCTCGAACTGAGGGAGAATCGTTAGCAATACAACTTTGAAGAATTGTTAGGGCAAGTTCAGGCATTTCCTCGGCAATTTTCTTAATCGCGTTGCTATATGAATCTGGTGCATCACCCAACTCATCAGGATCCTCATCACCAATAGCGC
>Ga0070671_100001639_pt1 | contig 16909 bp, 10 predicted proteins | sample KBSS73metaG_FD_65341 | JGI IMG/M metagenome (GOLD analysis project Ga0070671, IMG submission 65341) | Switchgrass rhizosphere microbial communities from Kellogg Biological Station, Michigan, USA - KBS S7-3 metaG | ecosystem: Host-associated > Plants > Roots > Rhizosphere > Soil ...
CATCCCGACGTCGTCGAGGAGCTGCTCTGGCTCATGTATGCGTGGTCGGCCGCCTATCAGGGCAGCTCGGCGTCCGTCGCGTTCGCGGGGGACTGGCACGACCGCCAGCGCCCCGGCGTCGTACGACGCATCAAGGCCTCCGCGGGGACCTGCTCGCTGGAGAACCACCAGACCCGCCCCGGCTGGCCCGCCCCGACGACGACCGCGCCGAGGACTCCGGCCGAGTCCGAGCTCGGCCGGATCGCCGAGTGGTGGGCGTCCGCGCGCGAGCAGCCCGCGCCCGAGCCGCCACCTCGCAACGGCAGCCCGATCGCCTCGGCACTGCGGGGCGAGGGCTGATGGACGCTCGGCCCGCGTGGCGGCGCTCGGCGGTGTGGCTGCCCGGCCTCGCCGTGGCGGTCGGCGCCGCGATCGCGACAGCGCACGGCCTCTACGAGGTCGCGGTCGCCTCCCGCGTCCCCGGCCCGCTCGCGTGGCTCTACCCGTTGATCACCGATGGGCTCGCGCTCGTCGCCTACACGGCCACCGCACGGCTGAGCGGCTCAGCGGCCCGCTACGCCTGGTCGGTCGTCGTCATCGCGGCGGGGCTGTCCGGGCTGGCGCAGGCCGCGTTCCTCGCCGGTGACGCCGAGGCGCTCATCGCCCCGGCCTGGCTGCGGTTCGGCATCGGCGCCTGGCCCGCGATCGCGGCCGCCGTCGTCGCTCATCTGCTGTACCTGCTCGCCGATGTACACCCGGACCGTTCAATCGACGTCGGTGTTCAGCGTTCAGGGCCCGTCGTTCAGAGCTCTGTGACGGCCACTGGACCGGCTCTCGCCGCAGACGAGTTGGAGGCGGCGAGTTCAACGCCTCCCGAGGCCGAGCAGGCGGGTCAACGCAGCGCGGCTCCTGCCCCGGCTCGCGAACACGCCCGCACTCTCGCCCGCGCGCACCGCGCCCGGCACGGCGACTGGCCCACGGTCTCCGATCTCCAGGCCGCCGCCGGAGTCTCCCGCGGCACCGCCTCCGCGGCCCTGAAATCCCTCCGCGACCACGACAACCAGCCCGTCCCGCTCCACCTCGTCAGCGACCGAGCCCAGAACCACGACGACACCAGCACCAGCGAGCAGACCCAGACATGACCAGAACCTTCAGCTACTCCAACCGCACTACTCAACGACCAAGATCAAAGGACTCACACCGAGGCATCACGATCCGAGGGAGCGAGCCGGACTCCGGCCGCCTCCCCACGAACAAGATCATTTCGAGGGGGTCGGGGTGCTGAGGATCGGGACCGGCTACAGCCCGGACTACCTGTTGAAGGAGGTCGCGACCGGCCGCGAGAACTATTACACCGGCGCGGTCGCCGAGGGCGAGCCTCCCGGCCGCTGGTGGGGCGACGGCGCCGAGCAGCTCGGCCTGACCGGGTTCGTCGACGCCCAGGACATGCGCGGGCTCTACGAACGCTTCCTGGACCCCCGCGCGGACGGGTTCGCTGACCCGCAGAAGTGGGACGCGCTGCCCACCCTCGGGCACACCGGCCGCCGCTACACCTCCGAGGAGGATCTCTACGTTCAGGCCCTTGAACGGGAACCGGACGCCTCGGCTGAACGCCGCGCCGAGCTCCGCACGGAGGCGGGCAAGCTGGCGAGGCACAACGTGGCGTTCCTGGACGCCACGTTCAGTGTTCAGAAGTCGGTGACGCTGCTGCACACCGCCTTCGAGGCCAAGGAGGTCACCGCCCGTACAGCCGGGGACGAGGCGACGGCCGCGGCGTGGGGCGAGTTCCGGACCGCGGTCGAGGACGCCATCTGGGCGGGCAACAACGCCGCCCTCGCCTACCTGTCGGACAAGGCCGGGTACGCCCGCGTCGGGCACCACGGCGGCTCCGCCGGACGCTGGGTCGACGCCCACGGCTGGGTCGTCGGATCGTTCTTCCAGCACGACTCCCGCGACCGGGACCCGCAGCTGCACATCCACAACGCGATCCTCAACCGCGTCGAGGGCCCCGACGGCACCTGGCGCACCCTGGACTCCCGCGCCATCCACCGCTGGCGCGCCGGCGCCGGGGCGGTCGCCGAACGCACCACCGAGGAACGCCTCGCCGCGACGCTCGGCACGCTGGTCGCGACCCGCCCGGACGGGAAGTCCCGCGAGGTCGTCGGCGTCTCACCCGAGGCGATGTCGCTGATCTCCACCCGCCGCCACGCCGTGACCGCGAAGGCCGCGGAGCTGATCGAGGCGTTCGAGCAGCGCCACGGCCGCGCCCCCAACGGCGTCGAGCGCGACCGCCTCGCCCAGCAGGCCACCCTCGTCACCCGCGCAGCGAAGACACACGACGGCGAGACCCGCGAACAGCTGCTCGACCGCGTCGACGCGCGCCTGCGCGCCGACATCGACGGCGGCCTCACCGGGATCGCCGACGCCGCCCTCGCCGCCCGCGAGCAGCAGGTGACGCCGATGGCGTTCAACCCACAGGCCGTTGTCGAGATCGCCCTGGAGGACGTGAAGGGCCGCAAGGCCGGATGGACCCGCTCGGACCTCACCCGCGCGATCAACGCCGCCCTGCCCGACTACCTCGGCGTCCCCGACGGGACCGACGTCGCCCACCTGCTCGACCAACTCACCGACCAGGCACTCGGACACGCCGTCGCGATCGAGTCCGAACGACCCGGCGCCGAGCGACTGCCCGACGCGCTGCGCCTGGCCAACGGCGAGTCCGCCTACCTCGCCCCCGGCGGACGGGTCTACTCCACCCCGGACCAGGTGCGCTCCGAGCGGATGCTCCTCGCCGCCACCGCACCGCGCGACGGCGCCGCGCTGAGCCCACAGGCAGCCGACCGGTTCCTCACGAGTTTTCGCGAGGAGGGAATCGAGCTGGGCGTGGACCAGGCCGCGGCAGTGCGCGGGATCCTCGCCTCCGGCGCACGGGTCGAGACCCTCGTCGGACCGGCCGGGACCGGGAAGTCGTTCGTCGTCGGATCGCTCGCCCGCGCCTGGACCGACCCCGCGCTGCGCGCCGACGAGCCTGCCGGACGGGTGTTCGGGCTGGCAACCAGCCAGGTCGCCACCGAGGTCCTGACCGCCGAGGGCCTCACCGCCCGCAACGTCGCCCGCTGGCTCAACACCCAGGACCGACTCGCAGCGCCCGGGGCGGTGGGGGAGGACGAGGCGTGGCGGCTGCGCGCCGGCGACCTGGTTGTCATCGACGAGTCCGCGATGACCGACACGGCGTCGCTCTGGGCGATCCACCGCCACGCGGACGCCGCCGGGGCGAAGCTGCTCCTGGTGGGCGACCACCGCCAGCTCGCCGCGGTCGGCGCGGGCGGCGGGATGGACCTTCTCGCCACCGCCGGCTCGCGCTACGAGCTCGCCGACGCCCGCCGCTTCACCGCCGCATGGGAACGCGACGCCTCCCTCCGCCTGCGCGCCGGGGACGACTCTGTGCTGCGCACCTATCACCAGCAAGGACGACTGCTCGACGCCGGAACCCAGGACCACGCCGAGGCCTCCGCCGCCCGGGCGTGGCTCGCCGACACCCTCGACGGCCACCGCTCCCTACTGCTGGTCGACACCAATGACCAGGCCGCCCGCCTGTCCGCGCAGCTGCGCGCTGAGCTCGTCCGCCTCGGCCGCGTCGCCGAACACGGCGTCCCGCTCGGCCGTCAGGGCACCTACGCTGGCGTCGGCGACCAGGTCCAGGCCCGACGCAACGCCTGGGACCTCGCCGGGTTCGACGGCAACCGGCGCGGCCCGATCAACCGCGAGACCTACCGCGTGACCGGAGTCCGCACCGACGGCGGACTCGACGTCGTCACCGCAGGCGGGGAGACCATGGCGCTGCCCGCCCGCTACGTCACCGAGGACCTCGCCCTCGGCTACGCCGCCACCGTGCACGCCGCCCAAGGCTCCACCGTGGACACCACCCACTCGGTCATCACCCCCGGCACCGGACCCGCCGCCCTCTACGTCGGGATGACCCGCGGCCGCGAGGCCAACACCGCCCACGCCACCACCCGCACCGGACCCGACGACCCCGCCCAAGGTGACCCCGAACGCCACACCCTGCACCGCGACCCGGTCGCCGCCCTCGCCGGGATCCTCGACGCCAGCGACACCGCGGCCCCGCGCTCGGCGGTCGCAATCGCCACCGAGTCCGCCGACGAGGTCGCCAGCACCCGCACCGCGGCCGAGCTGCTCGCCGACGCCGCCCAGCTCGCCGCCACCGAACGCACCGCCGAGTCCCTCGACCAACTCGTCGCCAACGGTGCACTCAGCGACGACCAGCGAGCGCGGATCGCCGCCGAGGACGGCGTCGCCGGCCTCACCCGCGTCCTGCGCCGCGCCGAGCTCGCCGGCCACGACCCCCACCGCGTCCTCACCGACGCCGTCGAGCACGGCAGCCTCGTCGGCTCGAGGAACCTGACCAACGTCCTCTACTCCCGCATCCGCGACCGCCACCGCTTCGACCCCCGCGGCGACACCTGGGCCGACTGGACACCCCACACCGACAACCCCGAATGGCGCGACTACCTCACAGAGTCGCCCGCGCCGCCGACAACCGAGCAGCCCAGCTCGGAGCCGAGGCCGCGAACGAGCCGGCGCCGTGGACGACGGCGGCGTTCGGTCCCGTCCCGGACGATCTCGTCGACCGCGCCGCGTGGGAGGGCGCGGTCGGCCGCGTCGCCGCCTACCGCGAGGTCCGCGGCCACGACGACCTTGACGAGGCCCTCGGCCCCGCACCCAAGCCCGGCCAGGTCGAACAGTTCGCCGCCTACCGCGCCGCCTGGCGGGCCCTCGGCCGCCCCGAGATCGACCGCGAGCACCTCGAGCTTTCCAATGGGCAGCTCCGGATGCGCGTGCGCGCCTACGAGCGCGAGCTCGCCGCCGCACCCCGCTATGTCTCCAACGAATTTGCTGGAACCCGCGAGGCCGCAGCCACCTACCGCCAGAACGCCGCCCTCACCCGCGCCGAGGCCGAGACGACGCCCGACAGCGACCATCGACAGCAGCTCACCACCGAGGCGGACCAGGCCGCCAGGCTCGTCGAGCTTCTCGACAGGCAGGCCGCACAACTTCAGCAGGTCGACGACGCCCGCGCAGCCTGGCTCGCCCACACCGCCCAGACCCGCGTCCAAGCCGAACTCTCCAAGGCCGAACTCTCCGCCCGCGACGCCGACGACGACCCCGACGACCGGGTCACAGCCGCTGAGTGGAAGGCCGCTCACGACGCCGCCCAGGTCGAGGACGAACGCCACCGCGACGTCACCGAGGACGACCTCGACCGCAACGACGAGCACGACCACCTCGATGAGGCGACTGCGTCCCAAGCCGAGACCGAGCGGCGCGACGTACGCGACGAAGCCGCCCAGGCGTCGACGCGAGCAAGCGAGGACATCGTCCGCGTTCCCGACGCCGCGGAGACCGCAGACAGCCTTGATTGGGCCGGGCAGATCCTCACGGAGATCCGCTACCGAGAGGCCGCGGACATTGCCGAGGAAGCCGACCACCGTGCCGCACAGCTCAACCAGTGGCACGGTGACGACGTGGCTGCCGAGGACGACGCTGCTCTGCAATATGAGGGTTCCGCGATGGGCGGCGAGTGATTAGGGCTCGTTGTGCTCGCGAGGGGCCACCGCCTCGCTGAAGGGCGGCGGGACCTCGGCCCGCCACGCCCAGCGCAGCGTCGCCACGATCCCCTCGCACCACCCGGGTCGCTGCATAGCGAGCTCTGGCCGCCGCTGTGCGAGGAGTCCCGCCTCGACGAGCTCGGCCTCGATCGACTCCGGGTAGGCCCGCAACTCGCGACCTGTCGCCGGGGATCGGGCGGGATGCGCCCGGTCCCAACTCGGCGTGACCGTCGAGTCCGCCAGCCAACGGCAGGTGACGACGACAGCCGCGACGAACCAGTCCGTGCCTGGGTAGTCGTCATGTCGTCGAACGGCGTCTGCCCAGACGGTAGCGAACTGCGCCCGCGGAACCCGAAGGTTCCCCTTGGGAACACCTTCGGCGCAACCGCTCACCTCCATACCTCTAGGATTGCACGGCTCACCGACAGTTCGAGTGGATCATAGGGAACTGACCGTGTCGACTATTCCGGGGTCAGTGGTAACGACCCAGGACCGTGAAGCGGTGCGACTGCTCTTGGCGGAAGATGAGGCGCAAGGGCCGCGACTAGCCCCGAGCTTAGGGTGGTCAACTCCTTGGTCGCTCCTTTCAGGCCTGCGGCGACAAGCTGAACATACGACTCTGTAGTCATTCCCGCGTACCTGGCGGCCAGCGGCAGTATTGGTTTTCCTGGGAGGATCTGGAGAAGTTCGAACGAAGATCCAGTTGTCAATATTTTGTCGACCCGGTCGACTTCTTCCTTCAGGATCTGCTGGGGATCGAAATTCCAATTTGTAGACCTGAAGAGGTCGGGTAGCTCGCTGGTGAGGTCCTCAAGCGAAGAGTCCCGCTTGCCAGCCGTTGCGATGACGCTGGCGAGTAGTGGCTCGATACGACGCTTCCAACGATTGATGATCAGGCGATGCCGTTCTGTTTCGTTTGCAGTGTTGCGAATGTGAGACACGTAGGCGGCTTCGTCGAATTCTCGATGCACGTGTGTCGCAATGGCGCGGACTACGCCAGGGAGGCTGAGTAGGCTCTCGATCTCGTGAGTCTCCAAGGCGACTATGCCTTGAGGGAGCGCTATCAGGAAGCTGTCAGGATGGTAATCGCGGTCAATGATTCCGACTGCTTCCAGCGAGTTAATGATTCCAGATTCACGAAGTGCTTCAACACATCGCATCACGCGTTCACAGCCGCCCACAGGGCGAACGACAGTGTCGGTCCCATTAAACCAGGCGTTGTACAGAGTCTTATCGTAACTTGTCTCTTCGCCTTCGCAGAAGACGACTCGCGAGGCGTGGAATGATAGAGAGGCAGATCCGAGTAGTGCGGCGGCCACGTCCGCTGGTAGGTCACCGCTTAGAGCCAGGGTGCGAAATCCTTGCGTTGGGCTAGCGAGCACGAACTGGGCTGAAGATCGTGACATCGCAAACGTCAGGTCGTGAGTGATGTAGACGAATCGAAGATCTGGTCTTGCCGCTTCAAGTGTGTCCCACAGCTGAATCGCGAGCAACGAATGGAAGTGCGTCTCAGGCTCGTCTACTACGAGCACGACTCCGGGATCGGTGCTGAATACACGACCAGCGAGGAAGAGCGCTGCCTTCTCGCCGTCGCTCATGGTGTTGCCGCTGTAGCTCGTGGTAATGCCACTCTCGACGGCGCTATCGACCATGGGACGCCAGTCGTCCCAACGAAGGGAGCGAGATGGAAACACATCTCCCCAGATGTCCTCCATCCGGCTGAGTGCGCTCACGGGAAGCGAGGAAGCTTCTCGCGGATCGGCTTTGACTCTGCGAACGTAGTCGTCGTTTGCTTTCGCGTTTTCTGCAAGCAGCTGCGAAAGTAGGTAGTCGAACTCGCTGCTAAGCTCCCAATGCTGGGTTTGAGCCTGAGCCTTCTGGCTCTCAAAATTGCTACGTGCTGCCTGCTGTCCCATTGCAGGAAGTTCCGGCGCGACCCTGGTATTGCGAAGCGCGTTTACAAACTCAATGCGGCCGCCGTCGGTGCGAAGCAGCGTCCGAGCGTGGCGGCTCTTGCCGCTACCGTTAGGGCCGATGACGACTACTGGGTGGCTCCCGGGCAACTCCTCGCCTGTTGGCAGTCGCAGTGTTACGTCCACCGAGTCGCCTCAGTGCAAGAGTGGGGGCGCATCCACAAATTCTAGTGAAGGCCCGTCGAGTCCTCTCTGTTAACCCCCTCGAAGTTGGCGCGTAGGTTTCAGCGCCATGGAATAACCCTTTTAGAGCAATGCAGCTACGCCGAGTGGGTGAGGGGTGCCCGGGTGCGCTCGTCGTTACCTGCAAGCTCAGTGCCGCTCGGGCCAAGAAGCTGAGTCGGGCGCCCTTCGTGTGGGGCCTGCTGGGCCTTGGTTTATACGGAATGAGCTGTGGTGTTCCTCCGCGGCGTGAGTATGGTCGTCGCTCGTCGCTCGTCGCAGGTCAAGGTCGTTCGTCCTCGCTGCGCTGTGGGCGCTGCACCTTGACCTGCTCCTCTTCGACGACTTCTTGGCCTGGTGTGGAGCAACGGACGGGACTGAGGCGACCGCGCGGGGTCGGGTGGGGAGTAGGCCTGCGACGGGGAGGTCGGTCGTGGTGACCAATGCGCGGACGAGTGTGGGCCTTGACGTACATGCCCGGTCGCTGGTGGCGTGTGGGCCGCACGGGCAGACCGGGGAGGTGTCCGAGCAGCACCTGGCTCCGGAGCCGGCCACGGTGATCGACTGGGTGCGGGGCCTGCCGGGCCCGGTGGCGGTGACCTATGAGGCAGGGTCGACCGGGTTCGGGCCGGCGCGGGCGTTTGACGAGGTCGGGTCCGGTGTCTGGTCGCGGCGCCGTCGAAGCTGCAGCGTCCGGCCGGCTTCGGGCGAAGACCGACGCGCGGGATGCCCGGCATCTGGCCCGGCTGTTGCACCTGTCGGAGATCGTGGAGCTCGTGGTCCCGAGCCGGGAGCTGCGGCCGCGCCACTGGCGAGCTCGGTGGTCCTGCCCTGACCTCGGGCCGCTCGGCACTCACAGCCGCGCCGTGGTCGGTGTCGGCGCTGGTGTGGCAGGGTGGTGAGCCCTCGGTGACCGGTGGGCTGCTGCCCGGCAGGGCGGGGTCGGAGCTACCGACGATGCTGCGGTTCCGTGTCGGCCCGATCACCTTGGAGATTTGTGCGGCGCTGCTTACACCATGATGCTGGCCGCGTGGCGCGGAGAGCTCATGCAGGTGGTGGCGGTCGGCTCTGGCGGTCCCGGGGGATCGGGCCGAAGGTTGTCGCCACAAGGTCGACCGCGCGGACCGTCGCGTCGTCCAGGACCTCAGCGGGCGAGAACGTAAGCTGGTACATACGGTTTCTGAGAGCTGTTCGACCATGGCGTAGAAGCGTGCATCGTCAGCCACTTAGGCCCCTTACGTTTGCTGCTGCTCGGTTACCTGAATGGACTTGTCATGAGTAATAAGTCTTGCCAGGCAGCGGTGGTTATCAAGCCTGCGGGTTCGGCACCATTGGAGTGCGCCTTCCGCGGAATCGTACGACCGAGCGCTGACTATGACGTACGAATCCTGATAATGCGGGAAGTTGAAATCTGCACTGCGAATGAGATAAACCCCATAGGTCTTTTCGGCCCGCCGATAATCCGCTACTTCTAAACGTTGATCAGCGCTGACTGGCACGGTCGATAGCTGCGGAACCCAGCGACCAAGCAATTTCTGATCGACAACGTTGCGGTCAAAATTAAGGATTTCCGCGAGTTCTGGGTCGAGGCTCGCTGCTTCCGGGTTAGGCGGGGTCGTCCCAGGCGAAGAGTCGGAATTGGGGAACTTGCCCAGGAGGCTCGCGACAACGACAGCGCTAGCGAAAATCAATAGAACGACGATCGCAGATAGAATAATGGCCATGAAACTCTGTTTACGCGCCGGACGTGCTGTGGGAAGACGTCGTTCTTTCGCCTGAGGGGGCGGGTCGCTTTTTGGCGCCGGACGTGTCTCGACGGAAGGGTCTGCCCAAAGGGCTGCAATGTTGGCCCAGTCGACGTTCCCGCTATTGCCCGAAGTGGCAGCCGTCTCTCCTGCTGGGATAAGTATTTGCGCGAGGAGCGGGAAGGAGGCCTCGATCGTCGGCGGCGCTTCCGGTTGTTCTTCCACAATCCAGCGAGCGAGGTCCACGACGCTGTCAAGCCAGCGGTTGTCCTCCCAGCGGGGTGCAACACTCGCCACGATGCCCGCGTCGAAGTTCGAAAAGTCGAGGTGCCCGCTCAGGAGCGTCTCGTAAAGTAGGTACAGGCCGGCAACCGGATGCTGCTGGATCATGGGGAACCTGGCTGCATCGCCAGCGATGGCCGAGGGATCGAAAACCGGGAGAGTGGGGTCGTGGGGCTCGATCTCGGCCTCGTAAAAGCGTTCTTTGAAATGCTGAACGAGTAGGACAGCCGCTGCCCACGAGTCGCTCGGGAGACTCGGCACCGCGCTTTGGAGCCGCTCGGAGCCTTGGCCCGTGTACACGAAGTCTGGGTCGGCTCCGTAAGCAGGGATGGCCTCGTACGGAACGGCCGGTTCCGTAGCGTACTGGGGTTGGTGCCACCGCAGTTCATCCGCAATATTCGTCGGTTGATATAGATAGAGGTGGAACGGCGCGAAGTAGGCGTTGATCCAAAGCATTTCCGCGAGTGTGCGCAACGGCTGGGACTCCCGCAGCTTTGCGACCTCAAGCAGATTCTGGGCCACGTACTTCGTATGTCGCGGGTAGCCGCCCCATACCCTCGCGTGGTGGGCGCATGACATAGCAACGGCAAAGAGCCTGGCGGCGAGCTCGTCGCTGTCGGCGGCTACGGCGTCCCTGTTGTAGAGGTAGGCCATGTGTTCGGCCGCGACGGATTTTGTCGTCGGAAGTGAAGCGCGGGTAACGTAGCTTGCAAGCCTGGCGATCGTCTTCACGGAGTCTTCAGTCTCGCGGTTCTCATTCACAATTTCGTTGTGTACTTCGTAGGAGTCTCTGAGAGACTGGGTGAGGAGGTTCAACTCCGTGAGGGCCAGCGAGACGATCGTCGCGGCGCGTTCGCCTTCCGGCGAGTTCGAGGACGCCAGCCGCTCCGCGTACGCCTCGACCGCGTCGAGGTACTCAAGGTCTGGAACCCGCATCTGCCCGACGGCTGGGTCGAGCAAGCCTCCAAAATAGACGTCCCCTCCCAGGAGGCTTTGAAGAGGCAGGGACACCTCGTCCAGGGTCTGAGCGAGCCAGACGCAGGCCTCAGTGAACTCTGACGGTGACGGGGTAGCATCGTTCTCGCCGGAGGCGAGCAGAGTTGCCCTGGCGAGCATATGGACGGCGTCGGCGAGCTGGCTTAGCCCTTCACGGGCATATACGTCGGCCGTCATCTCAGTCGCGGCGGGGAGTCGGAGTAAGAGTTCGCACCCGGGAAGGCTCGCTACGCCCAGAGTGAGGTCGCCATCGGAAGACCTGTCGCTCTCGAGCTTCGCTCTTTGCACGGATTCAACTCGTGGATGGCACCGCTTTAACATGTCCAGGCACACCTTGGCTCCATAGACCATCGCCAACCAGGAGTCCTCGGGTCCCCAGTCGCGCTCTTGGACTCCGAAGACACCCGCGGCAACGAAGAGGGCCGCGCGCGCGAACTCGACGTCTGCGGCGGCCTCGTCAGCCTGCGGTCCGTTCTCAGGATGCATCAGCGAAGCCCCCGGTCGATCGAACCAGACGCGGCTATGGGCGCGCCGCAGCGCGTGACGCCGCTCTGCACATTGTCGACCCAGCGCGGGCTTGGCCCTATGTGGGATCAACGGGCCCGGCTGTGTGCGGGACCAAGAGGCGGGGCAATCCCCGCGAGAAGGTCGGACAAGGTGTCGGCGACCCTGTCCCGCGGGCTGGAGTCGGGCGTACCGTCTAAGACGTAGCCTTCGGACGGAGCGTGAGATGCCCTGTTACCGCGAACGGACAGGTTTCACTGGCGGAGGGCGCCCCGTTGCCGCTTCTGGGCCGAGGAGCGTGCCGACGACTGCTCGCGTGGTCCCGGGCCCGCCGCGGACGGTTGTGTCGACGAGGGCGGTCAAGGCCGCCCCGCGATCGGTGCAGTCGCCTCAGCCCTCCAGTACCGCCCCGCGGACGCCGCCGCCAACTTCCCCGCGGGCGCGCCAGCGGGTGGCAGCCCCAGACACGAGTGTCGCGACGTCACAGGACGGAGCCCTGTCCCTGTCGGCTGAGCTGGGTCGGCTGCGAGCGGGACAGGGATCGCGGAAGCAGCTAGGCGACTTCTCAGAGGCTGTCGCAGCGGGTCTCGCAGTGGTGGTACTCAAGCACGATCTGCTCCAGCAGCATGCCCCAGGACTCAGCTCGCATGGGTTGGACGTGCAGACGGTCGACGCGGCCGGAAAGACGTGGGCGTTCGAGGTGAAGGGTACAGGGGTCTCGGGAAAACTCCCGAGAGGAACTAGCTACGCGATCGGACGGCAAGGCAGCGGACAGTATGTCGCGGACCGGTCCACCAACGGTCACGTCCGAGCGACGTCGGCAATGGCCGTTGGCCCTGCGTTCGATCAGATGGGCAGCCTCCTTGTGCAGGTAAATGTCGCCGACAACGAAATCACGGTCTGGGACGTGGACGCGGTGGGGCGGAGGGCGAAGTCGCCGACAGAACGCCGTTCCCTCAATGAGGTCGTCACCGCAATCGAGCAGTGGGATCAGCCCTCGTAGGCGTCGGCAGCCGACTCGGAGGTCACAGGGGAAGCTATACATCTCGCGACGCGATACTTTGCTAATTGGTTTTGGGCGTTGAGCGGGCGGCCAGATGTCGGGTGGTACGCATCAGTACCAGCGGCGGCCCGGGAGCTGTAAGTATTGACGCGGCAAGTATGTGTTGCAGTGGTTTGCAGAGTTCGTTGTATGGCTGGTGGCTCGATGGCTCTAGTGGCCGAATGACTTTGGCGACTAAGTGACCGGAGACCTCGCCGACGTTGCTTCGGTGTCGAACGCCGAGGTGCATTACTTGAGGAGTCGGAAGCGTCATGCAGCGGTCTGGGACTACAGTGCATGAGAGAATCTAGCGCCGAGCGCCAGTGCTCGCGCGAATGGGTGAGCTGCATGGTTTCGCCAGGATTTCTAGCATGGGCCCCGTTGGCTTGAGGCGGTACGTTTTGCGCGACTCAGGGCATGGTGGACGGGCTTCCTGATGCCTTCTGACCAGTGGTTCTTGGGTCGAGGACGGTGGCGCGCTTGCCGCGTCTTGCAGCGACGAGGCCTTCTTCTTGAAGGAGCGCAACGGCGCTGTATGCAGTACTGGTGGCAACCTTATACCGTGCTGCCAATGCTTTCACTGCTGGAATCTGGTCGCCGACCTCCAATACTCCGCAAGCAATGGCGCCCCGGACGTCGGACACGATCTTCTGGTATCTATGGACCTCGTTGGAGCGAGGGGAGCCGACATCGGCGGGCAAGTTCTTGGAGGTCGCCTCGGTCGGAACGGCTGGCATCCGTACTCCGGAGGACTTCATCGCGCGTTGGTCGGACTCTGCTACCCAGGCCGTATAGACCCGGAGAGTTGTCGAGCCGCCGCCACCGTGGCCGAGGCGTCCAGCCACAGTGCGGACGTCCACGCCAGCGGCAATCAGCTCCGTGGCGGAGTAGTGGCGGAGTTGGTGGAGGTTCATGTCCCAGCCGAGCCTCTTGCACATCCGCACGTAGCGGTTAGAGATCGAGGAGGGGCGGAGCCAGGTGCCGTGGTCGATCGAGGGGGAGAAGATGTGGCCGTCCGGGCGGATCGTGATCCCGGCTGAGTTGGCGAGCCGCTCGCACTCCGCTCGGTAGGTCTTCAACAGCGTGACCGTGTCTGCGTCGAGGTGGATGCGGCGCTGCTGGTGGGTCTTGGTGTCCTTCTCCCATGTCTCCGTGTCTCGCTGGGCGATGCTGGAGCGAATTGTGAGGACCGCGCGGTCGAGGTCGAGGCGGTCCCAGCCTAGGGCGCAGAGCTCGCCGCGGCGGGCTCCGGTGACCATGGCCAGCCAGAGGAAGCAGGCCCACCAGAGGTCGGCGTCGAACGCGGAGGCCAGGATCCTGGCCGCCTGAGCGGCCGTGGGCGGGTCGGGCTCGGCCACTGAGCCGCGGGGCGGCTCGGCCTGGTCGAGCGGGTTGACGGCGATCCAGCGCCAGCGGACGGCCCGCGCGAGCGCGCCGCTCAGGCAGAAGTGAATCTTGCGGATCGTGGCGCTCGCGAGCGGCTTGCAGACGTGGCGAGTGCACTTCGCGTCGCACTCGTGCGGCTCGTCAGTGGAGTGGTCGACCTTGACCCGGCCGTTGCAGTGCTGACGGCAGCGCCGCAAGATCGCGTAGTACGAGTCCAGGAGCTCGCCGTCGAGCCTCGCGACCTGGAGCGGACCGAGGCGTGGGCGGATGTGGACTCGGATGACCTGCTCGTAGCGGTCCCTCGTCGTGTCTTCGACTTCGAGGAGCTCGAGGTAGCGGTCCAGGAGTTGGTCGACCGTGGCCTTGGTGCGCGGATTGCGCTGCTCGTCGACCTGCGTGGCGAGCCGGCGTTGCACCTTCTCGGCCTCTTTGCGAGCGTCCTTGCCCGCGGGGACGGTCTCGACGAGGTAGTGCCGCTTGCCGCTCAGGGGGTCGATGCCCGCGTACACGCGGACGCGGAGTGCGCCGTTGGGGCGGACCTCGATCTCGCCCCGCTGTCGTCTGGCCATGGGAGCGACGCTAGCGATTCGCTCCCATCATGGCTCCCAAGCCTGTGGATAACTCCGGTCAGCGCCCCTGCTGACCTGCGTGCCCCCGGCAGGATTCGAACCTGCGACACCCGCTTTAGGAGAGCGGTGCTCTATCCCCTGAGCTACGAGGGCCTGGGGTGAGCCTACCGGGGGCCGTCCCAGGGCCGACGGGCCCCACGCCACACGGCGGGAACCGGCGGAATGGGGTAGTCAGGGAGCATGACGCGCGACCGAATCGTCCGATTGCTCCTGGCGGGGATGACCGCCGGGGGGCTGCTACTGACGACGGCGGGTTCCTGTGCGCCGGCGCCCGCCCCACCGGGCCAACAGCAGAACCAGAACGACGACGACCAGAACGACGACCAGAGCGACGGTGACGACCAAGGCGGCGGGGAGCAGGACGACGACTGACCCGGGCCGGGCCGGCGCCGGAGGGATGTCGCGCACGCCGCCGGTCAGGACGTGGGGCTCGGCCCGACCTCAGGCCAGGCGCTCGGGCTGGTCGTCGCACCAGGGGTGAGTAGCGGGTCCTGAGCGGACAGACCGAGGAGCACGACACGTCGGGCCACCGGCCTGCTCGACGCACACCGGGAGCGACTCGCACACCGCCGGACGTGGAGTCCGCCGCTGCTCAGTCCGCCGCGTCGGCGCGGGCGAGGCTGTCGGCGTACTCCGCCTCGTCGAACTCCTCGGCGGTCGCCTGCTTGGTGCCGTTGTAGACCTCGCGGTCCAGGTCGCCGGTCGGGGCGGCGACCAGCATCGCCACGACGGTGTCGCCGTTGACGTTGAGGAAGGTGCGGAAGATCCCGGCGAACCAGTCGACGGCGATCAGCAGGCCGACGGCCTCGAACGGAAGCCCCAGCGACGTCGCGAGGAACATGGCGACCACCGGGAAGCCGCCGGGGACGGTGATCGTGCCCATGTTCAGCAGCACCGCCAGGCCCATGCCGAGCACGATCTGGCCGGTGGTGAGCGTGATGTCGCCGGCCTGGGCCAGGAACATCACCACGATCATGTAGTTGAGCACCGCGCCGTACGAGCCCATGGTCAGGCCGACGGAGAGGGTGAAGTTCGCGACCCGCGGGCTGACCCCGACCTTCTCGACGGCGTTGCGCAGGACCGTCGGGAAGGTGACCGCCGAGCTCGTCGTCGTGATCGCGATCATCGTCTGCTCGGCGAGCTTGGCGGGCAGCCTCCACGGGTTGAGCCGGGTGCGCAGGGTGACCACCACGACGAACAGGGCGGCGATGATCAGCACGCCGAGCAGCGTCGTCCCGAGGTAGGCCAGCGTCGTCGTCACCACGGCGAAGCCGACGTCGCCCGCGAGCGCGGCGAGCAGACAGAAGACGCCGATCGGGGCCAGGTACATGACGAGCCGGATCATCGAGAGGACGACCTGCTGCACCTGGTCGAGCAGGTCCAGCACCAGCCGGTTGCCGGTCTTCGCGATGTAGCCGTTGAGCGCCACGCCGAACAGCAGCGAGAACACGATGATCGGGACCATCGTGGCCGTCGACATCGCGGCGAAGATGTTGGTCGAGACGAAGTTCAGCAGCGTCTCCTGCCAGCCGCTCGCCTCGGCGGCCGACTCCTGCAGGGACGGGTCGAGCTCGCCGCTGAACGTCATGCCCGAGCCCGGCTGGAACAGCACGCTGAGACCCCACGCGAGCAGCGCGGAGACGACGGCGAACCCGATCATCCAGGCGAACGTGCGGCCCGCCAGCCGCCCCATCCCGGTGCCGGTCATCGAGCCGGTCGCCACGATCACCGAGGCCATCACGAGCGGCACGATCGACATCTGGATGAGCCGGATGAACAGGTCCCCGACGAACTTCAGGTTGGCGGCCCAGTCCCCCACGACGAGGCCGAACGCGATGCCGAGGAGTGCGCCGGCCCCGATCATGATCGCTGGGTTCCTGAGCAGCTTCACGTGCCCTCCCGGTGTCGTGCCCCGTCACGAACCCTCATGGTGAGCCGCGCCTGTGGCCTCGGGATTGCCGCCACGTTGCCGGGATGCGGGCGCTACCTCAGGGGGGAGGGCTCGTCGACCGACGTGGTCTCCGTGCGTGGGGCGGGGACCGCGCCCGTCGGGTGGGTGCGCTCCAGCTTGGCCCCCTCCACGTCGACGTCCGGGAGGATCCGGTCCAGCCACCGCGGCAGCCACCAGGCGGCGTCCCCGGCCAGGTGCAGGACGGCGGGGATGATCAGCATCCGGACCACGAACGCGTCGAGCAGGACGCCGAAGGCGAGGCCGAAGCCGATCGGCCGGACCATCGCGAGGTGGGAGAAGACGAACCCGCCGAACACCGAGAACATGATGATCGCCGCGGCCGTGACCACCGCGCGGCCCGCCTGCAGGCCCTCCTTGACGGCGAGCCGGGCCGGGGAGCCGTGCACGTACGCCTCGCGCATCCCGGAGACCAGGAACAGCTGGTAGTCCATCGCGAGTCCGAACAGGATGCCGACCAGGATCGTCGGCAGGAAGTTCAGGACCGGGCCCGGGTCGTGCACGCCGAAGACCGCGCCCAGCCAGCCCCACTGGTAGATCATCACGACCGCGCCCATGGCCGCGAAGTACGACAGCACGAACCCCACGGTGGCGGTGACCGGCACGAGGATC
>Ga0070671_100001640_pt1 | contig 16908 bp, 13 predicted proteins | sample KBSS73metaG_FD_65341 | JGI IMG/M metagenome (GOLD analysis project Ga0070671, IMG submission 65341) | Switchgrass rhizosphere microbial communities from Kellogg Biological Station, Michigan, USA - KBS S7-3 metaG | ecosystem: Host-associated > Plants > Roots > Rhizosphere > Soil ...
AGACCATCCGCCTCCACCTCCTCAACGGAGGCCAGCACCAGACCTCGGCCTCTGATCCGAATCAGTACAACATCTCCACCTTCGCCTCGACCGATCTCCCCATCCAGACCGGCAACCAGGAAGACCCTCACCTCGGCCGCTCCGACACCCCCATCCTCGCGCTGCCGCTCTCCGAACTCTGGCGCCGCGGCAATGCACCTGACAGCGACATTCCCGGCCGGCCATCGCGCATCTACCGCATCGAGTTCAACCGGCGCTTCTCCTATCCCTTCGCTTGCCTTGTCCTCATGCTCATCGGCGTTCCCCTCGGCATCGCCTCCAAGCGCGGAGGAAAATCCACTGGCTTCGTCCTCACCATCGTTCTCGTCTTCATCTACTACTTCCTCTCGCAGATCGGCATCGCGCTCGCCAAGAACGGTAAGCTCTCTCCCGTACTAGGCGTCTGGGGAGCCAATCTTCTCTTCGCCGCCGCCGGAACCCTCCTTCTCTACCAGATGTCGCGCGGAGGCATTGCACTCGGTCTCATCTCATCCATCGGCGTCTGGCTCAACAAACTCCTCACTCGTTTCACCCGCGGCCGAAAACTCGCCGAGGCAAACGGTAACGGCACCGTCGACATCGCCACCATTCTGCGCCGCTTCCGCAGCACCTTCCGCATCCAGTTCCCTCTTCTCCTCGACGACTACGTCATGCGCGAGTACGCCACCAACTTCGGCCTCGTGCTCTTCTCCTTCTCGACCCTCTTCCTCATCTTCACTTTCTTCGAGCTAATAGGCGACATCATCCGCAACCGCACGCCGCTCGTCACCGTTGGCGACTACCTCCTCAACCTGATTCCCTTCATCCTCTACAACGTCACACCGCTCTGCTGTCTCGTCGCCGTGCTCATCACCTTCGGAGCGCTCGGCCGCTCGTCCGAGCTCACCGCTATGAAAGCCACCGGCATCAGCCTCTATCGCATCGTTACGCCGGTCCTAATCACCACGCTTCTCATCGCCGGCGGCCTCTTCGCCTTCGACGAGCTCTACCTCCCCGCCGCCAATCGCCGCCAAGAGGCGCTCCGCTCCGTCATCAAGGACAAGCCCGCGCAAACCTTCCTTCGCCCCGACCGCAAGTGGATCTCCGGCCAGCCCGGCCCCAGCGGAACGCCCACGCGAATCTTCTACTACCAGTTCTTCGACGCCAGCAAAAACGTCTTCGCCAACCTCACCGTCTTCGAGTTCAATCCCAGCACCTTTGCCCTCGAGCGCCGTATCTTTGCCTCCTCGGCCCACTGGAACGACCGTGTCAATCAATGGGTATTCGAGAACGGCTGGCAGCGCACCTTCGCCGGCGAGACCATCGCCTCCTACCAGCCCTTCGTCCTCACCGCCTTCCCCGAGATCCACGAGCAGCCCTCCTACTTCGTCAAAGAAGACCGCCCATCGCAGGAGATGAGCTACAACGAGCTCTCGCGTTACATCACCGACCTCAAGCAATCCGGCTTCGACACCAAGCGACTCAGCGTACAGCTCAACCGCAAGCTCGCCTACCCGCTCATCACTCTTGTCATGGCCATGCTTGCCATACCCTTCGCGCTCTCGATGGGCAAACGCGGCTCGCTCGCCGGAATCGCCACAGCCATCGGCCTCGGAATCGCCTACTGGGTCGTCGATGGACTCTTCCAGGCTATGGGCAACGTCAACACGCTCCCTGCAATGCTCGCCGCATGGACTCCCGATCTCCTCTTCGGAATCGCCGGAACCTATCTCCTCCTCCGCACACCCACTTAATCGCGACGATTAATTCATAGACACCGCTAACGCTCTGTGAAAGTTCTTCGCGATCCTTCTTTCGCGTTGACAGCCGTCCATCGCGTCGTGCTAAATGTCTAGCGGCAATTAGTCCGGTCTACAAACATAAGTTTAAAGATAAAAGACATTCGTTTGTCTTCAGCACTTTCTCCTCCCTCCGGGGTCGCTCTCATCCGCCGCACCTCGTCTGGACTCTTGCCGCACGAAAACAACTGAACGTAATGACAAACAGGAGCACTCCCATGCGATTCCGCCGCAGAGTCTTTGCCTCGTTCCTCGCCTTAGCCCTCTTCGCCCTCGGTCTCACTCCCCGCGCCGCCGCCCAAACTCAGCCCTTCAATCACCCCGGAGTCCTCGTCTCGCGCGCCCAGCTCGACTACATCAAGGTCATGGTCGCCGCACATAACGAGCCCTTCTACTCCGCCTACCTAAAGGCGCTCAACAGCAACATCGGTCAGCTCAACTACCAGATCCAGGGCCCGCCTGCCACAGGCATCATCGAGTGCGGCCCCACCTCCAACCCCAACTTCGGCTGCTCCGCCGCCGACAACGACTCCAGCGCTGCATATCTTCAGTCCCTACTCTGGTACATCACCGGCAACCAGCAATACGCCAACAACGCCATCGCCATCCTCAACAAGTACGCCTACAACCTCAAGGGCTACACCAACTCCAACGAGCCCCTGCAGGCCGCATGGGACAGCGAAAAATTCCCCCGCGCCGCCGAGATCATCCGCTACTCAAACGCCGGATGGGCCGACGCCGACATACAACAGTTCAAAACGATGCTCTCCACCGTCATTCTCCCTCGCATCATCAATGGCTCGACCTCCAACGGCAACTGGGAGATCAGCATGATCGAGGGCATGATCAACATCGGCGTCTTCAACGATGACCTCGCCACCTTCAATAAGGGCGTCCTCTACTGGAAGCAGCGCATACCCGCCTACTTCTACTACCACACTGACGGCCCCGCTCCCGTGCCCGCCCCACGCGGCACCGCCAACTGGTACGGTCAGCCCGTCTACGACGATCGCGTCGATGGCATCTCGCAGGAGACCTGCCGCGACTTCGGCCACGCCCAATACGGCATCTCCGGCGCGCTCGACGCCGCAGAGACCGCCTCCATTCAGGGCGTCGATCTCTACAACGACGTCACCTCCAACGCGCGCCTCCGCCTCATGTCCGCGCTTGAGTTCAACGCCAAGTACCAGCTCGCCAACTCCACCTCAGTGCCCTCCTACGTCTGCAACGGCACCGTCGCCCTGCAGGTCTATCCCACGGACGAGATCGGCTACAACAACTACCACAACCGTCAGGGGCTCGATCTCCCTCTCACCATCCAGTACCTCAACCAGGTCATCCGCCAGCTCCCCAACCCCACCGAGTATCACATCATGGTCTACGAGACCCTCTCGCACGGTGGCGACGCATCCTTCCTCCAGCCCTTCCTTCTCCGCGCGCCTACAACTGCCTCCGCAGTTCGCGCTGGCAACAGCACCACCTTCACCATCAACGTCCTACCGGGCAGCGATGCGAATCCATCGGTAGGCTTCAGCGTCACCGGCCTGCCCTCCGGAGCCACCCCCTCCTTTGATCCATCCAACATCGTCGGCACCGGCACCACCATTCTGAAAATCACCACCGATGGCACCACAGCCCCCGGCGTCTACTCCATCAACGTGCTCGGAAATAACGGCACCTTCACCTTCACGCTGCCGCTCACACTCACGGTCAACTCTTCATCCTCCGACTACTCCATCACCGCAACACCGTCGCCCCTCACCAAGGTTGCCGGAGATCCCGCAGCCATAACCCTCGCCTTCGCCACCTCCACCGGCTACCTCGGCAACGTCAACCTCAGCATCACCAGCGGCCTTCCCGCCGGAGCCACCACGACTTTCTCGCAACCCACCATCGGCAGCGCAAGCCCGACCTCAACCCTCACCATCCAGACCCTCGGAGCCACCAATCCCGGAGCCTATCCCATCACCATCTCCGCTACCGACGGTTCCGTCACCCACACCGCACCGGCGCTCCTCATCATCAACTCCCTCAGCGGAGCCTGCATCGAGCAGCTCGGCAACAACTGGATCAACGGCACCATCCCAACCCAGACCGGCACCTTTACCGCCGAGTGGGACGCCACACCCTCCACCGCACTCAACAACTCCAACGTCGGCCTCTCCCTCGGACCGCAGTCGGCCTTCACTGGCCTCGCCATCGCCGGCCGCTTCAATCCCACCGGCCAGATCGATGCGCGCAACGCCGGAGTCTTCGCCGCTGCCAGCACCATCAACTACGCCGCCGGAGTGAAGTATCACTTCCGCGCCGTCGTCAACGTCGCCACAAAGAAGTACTCCATCTACGTCACGCCCGCCGGCGGCAGCGAGATCACCATCGGCACCAACTACGGGTTCCGATCCGAACAGGCTGGCGTCACCAGCCTCGATCACTGGGATGCCATCTCGCAGGTCGGACTTGTCCAACTCTGCAACCTCGTCATCAGCAACCCTGACAATCAGGGCACAATTCAACTCATCACTACCTCACTGCTCTCCCAACTCGCAGACGGCTCCTACCAGGCCGCCGTGCTGGTCAGGAACAACGGCACCGCCACGGCGCCGAACGTCCAGCTCACCACCGCGATACTCGGCAGCGCAGCCGGCACTCCAATGCCCGTTTCTCTGGGTGATATCGAAGCCGGATCGCTTGGCGTCGCCATCATCAACTTCCCAGCCTCCGCAGGTGCTCCCGGCTCAGCCACTAGCGAGCGCCTCACCGGAACCTACACTGGCGGCAGCTTTAGCGCAGCCATACGCGCAACCCTTCCGGGCGGCAAATAACTTCACGTAACACCAACCCAAAGAAGAGGGCCCGCAAAGGCCCTCTTCTTTTAGATACGTTACCTGCCTCTATCAATTGTCATCCTGAGCGAAGCTGCGCGGTCGAAGGATCTGCGGTCCGCTAAACGAGCCAGCAACCGTCAAAGTCCCACTACCGCTAAACTAAAACCAAGATGACACTTCGCTCCTCGCTTCCCCTCTTCCTCATGGCAGCCACTGCCGCCGCTCAGACAGCCACCACCCCTAAAAAGCCCGCAACCACCCCCACGCACCGCTCCACAACGGCCACCGCCGCAAAGAAGACCACCCCCACCGTGACCACTCCCGAAGCCAATCCCGCCGACAATCCTCCCAACGTCCCCAAGGTCGAAGGCACGCCCAAGCCCCTCTACGCCCTTCGCTACATCGACACCCAGATCGGCACCGGCGACCTCGCCAAATCCCGCCAGTTCTACACCGTCCACTACACCGGCTGGCTCACTGACGGCACCAAGTTCGACTCCTCCCACGACCACCCCGGCGGCGAGCCGATCAGCTTTCCGTACGGAGCCCGTCAGGTCATCCCCGGCTGGGACACCGGCTTCGAAGGCATGCACGTCGGTGGCAAGCGCCGCCTCTACATCCCCTACCAGCTCGCCTATGGTGAAGCCGGCCGCCCACCTGTCATCCCCGCCAAAGCAGACCTCATCTTCGACATCGAGCTCGTCTCCCAGTCCGATACCCCGCCCCAGCCCAAGCCCGCTCCTCCGGCACCAGACAAGCCCTCTGAGCCTGCCCAGCCTGGCGCTGCTCCACAACCCTCAACTCCGGAGAAGCCCGCGACCGCTCCCGAAACCAAACCTCAGTAGCTACAGCACAAATGTCAACAAGTAAGGCGCGCATCATGCGCGCCTTACTTATTACGCACCCGCTCTCCGTCAGGAGTATCTAATCTCTGCGGCATAAAATGAACCCAGCATGATGGATCGCCTAAAACCCCTCACTCCCTACCTCAAGCGCTACTGGAAGCACCTCGCCTGGGGCGGCGTCTCCGTCATCCTTTACAACGTCCTCAAGGTCCTCGTCCCCATCGTCATCGGGCACGCCGTCGACGACATGCGCCACGGCACCGTCACCGAGCAGAAGATTCTCTTCCACGCCCTGCGCCTTCTCGCCGTCGCCGCGACCTCCGCCATCTTCCTCTACATCACCCGCCAGGTCATCATCGGCGCCTCCCGCGAGATCGAGTTCGACCTCCGCAACGACATCTTCGCCAACCTCGAACGCCAGTCGCCCTCCTACTTCCACACCCACCGCACCGGCGACATCATGGCTCGCACCACCAACGACCTCTCCGCCGTCCGCCAGCTCCTCGGCCCGGCCATCATGTACAGCGCGAATACGCTCGTCTTCACCTGCGCCGCGCTTCCTTTCATGTGGCGAATCTCGCCCAAGCTCACCTTCTTCGCCTTCGTCCCCATGCCTGCCGCGTCCGTGCTCGTGCAGTACTTCGGCAACCGCATCCATCGCCGCTTCGAGCGCATCCAGGCGATGTTCTCCGACATCTCCGCCAAGGCACAGGAGAACTTCTCCGGAGCCCGCCTCATCCGAGCCTTCGCCCAGGAAGAAGCCGAGATCGCCTCCTTCGAAGAGGCCAACCGCGAGTACATCCGCCGCTCACTCCACCTCGTCCGCCTCATGGCCATGCTCTGGCCCTCGCTCGAACTCGTCCTCGGCCTCTCCCTCATGATCACCCTCCTCGTCGGAGGCCACGAAGTCGTTCAGCACAAGATCACCGTAGGCGAGTTCACCAGCTTCAACGTCTACATGGTCCAGCTCATCTGGCCCATCATCGCCGTAGGCTGGGTCGTCAACCTCTTCCAGCGCGGAACCGCCTCCGTAGTCCGCATCGACGAACTCCTCAAGCAGCAACCCTCCATCGCCGACGACCCCGCACTCGTCGCTTGTAAACCCGACCGCAGCGCTCCCTACGTTGATGCCACTCCCACCAAGCTCTCCCCCTGCACCATCACCGGCGACATCGAATTCCGCAATCTCTCTTTCGCCTACCCCAACGGCCCCACCATCCTCCACGACATCAACCTCACCATCCCCGCCGGTTCATCGCTCGCCATCGTAGGCCCCACCGGCTCCGGCAAATCCACCCTCGTCTCCCTCATCCCCCGCCTGCAGGACGCCACCCCCGGCACCGTCCTCATCGACGGCGAACCGATCCGCTCCTTCCCGCTCTCCGAGCTCCGCTCCAGCATCGGCTTCGTACCCCAGGAGACCTTCCTCTTCTCCGACACCATCCGCCACAACGTCTCCTTCGGCGCACCCGACGCCACCGATCAGCAGGTCGAAGACGCAGCCGCCATCGCCCACATCCGCACCGAGATCCTCGAGTTTCCCCGCGGCTTCGACACCATGGTCGGCGAGCGCGGCGTCACCCTCTCCGGCGGCCAGAAGCAGCGCACCGCCATCGCCCGCGCTGTCATCCGCGACCCCCGCGTCCTCATCCTCGACGACGCCCTCGCCTCCGTCGACACCTACACCGAAGAGCGCATCCTCCAGGGCCTCGCCCGTGTCGTGCAGGGACGCACCACCATCTTCATCTCCCACCGCATCTCTACCGCGCGCAACGCCGACCAGATCGCCGTCCTCGTCGCCGGCCGCATCGCCGAGCTAGGCACCCACGACGAACTCATCGCCCGCAACGGCTACTACACCAGCCTCTTCGAAAAACAACGCCTCGAAGAAGAGCTCTCCGTCGCCACCTAACTAAACCGACGACCCCCTTGCAACAGCCGCTCTGGTTATGAGATAACTACGCCATGCGTAGTACGCGTAACGTAGTAACCGCAGAAAACGACGGCAACCCCGGACACTTCTCCGACCCACCGCTGCTCGTCCTCGCCAGCCTCGCCAGTGGGCCCAAGCATGGTCACGCCATGATCGAGGACATCGTCAACATCTGCGGAACCCGTCTCGGCCCCGGCACCCTCTACGGAGCAATCGCTCGTCTGGAGCAGCAGGGCTGGATCGAGCCGCTCGCGCCCGAGGAACGCCGCCGTCCCTACCGCATCACTGCCGATGGCCTGCGCGTCCTCCGCGCCAAACTCACCACCCTACAGCAGTTCACCAAAGCCGGATGGAAGAGGCTTGAGGCATTATGAGCCCGCGACTCGCTCGCCTGCTCACGCGCCTCTACCCGCGCCTCTGGCAGGAGCGCTACGGCGACGAGTTCGAAGCCCTCCTGCTCGACGGCCGCGGTGGCCCGGGCACGTTGGCAAACGTAATCTGTTCGGCCCTTTGTGAGCACCTCACTCCAACACAAGGAGGCGATATGAATCGGGACCCAAATTCTTTTAGCGCCATCTTGAAACACCCCAGCGCCTTTCTTCCCCTCGCCATGTCCGTCGCAGCCCTGGCAGTGATTGGTGTCGCCGCAACATACAGCATTTTCCATTACGGGCACGGCCTTGTTCGTGAACCGGACGAGGGAACCGCCGCCCACCTCTGGCAGCTCCTCATGGCCGGACAGCTCCCGGTGTTAGCTTTTTTCGCTATCAAGTGGCTGCCACGAGCCCCGCGCCCGACCCTGTGCGTGCTGGTTTTACAGGCGGGAGGCGTACTCGCAGCCATGGCCCCCGTCTATTTTCTTCACCTGTAGAGAACTGCAGATTCAAGGCGGCAAACAGACCACCAAGTGCCGGGTGCCCCACAACCTGCCCTAGCGCAGTCGAACGGGCCTCGATTCTGAGATGTGGTCCATTCCAGCGAAGCTCGAACACTCCCGGCACCCACGACGAACTCATCGCCCGCAACGGCTACTACACCAGCCTCTTCGAAAAACAACGCCTCGAAGAAGAGCTCCCCGTCGCCACCTAAGCTCGGCACCTGCCCGAACATTGTCATCTCGACCGAAGCGGCTCGAAGAGCCGCGTAGTGGAGAGACCTGCTTCTCTATCGGATGCTCGGGTTTCGTTGTCATCCTGAGCGAAGCCAAAGAACCTGCTCGTCCAAATCCTTTAATCCGCACATCGACCTTGTACTTACAGATACGGCAAGGCGCGCTAGCCTATAACCAGAGGAAAACAGATGTCCCCGAGGTCGAAGCACAGTGACGAGTTCAAGGTCTTCGAGGCAAGGCTGAAGACTCTTCTTCCCGAGGAGTACAAAGACTCCTACGAAGACGTGCAACCCGTGTCGATGGGCTCTGCCGGCTTGAAATTCGCGAGCGACGGTCGCGTTGCCTGGAACGAGATATGGCAATCCTTTTGCGACCTGGCGATGGCCGGTGGGCCGCCACATAGAGGCACGTTGCTGGAGCCAGCTTCGAAAGCGGACATCGCTCTCGAGCCAGGCCGCTACAAACAAGTAGTGGATGAGCTGTGCCGCGGTGTGGAGATGGTCACGGGACTCGCTGCCGAACCCTCACTCACCTCCGGATGGATTGATGTGGACTGCCCAAACACGACCATGGCGGGATGGCTGGTTCGAGGCATCAACATGGAGAACGTCTCCGCTCATGCCGATCGTGCGGTTCTCCATCTTCCGGCGAGCCCGCGCTTTCGGCTGGAAAAAGAGATCAAGAACGTTGTGACATCCATAGCGAAGACCTGTCACTATTGGGTCGGACACACCTCCGTAGCCCAGCACCGGGCAGTCGCTGATCTATTCGAGATCATGGAGTCGGAGTCGCCACTGATACAGGCGCCATTCCCAGCTCACGATACACAAGGTGCCGATTTCGAAAGTTTGCGCAACAAAATCGCCGAAGATGTTCATTCCCTGACCGGCCTTCAGGCGACGGGGCACGAATATCGCGGCTGGATAGGTGTCAATTGCCTGAGTGTTAGGTCTGCAATCTGGATGATGCGACTCATGGTCGTAAGCAACGTTCTCTGTCGACGGGAAGGCAACTTCATCTACGTGCCCGTAAATCCATCGACAGATCAATCCGGCAATGTCACTACCGCATTCATCGCGCGCGCTCATCGCGTGGCCGTTGCGCAGAATGTGATTTCATGATCGAGCCGGGTGCCCACAACCTGCCCTAAGCGCAGTCGAACGGGTCTCGATTCCGAGATGCGGGATGATTCGAGCGAAGCTCAAACAGCTCTGGGTACGCCAAGCCTGGTAGCCCAAATGCTCCATCTTTGGGTTTGCTTGGCCCGCTATCCTGCTGCGCCGAAAAGGCGCAACCGCACTGCCGTAGACCGGAGTGTAGTCCGAAGGACGGAATGACCCGCTGCCAACCGGCTCCGCCCCGTCCGCTCCAGACCCACTTTTCCACAGAAATTCTTGTCAAGCCCCCTAACCTCATAAGCCAAACAAAATACAACACATCCACGTTGCCGATTAATTACCCCCCGCTCGCTATACTTTAAACAGAGTCAAGAAAGCCCCGGCACAAGCCGGGGTTTTACTTTGGCAAAAGACGTGCGTTGTGAAGTCCAGACTTAAGGTCATTGCTTCTAGGACTTTGCGCGAAAACAGGGGGGGTACCACATGCCGCAGACCATGAAAGCCCATACCGAGTACTTGACCTTCAAGACGCGTGACCGGTACGAGATGGTCCACATCACCCCGCAGGTCGAAGACATCGTCCGCAAGAGTGGCATAGACGATGGCCTCTGCTTCGTCTCTCCCATGCACATCACCGCCGCGATCTACGTCAACGACCACGAAGACGGCCTCATCGAGGACATCGGCGTCTGGCTTGAGAAACTCGCCCCGCGCTTCCCCGGCTACAAACATCACCGCACCGGCGAAGACAACGCCGACGCACACCTAAAGTCCCTGCTCCTTCACCACGAGACCACCCTTCCGGTCACGAAGGGCCGCCTCGACCTCGGAACCTGGCAGCGCGTCTTCTACGCCGAGTTCGACGGTCAGCGCTCCAAGCGAGTCATCGTGAAGGTGCTGGGCCTCGCAAAAGAATAACGTCCACCCTCCGGTTCGCCCGCCGCCCCTCCTCCGTCGCGTTCGAGGCCACAGGATGAAACTCCGCAAAACCCGCCGCCGAAACATTGGCCGGGTGCATAGTCCCCCGCTCCAGCAACAACCTCGCGATCGCGCTCGCCCGAGCCGCCGACAACTCCCAGTTCGACCCAAACTGCGCCGTATGAATCGGAAGATTATCCGTATGACCCTCCACCCGCAATGGAGCATCCGGAAGCGCACCAGCCAGCGCAGCAACCGCCGCAACCGCCTCCACCCTCACCTCCGCCGAGCCCGAAGCAAAAAAACCAACCTCGTTCAACGACACCACCAGCCCCTCCGGCGTCATCCGCATCGCAAAGCTGCCCGCCGGAAGCCGACTCATCTGCGCCCGAATCACACGACCGAGCCGGCCCTCAATCTCCGCCTCACGCACCTGCCCCGCTTGGGGAAACGGCAGCGCCAGCGCGGCGGGCCGCACCACAGCCGCCGCACCACTCGCTTCTGTTAGCGAAGGCACCTTCGAGTGCCCCTCGAAGGTCCCCAGCGGAGTGAACGCAGTCTGCATCACCGCCGCAATCTGAATCTGCTTCTTCTTGTCTGACTGGCTCGAAGCAAACAGCACCACGAAGAACGCGAACAGCAAAGTAATAAAGTCCGCGTATGAGACTAACCACCGCTCATGGTTTACATGCTCATGCTTCTTCTTCCGGCTCATGCTGCGGCCTCCGCGACGCTCTCGCCGTCCTTCGCGTCGAGCAGAAACGTCTTCAGCTTCGTCTCCATCATGCGAGGATTCATCCCCTCCAGGATCGAGATCACACCCTCAAGCATCATCTCCTTCACCATCTGCTGCTCGCGATGACGGATCTTCAACTTCCCCGCCGCCGGCAGACAGATCAGGTTCGCAAGCGCAACTCCATAAATCGTCGCAACAAACGCCACTGCGATTCCGCGCCCAACCTCATTGATGTTATCCAGATGCTGCATCACTTGAATCAATCCCAGCACCGCACCAATGATCCCGACCGTCGGCGAGTAACCACCCGCGGCCTCAAAGACCTGAGGAATCTTCTCTTCCATCTCGGCTTTGTTATCCAGTTCCATCTGCATGATCTTGCGGACCTCGTTCGGCTCGGTCCCATCAATCGCCAACATCAAAGCCTGTTTGAGAAACGGATCACTCACCGAAGAAAGATCCTGATCCAACGACACGATCCCGCTCTTGCGCGCCTTGTTGGCAAACTGAACCAGCTGCTTCAGCACATCATCACCGTTAGCACCGCCGGAGATAAAAATCTTCATCGCCTGCTTTAAAGCAGCCAGAAATGTCTTCAGCGGAAACTGCAGCATCACAGCACCCGTTGTCCCGCCAACAACGATTAGCGCCGCCGTAGGCTGCGTAATCTGCGCAATGCTTCCACCCTCGATCATCATGCCGGCCAGAATGCCGACGATGGCGAGCACGATGCCACCGATGCTGGCGATATCCATACAAAGTCCTTTTCAACGCAGGCTTGTACTGCTTAGCCCGCGGTTTCTTCGGCATCAATAGCTGCGATGACTTCATGGGCTGCACAAACACTCGTCGCGCTCAACGCCGAAGCCGCGTCAGGCCACGCCGCGCGTAGTATGGACGCTCGATAATCCAGCGTCCGCCGCGTCACCTCGCTGCGCGGCTCCAGCACCACCAGCTTCTCTCCGGTAATTAGTGTGAGTACCGTATCTGGAGCCGACTCCGCATGCTTAATCAGGTCGCAGTTGATGCTGAGGCGACTGCCGTTCAGGCGCGTCAGTTCGATCATTGGTATGGTTCCTCTCAAACCCCTCATCGGCGCGGGAGCAATGATCGATAGCGCGCACCAGGCGAAGGGGGTAACCAGAAAAATGATCCACCTGCTCAAGTCACCCACTCAGACGCCGATGAGGTGGGAGAACGCAAAGCCTATCGCAAGGTGAACCAGACCTATCAGTCTGGATCAGCACCCGGGGCAGGCAGCGCGGCAACTCAAATCGAGTGATACAGGAGCCTTTCCCATGTCCTTGGGTGTACTGAATAACATCGCAGCAATCTACTCGCAGAACAATCTGAATCAGACACAGAACAGTCTGCAGAACACTCTCACGCAACTCTCCTCGGGCTCGCGCATCAACAGCGGCGCCGACGACGCGGCAGGCCTTGCGCTCGCCGACGGCCTCCACGCCAATGTCGCCGCACTCACGCAGTCGGCGCAGAACGCAACCGCTGGCGTTGGCCTGCTGCAGACCGCCGACGGCGCGCTCTCGCAGGTCACCAACCTTCTCAACCGCGCGGTAACGCTCGCCACCGAGGCTGCCAACGGCACGCTGAACTCCTCACAGGTCAGCTCGGCCAACCAGGAGTACCAGAACATCCTCACCGAGATCGGCAACATCGGCTCGACCACCAATTACAACGGCAACAGCGTCTTCACCAACACCGCCAAGTCTGTCTTCGTTAGCGACGGAACCGCGTCGGGCGCAACCACTTTCAGCGAGACCATTGGTGCGCTCAGCGCCTCGAGCGTCGGCACCTCGGCTCCCGCAGCTTCCACCGCGGCCATCACGAACCCGACGCCGACGACGCCGACTGCCGGAACCGGCGCATCAGCGACCTTCGCGCTCGCCTCAGCAACGAACACGATCTCAGGGACACTGAGCGTGGCGGTCGGTGGCGGCAGCGCGGTCAGCGTGACCTTGGCTTCAGGCACGACCCTAGCTGCTGCGGTCACCCAGCTGAACGCAGACGCCGGCTTCACCGGAGCTGGCCTCTCGGCCGCGCAAGGCACAGGCGCGAACGCGAACAAGCTGGTTATCACCGGCCCTACGGGTGCGACCAACACACTCGACCTCACGGGTACGACGCTCTCCGACACGACTCCGGCGGGTGCCGCAGCGGGTGCAGGCGTTGACTTCACCGCCGCCTCTGTCTCCACGCTCTCTGCTGGCTCCGCGCAGCAGGTGCTGACCAGCCTGACGACGGCGATCCAAAACGTTGCTTACCAGCGCGGTTCGATCGGTGCCAACATCAACCAGCTCAACGCAGCGTCGAACGTCGCCAGCTCCGAGTCGGTCAACCTGACCGCCGCCGAGAACAGCGTGCGCGCGACCAACTACGGCCAGGCCACCAGCGACATGGCCAAGTTCAAGGTGCTCAGCCAGACAGGTATCGCGGCGCTCTCGCAGGCTAACTCCGTCCAGCAGGACGTCCTGAAGCTGCTCCAGTAAAACAAAAGCGAGGGCAGCGGTGAGAAAAGAAAGCTCATCGCCGCTCTCGCATCTTCACGCTGATACTGCGACAGCGAAGGTTAATACCGCCTAATGCCGCCTTTGAAGATTCGGCACCAGAGTTGCTCTCAAAAGCCTGATGCTACGGTAGGTCGGAGGATGAATGGGAACAGTCGGGCTCAACTTCGGTTCAGTCAATAGCGGAAGCGGCTTCGACGTTACCTCAACGGTCAGCCAGATCCTTTCCATCGAACAGGCGATCGAAACACCGTGGAAAACTCAGCTGACGAACCTGCAAGCGCAAGACACAGCACTCAGCACCTTCGGCACGCATCTGGCTTCACTTGCTTCCTCACTCCAAAGCCTCACAGACTTCAGCGGCGTCTTCGCCTCCAAACAGGGCTCCAGCTCCGACACCAACGTCGTTGCCTTGACCTCCGCAAGCAATCTCGCAACCGCTGGAAGCCACACCATTCTCGTCAATCATCTGGCGCAGACTTCATCTCAGTACTCAGACCGCATCACGAACGCCAGCGACACGCTCAGCGGATCGCTCACCATCCAGATTGGATCAGGCCAAAGCCAGACGGTCACTATCGACAGCTCAAATAACACGCTGCAACTTCTCGCAGCCTCTATCAACGCTGCTTCGATGGGTGTAACGGCAAGCGTAGTGAAAGATACCAACGGCTCGCGGCTCTCACTGGTAAGCAACAATAGCGGCGCAACCGGCCAGATCACTCTGAGCGGCTCCATCAACGATGACACCACCGGTAGCAGCCTCTCGTTCCAGCAGGGTCAGCAAGGCCTGGACGCAAGCCTGAATGTCGATGGCTTGGACACGACTAGTGCGTCTAATACAGTGACCGGCATCATCCCTGGGGTCACCTTCCAGCTCCTCTCCGTATCGGCGAACTCCAATCAACCTGTGCAGGCGCAGATCACTAACGACAATAGCTCCATCGAACAGGCGATGAGTGCGTTCGTCAATGCATACAACGCTGTCATCTCTGACATCAAGACACAGGAAGGCAAGGACTCAAGCGGCAATCCGGAGCCTTTGTATGGTGACCCGACCATCGCTCTCATCCAGAACCAGCTAACCCAGGGACTCCTGTCAGGCACCGTCGGCGGCTCAATCAAGAGCCTGCAGCAACTTGGCATCTCCGTTGATCAATTCGGCAAGCTGACCCTCGACGCGAATGCGCTCGACAACGCCCTCAACACAAACTTCAACGACATTCAAGGCTTTCTCCAGAACTCCGACAGCTTCGGGCAGACCTTCACCAAGGTGCTAAACGGCCTGAGCAGCACATCGACCAAGGGAGTGCTCTATCTCGCTCTCCAGCAGAACACCGCACAGGCGGCCGCACTGAACAAGAGCATTAGTGATCAGGAGGCGCGGATTGCTGATGACAAAGTGCGCCTCACCAACCAGCTCAACCTTGCCAATCAGATCCTGCAGTCGATTCCCGACCAGGTAAATCAAATTAGCCAGCTCTACAGCGCTGTTACCGGCTACAACACGGGAAACCAATAAGGGAGGCGGGATGGAAACGAGCTATCAACAACATGCGCTGGTCGGTGCAACCGGCATGGAACTTATCATCGCACTCTACGACGGCGCCATTCGCTTCCTGTACCGCGCCGCGCAGTGTGTGGAAGAAGGAGACGTTCGTGGACGTCGTCTCGCAGTACATCGTGCGCTCGACGTGCTGATGTACCTGCAGGCGCGCCTGCGTCCTGATCTCGGTGGCAGCACAGCACAGTCGCTCTCCGACTTCTACGCCGCCATGTTCACCATGGCGCTCGAGGCCTCGCACTACGAGTCGGTCGAACAGTTCCACGAGGTGATCGCCTGCATCCGTAACGTGCGCGACGCATGGACAGTCGTAGCTCGCGATCCCGAGGCCGGCAAGGTCCTGCCACGCGACCTGCGCACACGCGAAGAGCGATTCGTCCCTCCCGTTGTCGCCACGAACAACGAAGTCCCTGCCGCATCCCGCTGGTCTGCGTAGCTAGCTAAGCCGTTACACGTTACACTTGCATTATTGGGTGACGCGCATCCATTAGCGGCGTCCAATAGAAATATCATGAGGCGCACTCTCTCCAGCTTCGTTGCTGTGCTCTGCCTGTTGACGCTGTTTATCAGTTCAGCTGCATGCCTGGCTGCGGCTTTGCCCTCGGATGCGCTATCCATCGGCGCGATACAGCATCAGCATACCGTCAATGCTCCTGACCATGCATGCTGTCCTCAGCGAAGTCCGGCAAACCAACACACTTCCGACACCTGCTGCACGGTTCATCACCAACCGGTATCGACAGTCGCTGTCGTCGAGCTTGAACAACCCGGCATGATCACCTACGCATTGCTCCCGAGCACAGTGCAGATCGTCGAAGCAATCGCTCCATCTGCAGGTGTACAGATGGACGCGACACAGCATCCCCCGCTGATCGCTCTACGTATCTGATAACAACCCTTCCCTGACCCACTACCTGCTCGCTTGAGCGCATTGTCGCGCTCGCACCAGGCATGCTCCATCTTTAGCTTTCAGGAGAAGAAGTCTATGTCATCATTCACTCCCTTACGTTTTGTTGCCTTTGCATCATTGTTCTGTGCCCTCGCCGCGCCCGCGCTCTCGCAGCAATGCGCCCCAATGCCTGAGCACGACATGTCGCAAATGCAGCCTCCTCCCTCTGCGATGAACCTGCCGCAGATGCCGGGCATGATGATGCAGCCCACCAACCTCATCGCGTCGCAGCTCAACCACCTCTCCTCCGGAACCAGTTCAGAGCCAGCCTCAACGCCGATGTACATGATCATGGGCCATCATGGCGCTTGGATGTGGATGCTTCACGGTGAAGCCTTCATCACCGACGTCCAGCAACAAGCCGCACAGACCCCCGAAGGCCGCCGCGGCGGTGACAAGCTCTTCTCCGCCAACTGGATCATGCCCATGGCCATGCGGCGCCTCGGCCCTGGGCAGCTTACGCTGCGTGCAATGTTCTCACTCGAACCTGCGACTATCACTGACCGCCAATATCCGCTGCTCTTCCAGCAGGGCGAGACCGCCTTCGGCAATCCCATCGTCGATGGC
>Ga0070671_100001643_pt1 | contig 16904 bp, 21 predicted proteins | sample KBSS73metaG_FD_65341 | JGI IMG/M metagenome (GOLD analysis project Ga0070671, IMG submission 65341) | Switchgrass rhizosphere microbial communities from Kellogg Biological Station, Michigan, USA - KBS S7-3 metaG | ecosystem: Host-associated > Plants > Roots > Rhizosphere > Soil ...
TGACCTGGATGTTGTAGGCCTCGTAGCAGTCCAGCTCCAGGCGCGTCTCGTCCGCCGGGACGAAGGGGAAGCGCTCGATCTCGCGCTTGAGCCCGATGTCGGTCCGCGGCGGGGCCAGCTCGAAGGAGACGCAGCGCAGCTCGGGGGCGTGGTGGCGCCGGTTGTCGTCGAAGGTCCCCATCCGCAGTCGCTCGGCCTGCAGCAGGTCCAGGTCGACGTCCGCCACGGACGCGCGTGGTCCGCGGGGGAACCGCTCGGTCTCGGCGAGGAGCCCGCCGTTCTCCCAGATCATGGTCTGGCCGTCCCAGGCCAGGTCGGTCGACGACTCGCCCTCGCCGGCCGCGGCGTAGACGTACGCGGCGAGGCAGCGCGCGGAGGCGCTGCGCGCCAACAGCTTCCGGTCCTCGGCGCGGCCCACGGTGATCGGGCTGCCGGAGAGGTTCGCGAGCACCGTCGCGCCCGCCAGCGCCGCCTCGGCGGACGGCGGGATCGGCACCCACATGTCCTCGCAGATCTCGACGTGCAGCACGAACCCGGACACGTCCGACGCCGTGAACAGCAGGTCCGGCCCGAACGGCACGTCCTCGCCGCGCAGCCGGACCGTGCCGCGCACGTCGTCCCCGGGAGCGACCTGGCGGCGCTCGTAGAACTCGCGGTAGGTCGGCAGGTAGGACTTCGGGGCGACCCCGAGAACCCGTCCCCTGTGGACGACCGCGGCGCAGTTGTGGATGCGGTGGCGGTGCCGGATCGGCAGGCCCACCACCAGCACGGGCAGCAGGTCGGCGGAGCCCTCGACCACGACGTCGAGCCCGGCGAGGGCGGCGTCGAGGAGGGTGTCCTGCATCAGGATGTCCTCGAGCGAGTACCCGGTCAGGGTCAGCTCCGGGAAGACGGCGAGGCCGACCCCGTCCGCGTCCAGCTCGCGGGCGGTCTCCAGGACGGCCGCGGCGTTGGCGGCAGGATCGGCGAGCGAGGTCCTGATGGTGGCCGCGGCGACGCGCAGGAAACCGTGCCGGTAGGCCGAGTAGAACTGCTCCACACCGGCATCCTGCTACACGCGATCGGCGTTCGGGTGATCGACGGCCCGGCTAGGGTCGGTGGGGAACGGAATCCCCTGTGCGACTTTCCTGTGCGAATCCCCCGTGGAGGTCACGTGCCCGGAACGCCCGTCGTCCTCGTCCACGGCCTCTGGCTGCACGCCTCGAGCTGGGACCCGTGGGTCGAGCTGCTCACCGAGAAGGGGTACGCGCCGGTGGCGCCCGGCTGGCCCGGTGAGCCCCCGACCGTCGCGGAGGCGCGGGCGAACCCCGACGTCGTCGCAGGCCTCGGGATCTCGGCGGTCACCGACCACTACGCGGCCTTGATCGAGACGCTGCCGGAGAAGCCGATCGTCATCGGCCACTCCTTCGGCGGGCTGATCGCCGAGAAGCTGCTCGGGCAGGGCTGCGCCACGGCGTGCGTGGCGCTGTCGCCCGCCCAGTTCAAGGGCAACCTCGCCCTGCCGCCCGCCCAGCTCAAGACGGCGTTCCCGATCCTGAGCAAGCCGGGTCTGCGCAGCAGGAGCGTGATCCTGGACAAGGACGCGTGGGCCGCAGGGTTCGCGAACACGATCCCGCGTGCCGAGGCGGACGCGCTCTGGGAGGCCGCCGCCATCCCGTCGCCGATGCGCCCGCTGTTCCAGGCCGCGCTGGCGAACTTCGCGCTGCACAGCGAGGCCACCGTGGACGTGCACCGGCAGCGCGGGCCGGTGCTCGTCGTCGGGGCGGGGCAGGACCGGACGGTCCCGCAGGCCACCAGCCGGGCGGCCTACAAGATCCTCGCGAAGAGCCCCGGGGTGACCGAGTGGGCGGCCCTGCCGGACCGCGGCCACTCGTTCCCCGTCGACTCGGGCTGGCGGACCACCGCCGACCTGGTCCTGGACTTCTTGTCCCGCAACGGGCTCTGAGCCGTTCCCAGGTGTCTTCTCAGGCGCGCAGGGTGGCCACCGAGAGGTCCCAGAGGCGCTCGGCCGCCTCGGGGTCCCGCGCGTAGCCGGCGACCCCGCGGCCGTAGGTGCCCGGCACCGCGGGCAGCGCCTCGGCGCAGTCCTCGAAGTACCGCCCGCCGATGCCCTCGACCAGCGGCGATGCCGCCAGCAGGACCGACGTCGCGGCGCCCTGGTCGGGGGTCTTCCATCCCCGGTCCGTGGCGCGTTCGTCCATGGCGGCGAGCTCGGCGTCGTCGAGGTGGCGCTGCAGACCGGTCCGGATCCCGCCCGGCATCGCCGCGTTGACGTGGATGCCGTCGCCCGACCAGCGGCGGTTGGCCTCGACCGCGAACAGCGCGTTCGCCGTCTTGGACTGGCCGTACGCCAGCCACGGGTCGTACGGGCGGCCGTGGAAGTGGATGTCGTCGAACTCGACGGGCGAGCGCAGGTGCGCCCCCGACGACAGCGAGACCACCCGGGCGTCGTCCCCGGCGAGCAGGGCGGGGTACAGGCCGGTGGTCAGCGCGAAGTGACCCAGGTGGTTGGTGGCGAACTGCAGCTCCCACCGCTCGGCGGTGCGGGTCAGCGGGGTGGCCATGACGCCTGCGTTGTTCACCAGCATGTGCAGCGGGCCGTCCCACGTGGACACGAAGGCGCGGATGGAGGTGCGGTCGGTCAGATCGAGCGGGGCGACGGACACGAGGTCGTTGCCGGTGGACTCGGTGATCGCCGCGGCGGCTGCGGCGCCCGCGTCGACGTCTCGGACGGCGAGGGTGACGCAGGCCCCCGCGGCGGCCAGCGCCCGGGCGGTCTCGAGGCCGATGCCGGACGCCGCGCCGGTGACGACGGCGCGCCTGCCGTGCAGCTCGAGTCCGGCCACCACCTCGGTAGCGGTGGTCTCGGCGTCGAAGGGGCCGGTGAAGCGGCCGGTGCGCGGGTGCGTGATCGGCGGGGTGAGGAAGGTGGTCATGGGGCTCCCCTTCACGTCTGGGTGTGCGTGCCCCGGCGGCGTAAGCTGGATCCGGAGCTTCCTCCGATCCCAACCCGAGGAAAGCGGAGGCGATTCCGGTTAAGGCGGTGAAGTGGCGTGGGTCACACTGAGGGTGTCGTGACCAAGCCGCTGCGCGCCGACGCCCGGCGCAACCGCGAGCGTCTGCTCGAGGTGGCCGTCGAGGCGTTCACGACCCCGGGCAGGGACGTCTCCCTGGAGGCGATCGCCAAGGCGGCCGGGGTCGGCATCGGTACCCTCTACCGGCACTTCCCCACGCGGGAGGCGCTGGTCGAGGCCGCGTACCGCAACGAGGTCGCCCGGCTGTGCGACGTCGTGCCGGACCTCCTCGCCGCCGCGCCGCCGGATCAGGCCATGCGCACGTGGATGGACCGGTTCGTCGACTACATGACCGCCAAGCGCGGGATGTTGGACACGCTGCGGGCCATCGTGGCGTCCGGCGGGGACCCCTTCGCCGAGACCAAGGGCCGGATGCGCGGGGCGGTCGAGGAGTTCCTCACCGCGGGCGCCGAGGCGGGCACGCTGCGCTCGGACCTCGCCGCGGAGGACGTGCTGGCCGCGCTGTCCGGGGTCACGCTGGCCGCGGGCGGTCCGGATCAGCGGGACCAGGCGGGGCGACTGCTGGACCTGATCATGGACGGACTGCGAGCGCGCGGATGACCGCGCCGGGCTCGCCGCCCAGCGGGGCGAGCACCGGGGTGGTCACCCCGGCCTCCACGTAGGCCTGGACCTGCTCGCGCACGGACCCGGCGGGACCGTGCAGGACCAGCCGGTCCACGACGGCGTCGGGGATCGCCTCCGCGGCCCCCTTCCGGTCGCCCGCCGCCCACCGCGCCCACATCGGCGTCAGCTCCATCCGGCCGAGCCACTCGTGGAAGGCCCGGTAGACGGGCACGTTGAGGTACGCGGCGATCGTGCGGCGCCCGATCGCCCTGGCCTCGTCGGCGGGCACGTCCGGCAGCACGAAGATCCGCGCGACGATCTCCGCGTCCGGCTTGCCGTACTCGCGCACGTGTGGGGCGACGGCGCGGACGTCGTCGCTGGTCAGCCAGTTGACGATGGCCCCGTCGCCGTCCCGGCCCGCGAGTCGGAGCATGCCGGGGCGCAGGCCCGCGACCAGCACCGGCGGCGCCTGCTCGGGGACGTTGCCCAGGCGGAACCCGCGCACCGCGAACGAGGGCCACTCGGCGTCGACCCGCTCGCCGGTGAAGGCCCGGCGCAGGAAGTCCAGCAGGTCCCGCACCCGCGCGTACGGCTCGGTGAACGGGATCCCGTTCCACCGCTCGACGATCACGTTCGACGACGTGCCGATGCCCAGCGCGAACCGGCCCGGCGCGAGCTCGGCGAGGGTCGCCGCGGACTGGGCGAGCAGGGCGGGGCCGCGGGTGAAGGCCGGGACGATCGCGGTGCCGAGCCGCAGCGTCGGCGCCCATTCCGCGGCGAGGGCGAGCGGGGTGAAGGCGTCCGTGCGGTCCGCCTCGGTGCTCCAGATGTCGGTGTACCCCAGGTCGGGCAGGCTCCGGATCAGCTCGCGCTGGTCGCCCAGCGGGAGACCGGTGAGCGGGACCGTGATTCCCCAACGCTGCGGCACCGACCGACCATAGATCAGGAACGGCGCCATCGGCGTCGCGGCGGCCGCTGATCTGTTCGGCGGACGTCGCGGACGGTCTCGGCGCGGGCGGCGCGGTGGGCCCGCCAGGTCGCCACGAGGTCGTCCGGATCGGGGCGGCGGACCGGGAGGACGGGGCCCTCGGGAGTGCGCACGTAGGCGGCGACACGGGCGTTCAGCGCGGCGACGACCGCCCGCACGGCCTGCTCGGACGGCAGGTCCCGAACCGTCTCCGGGAGGCGCTCGACCTCCTTGCGCAGCTGGACGCCCGTGGGCAGCAGGGCGTCGGACGGAACGCCCTCGCGACGCACGTACCCGCGGATCCACCAGTCCTCGCGCGGGTCCTCGAGCTGGGGGAGGGGTTTGCCCTTGCCGGGAAGGTCGTCGAACTCGCCGCGCTCGATCGCCTCGCGGATGGTCCTCTCCACGGCGGACTCGTGGTGCACCTCGTCCAGGGTAGGTGTTCGTGCTGGTCACGGCCACCGCGTGCGCGCTACTGTCCGCTCCATGAGCCCTGTCGACGAGATCCTCGCCCAGGTTCCGCTCGGAGATCTCGCCGCCCGGTTGGGCGTCGACGAGTCCACAGCGGAGCTCGCCGCGCGCCAGGCCCTGCCGGCGCTGCTGGGCGGCATCCAGGCCAATGCGGACGACCCGGCCGGTGCGGCCTCGCTGGCAGGCGCGGTCCAGCAGCACGACGAGAAGCTGATCGACGGCGGGGTCGACCTCGGGCAGGTCGACACGGCCGACGGCGACAAGATCGTCTCGCACGTGTTCGGCGCCCAGCGGGAGACCGTCGTCAACCAGCTCGGCGGGATCGGGGCGCTCGGTGCGCCCGGGGGCGGTGCCGCGCCGGGTGCGCAGGCCGCGTTCGGCGGGCAGGACGGCTCCGGTCTCATCGCGAAGCTGCTGCCGATCCTGGCGCCGATCGTGATGTCCTACCTGGCCAAGAAGCTGTCCGGCGGGTCGCAGGGCAGCGGCGGCCTGCCCGGCGCCGGTGGCGGAGCGGGCGGCGGCCTCGGGGACCTGCTCGGCGGGATCCTCGGCGGCGGCGCCGGTCAGCAGGGTGGCGGAGTCCTGGGCGGTGGCCTGGGCGATCTGCTCGGCGGCCTCCTCGGCGGCGGCCGCAAGTAGCTACGGCGCCCCGACGCCCGAGATCTCGTAGCGCTCGACGTCCGCGTCCAGGATCTGGGCCTGCTGATCCCCGCTGGGGCCGCTGCCCCGGAAGGCGAGCAGCGGCTCCTCGGCCTCCCAGCGCTCGTAGACGTTGATCCGCCCCGGCTCGACGAGGTCGGCGGTGATCGAGAAGTCCAGGCAGCCCTCGGCGGCCCGGGCCGCCTCGACGACGGCGCGGCAGCCCGCGACGTAGGCCTCGCGCTCGGTGGGGTCGACGATCAGATGTCCTGCGACGATCAGCATGTGGCGGTGGACCTCTCGTGGGCGCTCATCTCATCGGTCGCAGGCCCGCGAGGACGACGTCCAGGTAGCGGGCGCCGCGCTCCGGCGCTCCCGAGGTCCCGCCCGCCCGAGCGGCGTAGCCCAGGCCACAGACCAGCCGTCGGACGTCGTCCGGGGTGATGTCGGGGCGCAGCACGCCCTCGGCGCGCGCCCGACGCAGCACCTGTTCGGCCAGGTCCAGCAGCTCGGCGAACGCCGCACCCACCCGGTCGTCGCTCGGATCGGACGCCAGCACCTCGCCGAACGCCGCGTCCGCGAGCATCAGCCGCAGCCCCCCGTGCAGGAGGCGGGCCAGGCCCGCGGCGGGCTCCTCGGTCGTCGCCCGCCTGGCCTCGGCGACCATCTCGGCGAACGCGGGCTCGCTCAGGGTCTCGAGCAGTGCGGTGCGCGTGGGGAAATGCCGGTAGACGGTCCCGACGCCCACCCCGGCGCGGTGCGCGATGTCGTTGAGCGGCAACCCGAGATCTCCCTCGTCGACGGCGGCGCGGGCCACCGCGAGCACCCGCTCGCGGTTGCGGGCGGCGTCGGCGCGGAGGCGGGGCACAGGCGGATCCTACGACTTCTCCGGATCGGGAATCCGAACGGATAGCTCATCCGTTAGAAGCGGATGAGCCATCCGAATCGTGAGGAGCCGTCCATGAGTACCGAGATCCCCGACCTGTCCGGCCGGACCGCCGTCGTCACGGGTGCGAGCAGTGGGCTCGGGCTGGTCGTGAGCCGCGCGCTCGCCGAGCGCGGGGCCCGCGTCGTCCTGGCCGTGCGCGATCCGCGCAAGGGCGAGGCCGCCCGGGCCGGCCTGTCCGGCGAGACCGAGGTCGCGCGGCTCGACCTGGCGGACCTCGAGTCGGTCCGGGCGTTCGCCACCGGCGCGGACGCCGTCGACCTGCTGGTGGCCAACGCGGCAGGCGGGGGCCAGACGTTCGCGCGCACCGTGCAGGGCCACGAGATCCAGTTCGGGGTGAACCACCTCGGGCACTTCGCGTTGGTCGCACAGCTGCTGCCGCGGGTCACCTCCCGGGTCGTGACGGTGTCGTCGAACCTCTACCGGATGGGTGCCCCGCGCTGGGACCTCGGGCCCGAGGGGTACTCCGGCGGCCGCGCGTACGCGACGTCGAAGTTGGCCAACGTGCTGTTCGGGATCGAGCTCGAACGCAGGCTGCGGGCCTCCGGGTCGGCGGTGCAGAGCCTGCTCGCCCATCCCGGGATGGCGCGGACGGCCATGCACCGGCGGGTCGAGCCCGCGGCGGCCCGGATCGTCGTGCGGGGGGTCGCCCGGGTGATCGGGCGGGCCGCGGAACCCGCGGCGGTGGGCATCCTGCACGCCGCCACCGCCCCCGACGTCGCCGCCGGCCGGTTCTGGGGCCCGGGCAGCGCGCTCACGGCCCTGCTCCGACCGGCCGCACCGACCCCGACCGACTTCTCGTCCGTCGCGCTGGACCGCGACCTCGCGGCCCGGCTCTGGACGCTGTCGGAGGAGCTGACCGGCGTCCGCGCCCCGGTGTGAGCGGGGTCGGGCTGCGCCGCGGACCTCGTCTACCGTCGGGCCCCGCCGACCGAGTCCGGCTGAACCCCCGACACGGGTTCACCAGTCCGGGGCGCTCCACTCACACGCCGCTGTGCACGCGATCTCGAACAGCCCCGCGCGGATGTCTGCGGCCCTCGTCCAGCCCCGGTGCTCCCACTCCTGTCCGGCCAGCGAGTCCCCGGCGAAGAGCAGGTGGGCGAGCCGGACGCCGCGGTGTCGCGCGACCGCGATCAGCGCGGACGCCTCCATGTCCACGACCACGCAGCCCTCCGCGACCCGCCGGTCCACCCGCGTGCGGGTCTCGCGGAAGACGGCGTCGGTGGTCCAGGTGCGGGCGGTCACGAAGGGGAGGTCGCCCAGTGCGGCGGTCAACGCGGCGACGCCCGCCGGATCGGCCTCCACGATCCGGCCCGCGGGCAGGTAGTGGAAGGACGTGCCTTCGTCCCGCAGTGCGGAGTCGACCACCACCGCGTGCCCGACGGTCAGCTCCGGCACGAGCGACCCCGCGCCACCCACCGCCACTACGTTCCGCACACCGAGCGCGATCAGCTCCTCCAGGAAGATCACCGACAGCGGCGCGCCCACGCCGGGCTGCAGCACCGCGACCTCGACCCCGCCCCGCTCGACGACGTGCACCGGCCACGGTCCCAGCTCCGACGACAGGTGCACCGTCCGCACGGGCTCCACACCCGCCACGACCTCGGGGAAGAAGCACAGGACGGCCCGCTCCGGCAGCCGTACCCCGCGCGGCACGACGCGGTGCGGGTCGAGCAGGGCGGCGTGACCCAGGTCGTCCTCGAGCAGCGGGATCTCCACGGCGGCGATCCTGCCTCATCCGTGATCGCCGATTCGGCGCCACCGACGCCACACCCGGCGCCGAGGACACCGAGCCGGTGATCATGGCGCCGTCGGCCGCGGGTGCGCGAGCATGGCGGGAGACGGGGCGGCGGGAATGTTGCGCGTGCAACTACCGTTCCTCCAGCACCACGAACGGAAGGGGAGTCCCATGCCGCAGCCCGAGGGAGCCGAGCTCGAGGCGGTCCGCGCCAGGCGGGCGGACCTGCGCGAGAAGTACCTGCATGCGCCTGCCGACCGACGGTCGACGACCGTCCAGGGGGTCCACCACATCGCGCTGATCTGCTCCGACGTCGAGGAGACGATCCGGTTCTACCAGGAGCTGTTGGGCTTCCCGCTCGTCGAGCTGGTGGAGAACCGCGACTACCGCGGCTCCAGCCACTTCTTCTTCGACATCGGCAACGGGAACCTGCTCGGGTTCTTCGACTTCCCCGGCCACGACCACCCGCCGTTCTCCGAGACGATCGGCGCGGTCCAGCACCTCGCCCTCTCCACCTCGGCCGCGGAGTTCGAGAAGGCCAAGCGGCGACTCGACGAGGCAGGCATCGACTACCTCGGCCCGGACCGTGGCATCGACAACAGTCTCTACATCCGGGATCCCAACGGGGTGGGTCTGGAGTTCTACCGGGAGGAGCTCGGACGCTTCGAGGGCGAACCCCTCCTCGGCTGAGCCGACGGGCGGCGCACCGACACCGTCGGGCGCGGATCCGGACCCGGTGGGCAACCCCGTCGGGTCCCGCACGTCCTACTGGTGAGGGACGGGTACGGCCGTCTCGCTACCGTGGGTCCGAGACCGGATCCCAGGACGTCGGGAAAGGGCGCGATGAACGGTGACCCACGCGGGCCGCAGGGGCCGCGGCAGGGCCGGGGCGGTCCTCCGCCGCGGCGCGGCGGGGGTCCCGGCTGGACGAACCAGCCACAGCGTTCACCCACCCCGCCGACTCCGTCGGCTGCCGACCCCCGTCGCCGCCCCGGCCCCCCGCCTCCCGGCCAGGTGCCGCCCCACCGGGTGCCCCCGCCCTCGGCGCAGCCCACCCGGGTGCTGCCGCCGGGTGCGCCCCAGCAGCGGTACCGGCAGGCGGAGCAGTACCGGCCGCCCGTCCAGACCCGTGCGCCGAAGGTCCGCAGACCCCGCCGTTGGGGCAGGCGGATCAAGTGGATCGCGGTGGTGCTGCTCGTCGCGCTGGTGGGCTGGGGCGTCTACCTCGACCAGAACCTGAACCGCGTCGAGGCGCTGCCCGCGGAGTCCGCGGCCGAGTCCTCCGGCACGAACTGGCTGATCGTGGGCTCGGACAGCCGCGCGGACCTCGGCGCCGAGGACCAGGAGCGGCTCGGCACCGGCGACGCGGCGGGCCAGCGCACCGACACGATCATGCTGCTGCACTCCGGCAGCTCGGGATCGGTGCTGGTCAGCCTGCCGCGGGACTCCTACGTCCCGATCGAGGGCCACGGCTCGAGGAAGCTGAACTCGGCGTACGCGTTGGGCGGCGCACCGCTGTTGATCTCGACCGTGGAGAACGCGACCGGCCTGCGCATCGACCACTACGCGGAGATCGGGTTCGGCGGGTTCGTCGACGCCGTCGACGCGGTGGGGGGCGTCGACCTCTGCGTCCCGAAGGCGATCAAGGACCCCAAGGCGAACCTGGACATCCAGGCGGGCTGCCAGGAGCTGGACGGCACCACGGCGCTGGGCTACGTCCGCACCCGCGCGACGGCGGGCTCGGACTTCGACCGGGTCCAGCGGCAGCGGGAGTTCCTGTCCGCGCTGATCGGCAAGGCCACCAGCCCGGCCACGATCGTCAACCCGTTCCGGGTCGTCCCGCTGGCGGACGCGGTGACCGGTCTGATCACGGTGGACTCGAGCGACCACATCTGGAACCTCGCCCAGCTCGGCCTGGCCATGCGCGGGGTGACGAACGGCGGCGTCGCGACCACGGTCCCGGTCGGCGGCACCCCGACGATCGGCGGGCAGTCCGTCGTCCGATGGGACAAGACGAGGGCGAGCCAGTTGTTCGAGTCGCTGCAGAAGGACGAGACGCCGCCCGAGTCCGCCCACGGCCCCTGAGCCCGGGCGGGTCAGCCGACCGCAGCGAGCGCGGTCCGGATGACGTCCGCGACCTCCTTGGGATGCGCCAGCATGACCAGGTGGGACGAGTCGATCTCGGTCACCGTGGCGCCCGCCCGTTCGTAGCCGAAGCGCTCGACGTCCGGGTTGATCGTGGTGTCGGACGAGGAGACGACGCCCCAGCTGGGCTTGGTCTTCCAGGCGGCGGCCGGGGCGGCCTCGCCGAACGCGGCGTAGGCGAGCGGCCGCTGCCCCACGGCGAGGACCTTGGCGACCTCGGGGTCGACGTCCGCCGCGAAGATCGACGGGAACCGCTCGACGTCCACGGTGATGTCGACACCGCCGGGGTAGGGGGTCTGGACGAGCGCGGTCGCGAGCGGGGAGTCGGGGAAGCGGCCCTGCAGCTCGGCGAGGCTCTCCCCCTCCTCCAGGGCGTAGCCCGCGAGGTAGACCAGACCGACGACGTTCTCCTCGGCACCGGCCACGGTGATCACCGCGCCGCCGTAGGAGTGGCCGACGAGCAGGACGGGGCCGTCGATCGCGCGGACGACCGAGGCGATGTACTCCGCGTCGCCGATCAGGCTCCGGTTGGGCACCGCCGGGACCCGGACCGTCACCCCCGAGGACAGCAGCTCGGAGACCACGGGGGCGAAGCTCGCGGCGTCGGCGAAGGCGCCGTGTACGAGGACGACGGTGGGCTGGGGCATGAGGGACTCCTTCTCGGCGGTGGATCAGGGGTGCAGTGCGTCGTGGAGGAACTCGCCCGCGAGCCTCGTGGCGGTACGGGCGGCGGGCGTGTCGCGCAGGGCGTCGAGCATCACGAAGTCGTGGATGATGCCCTGGAAGCGCACCGCGGTCACCGGCACGCCCGCGGACCGCAGCTTGGCGGCGTAGGCCTCGCCCTCGTCCCGCAGGACGTCCGCCTCGCCGACGATCACGAGGGCCTCGGGCAGCCCGGCGAGGTCGTCGAGGGTGGCGCGCAGCGGGGAGGCGGTGATCTCGGCGCGCTGGGCGGGGTCGGTCGTGTACTGGTCCCAGAACCAGTGCATGCCCTCCCGGGAGAGGAAGTACCCGGTGGCGAACTCCTCGTAGGACGCGGTGTCGAACGCGGCGTTCGCAGCACGTCCGCCTCGGCGGTGACCACGAGCGTGTCGGGCAGGCCCGCCAGCTCGGTCGCGGAGGCCCGGGCGGACCTTGGGGTCGGCGGGCACCACGATCGCGGAGCCCTCGTTCGGGGCGCGGTTCCCGGATCGGATGGCTAGGCGGAGCGGCGCTTGCGCGTGGTCGCGGGCTTGTCCTCCGGGTCCTCGTCCTTCTTCTTCCGGGCGGCGGGCTTGCGGGCGGGCTTCTTCTCCGGCTCGGGCTCCGGCTCGGGGGTCTTCGCCCCGGCCTTGCCCTTCGCCGCCTCCACGCTCGCCTGCAGGGCCGAGAGCAGGTCGGTCATCGAGTCGCCCTCGTCCTCCTTCTTCGCCTCGACGGGGGCGGGCCGGGCGTCGCCGTGCTCCTTCTTCGACTCGATCAGCTCGACGACCGCGTCCCGGTACTCGTCGTGGAACGACGAGGGGTCGAAGTCCGCCCCCATGCTCTCCACCAGCGAGGACGCCATCTTCAGCTCCTGCGGCTTGAGGTCGACGTCCTGGTCGAGGATGTCGAACGCGGGCTCGCGGATCTCGTCCGGCCACAGCATCGTCTGCAGCACGATCGTCTTGTCCCGCACCCGCAGCAGCGCCAGCGACTCCCGCTGCCGCAGCGCGAACCGGACCACCGCCATGCGCTCGGTCTCGGCCAGCGCCTCGCGCAGCAGCGCGTAGGGCTTGGCGGCCTTGGTCTCGGGCTCGAGGTAGTAGGCCTTGTCGAACAGCAGCGGGTCGATCTGGTCCGCGGGCACGAACTCGACGACGTCGATCTCGTGGCCGGACGCGATGGGCAGCGAGTCGAGGTCCGACTCGTCGAGCGTGATGAGCTCGCCGTCCTCGGTCTCGTACCCCTTGACGATGTCCGCGTACTCCACGACCTCGCCGCAGACCTGGCAGGTCCGCTTGTACTTGATCCGCCCGCCGTCGGCCCCGTGGACCTGGTGGAACCGGATGTCGTGGTTCGTCGTGGCCGAGTACAACTTGATGGGCACGCTGACCAGCCCGAACGAGACGGCACCGCTCCACATCGCACGCATGGTGACAGCATGACGGTGTGCAGCCCATGCTCGCCACTCCCGGTGCCCTCCCGACCGGGCCGGAGTGGGTCTACGAGGTCAAGTGGGACGGCATGCGGTTGCTCGCCGACGTGACCGACGGCGTGCTGCGGCTCGCCACCCGCAGCGGCCGGGACGTCACCGCGGACTTCCCGGAGCTCGCCGGGCTGACCGCGATCGCCCCGGACGTGGTGCTCGACGGCGAGGTCGTCCTGCTCGAGGACGGAGTCCCCAGCTTCGCCGCGCTGGCCGAGCGCATGCACGGCCCCGTGGCCAGGGCGAAGGCGCTCTCCCGGCCCGTCACGTTCATGGTGTTCGACGTCCTCCGGCTCTACGGCGTGGACCTGTGCGAGCGCCCGCTGCACGAGCGCCGCGCGACCCTGGAGCGGCTGGACACGGCGGCGGTGGCGACCGTCGCGCTCTCCCCGCTCTACACCGACGGGCGGGCCCTGTTCGAGGCGACGGCGCGGCGGGGCATGGAGGGGATCGTCGCCAAACAGCGCGAGTCGCCGTACCGGCGGGGCCGCGGATCCGGTTGGGTGAAGGTGACCCACCGCCACACCCAGACCTGTCTGGTCGGCGGGTGGCGCGGCGAGCGCGGCGGGATCGGGGCCCTGCTCCTCGGCCTGCCCGACGGCGGCGACCTCGCCTACGTCGGACGCGTCGGGTCCGGGCCCGCCGGGGCCGCGGTGCAGCGCGTGCTGTCCGACCTGCTCGGTGGCCTGGAGCGCGCGACCCCTCCCTTCGGTGAGCGGCCGCCGCGCGCCGACGCGGCGGGGGTCCAGTGGTGCGAGCCGGTCGTCGCGGTCGAGGTCGCCCACCTGGGCTGGACGGCGTCGGGCAGGCTCCGCGGGCCGGTGTTCCGGGGGATCCGCACGGACGTCGAGCCGCAGGACGTGCGCCGAGAGGGGTAGCTACCGCGCCGACCGGGGTGTTTGATGGCGCAGCGATCTTTTCCCTCGCGGCGATGCTCGAGAAGGGGGCACCCACCGTGGACGTCGAGGCACCGAAGGGCCGGACCGAGCAGGTCGACACGATCGAGGACGTCCTGCCGGACGCGCCCGCGACCTGAGTCCTGTCCGTCGACCGGGGCGCCCCCTGCGGTGGTCCCGGTCCCGCTCCCTACGGTGGTGTCGATGACGACCATGCTGACCTGGCAGGCCGAGGGCAGGCCCGGCCTCGAAGGCGCCCGCGTGCACTTCGGGCCCGGCCCGCTCGGTTTCCGTGCGCTCGGCCGGATCGTCCGGCCGGATCCCGCGGGGGACTTCACGGCGTCCTACAACCTGGTGGTGCGCGAGGACGGGACGTTGACCCGCCTGTCGCTGACCGCCGCCACCACGGCGGCCGAGAAGCACCTCACGATCCAGCGCACGGACGACGGCTTCTGGCTGTTCGACGACGGCTCCGGCAGCGGGCGCGCGGACTTCGACGGCGCCGCGGACGTCGACCTGGAGTTCAGCCCGCTGTTCAACTCGCTGCCGATCCGGCGGTCGGCGGCGCACCGCGAGTCGGTCGACGTCGAGCTTCCGGTGGTGTTCGTGTCGCTGCCCGAGCTCGAGGTCAGCACCGCCGTGCAGCGGTACGTCACCGTGCGGCCCGGTGCGGGTGACGTCCCGGCGGTGGTCGGGTTCTCCTGGGACGACTTCACGGCCGACCTGTCCGTGGACGTCGACGGCTTCGTGATCTCCTACCCGGGCCTGGCGGACCTGCTCTCCAGCGAGCGCGCCGAGCCCGTGAAGGCCGTGAGACCCGCAGGCTGACCGCGCACGGCCGCCACGGTCTCGGCGAACCGCTCGGCGAGCGTGCCCTCGCCGCGGGCCGCGACCCAGCGGTCCGTGGCGACGTCCAGGCAGGCCAGAGCGGCGGTCACGATCGCGGTCGCCGCGGGCTCGCCCACCGGTGCCGCGGCGGGCCGCAGGGCGATCTCCGGGGCGAGCAGCTCCACCCAGCCCTGGTGCTTCTCGGCGCGCCGGGCGCGCAGGGCGGGGGTCTCCGCGCAGACCGTGCCGATCGCCAGCTCGCGCACCGGGTCCCAGCCGGTCGCGGTCTCGAGGGCGTCCGCCACGGCCTGGATCGCCTCCCACGGGGCCTCGGTGAGCGGGCGCTCCCGCAGCGCGTCCCGGATCTGCTCGCCGGTGCTCGCGAGGCTGCGCAGGACCACGTCCTCCTTGGTGCCGAAGTACCGGAACAGGGACCGGCGGGACACGCCGGCGCGGGCGGCGATCTCGTCCATGGTCGTGGCCTCGAAACCCTGGTCGAGGATCAGCTCCATGGCGGCCGCCGCGATGTCGTCCCGGACGGTCCGTCGGGTCTGGTCCCACAGGCTCACGCCGCGAGGATAGCCCATGGTGACAGGTTGGCACTCAGTGCCAGTCTGGCATACAGTGCAGCCATGGATCACCGCAACCAGACCGTCCTCGTCACCGGCGCCAGCTCCGGGATCGGCGGCGCCTTCGCCCGTGAGGTCGCCCGCCGGGGCTCGAACCTCGTCCTCGTCGCCCGGCGTGCGGAGCGCCTGGAGGCCCTCGCCGCCGAGCTCGCCGCCGCACACGGCACGAAGGTCGAGGTCGTGCCGATGGACCTCGGCAGGCCCGACGCCACCACCGAGCTGCTCGCGGAGGTGGAGCGGCGCGGGGTGCGGGTCACCGCGCTGGTCAACAACGCCGGGTTCGGCGACCACGGGCTCGTCCACGAGCAGGACCCCGCCCGCCTGCAGGAGATGGTCCAGCTCAACGTCGGTGCGCTGGTGGGGCTGAGCAGGGCGTTCCTGCCGCAGCTGCGGACCGGGGACGGATACCTGGTCAACCTCGCGAGCCTGGCCGCCTACCAGCCGATCCCAAACCTCGCCGTCTACGCGGCGACCAAGGCGTTCGTGCTCAGCTTCACCGAAGCGCTCTGGTACGAGGCGAAGGGCACCGACCTGCGGGTCCTCTGCCTGTCACCGGGCCTGACGAGCACCGAGTTCCTCGACGTCGCCGGCGAGGGCGCCGCGGGTCGCGCCGCGCCGATGCAGACCCCCGAGCAGGTCGTCGAGACCGCGATGCGCACGCTGGACGGCCGGTCGACGCCGAGCGTGGTCTCCGGAGCCCTCAACCGCGTGACGTCGAACCTCCACCGGCTCTTCCCGCGCAGGCTCGGCATCGAGGTGATCGCGCGGGCTACTTCCAGCCGCTGACGACGTCCCCCCGGCGGCCGAGCTCGCGGAGCTCGGCGAGGGCGTCCGGTCCGTCGAGCGAGACCGCGTGGCCGAGGGGCTCGCGGGTGGACCTCCAGCGCTGCCGGGCCAGGTAGCCCGAGTCCACAGTGGCCTTGAGCCCCCCGGTGGACGCCAGGGCGCCGCGCATCACGCCGAGCCTGCCGAGCGCCTCGTCGACCGCGGCGAGCAGGGCCGGGCGGTTGCCCTCGCACATCGCCAGGGTCAGCTCGGGGCGCGTGCCCGCGACGCGGGTGCCGTCGGCGAAGGAGCTCGCGGAGAGCGCGAGGGCGAGGTCGTCGTCCGGGTCGCCCGCGCCGACGGTCGCCAGCACGGCGGCGAACAGGTGTGGCAGGTGGGAGATCCGTGCGACGGCGAGGTCGTGCTCGTCGCTCGCCGCCGGGACGACCCGGGAGCCGCAGGCCCAGGCCAGCTCCGCGACGTCCCGCCACACCGCGAGGTCGACCCCGTCGTCCGCGACGACGACCCAGGCGGCGTCGCGGAACAGGTCGGCGTCCCCCGCGGCCCAGCCGGACTCGGCGGTCCCGGCCATCGGGTGTCCGCCGACGTACCGAGCGCGCGGGGCGTAGGTCGTGACCAGATCCTGCACGGCGACCTTGACGCTCACCGCGTCCGTGAGCCGGACCGTGGGCGCGACGGCGTCCACCCTGCTCAGCACGCCCGCGACCGCGGGCAGCGGGACGGCGATCACCACCAGGGCGTCGGCCTCGACGGCGCGGCGCAGGGCGGCGTCGAGGTCGGTGTCGACGGCGAACCCGTCCGCCTGCGCGGCCGCGGCGGTGCCCGCGGAGCCTGCGACCCCCCAGCACTCCCGCCCCGCCGCGGTCGCGGCGCGCAGCAGCGACCCGCCGATCAGCCCGGTCCCGACCACACACAGCGCCCGCATGGCGCAGGAGGCTAACTCAGGTCCAGGACGACCTCGTAGTCGCGCAGCCAGGTGTCGAGGTCCAGCACCCGTTCGAGCTGGGCGCGGGTGCCCATGTCGCTGGTGCCGGTCATCGGGCCGTCGATGCGG
>Ga0070671_100001644_pt1 | contig 16902 bp, 14 predicted proteins | sample KBSS73metaG_FD_65341 | JGI IMG/M metagenome (GOLD analysis project Ga0070671, IMG submission 65341) | Switchgrass rhizosphere microbial communities from Kellogg Biological Station, Michigan, USA - KBS S7-3 metaG | ecosystem: Host-associated > Plants > Roots > Rhizosphere > Soil ...
TGGCGATCGCCTTCGACTGCAGCAGCTTGCGATGGGTCAGCAGCATCCGCAGTTTCTGACTGCGCAACGTCTTTACATGCACCGGACGGTAAATGCCCGCCCGCATCATCTGCGCCATGCCGCGCGCATCGTTGCGGTCCGTCTTGTTGATTTGCGCCCTCAGAATTGCCTGCATGTGCCGGGTTTCAACACAGACCACCGGTAACTCTGCTTCGGCAAGAGCGCTGTAAAGCCATTGCGACAATGGTCCGGCTTCCAACCCAATCCGTTTGAAGTGGTAGGCCGGGTTCTTCAGCACCACCAACAACGCTTCAGGTTCGCTTGCCACCTTCACTTCCTGAACGATCTTGCCCGCCTCATCCAAAATGCAGACGCTGGTCTCCTTGACCGAAACGTCCAGTCCAGCAAAATGGTCCATGCTGCGCTTCTCCTTCTGATGCTTGAGGCCGTTCACACGGACCTCGTTTCACCATCAGCCTGAAGCGCAGCACCCAAAATCTTCAGCTATCCACAAGCTGGTCGGCCGATTACCCCATCTCTTCCTAAAATCGCTACTGAAATTGTGATTCGCTGAACCCGACCCCAAGGGGTCGTTCGCGACCGGGTCGACCCAAGAGCAGGTCCAGGCATATCCGCTATTCGCCGTTCGCTACCGACGTGGTACGCCGCCGAAACCAGCGCGAATTGCCGCAACCGGAGCAAGTGCGGTGCCACGAAAGCATCATGTGGGATTAGCCCGTCGGGACCGGCAGGCGATAATCAGCATCTTTCCTACCCGTGGATTGTTTCGCCACGCTCTAGCATGGCTACGAATTCCGCAATCTTGCGCGCCCTCGTCTCGGCTTTTTTGACGTTGCCGATTCGGTACAGGATTGCGTAGCGATTTCGACTGTTCAATGTTGCAAAGATTGCGAACGCCTTCGGGTTGTTGTCTAGGGCCTTCTGGAGGTCGATGGGTACTTCGGCACGACTCGCCGGGGCATAGGCGCCCTCCCACCGACCATCTGCCTTAGCGGCTTCGATTTGGGCGAAGCCCGCAGGTCTCATGCGGCCCTCCTTGATGAGCCCCAGCGCTCTGTTACGGTTCAGCGCCGACCACTTGCTGCGCGATTTCCGTGGCGTGAAGCGAACAAGCCAGTGTTGGTTGTCATACTTTTCCAGCTTTCCATCGATCCATCCGTGACAGAGTGCAACGTGAATCGCTTCTGTTTTCGTCAGTTTCGCTCTTCTCGCCGCCTTCTTGGCGAACTTAATTCAAACGCCAACCGCATCAGCTGGTTGAGCCGCGAGCCATCTTTCGAACGACCTTTGGTCCGCGAAGCCAAGAACCGGCAACCCTGATCGCTTTTCCGTCATAAAGAGCCCTGCTTCTCTATCGACCGGAACCGATACTGCCCGAATCCGTGCCGCGGTCCATACGCGCAATTGTCGTCTCCGCCGCTAAACGGTTCCATGACCGCTTTGGATCGATAACGCCTGTTCAGCAGTCAAATTGTTGGTCGACACCCTCTATCGGCCCCACAGCGGGCCGGCGATCGCGCCGTGATCTTATTGCTGTCGCGCTTCCCCCAGATGCTTGAGAAAGAATGCAACCACGTCAGTATCGAATTCCTTGTGGAATGCCGCCCGATCGAAGCCTTCTGCGTCGACGCAGATGGCGGGCGCTTTCTTGGCGAGGTCCGCCGAACACGGGGCAAGAAAGTCGAAATGCTGGGAATTGGGTGGGACGTGAAAATCGGGCTTCATTGGCAGCCAGCCTGCGATATCCCTTACGCTTTCCGGTGCTACGCCGTCACCCCCACGCTCGGACCCCCAGAGCTGCACGGGCACGCTGACGTTTCGAAAGCTGTCCGCGGCGAAAAAAATTCCCAGCGGGTCGGCGATCACGGCCGCCTTGATGCGCGGGTCGTGGACGAGCTCCGGAGGTGTTCCCTTACGAACCTGGTCACAAACCGGACTGGCGTTGCCTTCGCAGAGCCGCAGCGTCTTGCCCAAGCTCAACTCAGCGCCAATCTCGACAAGGCCGGTATATCCTCCGCGGGAGAACCCGAAGAAGCCGATGCGGCTCGGATCGATCCGCGCCGAGTCGGACCACGCGCCGAGCATGAAGTCGATCGTCCGTTTGATGTCGGTTGGCCGTTCGACGAAGATCGAGGGATCGTCGGTCCGGCTCATGTCCCGAGCCGTATCGCCGGGATGATTGATCGCGACGGCGACGAAACCGACCTCTGCCAGCGCCTCGGCCGTGTCGTAGTGACCCAGGAACTCGCCGCCCCTGCCGTGCGAGATGACGACGAGCGGGAGCTTACCGCCAGCGATCGGACAATCCTCGGTGACGGACAAAACGTGTAGGCCGATTTTCACCTCGCTCGGGGCTTTGGCGCACGGATACCAGACCGCGCCCTTCAGCGGTGGAAGAGCGTCGCCGGCCGGAACGTCGATATGCTGAAACCCGGCTCCATGGGCGAGCGAGGCCACGAGACAAAGGAGGCAAGCGACGGCAAAGCGGATCATCTCGGATCTCCTTGGTTCGGGGATCGGTGCGGACGGAGCCTGAAGGCTGTGCGGCGCGCCCTTGCTGGCGATGAACGAACCGCTGCGCCTTTGATAAGCACTTCAATTGGATCGCCTCGGAGGATAGTGCCTTTGATCTCGCATTCCCCTCTAAGCAGGACATGGAAGCGCGACGTTGGATATCGAACAGAGAGTAACCCCGGCGTCCCTAGCCAGGTGATTTGCCGGGCGCCTCATGCACTCGACTTGAGCATCATGACTAAGGAAAATATCGAGAACAATGGCAGTGCCACATTCAATCCAATAATCAGAGATGCTAGACGGTCCTTGTTCATGAAACCTTGCGCGACGGGAGCTGACGTTGCCGGCGAGTATTCAGCTGATGGAGCACCTGCCGTTTTCGTCTTGCCAGGTATGGCCGCTTCGGATCTTAGCTCTTGATTGCTAGGCAGTTGCACAGCCAATGAGTTGCCGGGCAGACTGGGAGCAACAGCGCCGCTCGAAGGCGCCTTCGGTCCCGGATCCTCAATCCATGGCGTTTGCCTAGTCCGGGTTGGTTGCGCGGAGCGATCATTGGACAACTCGCTTTCCGGTGCGTCGCTTGGTAACGGTTCACGAGTTGGTTCTTCAACGCTCGGCGTCTGCGCCATCGCATGGGGCGGTTGAGTTACTTCCGATGTTTTCAGCAATTTGAACTCTAAAGTGCTCGTGTATTCTCCAGTGGTTTGACAATTTCGTCCAACGTGCGGAGCCTGACCTGTCAGCACAATTTTGCTACCGTTATCGAGAGCGGGCCCCTTGACGTGAAACGGAACCTGCCCGCATTGAGCGTTGAAGATATATGCTACTCCAGAGATTTGTCCGTCGTTGATTTGACCTTTGAAGAGGAGAGCATCGGGATGCGCTCCAGCTTCCAACATCCCCGGGCGAGGCTTTTGATAATAGAACTCCCGTGAAGACTCGTTAGCGACCAAATACATTATTGAGCCATTGTGATCCCAAAGAGTGCGTCCTTCTTCTGGCGGCTGAGCGCGTGCGCCCGTACCTAGCAGGAGCGGAATTGCGCAAAGAAGAGAGAACCATTTCGGCATCACGAGCTTCAGCCTCCACTCGTTTCATGGCTTGCAGTCGGCAGAGCGCTACGCGCAGCAATCCACTCCCTCACCACAAACGTCTTCGATCAGATACCACGGGTGACGAGGGGTGGTTAAATCTTCACACTTGGCATTGAAGTGAAGTGGACGCCAAATTCAATCGCCCCTCATGGCTGATTGGGCCGCCCCCGAGACCTGCTTCGGAAAAAGACTACGCTGCGCTTAGTTCCGCTCGACGCTATGCGGATCAAGCGGGATTGTCATGCGTCGTCGGCAATGATGTCACGGGGATGACTCACAAGCCTGAGAACATCTTCACAGCGGAAATCGTAAAGTTGACGGAGAATTGTATCATGTCGCACCGAAAGCAACCTTCGAGGCGCAAACTTGCCCCAACTTTGGGAGCCGCCGGATTGTCGTTGTCGCTTGCGGGCGGAGTATCGGCAGCCGCGCCTACGGCAGACATCCAGACGCAGAGCAGCGAAGTGAGCCAGGAAATTACTTTCTACGACGAGGAAATCTCTGATGTCGGCTTGGGGACATTCTCCACGTTCGACAAAGAGAGAGTTGAAACATACGATGTGGCCTAAAGTTCGCGGCAGGTGGGTGCGGCTGCGGCCAGACATCCGACATTCGCCTGAAGCGCGATATCGCGCAGGTCGGAGAAGTCGACAACGGCATTAATCTCTAGCGCTAGGGTCGTCTGCCACGAGGTACCGCGTCCCCCCTTGCAGTATCATCCTCGACTATCTGTTAGAAGAGTCTCAGACGCTAGCCGCTTTGGGAGCAACCAAAAGTGATGCTGTCGCGCCAATCGCGATCCTCATGAGGATGCCGCAGCAGGGATAGCCGTTCCGGCATGAGGCTCATAGCAACAAAAGGCATATTCCGACTCAGACAATTTCGATAATAATTTGCTTCAACAAAATAACGCGGCATCCCGCCTAGACAATCGACACTAGATGAACACAATTATTTTGCATCATGCGTTACGGGTAGCGGCGGTGTACGTGCCCGTTAGCTTTGATTCATGCATCGTCGCCCTCGATGGCCATGCACGTCCATTAGGGCACCACTTTTCCGGAGGGCTGGCTTATGTCCAAGTCTCAGACGGCAAGTGATGCGGCCCAACTGGAGGAAGCGCTCGGTCGCTCAATCCGTGGCAGCGGGTCTGATACTTGGCTAGTGGTCCGGCCAAACCTTTATGCCGTGCCTTGCGCTGGAGGCTATCTCCTATATTCGCCGCTACAAGGGTTGGTGCTGCTCGTTCGAGGTGGAGGAATAGCGCGTCTCTTGCTTGAGTCAGACCGAACGATTGCCGAGTGCCTCGGGGGTTGCGAGCTGGAAGGCGATACCGAATTGCTGCGGCGCTTCGACGAAGATCCCGTCGAGCAGCCGGTCCGGTTCGCGGAGACGGGTTGGGACTTTCGACCAACACAACTGATGCTCTCTCTAACGGCCGCTTGCCAGCTTGCATGTGACTACTGCTACATTCGTGGAGGCGACAATCCACGTAACATGCCTTGGGAAGTGGCTGAAGCGGCGATCCGTTTTGTCGCTGGAAATGCGAAGGCGCGCGGTGAAACAAACATCCGTATTTCGTTCCACGGCCAAGGTGAACCGACGGCGGCATGGAAGCTGTTCCGGGATGCCGTCATGTTCGCGGAGATGCAAGCGAGTGCGCTCGGGCTAGACGTTTCGTTTTCGGTAGTCAGCAATGGCTTGCTGACCAAAGAGAAGGTCGCATTTTTGCGCACGCACCAGTTCGATGTTGGCTTATCGCTGGATGGCACCAAGGATTCTAATGATGCTCAGCGGCCGATGCGGAACGGCGGAAGCACCTACGACCGAGTCGTGGCAACCATGCGCATGCTCCGTGAAGCTGACATGCCAATCTCGATCCGCAGCACCGTGACCGCTCGCAATGTCGACAATATGGTGCCTTTTGTTGCGGCAATGAAGGATGACGCGGGCTGCAGCCAAGTTCATTTTGAGCCACTCTGCGGGGTGGGCAGGGCGAGTCACCGGGATGCTGAAGTGCAATCGGTCCTTCCCAGTTTCATCAAGAACTTCCGGGAGGCCCAAGTTGAAGGACTTCGTCGCGGGGTGGACGTCACGTACTCGACAGCTCGAATGGATGGCCTCCGCACGAGTTTCTGCGGGGCCTACGGGGCCAATCTCAACTTTTGTGTTTCGACGGAAGGCTTGGTCTCATCGTGCTACGAAGTGCTGGAGGCAAGTGACCCCCGCGCCGAGTTGTTTGTATATGGTCGCTTTAATCGCGAGACACGAGATTTCGAACTCGACCACGACCGCATGCAGCGCCTCGTTGAACTGGATGTGACCTCAATAGGTCGCTGCCAGGACTGCTTTCTCAAGTGGAACTGCGGCGGTGACTGCATTGCCAAAGCCTCACTGGGCGGAGTCGCGAACGTCGTCGGCGACGCACCGCTGGAGCGCTGCGGACCGAGCCGGGAGATCGCGCGCGACGTGCTCCTAAAGAAGATCGCAGTCGGCTGAATTGTGAGGACTGAAGCATGACGCCAAAGGAACTGAAAGAGTTCGCGCAATCCCTAATGGCCGAATTGCGCGCTTCCGAGAATCTGGCGGTCGGCGGAGTCTCGCTGCGCCGAGGGTCCGGGGCCACGTCATGTACATGCGACGGAAGATGCACATGCAACGAACAGTGCGCATGCAATTCCAAGGGCGATTGCGGCTGCAACAGCCGGTGCCCCTGTGACAGCAAGTCGATCCCAGCTGAGGTCGAATGGTTGATCAATCCCGATCCGACTATGTCGCGCGCAATCGCTATTCTGAATGGATCGGAATCGCCCAAGGAAATGCTAGCGACGCTGCAGAACATTCGAGCAGGAATGCGCGCCCAAGGCACAGCAATCGAGAAAAAATAGGTGTGCACAGCCGCTCGCGAGTGTTGTTCTAAGGACCCAGGAGCCACCCCAACCGCGCCATCACACTCCAAAGGGGTCTGCTTGAGTCGCAAACGGCCCTAGGATGAATCCGCTGCGATGGCCGCTGGGTGGGGGTGTGGGGGCGCAGGCAAAGACTCACCAGCGGCCTCTGCAGGCCGAATACGCGCCGGTGCGGCGAGCGCCCACTCGGTCACGGCTAGCCGGCCAGGGGCGCAGGGACCACTCGGGCAGTCAATCCAGCCAGGACAATAGCTCGGAAGCGTCTCCCGAGGAGACGAACGGCTGATCGCCCGCCAAGGCGAACGACACTAGCGTTCGTGCTGCAGTCGATCCCCATGGCCGGTACCTTCCTCACCCGCTACGATGGCCTCTCCCGAGCACGGGGGCGGACGTGAAGAAGCGCGGCAGAGCAGGCATCAAAGCGGCCAAGGCTCGGCCCGGAAAGACGCTGAAACCCAAAGGGCGCAGCGCCTCGAAAACCAAGCCTCGCCCCAGTGCAGTTCCTGCTCGTGAGACCGAGATCGCGCGGCTCACCCGCGAGCGAGACGAAGCGCTGGAGCAACAGAGCGCGACTTCGGAGGTGCTGCAGGTCATAAGCAGTTCTCCCAGCGATCTGCAGCCTGTGTTTGCGACTATGCTCGAAAAAGCCGTTCGTATCTGCGAAGCCAAATTCGGCACCATGTATCTTTGTGAGGATAGGAAACTACGCCTTATAGCAGCGCATAACGTGCCGCCTGCGTTTGAGAAGGTGCGGGGTGACGAGCCGTTCACGCCTGCGCCGGATGGCATCTTTGACAAAGTAATGAAGACTGGCAAGGCGGTTCACTTAGTTGACCTCGCAGCAACTAAACCATATGCCGAGCATCATCCCAGAGTCGTTGAAGCAGTTGAACTCGGCGGCATTCGCACTGTCGTCGCCGTGCCAATGCTCAAAGAAGACCATCTTGTTGGAATAATCAACATCAACCGTCGAGAAGTGCGCCCCTTCACGGATGACCGAATTGCGCTAGTCACTAATTTTGCCGCTCAGGCAGTCATCGCCATCGAGAATGCGCGACTGTTGAGTGAGTTGCGTGCGTCTCTTCAGGAGCAGACGGCCACCTCGGAGGTGCTCCAGGTCATCTCAAACTCTCCCGGCGATCTGCAACCTGTGTTCGATACCATGCTGGCAAAGGCGGCCCTTATCTGCGACGCGAGCTTTGGCAACGTCTTTCGGACTGAACGTGATGCGCTGCAGCTCGTCGGCACCTACAACACGCCTCCTGCTTTTGCGGAGGTACGTCGGCGCTCACTGGTTCGGCCCGACCCGGACGGCCCTTTCGGTCAGATGCTGGCAAAGAAGGTCGTCGCGCATATCGCCGATCTTGCAGCTGAGGAGGTCTACAAGGAAAGAAGGCATCCGGGAGCAGCAGCCGCCGTCGAACTTGGTGGCGTCCGAACTGTTCTGCTTGTCCCGATGTTGAAAGGAGATGAGTTGGTCGGTGTGTTTAGCTTGTATCGTCAGGAGGTGCGTCCCTTTAACGAAAAGCAAGTCGAACTGGTCAAAAACTTTGCAGCGCAGGCCGTTATCGCCATTGAAAACGCGCGGCTGCTAAGCGAACTGCGGGAGTCGTTGCAGCAGCAGACGGCCACTGCGGACGTGCTCAAGGTCATCAGCCGCTCAGCTTTTGATCTCAAGGTGGTACTGGATGCACTGCTGCAGTCGGCAGGGAGATTGTGTGAAGCTGACATGGGGGTCATCGCAAGGCGGCAGGACGACAGGTTTTATCGAACGGTCTCGTATGGTCTGCCGGACGATCTCAACGAGCTTATAGACGATCAAGCGGTAGAGCTGAGCCGCAGCAGTGGCTCAGGGCGTGCGCTGCTGGAGGGCAAGGTTATACAAATTACCGACATCGAAGCAGACCCGGAATACACGCACCCCTCGCGAGGAACCGGGGCTTTCCGTACGCTAGTCGGAGTTCCGATGATACGCGAAGGAGTGCCGGTGGGCGTGATGACGCTGGCGCGAAAGAGCGTACGCCCCTTTACCGACAAGCAGATTGAGCTTGTGACCACCTTTGCTGATCAAGCGGCAATAGCAATCGAGAACGTTCGGCTGTTTGAAGCGGAACAACAACACACGCGGGAACTGAGCGAATCGCTTGAGCAGCAGACCGCAACTTCACAGGTGCTGCAAGTCATCAGCAGCTCTCCTGGCGATCTGCAGCCCGTGTTCGAGGCAATGCTGGAAAAAGCCGTTCGCGTTTGTGACGCGAACTTCGGAAATGCCTACCGCTGGGACGGTCAGACTTCCAGTCTCGTGGCTAGCCACAATACCCCGGCTGCGTATGCCGAATTTCGTAAGCGTTCACCTATCTTCAAGGACGGAAGCCCGATTGGTCGGATGCTTGCGAACAAAACTGTGGTTCACATCGAAGATGTTGCCGCATCGCAGCTCTACCTAAACCGCAATCCCCCGCAAGTTGCGGCGGTTGAGCTTGGGGGTATGAGGACATTCCTGGCTGTCCCGATGCTGAAGGAAGGCGAGCTGATTGGCGCGCTGGCGTTGTCCCGTCAGGAAGTCAGGCCGTTCACCGACAAGCAGATTGCGCTGGTTCAGAACTTTGCCGCTCAGGCCGTCATCGCCATCGAGAACGCGCGGCTGCTGAATGAGCTGCGTGACCGCACCACCGACCTCGCTGAGTCATTGGAGCAGCAGACGGCGACCTCGGAGGTGCTAAAAGTAATTTCGAGTTCACCGGGCGAACTGGAGGGGGTGTTCCAAGCCCTACTGGAAAACGCGACGCGCATCTGCGAAGCCTCGTTTGGCACGCTGATGTTGTACGAAGGCGATGCCTTCCGGCGCGTTGCGCTTCACAATGCGGAAGCTGATTATCTGGAATTCGCAGATAAGGCTCCACTTCTTTCGGTCAACAGCTTTCCCACTCTCCAGCGCATCATTCTAACACCGGCCACATACCAGATCGCCGACATGTCGGAATCCGAGCCGGACTCGCCAGTCGTCAAGTTCGGTCATGCCCGGACACTGGTGGCGGTGCCTATGCTCAAGGAAAACGAACTCGTCGGCATCATAGGTATTTTTCGCCGCGAGGTGCGTCCTTTCACGGACAAACACATCAAGCTGTTGGACAATTTCGCCGCTCAGGCCGTTATCGCCGTCGAGAACGCGCGGCTGCTAAACGAATTGCGCCAGCGAACCCAGGAGGTTGAGAAGTTAAACCAGCACTTGGAACAACGTGTCACCGATCAGGTCGGCGAAATAGAGCGCATGGGTCGTCTTCGGCGGTTTTTGCCTCCACAGGTGGCTGATCTGATCGTTGCGTCGGGAACGGAGAAGCAGCTCGAAAGTCATCGACGCGAGATCACCGCTCTCTTCTGCGACCTGCGCGGCTTTACCGGCTTTACAGAAGTAGCGGACGCGGAAGACGTGATGGCTTTGTTACGTGAGTACCACGCGGCAGTCGGTGAGATTGTCGTCAAGTACAACGGAACGCTCGAAAGGTACGCGGGCGATGGAATAATGATCATTTTCAACGATCCAATTCCGGTGTCCAACCCCGCTCTCCTAGCAGTTCAAATGGCCTTGGAAATGCGTAAGGCGATTGATGCGTTGACGGAGAAATGGCGTCAATTAGGTCACGAGATCGGCTTTGGCATCGGTATAGCGCACGGATATGCGACGCTCGGTACCATCGGCTTCGAGGGGCGGTTCGACTACGCCGCAATCGGGACCGTGTCGAACGTAGCTTCTCGCCTTTGTGACGAAGCCAAGCCCGGCCAGATTCTGATCAGCCCGCGTGTGCTGATGGCGGTGAAGGACGCCGTCACGGTCGAGTCAGTCGGCGAGTTCGAACTCAAGGGCATACGTCGACCCATAGCAGCCCACAACGTTCTTGCTGTCTCTGTTCCAACACATTGAATTTGGCGTGTCGAGGGTTGGCTGCCTGTTCACGTCAGAGCTCTCGACTATCATGTAGTCGGCCTTGACGCTGGTTTCCCCTGGCCGCACTATGCAGTGAGCGGAATGTACACACAGGCATTCGCTGAATGACTGTACCAAGAACAAAGTACCAACGGGAGGAATGCTATGTTGAAGCTTGTTGCCGTCGCCCTTATTGCGTTGCCCCTCGCGTCATCGATTGTTTTGGCCGAGGACCTGAAGCTTCCGCCGCTCCAAAAGCAGTCGACACCACAGGCCGTCATTGATGAGCATTTCGACGCGCTTAACAAGTGCGACTGGAACCGCATCATGGCGCAGTACCCAGCGGACTATCAGCTTAACTTGCCAGAGGGCGTGGTCGTAAAGGGTCGAGAGGAGGCCGGAAAACTCTTCGCTGGCTTCGTCAAGCCGCACGATCAGGGAGGTTTATGCGGCATCAAGTTTACGCCTGAGCAGACTTTGGTCGTCGGTGAAACTCTAAACATTCAATGGCGGGCTGAGGCCGACTTTCTGGCTGAACCGTACAAGGGCTCCGACGCCTATGAAACCCATGATGGGCTGATGGTCGCTATGGTCAGCACCTTCAAGGGTGCGGACCTGAAACTGAAGAAGTGAGTTGATTGATCGACCCGGTCGAGCAAGTCGTCTCGCATCTACCGATCTCAGGTTGGCTTTGCCATGCAGCACAGCGCTGTCGCCCGCGAGGTATGACTTTGTGTGTCAAGTCGTACAGAAGCCAGTGGAACTCCGCGCCGCAATGAGCATGGCGCGGCTCTGGCGCAATCAGGGTAAGCAGAATGAGGCACGGAAGCTTCTCGCTCCGGTCTACGGCTGGTTCACCGAGGGGGTTTGACACTCGCGATCTCAAAGAGGCGAAGGCACCGCTCGACGAGCTGGCCGCTTGAAAGTCAGTATCCGGCGCATGCTGAGACGCCTCACATCTCGCGGCGATGTTGACGCCATCACCCATGAGGTCGCCATCGCTTTCCTCGACCACATCGCCAAGATGAATACCGACCCGAAACTCGATGCGGCGCTCTGCCGAAAGGCCAGCATTCCGCTCGGCCATCCCGTTCTGCAACTCGATGGCGCAGCGAACGGCATCGACCACGCTTCTGAACTCAACGAGTACGCCATCCCCCGTCCGCTTAACGACGCGGCCATGATGTAGGGCGATGGTAGGATCGAACAGATCGCTGCGGAGGGCGCGTAGCCTCGCGAGCGTTCGCTCCATGGCTGCCCTTCATCATACGCGAGACTAGCACGGCTTCTCCCTGACCTGGACAGGTCGGCGTCGGCGTGGACCGCCGATGTTTGGCCTATCGTCGGCTAAGGCAACTGGAGGGGTCCTGGCAGCGCCTTCTCAGCTTCAGCTATAAGCTGCGCTTCATTCCGCTTCACGAACACGGCGACAACGACAATGACAACTAGCACAATGATAGCGAACACCAACACCACCCACCACGACAACCGTTCGACCTCTCGACCTAGTGAATAGACGGTAATCCCATAAAACGTTGCCCAGAGAATTGCGCCGATGACGTTAGCTACCATGAAACGCTGCCAAGGCATGCGATTGGCTCCGGCAAGGATACCGGCGATTGAGCGCAAACCGGGTACGAATTGCGCGAGCAGGATGATCTTGCCACCCTGCCGCAGGAACAGATATTGACCGAGCTTTATTCTGCTTTCAGTGATCCCCAAATAGCGGCCATAGCGCAGCAAAAGCCAGTAGCCGAACTCACGACCAATGACATACCCGATCATGCGACCGATGGTCGACGCGGCTCCCGCAGTCAGAATCACAGGGACGATATTAAGGTCGTGCTTGGTTCCAGCAATGACCGACGCAACAATGAGCACGGTCTCGCCAGGGAACGGAAGGCCGACGCATTCCAAGCCAATCAGACCCGCGACTACCAGCAGCCCGTAGACGTGAATGAGGTGTTCGATGGATGGCATAGAAACTTGGATCAGACTCCTGGCCCGAGTATTGGCTTGCAAAGCCTACCACTTTCCGAAACAGCATCCTGAACGCTACGGCCAGACCGTCCCGCAGCGCGAGCAAACCCCTTGAGAGAATGCACTTTGTTCTCCCCGATGTTATCCCCAAGAACTTAGAGAATGCTTGTTTGGCTTGTTTTGCGCGGCCTACGCGCTATCGTAACCCCAGATCGCTCGTGGACAGTTCTGCTGGACATGAGCATCACCAAGAGCAGATCGGACTGGATGTCGAAGCCGCTACTGGCGATACGTCATTGGCCGATCTGACCTCGGTTCCCGGCGAAGGTAGCAGCACTGGGAATGTGACGGGCGGGCGCAAGTTCGCCCGTCATCATTTTTTGGCACTTCGACCGCGGCTCATCGCGCAGAGGCAAGAGTTTTGGCGTGGGGCCGGTCCACAAGATTCTGACCAATACGGTGTATGTCGGCCGGTGGAGGTTCAATCAGGTCTTCTCGAAGACCGGAAGGAGGAAAGCGGAAGACGAAATCGTTGAGATTCCCGTTCCAGCCATCGTCGATCCCGACATCTTCGAACAGGTTCAGCGCCAACTGCATGCCCGCAGCCCAAAGGTACAAGCACCACGGATGACGACGGGGCCGATCTTACTGACAGGGCTGGCGGTGTGTGCGACCTGCCGCGCCGGCATGATGCTGCGGACCGGCACCTTGAGCGACGCCGACGACAAGCTCAAGCGTCTCTATCAGCTGATCGAGGAGGGCGTTACGGACCTCGATGACGTGCTTAAGGACCGTCTCAACACGCTCAAAGCCGAACGCGATCGTGCGAGGGAAGCTCTGGCGCGAGCACAAGAGCACCAGTCCCCCCCGATCGAAATTGACCCGGCAACGATCGATCGTTTTGCGCGAGCCCTTCGGGAGAGCTTCAGTACATGCTCGGTGCCGTTCCGGAAGGCCTACTTGCGGGCCTTGATCGATGTCATCGAAGTCGACGACCATCAGGTTCGCATCAAGGGAAGTAAGAGCGTGCTCGAAAAGGCCCTCGTTGCAAGCCAAAATACGACTTCGGGGTGTTCGCAGATGAGTACTAGGTGGCGCGCCCGAAGAGATTCGAACTCCTGACCCCCAGATTCGTAGTCTGGTGCTCTATCCAGCTGAGCTACGGGCGCGGTGCGCGGCGCGCTTGAAAAACGGTGCGGCGGCGCGGCGCGCCATAGCTATAGGCTCGGGGGGCCGATGGCAAGCGCCGGGGGCGGCGCGGCGACGCCCTGGGCAGCGTCATGAGGCGGGCACGGCAATCGAGGCCCATGGTATATTAAGTGACTGCATATAAATGATTGTAAGTGATTGCGGCGGCAGTCCGAATGCTGCGGAGCAAGATCGTGTGGAGACCAGCGCAGCGCATCCGGTTTGCAGCCTCGGCGGGGCATCCGCCCTCGGCCGCGGAGGCCGCCGCGTCGCGGCTTTACGCGCCGATCGACGTCGGTCCGGTCTCGCTGGCGCAGCGAACCTGGGTCCCGGCCATGGTGCCGTGGCGGGCAACGGAGGAAGGCTACGTCACCGACGAGATCGTCGAATGGTACGAGCGGTTCGCCCGCGGCATGCCGGGCGCGATCGTGGTCGAGGCGACGGGGATTCGCGACGTGCGCAGCGGGCCGCTGCTGCGCATCGGCCATGACCGCTTCCTGCCGGGGCTGCGTCGGCTGGTCGAAACGGTGCGCCGCGCCAGCGACGGACGCACGCGCCTCTTTATTCAGCTGATCGATTTCCTCGCTATCCGCCGCCGCCCAGAGCCGAAAAAGTTCTTCGAGCGCTTTCTCGCCATCACCGACCGGCATCGGGCCGCGCTGAGCGAGCCGGGCCTGCCGGACGCAGAAGTCCGCGCTTGCCTGGCCGCCATGAGCGACGACGAGCTTGCGCGCGTGCTCACGCCGGCCGAGCGCGAGGCGCTCGCCTTCGGCTATCGCGAACGTGTCACCGACATGGAGCACGCACATATCCGCAACCTGCCGCAAGTGCTGCCGCAGCTTTTTGCCGACGCCGCGGCGCGCGCCGAAGAAGCCGGATTCGACGGCGTCGAACTGCACTACGCGCACGCCTATACGATGGCCTCGTTCCTGTCGCGGACCAACACCCGCGCCGACGGCTATGGCGGGTCGCTGGAAAACCGCGCGCGTCTTCCGCTGGACGTTTTTGCTGCAGTCCGCGCCCGGGTCGGCAAGGGCTTTGCCGTCGGGTGCCGGTTCCTGGCGGACGAATGCATCGACGGCGGCAGCAGTGTCGATGACGCCGTTTACTTCGGCGTCGCCTTCGCCCGCGCCGGCATGGATTTTCTTTCGACCTCGCGTGGCGGCAAGTTCGACGACGCCAAGCAGCCCGCAGTGGGCGCGGCCGCCTATCCCTATACCGGGCGCAGCGGCTACGAGTGCATGCCGCAGTTCATTTCCGACGAGCGTGGGCCGTTCGGGCGCAATGTGGAGCCGACCGCGGCGATCCGCAGCGCAGTGCGCGCTGCCGGCAGTGCGGTGCCGGTGGTCTTGACCGGTGGCATCCACAATTTCGAGATGGCCGAGGATTTTCTCGCACGCGGCGTCTGCGACATCGTCGGCGCGGCGCGGCAATCGCTGGCCGATCCCGACTGGTTCAGAAAAATTCTTCTCGGCCGCGGCGGCGAGGTGCGGGTGTGCGAATATACCAACTATTGCGAGGGGCTCGACCAGAAGCACAAGCAGGTCACCTGCCAGCTCTGGGACAAGCTCGCTTCGACAGACGGCGAACGGCGTACGCCTGACGGCAAGCGGCGGCTGACGGCGCCGCCGTGGCAGGCGCCCGATCGCTGATGTCGTGACACGCGCGATCCGAGGAACAGCTTAATGAGTGATGGCTTGGCCGCCCGCTTTCCCGTGTCGGTTAAAGGCGTCGTCGAGCGCGGCGGACGTTTTGTCCTTCTGAAAAACGAGCGCGACGAATGGGAGCTTCCCGGCGGCAAGCTCGAACCGGGAGAAACGATCGAGGATTGTCTCGTGCGCGAGATCGCGGAGGAGCTGAACCTTTCGACCAGAATCGGCAGGCCGTTGAACAATTGGGTCTACTATGTCAACGGCGTTCACGTTCTCATCATCACCTACGCGCTGCAGATCCTCGACAAGCAAGCCGAGATGGGGGTCAGCCACGAACACAAGGAATTGCGATCGTTCCCCCTGGAGGAGATCGCCGGACTGCGAATGCCTGACGGATACAAGCAGTCCATCGCGGCCTACGCGGAGAAGCGTGGCGGTCGTTCGAACGGCGAGCCTGACCAACCGGGATGACATCCTGCACGGCCGTTCAATGCTTCCGCGCGGCCACGCGGAAGCCGATGATGGTCTTCTCTCCGAGCGCCTTGGCTGCTTCAAGTCGGTGCAAGCCCTCGACCAGCACAAAGCGTGCGCCGTCCGCCCGCACCAGGATCGGCGTCTGCTGGCCGTTATCGAGCATGCTGGCCGCGATTTCGTCCACGCGCTTTTGTTCGAGCGTGACGCGTCGTTTGACCGGCACGTAGATGTCGGCGATTGCAAAAGTCTCGCGCTTCATCATTGATGACCGGAAGGGATAGCACGTAGTCAATCAAGTGTGCGAATTTTTTGATTGATGGTCGCGGCGGGCGGGAAAGTAAAAATGGCCGCGTGACGTTGTTGGGGGCGAGCTCGCCTCACTCGCAATGAGGATGGCGTCTGAGCAGCGGCCGGCAACTTTCCGGCACTTCACCCGTGCGCGCGGGCGCCGCGATGGGCGCTCAGCTCCACGGCGCGGTCGGGAATAGTGATCCGCAACGTCGCGCCGATCGTGCCTTCGACGAGGCGGATTTCGCCGCCGTGGGCGCGGACGAGTTCGGCGGCGATGGCGAGACCGAGACCGGTGCCGCCGGTCCTAGTCGAGCCCTGGAACGCCTCGAACAGATGCGCTTGCGCCTTCTCGGAGAAACCGGGGCCGGTGTCGGAGACCTCGATGACCACGACCGCACCCTCGCGCCGTCCGGTGATGCGGATCTGATCGCGGCCGGGGTCGCGCGCCGCGCGGCTTTCCAGCGCCTGCACGGCATTGCGCGCGAGGTTGAGCAGGATGCGGAACAGCTGGTCGTAGTCCGCTTCCACCACCAGGCCGCGCTCGACCGCGTCGATCCAGCGGATCGGCGCGTCGGCACCGAGACCGAGGGTCTCATGCACCTCCTCGACCAGCGGCTCGAGCAGGATCGGCCGGCGCTCCGGCGGCGGTTCCTGCAGACGGCCGTAGGAGAGCGTCGATTGGCAGAACGCTATGGCGCGTTCGAGTGCGCGCATCAGTTTGGGCGCGAAGCGCTGTACGCCCGGGTCGGGCAGGCTCGACAGCCGGTCGGAAATGAGCTGCGCCGAGCCGAGCAGGTTGCGCAGGTCGTGGTTGATCTTCGACACCGCGAGCCCGAGCGCGGCGAGCCGGTTCT
>Ga0070671_100001651_pt1 | contig 16857 bp, 16 predicted proteins | sample KBSS73metaG_FD_65341 | JGI IMG/M metagenome (GOLD analysis project Ga0070671, IMG submission 65341) | Switchgrass rhizosphere microbial communities from Kellogg Biological Station, Michigan, USA - KBS S7-3 metaG | ecosystem: Host-associated > Plants > Roots > Rhizosphere > Soil ...
AATCGCCGCAACGATCTCGCCCAGCTCGGCCTGCGTGCCATGCTCGCCGGTACGATGGCGAATCTCTTGTCCGCAAGCATCGTCTCTATGCTCATTCGCTGAATCTGGGAAACCTTCCCTAAGCCCGATTCCACGGAAGCTTTCCCAGCACCGATGCCATCAAGCAGAAGTTGCTCACTCCGGCGAATACCAGCCCGCCTCCCACGAGTCCCGTTCCGACAAGCCACATCTTCGACGCCATCAGTGCAAGCGCGAGCGTGAGCAGCACCAGCGATCCTGCTGCGATCCGCACCTGCCGCTCCAGCGCCCACGGCTGACGCTTCTCCGTCACTACAGGCCGTCCCTCCAGCCTCCACCGATCCATCCCGCCGTCGAGCACCATCAGCGCCTCAAATCCCTTCGCGGCCAATCGCAGTCTCGCCCGCTCCGCACGGCCTCCAGCCTTGCATACCAGCACAAGCACTTGTTCTCGCGGCCAAACCTCAGCCATGCACTCCACCTTGCTCAGCGGAGCCAGCTGCGCCCCCTCAATATGCCCTGAAGCAAATTCCACATACTCCCGCACGTCTACAACCACCGCGTCCGCGGGAATCTCTCGCACCTTCATTTCGTGAATCCCTTTCTGCTTGAAACTTAATCTCAATACTACTTGACTATATTACCATATGGCGATATAGTCATTATTAATATGGCGACTCTTCCTACCACCGAAGCCTCTCTCGAGCTCGTGGCCCGCCGCTTCCGCATCCTCGGCGAACCCTTCCGCCTCCGAATTCTTCACCAGCTCGAGCAGGGCGAACACACGGTCAACGAGCTCGTCGATTCGCTTGAGGCCTCCCAGTCCAATGTCTCCAAGCACCTTCAGCTGCTCTACGACGCCGGCCTCGTCACCCGCTGCCGCGAAGGCAACTCTATCCTCTACTCCATCGGCGACCCTATCGTCTTCGAGCTCTGCCGCCTCGTCTGCCACAGCGAAGCCGAAAAGAGCCGCCGCGATCTGAAGGAACTCACTCGCCCGCTGGGCAGAAAGAATGCGCGATGAATACCGAAACCGGCATCGTCCTCAAGCAGTACTACCTCGGCTGCCTCGCCCACGCCTCCTACCTCATCGCCGATATGACCAGTCGCACCGCCATCGTCGTCGACCCGCAGCGCGACATCCAGCAGTACCTCGATGACGCCACACAGCTCGGCGTCCAGATCCGCCACGTCTTCCTCACCCACTTCCACGCCGACTTCCTCGCTGGCCACCTAGAACTGCGTGACCGCTGCGGCGCCGACATCCGTCTCGGCTCGCAGGCTAGGGCCGAATACGCTTTCGTCCCCATGAAAGACGGCGACACACTCGACTTCCCCGGCCTCCGCCTGCAGGTCCTGGAAACGCCCGGCCACACCATCGAGTCCATCTCCATCCTCGTCTTCGATCTTGCAAGATCCGCCGACAAACCCTACGCCGTCCTCACCGGCGACACGCTCTTCATCGGCGACGTTGGACGTCCCGATCTACGCGCCTCCATCGGCTGGTCCGCTCAACAACTCGGCAGCCACCTCTACGACTCCATCTACAACAAGCTCCTTCCCTTGCCCGACGACACCCTCATCTATCCCGCGCACGGAGCCGGCTCTCTCTGCGGCAAGCATCTCTCATCCGACACCGTCTCGACCATGGGCGAACAACGCCGCTTCAACTACGCCCTTCAGCCCATGTCGAAGGAAGACTTCATCCGCATCGTCACCGCAGACCAGCCCGACGCCCCGGCCTACTTCACCTACGACGCCATCCTCAACACACGCAAACGCCCCACTCTCGACACCACTCTCGAAAGAGTCCTACACCCCATCGAACTCATTGACCTCCTCGCCCTCGGCAACGCAGGCGCGCAGATCCTCGACGTGCGCGAGGCCGTGGATTTTGCAAAAGGCCACCTCGCCGGCAGCATCAACATCGGTCTCGACGGCCAGTACGCCACCTGGGCCGGAACCCTCCTCGACCCCAGCCGCCCCATCGTCATCATCGCCGAGCCTGGCCGCGAGCAGGAAGCCGCACTTCGCCTCGGCCGCATCGGCTTCGACGACGTGAAGGGCTACCTCCGCAACGGAATGGAAGCCCTCGTCCTGCGCCCGGAGCTCATCCAGTCCACCGAGCGCGTCAGCGCCCCCATGCTCGCCGAAGAGCTAGCCTCGACGCAGCCTCCGGTCGTCATCGACATCCGCACTCCATCCGAATGGAACTCCGGCCACATCAGCGGCAGCATCAATCTTCCGCTCTCGCAGCTCAAGCAACATCTCGACCAGGTTCCGCACGATCGCCGCATCGCCATCCACTGCGCCGGAGGCTACCGCTCCTCCATCGCCTCCAGTCTCTTAAGTCAGAGCGGCATCACCGACCTCATCGAGCTGGCAGGTGGCATCATAGCCTGGGAAGCCGCAAAACTACCCGTCATTGTCAGCGAGACGACACCCGCGGCCACCCATGTCTAACACCTTTTAGCGGATACCGCGATGCTCTGAAGCGTCCCTCAGCCTCATACACTTGATCTTAGCCACTCGGCCTTTACAGAGGCCGCTGAATCCCATACCTTCGTTCCGCAGACAAAAAACTGTTTTTGACTCTACTGAAACGAGAAAACACGTCGTATGACTCTGGATCGCAGAAGCTTTATCAAAGTCGGAGGCCTAGCCGCCGCAGCCACCAGCCTACACGTCCTTGCTGCCGAGCCCGATCAGGCCCCAGCACCCAAATCGCCCAACGACAACATCAATCTCGCTCTCATCGGCGCAGGAATTCAGGGCCAGGGCGACACTCGCTACGCCCTCCAGGTCCCCGGCGTAAAGCTCGTCGCCGTCGCCGACTGCTACGACGGCCGCCTTACCCACGCCAAGGAACTCTGGGGCACAGGTACGGCCAATAACGTCGACCTCTTCACCACCCGCAACTACAAGGAGATTCTGGCTCGCCCCGACGTCGACGCCGTCCTCATCGCCACCCCTGACCACTGGCACATGAAGGCCGCCACCGACGCCATGAAGGCCGGCAAGGACGTCTACCTCGAAAAGCCGATGATCCACATCTTCTCCGACGGTCCCGAGATCATCAGCACCGCCAAGTCCACCAATCGCATCCTCCAGGTCGGGAGTCAGCGCGTCAGCTCCGTCGCCTACGCCAAGGCGAAGGAACTCCTCGCCTCCGGCGCCATCGGCCAGCTCAACATGGTCTCCGCTCGATGGGATCGCAACTCCTCCATCGGCGCCTGGAACTACACCGTTCCTACCGACGCCAGCACACAGACCTGCGACTGGCCCCAGTTCCTCGGCTCTGCTCCCAAGATTCCCTGGAACGCAGAGCACTTCTTCCAGTGGCGCAAGTGGTCCGCCTACGGCTCCGGAGTGGCCGGCGATCTCTTTGTCCACCTCTTCAGCGGCACACACTTCATCACCGGATCCAACGGCCCCACCCGCGCCATGGCCACCGGTGCTATCCGCTACTGGAAAGATGGGCGCGATGCCAACGACGTCCTCCTGGCCCTCTTCGACTACCCGCAAGGCTTTAACCTCAGCCTTCGGGTTAACTTTGTCGACGGAGGCGATGAAAGTGAAGGGTTTCTCTTCACTGGCTCTGAAGGCACCATGGAGATCGCAGGCCAGACAGTGACAGTCATGCGCGCTCCGCGGGAGAAGGAGCCTGGCTACACCGTCTCAACCTTCGCCAACGCCGAGCAGAAAGCCTACCTCCAGCAGTACCGCGAAAAGTACTCCGACGTTCCTCCCACCGGCAGCACCTACGGCGCAATCGAGAAGTTCTCGGCGCCGCACGGCTACTCCGACAACGTCGATCACTTCCGCAACTTCTTCTCCTCGGTCCGCAGCCGTAAACAGCCTGTCGAAGACGCAACCTTCGGCTTCCGCGCCGCTGGCGCAGCTCTCCTCAGTAATGAAAGCGTCGCGAAGGGCCAGGTTATCAAATGGAATCCCGAGACCATGAAGATGGCGTGAGATTGAACTCGCGAACCACAAGACCGTCATCTTGAGCGAAGCCTCCCGCAGCATCATCGCGGGAGGCACAGCCGAAAAGATCTGCGGTCTGCTGATACTTGCAAATACATCGACTGGGACAACGAATGCGCCTCTCCATCATTGCCAGCCTCTGCATCGCCCTCACCGCCGCGTCATCAAAAGCGCAGACGCCAGCCGACAAGCCCATCCGAGTCGCCATCGTCGGCCTCGTCCACGGCCATGTAAAAGGCTTCCTCTCCGCTCTTCCCAAACACCCCGAGGCCCAACTCGTCGCCGTCGTCGAACCCGACACCGCGCTCGCCAAGAAGTATGCCGACCAATACCACCTCTCCCCGGCGCTCTTCTCTACCAACCTCGAGCAGATGCTCACCACCACGAAACCTGACGCCGTCCTCGTCTACACCACCATCCAGGACCACCGTCGCGTCATCGAGGCCGCTGCAAAACACAACATCAGCTCCATGGTCGAAAAGCCTCTCTCCACCACCATGGAGGACGCTCTCGCGATCCGCCAGGCCGCGCACGACCACCATGTCAACGTCCTCGTCAACTACGAGACCACCTGGTACACCTCCAACTCCGCCGCCATCTTTGAGGCCCAGGCCGGCCACCTCGGCGACATCCGCAAAGTCGTCGTCCACGACGGCCACGAGGGTCCCAAGGAGATCGGCGTCGGCCCCGAGTGGCTCCCCTGGCTCACCGACCCCGTCCAGAACGGCGCTGGTGCTCTCTTCGACTTCGGCTGCTACGGCGCCGACCTCATGACCCTCCTCATGCACGGCGAGACACCGCTCTCCGTCACCGCCGTGACCCAGACGGACAAACCCGGAACCTACCCCAAGGTTGACGACGACGCCACCATCGTCATCCGCTACCCCGGCGCACAGGCCGTCCTCATGCCCTCGTGGAACTGGCCCTTCGCCCGCAAGGACATGGAAGTCTACGGCGCAACCGGCTACATCATCACCGTCGGCCCCTACGACCTCCGCACCCGCTACAAGGGAGACAAGTCCGAGACCCCAAAGACTGCTCCCAGCCTCGCCCCTGAGCAAGCCAACTCGCTCTCCTATCTCGCCGCGGTCATCCACGGCCAGATCAAGCCCGAGCACGATCTCTCGTCCCTCGACACGAACCTCGTTGTAATGCAGATCCTCGACGCCGCCCGCACCTCTGCCAAAACCGGCCGCACCGTCGAGCTCAAACCCCTTCCGCACTAACAACCAACAAAGCATTAACTAACGAATAGCCAAATGAAAAATATCCTTAAGCTTTCCGCCCTCGCACTCATCGCCGTCACCACCGCCGCGCACGCGCAGGACCCTGCGCACGCCACTGAGTTCCGCAAGCCCACTCCCGGCCCCGGTCCCGACGGCACCATGCAGGCCAACTATCTCGCCCACCGTCTCGGCACCGACCACTCCGAAGGCATTTCCCTGCTCGACATGAACGGCGACGGATTCACTGACATCCTCTCCGGTGCCTACTGGTACCAGAACCCCGGCGCGCTCGGCGGCGACTGGGCTCGCCACCAGTTCCGCACCGTCGGCACCCACAACGAGTTCGTCTCCGACTGCGGCGAGTGGCTCTTCGACGTCAACCACGACGGCCTCCCCGACGTCGTCACCACTGGCTGGATCTCCAACGGCATCTGGTGGTACCAGAACCCCGGCAAGACCTCGAATCCCGATCAGCAGTGGGAGAAGCACTTCATCGCAGACTCCTTTGACACCGAAGGCGGAGCCTACGGCGACATCAACGGCGACGGCAAGCCAGACCTAGCCCTCGCCCACTACAACCACTCCGGCGTTCTCTGGGCCGACTTCTCCGGCCCCGAGCCCAAAGTCCACAAGGTCGGCGGCAAAGATGAAGACGGCCACGGCATCGGCATCGCCGACATCAACCACGACGGCAAGGCGGACATCCTCACCCCCTTCGGCTGGTTTGAAAACATCGACGCCAACAACGACAAGTGGACGTTCCACAAGGATTGGCGCCTCGGCGACGCCGGCTTCCCCATCCTTGGCTATGACGTCAACCACGACGGCAAGATGGACCTCATCGTCGGCCAGGGTCACGGCTATGGCCTTTACTGGGTCGAACAGGGCGGAACCGCTGCCGCACGCATCTGGACCAAGCACGCGATCGACGAATCCTTCTCGCAATCCCACGCACTCGTCCTCGCCGATCTCGACGGCAACGGCTCAACCTACCTCATCACAGGCAAGCGCTATCGCGGTCACGGCGGCGACGACCCCGGCTCACACGACCCGCTCGTCATCTACGCCTACCGCATCAAGCCCACTACCGCAGCCAATGGCAAGCACTCCGCCACCTTCACCCGCATTCCCGTCTCACTCAACGGAACCGCTGGCGTAGGCACCCAGATCCTCACTCTCGACTTCGACAAGGACGGCGACCTCGACATCGCCGTAGCCGGCAAGTCCGGCGTTCACTTCATCGAGAACCTCACCATAAACAAGGTCCCCAAGGCCACCCGCGAAGCCCAGCAATGGCCCTTCGACAAGAAATGGCCCTTCCCCGGCGAAGGCCAGGAAGTCCCCCAGGAGGACGGCCCCAAGCCCTAGCCTCATCCAACGATCCAAAATAACAATAACCAACGCGGGCTTCACTCCAGTGAAGCCCGCAGCTCATTAACGAATCTTCGCCACCACCAGCGTCAAATCGTCCTCCTGCTCCTTCGCCCCCGCCCACTCCGCGACTGCCCCCGCCACGCCCTCCACAATCGCGCAGGCGCTCTCATACTCCTCCTTCACCACTACACCCTTCATCCTCTCTACGGTGAACTGCTCTTCGCTCATGTTCTCCTGCTCGGAGACGCCGTCTGTATACAGCGTCAACACATCACCTCGCTCCAGTTGCACCACTGTATTCGTGTACTCCGCATCCGGCAGAATCCCCACAATCGGCCCCGAAGCCTCCAGCATCCACGATTCGCCCGTCCTCGGTCGCATCAGCAACGGAGGATTGTGCCCTCCGCACGCATACTCCAGCCTGCGCTCCTTGTGATTCAGCCGTGCATAAAACATCGTCACGAACGTCGAGGGCTTCGTCACTTGCTTCAGCACGCCATCCAGACTCTTGATGATCTCGGCCGGTCCACTTAGCTCCTTCGCCCTTAACCGGAGGGCCACCGCCAACGATGGCATCAACAGAGCCGCCGACGCGCCCTTGCCCGACACGTCCGCAATTACGACATCCACCACATCGTCCGAGATCGCAAAGAAGTCGTAGTAGTCCCCCCCCAGCAACCGTGCCGGATGCATCGCTGCGGCAAGTTCCAGGCCCGGCACCGTCATCGGCTTCGGCAACACCTGTAGTTGCACTTGCGCGGCCAGCGTTAGATCGCGCTCATACTCATCCCTCTGCCGCTGTACCTCGTCCTCCAGTTCGCTGCGCCTTCGCGCAATCTGCGACACCAGAAATCCCACCACGAGAAATCCCGCAAGACTCAGAATGTTCTCGGTCACATGCAGCGATAACGTCCCCCTATGCGGGCCCATCACATCCTGCAACACTGTGCACAGCATCGACAACCCAATCGTCACCGGCAGCAGATTCACCATCGCGCTCAACGCCACCGGAAGCACATACAGGTATCCCAGCGAGACGTCAGCCTCCACCTTCCAGTCGGTATAGGCCACCGCGGCAATCGCCAGCGCCACCACCAGGTTGAACATCACCAGTGTCCGGGTTTTGACCTGGTCGGCTTCGCGGCGAAACTGCTTCCCATTCTTGCCACCGAAAAATGCCATCTCTCCGCTCGCCTGCTGCGCAATTTCGGCCATGGTTTAACGCACCCTCGCCATCAAACTTTTTCTGATATCAAGCCCAATCCCAAGCTAGTTCCAGGAAAGGCCATACTACAAGCCTCGCGTGGCCACCGACAAAGAATCATGCACTGGTTGTTGGCCGCCGGAATCGAAGGGCAAAAAGAGCGCGAACACAGTACCCGATTGACCCGGCTTTGAAGTTGATTTCACTCGCAGCTTGCCACGATGTCGCCGCACAATGTCATCGCTCACCCATAAGCCCAGGCCGGTTCCACTCAACCCCTTGGTCGTAAAAAAAGGCTCAAATATCCGTGCCACTGTCTCCGGTCTCATTCCCGTGCCTGTGTCCGCAACCGTAAAAATGATGCCTCTTGCCCCCGAAGTCCAGTCGGTCCCTTCTCGGGTCCGCAGAAAAAGCCTTCCGCCCACTCCGGCCATCGCATCTATCGCGTTGCCGACAAGATTATTTAGTACCTGCCGAATCTCCCCATCCAGGCAGACAACCGGCTGGCTTGCCCGGATACGCCGAGAAACCTCAATACTGGAGTTGTTTAAACGTCCTTGATAGATTGAGACCGCGTTTTCGAGAAGGTCCTCCGGCTGAGTCGGTGCCGGGCTGCTTCTTTGCCTATGAAACCGTAAGGTTTGGTTGGTGATAGCAGACATTCTCCGTAATTCCACTTCCGCCGTCGCGAGGTATGACTTGGTTTCTGGATTGACGGCAGTCCGCTGTGCAAGATAGAGAAGATTCGTGACTGCTTCCAGCGGATTGTTGATCTCGTGTGCGATGGAACTCGCGAGACGTCCGACCGCTGCCAGTTTCTCCGTCTGCAGCAGCACATCCTGCGCCCGCTTCCGGTCGGTAACATCTACCCCCAGAACGATGATGCCGGAAACACTGTTATCGATCTCACGCAAGGGCTGATAGATGAAATCAAGGTAACGCTCGTCCGGCTGAACGCCCTCCCCGGCATACACATCGAAGCGAGCGCCACGTCCGACATAAGGTTCGCCCTCATAGACCCGATCCAGAATGTCGACATATCCCTGCTCAGCCGCGTCGGGGAGTGCCACTCGAACCGGCTTTCCTATGACATCGCGGTTATTTACCAAACGCAGATAGAGCGAATTCACGAGGCTGATCACATGATCGGGGCCTTGCAACAAGGCGAAGAACACCGGCGCCTGCTTCAGCACCTCTAACAGCCTGGAGCGTTCCTTGATGGTGGCATTCTCAGCTTGAATCCTTCCAGTTGTATCCGAACAGATCACCAGGGTGCCGCATATGTTTCCCTCTGCATCCCACACTGGGCTGTAGCTGAAGGTCCAGTAGACATCGACCAATTTGCCGTCGCGATATATCGGTATCAGTTGGTCTTCGCTCCAGTGCGCCGCGCCCTTGGTCATTACATTTTCAATCAGCGGGCCAATGACACCCCAAATCTCCGGCCAGCATTCCGCGCCGCGCCGGCCCAGCGCGGAAGGATGCTTGTCTGCGCCAATACACGGTCGGTAAGCGTCGTTGTAGAACTGAATGAGATCCTTACCCCACCACAAGAACATCGGTTGCCGTGAACTCAGAAGTGTGTTCACCGTGTTCAGGAGGAGCTCTGGCCAGCCCTCGATAGCACCCACCGGGGTCTGCGACCAGTCAAAGTTTCGCACCAACTCCGCCATCTCTCCCGAGCTGTGAATGCGACTGCGAGGCGTTCTGGAATCGTTCCTTTTTCGAGACGGCGGTAGCATCGTCAACGTTTCTGGGAGAAAGAGATATCTTTTCGTTTAACTGCTTTATCGAAGAACCACCATAACTATCAGCGGCTCTTGCGTTGACTAATCGTATCTTAGGCCCTCAAAAATCCGCTTTCGGAAACTTCAGGTCCGCTCCAAAACTGCTCCACTAATGCACAACCCTCAACGCGGCGTAGTCTCTTCGCTCTTCTCTACTCCCAGAGCTTTTCCTGTGCTCTTCGCCGCCCCACCTAACGCTCTCACTATGCTCTTGTAACTCTTCGTCAGCGCATTGCCTGTATTATTCTGCGCCTTGTCCAGCGCTCCACTCGTCTTGTCGTTCGCCAGCACTAGCGCCGTATCGGTGTTGCGCCCTCCGACAGCTACACCGTTCAGCGCCGAATTCCCACCATAGATCGCCACCTGCGCCGGCCGCTTCTGCGGGTTCGCCCAAGCCACATCGCTCTCCGGCAACCGCTCCAGCCGCTCCACACGCGCCTCGCCGAAGTCGCTCCGCTGCATCTTCCCCGCCAGCGGCCATCGCACCGAACTCGCCCACACCGCGCCATTCATCACCTTTGAAGGCTCACCGAGGTTCACCACCTCGCTCGCCTTCATCTCCTCCATCTCCGCGCATCGGTCGCCGCCGCATCCATGCGAACACAGCTCCTCATTCAGAAATGACCCGTGCTTCCCCGGCGAAATCCATATCGTCGCTCCCTTATGCTCCGCACCCAGAGTCGACGCCCGCGTAATCTGGCTCGCATCGCACACCGTATCCTCATGCGCCGACGCATACCAGTACGCAGCCTTCCAATCCTCGCCGTCTCTTCTCAGCAGCACTGCAACGTGCTCCGCATCCAAAGAATGTCCCATCTGGCCGCAGTCCTGTCGCCACAGATGGTAGAAGTGCACTTCGATCTCATCCGAATGAGATCTCACCGGCGAAACCTGCCCATAAACGGTGCCGTCGTCCTCTACCACCGTCGGCACCGCCACCGCCTCCGCAAACCTCGCAGGCCGGACCGAGCAGTCCCTCTTGCCCACCATCCAGCGTGGCTGAAAGCGCGCCAGTAGCTCCATCTCGAGGACGTCGCTCAACCCGTCGCGGTCGTTATCCAACGAAGCCACCGTCTGGGCCGTTATCGTCAGGGCTCCCACAACTATCGAGGCCCAGCACAACGCACCCACCAGAACGCCACGGCCCATTCGTCATTCTTACTATCGCAACCACCCCTTGTCGAATCGCCGGTAACTCTCTTGTCTTTGCTCGAAGAGTCGGCTTGCACTTACCGCTGAGGCATTTCTTCTTATCCGCTCTTCTTATCCGCGTGCCATCGATTCTCCTGTCAAGCCCCTTCCCTGTGCAAAACCAACCCCGCAAGGCTCGGAACCCCGCGCCAATCCTGCCTGCCCGCGACAAAAAATAACTCACTCAAATCTGCCGATTCATTTCACCCAAATCGCTAAACTATAAATAGAGCTCCCCACAGACCAGACATTAGCCTCGGGGTGATCTCCGCAATAGGAAGTCCAGACTTAAACTATTTGTTTCGAAGACTTTGCACGATTTTGAGGGGGAGGGGGGTATACCCCGCCACAGATGACCGATCTCTACCAACAAGCCCAGGCCGCCGTCGACTTCATCCGCTCGAAGACAAGCATCCAGCCCCGGCTCGCCCTCATCCTCGGCTCGGGCCTCGGCGACTTCGCTCGGCAAGTCCAGAACGCCGTCGCCATCCCCTACTCCGAGATCCCCCACTTCCCACTCTCCACCGTGGCCGGCCACTCCGGCCGCCTGGTCCTCGGAACCATCTCCGGTGTGCCGGTCGCCGTCATGCAGGGCCGCGTACACGCCTACGAAGGCTACGCGATGTCCCAGATCACCTTCCCTACCCGGGTCCTCGGACTCCTCGGCGTCCAGACACTCATCGTGACCAACGCCGCAGGAGGCATCAACACCCGCTACGGCCAGGGAGCCATCGTCGCCATCTCCGACCACATCAACCTCACCGGCACTAATGCCGGCCTCGGCCCCAATGAGCCCCGCTTCGCCCTGACCCCCGCCTTCGGCCAGCGCTTCTTCGATATGACCGGCGCCTACTCGCCGCGCCTTCGCAACCTCGCCCGCAGCGAAGCCACAAAGCAAGGCTGGGACCTCGACGAGGGCGTCTACATCGCCGTCCTCGGCCCCAGCTATGAAACTCCCGCCGAGATCCGAGCCTTCCGAACCCTGGGCGCCGACCTAGTCGGAATGTCCACCGTCCACGAGGTCATCGCCGCCCGCCACATGGGAATCGAAGTCCTGGGACTCTCCGTCGTCACCAACATGGCGGCCGGGGTTCTCGACCAACCGATCAATCATGAAGAGGTCATGGAAACCGGCCAGCACATCGCCCAGCAATTCACCGGCCTCCTCACCGCCATCATTCCCCAGATAGCGTCACAGAACGCCGGATGAGCTCCATCAACCAACAACCCGAACAGCTTCTCCTTCCGCAGCGGCCGCTCATCCTCGGCATCGCCGGCTGTTCAGGCTCGGGCAAGACCACGCTCGCACGCGAACTCACACAGCAACTCTCCGCGACCCTGCTGCCGCTGGACTTCTACTACATCTGTCTCAGCCACCTTCCGCCCGACGAGCGCGCTCTCCAGAACTTCGATCATCCCGACTCGCTCGAACACACGCTCCTCGTCGAGCACGTCACCGACCTCGCCGACGGCCGCGCCATTGAACGCCCGATCTACAACTTCACAACCCACACCCGCGTGCCCGACCGCACCGAAACAGTGGCCTCCGCCCCCGTCCTGATCGTCGAAGGCATCCTAGCCCTCCACTATCCGGGCCTGCGCTCGCTCTACGACTTCAGCATCTACGTCAACGCGCCGAATCAAATCTGCCTCAACCGCCGCATCTATCGCGACATGCGCGAGCGCGGCCGAACCGAAGAGAGCGTTCGCGCCCAGTTCGAAGCCACCGCCAAGCCGATGGCCGACCTCTACGTTATCCCCTCAGCAGAACACGCATCCATCACCGTCCAGGGGACCGAGGCCCTCGACTGGTCCGTCGAGCAGGTCTTACAACGCCTCAACCATCTCGGCCTCCTGCGCCTCCACCACCGTGTCGCTGGCCTGACTCAGTAGCCCTGCGTACATGCCCTGAACCTGCGATCGAGCCTGTTCCGAAAGAGCGAAGCGATCCGCGCGCTCCATCACCTCGTCTCCAAACCTCACCGCAATGTAAGGACCGGCTTCGAGCCGTATGTCCTTTTTGGAAGGGGGCTGGGAAACGAACTGCCGGGCGATCAGCGAATCTTGTGAGAGAACGTGGGAGGGTGACTCTTTGACACTGACCATCGAAGCTCCTTGCTACACGGGGGCTGCTTTCGATGTCAGTCTGCGTCGTCTTTTGTTACAGAGTGTTCACGCCAAATGAAGATTCATTGAATCAAAAACGGTGCACTTCTTCGATACCGGTGGCAACCTCTGCCAGTTCGGCGACGGCGACCCAGGCCTCTTTCGCCGCCTTTTTGCGATGAGTCGCATCCCCGGAGAATTCGATCGGCTCCGAGGCAAATCGGACCTTGGCCCTCACATCCTGCAGACCAAGAAACCGAATGATATGAGGTAGCAGCGTCATATCTCCCCAGTAGCAGATTTGCTCACTCACCTTCACATCCTGTCCGTTCTCAGGACCGATGCTGTAACAAATGTGACCTGCGGTCACCTGGGCGCCGTCAGCCCGCACCTGCGCAAGCAGGCCGCTGTGAAACTTCAACAGTCCGGAACCGTCTGAGGTCGTTCCTTCTGGAAAAAAGACAACTGGCAGGCCAGCATTGAGCGCAGCTTGCATTCCTTCGCGCGCCTTCATCGCCGAGCCGCCTTGGCCGCGCGCAACATACACAGTACCCGCCATCGTAGTCATCCAGCCAAGCACTGGATACGATGCGACCTCAGCCTTTGAGACGAAGATGCAGGGATGAAGAGCAGCGAAGACGATGATATCCAGGTAACTTAGATGGTTTGAGATCACGGCGCCAAACGAAGGAAAGTCGCCGTCTACTTCGAGCTGGACACCAAGCCCGTGCAGTGTACTCGCAGCAAACCGATGCAACCAGTCGGCTCTTGCCTCGCGCGTCGAAGGCCGCTTCACCAGAAGCTCAGTGCCATACACCACGAAGTATCCCGCCAGATGAATGGTTCGCACCAGCGATCGAAATAAGCTCACCCGGACTGTCCTCCCAAACAACTGCCTGCCGGGCAGTCTATCCTGTAGACGCGTGGAGAAGAACGAAGCTAGCCTCAAGGAAGTCAACCGACCCACCCTGTGAACATCTTCGCCAAAGACGGCTGGCTTTACCGCCGCGTAATGATGCCGCTCGTCGACCTTCTGCGCATGGGCGCCTCTCCGCAGCGCCTAGCCTGGAGCATCGCCGTAGGCCTAATGATCGGAATTAACCCGTTGCTCGGCAGCACGACGATACTCTGCCTAGCTGTCGCTCTGCTCTTCCGGCTCAACGTCGCCGCCTCCCAGCTTGGCAACCACATTGTCTACCCACTGGAACTTCTGCTATTTGTTCCCTTCCTGCATCTTGGCACGCGAGTCTTTCATACGGCACCACTTCCCTTATCCCGATCGGCGATTGTGGAAGCCGTGCACCAGCATCCGGTCGAGCTCATACGCAGGCTCTGGTTATGGGAGTGGCACGCCATGGTTCTCTGGGCGGTGCTTTTCATAGTCATGGTGCCAGTTATTGCACTTACTCTCACGCCATTGCTTCGGCTAATGATGGAGCGCGTGAAACGGCGACAAGATCCCATCGCAAGCTGAACTACTTTGGTCCCGTGTATTCCTCAACCGGATCGCCACTCCTGACCCAAGCGGTATAGATCATGTCGCGCAACTCGATGGCGCCCGCGGCTATTCGCTCTTGCGTGAATGCCTTTGCTTCAGGGCTTCCCGCGTCAGTAAAGCCTCCGGCTTTTTCCACCTGATAAACCTTCTCGACCATCGTGCCAGTGTGCTCGAGATAGCTGAGAAAGTCCATCCATTCATCGTTGAGGACTTTTGGCTGAGCGACAGCTACCAGAGAAGCTACTTCGTCAGGCTTGATATTGTCTGTGACGAACAGGGATTCGAACTGAGAATGGATTTTGTGCTCTGTGGTGTATCCGTTCGGATTGGGGCCAGTCCATCCGTTGTAACGAGTCGAGACATGTAAAGGCTGGGATCCGTCAGCTACATAGTGCCCAAGCCAACCCGCATAGAACAGGATCGCAGTTTCGACAGGTCTGGTGTCTTCACCGGCGACAAGCAGTTTCCGATACTCATGCATGCTATTGCGAAGCCGTTGCCAGACCTCTTCGGTCACGTATGGCAGCAATCCTGCATTCTCGGGAGTCAGCTTAAGATCTGGATGCGCAGTCTGGGCTTTGTCGAGTGCACGGATGTACTCGTAACGTTTCTTCGAGAGGGGGCCCAATAGGCTTGCGTACTCGAGATCGAAGAAATGCTCAGGCGCCTGCTCGTCCGCAAGTTCGGGAACAGCCTTGTTGCGCCAGCGATCCGGCTCAGGCGCGATGTATCCCACCATATCGAGAGCATTTCCATTCCGCAAAAAAGCAGGCACATCCTTAGGCAGATTCGCAATTGCGAGGCGATTGATCATCCTGTGCCCGTCCGCACCCCACGCAAACGATGGCTGAACCGACATCCAGGGCACAAGGGCAACCGCCACGACAAAACGAAGCGCACGAGCAGTTTTTCGCATGCAACAAGTATATCCGGCATGACTTGAGCCTTAGACCACGACCTCCGCCCCGGCAACGGCCACACTGCCAAAGACACGCCGGTATCGCTCGATCTCTTTCTGAGGTCCCGTAGCCTTGTGAACGTTATCGCTCAGCTTTACAGCAGGCCTGCCCTCAACCGTCATCAATTTGCAGACCAGGCTGACGGGGTCGAAATCATGCTCACCGCGGGGATGACAGTCACGAAAGTCATTGGTCAAAAACGTTCCCCAACCGGCGCTGAAGCGGATACGGCCGTTGAAGTATTCATGGAGGGCGATGATGTCATCAACGTCGAGTCCGTCGGAGGCGATCAGGCGCTTCCTCCGGGCATCGCGGCCCCGGCTCATTAGCCATGCAATGTACTCATCGCCGGCTACGAAGGGGTCTTTCGAGTCGCATCGCTGTCCGGTCCAGTCGGCGACCCAGTCGGGGGCGCCTAGCAGAAATTGTGTAGTGCCGAAGGTGTCAGGAAGCATGATGAGCAGTTCGCCACCATAACTCTTCTGCCATAACTCCAACACACGGTATTGGGAGCTGTGAAGTTCATCGTCGGAGTCTGCGAGCGCGGCCAACGCCATGGGAAGTTCATGCGCGTTAGTGCCCATCGCTTCAAGGTCATGTTTATATGCGAGGAAGGTATTGGAGGTGCCGGAGAGACTCTCGCCCAGCCCGGCGCGCATGGCCATAACAACATATTCCTGCCAGAGAAAGCTGTGACGTCGGCGAGTTCCGAACTCCGAGATGCGAACTTCGGGGAAGCGCTGGAGCTTCTCGATCTTGTCCCAGAGCCTGGTTTTGGCCCGGGCATACAGAACGTCCAGTTCAAGTTCGCTCAAGCGACTGAGCGCCGCCCGGGTCTTCATCTCGCTCATCAACGCGAGGCAATAGACCTCCCACATAGTCACCTCAGACCAGAGACCCTCAAAACGCAGGATGAGCTGGCCGTCGTGTTCAGTGACTTCGTACTCCGAGAGTCGGAACCCATGTTCGAGCCAGTCGAGGAACGCTGGCTGAAAGATACTGCGCGTGCCGTAGAAGGTATTACCAGCCAGCCAGATCATTTCGCTCTTGCGAAAGCGCAGCTGACGGACGTGCTCCATCTGCTCAATAAGAGCCCCAGCCGGTATTTGCTCAGCTAGATGAACCTGAGTCGTCCGGTTGGTCGTTTCCGAAGAAACATGCACACTTGGAAAGTTCTTCCAGATGAACTGCAGCATCAGCAGCTTATAGAAATCTGTATCGAGCAGCGATCGAACGATGGGGTCAAGTTTCCAGTTATGGTTGTGGGCACGCTCGGCCAGGTTGACATTCATGCCATCTAGTCTCGTACCGGTTCGGCAAAGGAGGCAAACTCCTTTGTTTCGGATCCCGGAACCCGACCGACTTGATGCCGCCTTGCAACAGCGCACGGCACCTCAGATTCCACCCGGAATTAATTGCAGAAGAAACCCATGGAAATTCACAGAACCCGCGCCAAATCTAGGGTTAGGCTTGATATCCTTGTAGGTGCTATGCCTACGAAAAAAGA
>Ga0070671_100001653_pt1 | contig 16853 bp, 16 predicted proteins | sample KBSS73metaG_FD_65341 | JGI IMG/M metagenome (GOLD analysis project Ga0070671, IMG submission 65341) | Switchgrass rhizosphere microbial communities from Kellogg Biological Station, Michigan, USA - KBS S7-3 metaG | ecosystem: Host-associated > Plants > Roots > Rhizosphere > Soil ...
GACTTCGGGTCGGAAGCGGACTTGATGCTGGGGACTCGCCATCGACGGTTAATCCTCACGAGGTGAGAGTTGCGCCTATAGAAGTCCCCAGTAGCGCCGCGAAGTACCTGCGCTACGATTCGAATATGGACGTCTGCGGCGTTGCTCCGCTGCCCCGTACGGGGCGGCTATGCCGGGGTGCCCTGCACCTGCACACGGAAGTGTCCGGCCGCATTCGACGGCGGATGATGGTGCGAGGCTTGCACGCGATCGTGGCTCGACAACGGACCTGGACGATATAGTCGAACCAAGCCGACCGAAATAATTAATCTTTCCCGCGCTGTACCCCGAATGCCGTGTTCGACGGGTTGGTATGCGGCGAAGCGGAAGGTTGCGACCGACGGCGTTGAGAGCCTAGTCCAAACTACCCTTGCGCGCATCTGCGAGCTTGTGCGTCGAGCCAGTGCATCAACGACGTGATGTCACTACTGCAAACGCTCGGAACGCGCTGGCCTATTCGTTAACAGAACGGCCCGCGGTTGCGCGGGCCGAGCCGTTAGCGATGCAGCCTGGATTGGTGTTGCTTGCGGCGCGCGAATCCTAGTCCGGCGAGACCGAGGCCGAGCAGTGCGAGGGTGGCTGGCTCGGGAACACTCGCAGGGAGGACGTTGATATTCCCACTCGGAACGCCCGCGGCGTTCGTCGCCGTGACAACTGCACTATTCAGCAGCACCCCAGCCTGAGCAGCGCGAAGTCCAAGCGAAAATACGCCGTCGAGCATCAGCGGACAAGTGCCCGAAGTGTTTGAACAGAAAACGGTAATTGTTAGTGTGTTCAACGAGCCTATGCCCGCGGTGACAGCGCCGAAAAGACTTCCGCCGGTACCGTTGAGTCCTCCGAATCCTTCTACCGTAACGGTTGTCGCGGTTGACGTTGTATTGCTAAGTCCCAAGACGATCGACAGAGGTAGGTAAGGAGGCGATGGAAATATCGCGGTGATGTTGACATTGATGATGAGATCGTCGGCCGCAGTCGAGCCGACAGGTATCGGAGTGCCACTAGACAGCGGCGCGAAAGAAAGTCCGAACGCGGCCAGCGTCACCAACACGCTCTGCGTAAGACGTTTCATTTTCCCTCCCCTTGAGAAGTTGGTGACCAGGCACGTTTCGTACCCGGCGACGAAAACTTCGGGCGATCAGCGCGTTGCGATATTTCCTGCCCCGATCGCGACCGATCATGTAAAGCGAATCGACACTACCTCCCGAATCATCCTTGGTACCAAGCGGCTGGCGTAATCCAATGCTTCCTGTGCCGTCCTACGCCGAACTCAGCCGGCGCGCGCGCATTCAACGCCGGCAATTTCGCGGAGGTCGCGCGGGCCTTGCGTGCCAAGCTTCCGGAGGTCCGCATCATCGTTTGTGGCGGCGATGACTATCGCACCGCTGGCAATCCAAGCAAGAAGAGCGCGATCGAAGCCGCCATCACGGTTGGAGGCGACGTCGCGATCCCTGACTTTGGCCATGACAGGCCTGAGGGTGCGACGGACTTCAACGACCTGGCCCGGTGCTGTGGCATCGAAGCCGTAGAACGCGCCATAGCGAACGCGAAGGCTCCGGATGCCCGATTCGCAGACCGTCTCGGAAAACGCAGCAGCGGCCGATCCTGGCCTGCGCGTGCTCACACTCGGCGAGCTGATGCGACACCACTTCCCCGAGCTGGAGGCGATTCTCGCGCCGTGGCTGCTGTCCCAGAGTCTGTCTACGATCCACGCTTGGCGGGGCATCGGTAAGACGCACATTTCGGTGGGTAAATTTGATGCGTCCTATCTACGAATCGTTACTCCGGATGCACAGGAAGGACCGATGCCCGACCTTGCAACGGTCGAGGGGCGAACACGGGCGCTCAGCGTGCACGTCGCATAGCGTCGAGGACTCCACATTCATTCGCGTGGTTGCACTGGCCAGCGAAGGCCTGAAGCCTGGCGACATCGCCGCAGAGCTAGGTCTGCACAAGAGAGCAACGTGAGCCGGCATCCCAAGCGAGGCCGGGCGCTTGGCCTGATTTTCAAGGGGGGTGGACCGTGGCGAGTAGCTTTGACGTTACGGCAATGGCCATCGACGCGGCCGAAAGCATCGGCGCCGGCAACGGCGTGGAGAAGATGCTCGCGCACGAGATGGTCAAGCCGCTACACCGTGCGGTGGGGCCGCTAGTCCGCGCTTGAGCACACTTAGCCTCAGCGTCCATGGCACACGATCCCGGTGGAAAGCCCTACCACTCGTCGTGACGTAGCCGATCCTGCCACTTAGTTCATGTACCCTGAATGCGCTGGACCTGCGGCTCCCAAACTTGTTTGGCAACAGCTGGAGATGATGGCTAATGCCCTTCAAGTCTCCGGGCGGTTGAACCCGCCTGCGAATTCATCAACATTCGGTATTGCGTGACCGATGTCCGACGATAGGCCAGAGAAGCGATCCGGATTCAACGTCGGCGCCCGCGCGCGCGTCGCGATTCGCTGGAGTGCAAGCACGCGCTTCATTGGTCAGCTTATCTCATGGAGCCTCACTCTGGTCGTCATCCGCTTACTCGAGCCCGAGGACTACGGACTGATCGCGATGGCAACGCTGCTGATATCACTGCTGTACCTGGTGAACGATGTCGGTCTCGACGGGGTCCTGATACAGAGCCGTCCTCTCGACGAGACGATGCGGCAGCAAATCCTCGCGGCCGTCGTAATCGCAAACCTGACAATTCTTATCGGCTTGCAGTTCGCCGCGCCGTTGATCGCCGCCTTTTTCTCCAGAGAGGCACTGACGCCTATCATTCGCGTGTTGGCCCTGCAGTTCCTTTTTCACATCTTCGAAACCCTGCCCCAGTCTCGGCTGGAACGAGACATAGATTTCAAGCGCCGCTCGTTGGTCGAGCTCGGAGCCACCTTGGCCGGAGGCCTGGTTACATTGACGCTAGCCATTCGCGGTATGGGCGTCTGGTCGCTGGTATGGGGAAACCTGCTGACCATCATGACACGGGTGATCGGGCTGAACTACATCGCACCGTGCCGCTATCGACCCCGTTTTTCTCTCATCGGCATGACGCGACATTTGCGATTCGGCCGCATGATCCTCGCCGACAGGGCGCTTTGGTTCGTATTTTCTGAGTCGGACAAATTCATCGGCGGAAAGCTGATCGGCGTCGAGCAACTAGGCTACTACGTTGTGTCCCAGAATATCGCAACGCTACCCATCAATAAGCTGGCCGGTCTGGTCCGGTCGATCGCCTTTCCGGCTTTTTCCGAAGTGCAGGCCGAGCGCGTCACCGTGAGGGAATATCTGCTGACGACGATGCGTATGGCGGCCATCGTCTTCTTCCCTATCTTCTTCGGCCTTGCCGCCGTTGCTGAAGAGCTCGTGCCTGTCGCGCTTGGCGAGCGTTGGACGCCAGGGGTGATGCTGCTCAAGATCCTCGCCGTCGTTATGCCGCTCCGGATGGTCAGCGTTCTGTTCCCGCCGGTCCTGTGGGGAATCGGCCGTCCGGAAGTCAGTGCGGGCAATTACCTGTTCGCGGCAATCTTCATGCCCGCCGCATTGGCCATCGGTGCGGTTTGGGGTGGCATCACCGGTCTGGCAGTCGCATGGCTGTGCGCGTTTCCGATCGTGTTCTGGTTCTTTTTGGCTTGGACAGCTAGGTTGCTCGCCCTGCCGACTTCGCGCTTGCTCGCCACGCTGGCGCTGCCGGCGCTCGCCAGCCTCGTCATGCTGCTTTGTATCGAGGCGCTTCGGCTCGCTATCGCGCTCACCTTCGTCCAACTGAACCCAGCGCTCACCTTGCTTGCTTACGTCCTGTCAGGTGTCCTTGTCTACAGCGTGATCATTTGGACCCTGCACCGCGAAGGAGCCAAGGAGCTACTGAGGTTCGTTACGCGTTGAGCCCGTGCGCATGGGGTGTCTACCTCGCCAGTAGTATCGCTCGAACCCCTGAGCACTTTCGTCGCGGTTCCGTCCTCGGTACCCCTTTCAGGATTCTTTGGATGGATAGCAGGCTCCCGTGCAACAACGCTATGAATGAGACTTCGCGTCTCGCGGCCCGCGCGCAAAGTGCGTTCGTCGCATGATTGGATAATGAAGGCTTCGTCTGACGCTTCGCGGATGCACAACGAAGACTACTCGGACCGACTCTGAACTGGCGGCGACTTCGGGCGAGATCGGCCACGAAGACCTGATGCACGCAACGTTGGTGCGGCGGCCCTTCACCGCGCCGGCTGGGGTTTCAAGAACAAACTTGCCGGCTTCCGTGCGCTAGCCAGGCGGGAGGGCGATCGCGTCGACCTTCTCTCCCCGCACCGGCCGCCCGATCGCGATCAACTTCCCGGACGTAGTCTCCGCACTAGGGGCGTCGAAGGAACCATACGACGCTATCCCCCTTTAAGTTCGCGCCAGCACCCGGGCATTCCGCCGACAGCGAGTGCATAGCCTGCGCGGTCGCTCCGTTCGTCCGCGCTCCGTGCGCTCTTGCTCGATCTTATCCTCCGCGTCGAGCAGTTGATTCACTTCGTCGATGAGGCGTGACAGCCGTACGAATTCGTCTTGGTTCATGCAGGGCCCTTGCCGCGCTTACTTCGTTTGAAAGTGAAAGACAGAATCCGCCAAGATCCACGCGGCCGACGCAACTAACGACGCGAGAACGAGCACCCGAAGCGACGAAGCAGCAATGGCGAGCGGCGACCGGACCGGCGCTCTGAACTCGTCGAGCTCACGTTGCACCAGTGTTTGCATAGCGTCTCGTTCGTTAGCGCCCATCGCATTCGGGAGTTTCCGTACTTAGACCCGACTGCGCTTCGCCCTGCGCGCCAAGCGCTTTGCAGGGCACGCCAATGCGGTTCATTCAGGACGCGAGGACGAAGCGGCTAAGAATCCGCGATGACGCCAAGCTACTTCGACCTAAGCACCCGCCAAAGACTTGCTGGAGCAGTATTCCGACGGACTCATGCCCGTCCAACTTCGCAAGGCGCGGGCGAACATCCCTTTACGGATAACCCGAGAGAAACGCAATATCAGTAACAAATGTGGCGGGGTGTTGGATATGCCTCTGCGCCATGTTCTGTCACGTCGCTGGGATACTTCCTGCTCTGCGTGGTCCCAATTCCATGGACGGTGCAGCATTCGTAACTGCTCTCGGAACTCTAACGAATGACACTGTAGCCGCGCCCACTCAAGCATCGAATACGGACGTGTACTGTGGCGGCGAAATCAAAAAGGGCCACTTCCGCTACGTTTTCACAGATTTTGAAAAGATGGACGAGATCGTGCGCGGGGGGACAGGTCTTGGAATAGTGCTGCCGCTAGCCGCTGGGGAATTCAAGGCTGTCCGATTTGAGCTAACCGGCGCCACTACGGCAATCGACACTATGCTTAAGTCCGCAGCCTCCATCGCCGCCAAGGATAAGCGCGGGACTAGGGATGTGAGGCTTTAAGGACGGCGCGCGACTTAGCAGGGGTCTTCGGCGGAGCGTTTGGGATGGGTGGCGTTAAAGACCCGCTCCGCGCGGAAGCAACCGCTATCGCCGTTAAGCGCCTACGTCACGCCAAGAGCTGGCTCAGCCATCAGCGGTGCGTGTTCGGCAGCGTATCCCCCGAGCAGTCGCCGGCATTGGCGCGTTCGTGGATATCGAGCACTAGTTTCGCGATGGGAAGACGCCTTGCATTGCGATGAAGCATCTCACGGTTAGGTACGGCTGCATTACCGGCACCGGCGCGTTTGAACCAGCGGATGTCGTGAGTGTCATCGACATCGGTACTGTTCCAGGCCCAGGAGCGTAGGCGGGAGATTTCTTCTTAGTCGTCGCCGGCACTCCTTGCTCAGGGGAGGTCAGTGTTGCTTCGGCAGCGCTGCCCTGAGGAATCACCGTGTGAGAGTGTGCAGGAAGTTGCGCATTGTTCAGCGTCACTTGCTCGGTTCCGGCGCTCTCGCCCTGGTCACGCAACGTAAGACCCGGCCCCTGACCAGCATGCACCAATACACGACCGCGCATGTCGGGAAGTGCGAAGGTAGTCACCCCGTTTCCGCCATATTGCGTGCCGAGCAACGCGAACAGCGCTGTGTTCTGCGCGATCGGCAGCAACTGACCGTTCAGCTCCGCCCAGCCGCGCGGTGCGAAATTGAAGCCGGCACACATGATCTGACCGAGGAACGGATCGCTGGCCTGAGCGAAAGCCGCGCTACTCATGCCGGTGAGCGACATGGCTGCGGTGGCGATGTAAGCAGCGTGAGAAAAGACACGAGACATTTGTTTTCTCCTTCGTGTTGCAACAATGCAATGTGATTGTCTAGCTGACTCCATATGCGGCACGCCTGCATCACCGTGCGCCCGTAAAATCATAAACCCCTCCTCCCGAATCGGATATGCCGCCGGTCGGCGGCGGGATCTCTTGTGGTGTCCGGCCGCATGTGACGGCGGACGCGGCTGCGAGGCTTGCAGATGCCGCCGGATTGTTCGGGAAACCCAACGTTTCGCGAGTAGATTCCCGCGCTCTGGCGCTGCTAGGCAGCGGCTGGCTTTCCGACAGCGGAAGTTGCGGCGCGCGCCTGGAGTATGGATTCGACCAAACTTGCCACCTCGGTCCGCGGGCTATCGTCGATGAGTCCGGCGATCCCGAGTTCGTGCAGATCATCTGTGAGCGAAACGTTTGTGCGAACGTCTGGAGTTACAGCGAAAAGGATGTCCGGCGACGCGATGCGTCCCATCTGATTCGCGAGCAAGAGTCGATGCATTTGGACTACGGAAACCCCGTCCTCTTTAGGCAGGTTGAGTTCAAGGACCAGCAGATCGAATCGCCTGAAGGCAAGCTCAGCGAGCGCCGCCTCACCGTCCGCCGCCTCGACGACCGCGACGTCCTCCGCTTCGATCATCGTGCGAAGCGCGTGACGGATCATGCTGCGCTGATGCGCGATTAGAACGCGCCAGCGAGGCCCGGTCGGGATCTGAACAACATTTGAGGCCACGACGCTCAACTCGTGTGAGTGCGGCCGGTCCGCGTAGGGAGGGGCAATGGTGCGGCTAGTTCGGTGGTCTGCACAAGTTGTTCTTGTCAGGCGTTTGGACGGTCATGACGACAACGCACCGTTTCTATGACGTTGTCACATGCCAAATGAATTTGTTTTGGATTCCGCTACGAGCGACGCAGCTCGCTGGCGCGTGGACAATCAATGACGAGCAGTCGCGACCTTCCCTGGGTCGGCAAACGCGGCCGCCGCGCGCGCCACGACGACTCGTTCAAGCCACGCGAGACCTCCGACGGCCGAGACGACCACGCTCGAGGCTTTAGCCCCTTCCCGTTGATGACGGCCGCGGAGCTCGCGCACGCCGCGCGCGACCAGGCGCCCGACATGACGCCGGAACTCCACGCTTGCGAGCGTGAGTTCGCGGCGCTGTTCCTGCGGCGCCTGGTTACTTACTACGCGCGACGGCGCCGCCTCGCGCAGATGGGCGGCGCGGTGGCGCTGCTGCGCGCGTTGTGAAGGGCCATGACGCGAGCCGCGATGCGGCGACGACGTCGCGGGAGCACTGAGCAATAACGACGGCGTGAACGAAGACATTCTTGGTGTGGAATCACGAGAACCCTTGGCATCCGATCGCTGTAAAGGCGCTTCAATCGACTAGCGCCTCGCGGACATTTCAACTCCGTACTCTGGAAGTGTCAGACCCGGAAGCTTTCGCGGATGCGTTTCTCACGATGGCGACAGCACGCACTGAGGCTTTACTGGTACTAGCGGACCCCATGCTTTTCGTGCATCGGCAACGGCTGGCAGACCTCGCGATAAACCACCGCTTGCCAATGATGGGAAATGTGCGGGCGTATGCCGGTGCCGGGAGCCTCCTGTCATATTGGGCGGACCGAACCGATCTTTCTCGCCGGGCGGCAAGCTATGTCGACCGCATTCTCAATGGCGCAAGCGCCGGCGACCTTCCGATCGAGCAGCCAACCAAGTTCGAGTTGGTCATAAACCTAAAAACGGCCAAGGCACTCGGTCTCACGCTTCCGCAGTCGCTGCTGCTGCGCGCGGACGAGGTGATCCAGTAATGGCGTTGACGGCGGCTTTCCCCCCTTCGTGCGGCGTGGCACGCACCTGAGTGCAAGCACCACAGGAGGCGCAGAAGAATGAAACAAGCGTTCGGACGCTACTTATCGGAATAGTCCTGATGCACGGTTGGTGCGGCTCTGTCGTTTCGGCGCGGTGGTCTCACTTCTGACCATGGGCAGAATTGGACGTGAGCTTCGCTACCGACAGCCACGCGGCGGCCCACGCTGTGCCAAAGGCCCAGCCGCCTAGGACGTCCGTCGCCCAATGAACGCCCAGCGCAGCGCGACTGACGCCGACCAGAATAGTCAGCATTGCGGAAACGCCTAGTATGTATACCCTCTGCCACCTCTGGGAATGAGTACTGGCCCAGAGCGTGCCGAGAGTGAGGAAGACCATCGCCGCCATGCTCGAATGGCCACTAGGAAAACTCAGGCCCGATTCAGGGAAGGCGGCAAGTTCAACGTCCGGTCGAACTCTTCCATAGATCGCCTTGAACAGCTCTACTGCGACGATGCCTGTGCCGATTGAGCAGATCAAGATCAAGGCAGTCTGGCGCGACCTCGCCAAAGCGAGGTAACCGCTCACCATGATCGTGAATAGCACTAGCGCGACGGCACTCCCGAGCCCACTGAGATCGCGCATCACGCCTTCCAGCCAAGGATGTGTAGCGCGGGCGATTTGCGCAAGGTGTAGGCAGTACGCATCGAAGCTTCTTGTTTCTCCCTCCCTGACTTCGCTGGCAAGGTGAAGAAACAGTGTCGCGGTCAAAATAACGGCGGCCCAGGCCAATATCGGAGCGATGAGCCATCTGTAGCGGCATAGCCAACCTTCCCAGGAAGTCTTCATGGCGTTTCAGGCTCAGCTTGCAATGCCTTTCCACCAATAGAGTGCGAAGCCGTCTCGTGGCGGGCCATCGTAATTCATCAACCGGAGGACCAAAATGACCTTCCGACGTATCGTCCGTTTGCCGGTTGCTGGAGTCATTATCATTTCGCCTGCTTTGTGGGCGGCCGCACCGGAGGTGGCGGGTACGTGCCCAAGTGACGCGAAGGTTCTTAACGGTGGCCCAACGAAGATTTTTGGAGAGGGGCCGGGCACTTGGTGGGAGCTGGTCATTAACGGCCTACTCACAGCGGGGTTCGTGGAAGAGGACGACCAAATCAATTATTTGAACCAGATATTCAATACGGATTTCGATTGTCTTGACGAGTTGAAAGCGTACAACCTTCGATTGGTACAGGATACGTGGGACGAAAATCACAATGGATATGTATGCGCTTTTCAACTGCGCGGGACTCCGGCGAATTTCAACAATCCCTACCTCGACCTCACGTTTTTCGGCGTTACGGATGATAGGGAAGAAATAGGCGTCGATCTGGCCAAGCCTGTTCCACGTCTAGTCTCGTAGCGGCTAACTACTCCAAGCGAGCGGTAAAGCACGACGGCGCGTGGATGCGGTCTGGGCCTCGCGCACCAAGCTACATAGCGGTTGAGGTGGATCGCATCGAGCCCATCGTTCTGCTCTACAGCCATCTGGGCGAGCAGCCTTCACGCCGCTAAACGAAACGGCCCACCTTTTGGGCGGGCCGTCTCGTAATATTTTGCCGTCTCTAGCGCGGGCGGCGGCGCCTCGCCAAGGCCACTCCGAACAAGCTGATACCGATCAGCGCGAACGTGGCAGGTTCCGGTACCGCTACGGCAGTAATCGACCTGCCCTCCCGTACCGCCCGTCCGATCGCGATGAACTTCCCGCCGTCGTCTCGCCGGGGTTTATTGGAGACGAATCAGCCGCAGCCCAGGGTCGCGGCGCAAGCGACCGCGAAGACAAGGGCGGCAGCCGACGAACCTCAAAATGTGTTGTATCAGTGCAACATACAGCGCATTCCGCCGGGGTTTCCCCTTGCTGCGGGACCTGCGTAGGATGCGGATGCGTATTAAATTCCAAAATATAGTCGGGTCCTACTGAACACGCTAGAGCGACGCGCCTCTTCTCTCGCAGCGATTCGCATGGTGAGGTCAAATTGAAAACGAAATTGGCTCTACAGTTTGTTGCGGTCGCCGCTACATTGCTCTTCGGCGCGGGGTCAGCGCATGCAAACGCGCTGGTGAACGGCGGTTTCGACAGCCAGCCGAATTACGGATCGGGAGTCGTGAATGGGGTTGGCTTTAGCGCTTTGACGGGTTCGCAGATTCCAGGGTGGACGATCGAGGTCGGCCATGCCGTGACGATTCACGACACTTCAACTTATCCGTTCATCTCTGGGCCATACAGCGTCAACACGGATGGAGAGGGATTTGGTGGGCACAACGCGAACCTGTATCAGGACTTCCCCAGTGTCGCGGGACAGCAATACCAGCTTCAGTACGACTGGCAGGGCTGGATCGCTACAACTGCGCACTTAGACGTAAGCATCACCGATACGGTCACTTCAGCGGTCCTGTACCACGGAAATGTCGTTTGGGCTGCTGGTTCTCACCATGTCGGTGCCGCGTTCGTCGGCACAGGGAACCCTCTCCGTCTTCGCGTGCAGGAGAGTCCGGAATCCGGGGCGAACGACAACGGATTCATCGTCGACAACTTCGCCGTCGACCCCGTCGTGATTACACCAGCGGCCACCATTCCGACCCTTTCCCCATGGATGCTGGGTCTGCTCGGTGCGCTACTGGCCGTCCTGGCGTTGATAGCTCGGAGACAACGAGCCTGAAGATTCGAAGTAGTGGGACGCGTGAACTTGGTTTGCGAAGAGCAAGTCGTCCGCATCAGAGCGCCTCGGCCTTCAGGTCCGGCGTCGGGAGACACCTTCCTCCTCCACTCCATGGGACCCATCCGATGTTAAGAGCAATCCGAGCAAGACGGCCGACATAACGCGGCAGCGCCTCGTGCAAACGAGCCTGTGGCGTGCTGCACGCACATTGCCGTAGTCAGCCCGGGCTCGCAGCGTTTCGCTTTCTAGACACAATCTAGACACGGCCCCGAATCGGCGACCGTTTTAAGCGCCAACCCATTGATTTACTGGCGTCCCCAGCGGGATTCGAACCCGCGTTACCGCCGTGAAAGGGCGGTGTCCTGGGCCTCTAGACGATAGGGACCGCGAGGCATTCGCGGCGCAGTGCAATCACGGCCGCGAGGTCGGTGGTGGAGGTAAGCGGGATCGAACCGCTGACCTCTTGCATGCCATGCAAGCGCTCTCCCAGCTGAGCTATACCCCCACGGCGAATTCGGAATTATAGCGGGTAATTGCAGCGCGGCAAACTGTCGGCGCAATCCATGCGCGTTGCGCAGGTTGCCGCGACGGCCTTGCCGCCTGCGTGCCTCGCTTATGATCGACGCCTTCTCGCATGAAGTCGTCGCAATGCGGCGGCCAGACCACGATGCCGCTGCCGCCGCCGCAAGCTTCCCCCGTCGCCGACCTTCGCGACCGCGTCATCCTGGTGACGGGCGCGACGGGCGGCCTCGGAAGACCGCTGGCCCTCGCAGCGGCTGCGGCCGGAGCCACGGTGGTGCTTCACGCGCGCGTCGTGCGCAAGCTCGAATCACTCTACGACGAGGTCGTGGCGGCGGGCCGTCCGGAGCCGATCATCCTGCCGCTCGACCTCGCGAAGGCCGAGGCGTCGGACTTCGCGAACGTCGCGTCAGCGCTCGAGGCGCAGGTCGGGCGCCTCGACGCGCTGGTTCATACCGCCGCCCTGCTCGGCTCGCTCGGTCCGATCGAGCACCAGTCGTTCGACAGTTGGCTGTCGCTGCTGCGCGTCAACCTCGCCGCGCCGATGGGCCTCACGCGCGCGCTTGTCCCGCTGCTGTCGCGCGCGCCCGATGCGTCCGTCGTGTTTACGCTCGACGATCGCGGACAGACGCCGCGCGCCTACTGGGGCGGCTACGCGGTGACGAAAGCCGGCGTGGCCGCGCTTGCCCGCGAGCTCGCGGACGAATGGGAGAAGCGCCCGAACATGCGTGTCAACGCCGTCGTTCCCGGGCCCATCCGCTCGCCGCTGCGCGGCCAGACGCACCCGGCCGAGGACCGTACACGGCTGCCGGCCCCCGAAACGCTCGTGCCGCTCTACCTTCATCTTGTGTCGGGCCAGCCCAAGGAAGAGAGCGCGGCGCTCATCGACGCTCAGGCGTGGTTGCGCGCGGAGGCGTCGTGCGCCGCAGCGCTCTGCCCGTAGCGCAAGGCAACGCGCAGACGCCGGAAGTCGGCGCGCGGGAGCATGTCTCCCACCAGCCACAGCGCGCGCGCAACGCGCGAGCCCTGGCGCCGCCAGACGATCGTCGTGACGGCTGCGCCTACGTAGGAAGCCGACAGTACACGCCCTTCGACCACGGCACCGTCGGCCATCGCAACATGGACCCGGCGATCGAGACCCACGGAGACGCAAGCAACGCGTCGCGCCGTGCGCAATCGCCACAGCGCCCAGGCGAAAGGCGAGCACGAGAGCACGCCGCGCAGCCATGCGTCGAGCGGCAGCGCAAATGCGACGAACGCCGTCGACAGGGCGAGCCCAACCACCCACGCCCGCTCGATCCGCGAGGGCGCCAGCGTCACCTGGACGGGAGGCGGCGAGACGTGCATGCGAGCCATTGAAGCGCGCGCAGCACTCGGCGTCGATAGGAGCAACGGCCTACGACCGACGTCGAAGGGCACGACCGGTTGCGCCCGGCAGCGACGCGGCTAGCGCGCGGGCGCCTTCCCGGAGAGCTGCAGCCACGTCGCGACGACGGTGTCGGGATTGAGCGAGATGCTCTCGATGCCCTGGTCGACGAGCCACTGCGCGAGGTCCGGATGGTCGGAGGGCCCCTGCCCGCAGATGCCGACGTAGCAGTTCTTGCGCTTGCACGCCTCGATTGCCATCGACAGCATCATCTTCACGGCGTCGTCGCGCTCGTCAAACGTGGCGGCGATCGCCCCGCCGGAATCGCGGTCGAGGCCCAGCGTGAGCTGCGTCATGTCGTTCGAGCCGATGGAGAAGCCGTCGAAGTGCTCGAGGAAACGGTCGGCGAGCAAGGCGTTCGACGGGATCTCGCACATCATGATCACCGACAGGCCGTTCTCCCCGCGCTTCAGGCCGTTCTCGGCAAGCAGCGCGTTGACCTTCTTCGCCTCGTCGAGCGTGCGCACGAACGGCACCATCAACGTCACGTTCGTGAGGCCCATGTCGTCGCGCACCCGCTTCATCGCCTGGCACTCGAGCGCGAAGCAATCGTAGAACTCCGGCGAGATGTAGCGCGACGCGCCGCGGAACCCGAGCATCGGGTTCTCCTCGTGCGGCTCGTAGCGGTCGCCCCCCAGCAGGTTCAGGTACTCGTTCGACTTGAAGTCGGACAGCCGCACGATCACCTTCTTCGGAAAGAACGCGGCGGCAATCGTCGCGACGCCCTCCGCGATCTTCGCGACGTAGTACTCGGTGGGGCTCGCGTAGCCGGCAATGCGCTGCTCGATGTCGCGCTTCAGCGGCTGCGGCTGGCGGTCGAGCTCGATCAGCGCCTTCGGGTGGATGCCGACGTTGCGATTGATGATGAACTCGAGCCGCGCAAGGCCCACGCCCTCGTTGGGCAGCCGCTGGAACTCGAACGCGAGCTCGGGATTGCCCACGTTCATCATGATCTTCGTCGGGCACGGCGGCATGTGCTCGAGCGATTCCTCGACGATCTCGACGTCGAGCAGCCCCTCGTACACGTGTCCCGTGTCGCCCTCCGCGCACGACACGGTGACCTCCGCGCCGTCGCGCAGCACCGCCGTGGCGTCGCCGCAGCCGACGACCGCCGGGATGCCGAGCTCGCGCGCGATGATCGCCGCGTGGCACGTGCGTCCGCCGCGATTGGTGACGATGGCGCCCGCGCGCTTCATCACCGGCTCCCAGTCGGGGTCGGTCATGTCGGTGACGAGCACGTCGCCGGCCTTGACGCTGTTCATCTCGGCCGCCGACTTCACGAGGCGCACGGCGCCCTGGCCGATCTTCTGGCCGATGGCGCGGCCGCTCGCGAGCATCGCCGACGTTCCCTTCAGCCGATAGCGGCGCAGGTCGCCGCCGCGCTCCTGCGATTTCACCGTCTCGGGACGCGCCTGCAGGATGTACAGCTTGCCGTCGACGCCGTCGCGCCCCCACTCGATGTCCATCGGGCGGCGATAGTGCTTCTCGATGGCCAGCGCGTAGCGCGCGAGCTCCTCGACCTCGGCGTCTGTGATGGAGAAGCGCACGCGCTCGTTCGCGGGCACCTCGACGATGTGCGTCGACGTGCCGGCGGCGTGGCCCTCGGCGAAGACCATCTTCTGCGCCTTGCCGCCCGCGCTTTTGCGCAGGATCGCCGGGCGCCCGGCCTCGACGTTCGGCTTGTAGACGTAGAACTCGTCGGGGTTGACGGTGCCCTGCACGACGCTCTCGCCGAGCCCGTACGACGACGTGATGAGCACGACCTTGTCGAAGCCCGACTCCGTGTCCATCGTGAACATGACGCCGGCGGCGCCCAAGTCGCTGCGGACCATCCGCTGCACGCCGGCCGACAACGCGACTTCAGCGTGCGCGAAGCCCTTGTGCACGCGGTAGGCGATCGCGCGATCGTTGTACAGCGACGCGAAGACTTCCTTGATCGCGTGAAGAACGTTGTCCAGGCCCTTGATGTTGAGGAAGGTTTCCTGCTGGCCGGCGAACGAGGCGTCGGGCAGGTCCTCCGCGGTGGCCGAGGAGCGCACGGCGAAGGACATCGCGTCGGCCGATCCCTGCGCGAGCGTCTGGTAGGCGGCCGCGATGGCGGTGGTGAGCGCCGGCGGGAACGGCGACTCGACGATCCAGCGGCGAATCTCGGCACCCGCCTTGGCGAGCTCGGCGACGTCCTCGACGTCGAGCGTCTTCAGGCGGCCGGCGATCGCTTCGGCAAGGTCGCTCTGCACGAGGAACTCGCGAAACGCCGCGGCTGTGGTGGCGAAACCGCCGGGCACGCGGATGCCCGCGTTCGCCATCGCCCCGATCATCTCGCCCAGCGACGCGTTCTTGCCGCCGACCTCCTCGACATCCGTCATCCGCAGTCGCTCGAAGGGAATGACGCGCGCTGGCTCGCTCATGCTGCTCCTGACGATGATGGTCGACGCGGCGGCGGTGCACCGACGCAAAGCGGAGGAAATCCGGCTGCATTTTAACCCGCGGGTCCGGACGGGCCCGTGGATGCTGCAATGCAGCGGCCGCGCCTGAAGACGCGGCCGTGGCTCGAGAGGAAGAGGCGGCGCCGGCTCGCTAGCGCGGCGGCAGCTCGGGCGTGATCGGGGCGACTTCGTCGAGATCGTCGAGGTCGTCCTGCGCCCCGCCCTCCGCGGCGAACGGCGGCGCGCCCTCGCCGGCCTTCTGGCGGCCCTTCACCGCGCGGCGGAGGTTACGGTACAGCTCGGGATGCGATTCCTTGAGATAACTGATGATCTCGAAGTCGACCCGCTTGACCTGCGACAGGTCGATCTGCTCGACATGCACGAGACGCAGGAGCTCCTTCACCGGCCGCGGCATTTCGCGGCCGCTTTCGTAGCGCGATCCGCCGCTTTGCGTTACGCCGATCTGCGTCCAGAACTGCTCCTGGTTCAGGCCGAGACGACGGCGAATTTCACGCGGATTGAACACACGATCGAGAATTTTCACGAACGCTCCATTCCCCAATTGAACCTTCGCGCCTCATCACGGGCGCTGCGATCCCGTTGGCATATTTTTCGGCATGCAGGGCGCAAGCGCAAGAGGTGCCGACAAACGGCGAAAAAACGCGGCCGTAAGTGTTGCATTGCGCACTACAGGCCGGGCGCGATCCCGACAACTTGACGCGACCTGCGCGGTCGAATCCGCTATGCTCGGCATGCGTCTTTGCACGTTGCCCGCCCCATGACACGTTACGACCTCCATTGCCACTCGACGTTCTCGGACGGCCTGCTGCCGCCGGCGGAAGTCGTCCGCCGCGCGGCGGCGAACGGGGTCGAGGTGCTGGCGCTCACCGATCACGACGAGACGAGCGGCCTGGCCGAGGCGGCCGCCGCCGCGCGGGACGCAGGGATCGTGCTGGTGCCGGGATCCGAGCTTTCGGTGAGCTGGGAGGACCTGACGATCCACGTCGTGGCCCTGGGGATCGATCCGCAGGACCCGACGCTGCTCGCGGGGCTCGCCGCCATCCGCGAAGGCCGCGACGGCCGCGCGCGGCGCATCGCCGACTCGCTCGCCACCGCCGGCATCGACGACGCCTTCGACGGCGCGCGCGCCTACGTCACCAGCGATGCGCTGATCTCGCGCACGCACTTCGCGCGCTTTCTCGTGGAAACGGGCCACGTGCGCGACGTGAAGGAGGCGTTCAAACGCTACCTCACGCCGGGCAAGCCCGGCTACGTCGAGCACGCGTGGGCGACGCTGCCGGAGGCGATCGGCTGGATCCGCGGCGCCGGCGGCGACGCCGTGCTCGCGCATCCGGGCCGCTACAAGGTCAACAGCGCGGGCATGCGCCGGCTGCTGGGCGAATTCCGCGATGCCGGCGGCGCGGCGATCGAAGTGCTGTCGTCGTCGCACACCGCCGCGCAGGCCGACGAATACGCGACGCTGTCGCGCGTGTTCGGGCTCAAGGCCTCCTGCGGCTCGGACTACCACGGCCCGGGCGAGAGCTGGGTCGAGCTGGGCGACCTGCCGCCGCTGCCGGTGGGCACCGTGCCGGTGTGGTCCGACTGGTAAGCGGATCGCGAACGCCGGCCGTGCCCGAGCGCACTGTCTTCTTCATCTCCGACCGCACCGGCATCACCGCCGAGATGCTGGGCAACAGCCTGCTGACGCAGTTCGAGGACATC
>Ga0070671_100001656_pt1 | contig 16846 bp, 15 predicted proteins | sample KBSS73metaG_FD_65341 | JGI IMG/M metagenome (GOLD analysis project Ga0070671, IMG submission 65341) | Switchgrass rhizosphere microbial communities from Kellogg Biological Station, Michigan, USA - KBS S7-3 metaG | ecosystem: Host-associated > Plants > Roots > Rhizosphere > Soil ...
CGGCGCGCGCCAGCGGTGCGGAGAGCAGGATGATGCCAAGGTTGGTGTTGGCCGTGCTCCAGCGCCGGGTGGCCTCCACCGCGTCGAGGATGGTGGCCCCTAGCGGGCGATCGCCGGCGGCCTGCATGGCCGGCCCGATGGCCGCGGCGCTCGCCAGAAAGTCCTCGTAACGGGTGTCGTGGAAGGGCCGACCCGGAGACACGTTGCCCGGCTTGGGTGCGCTCGCTTCCAGCAGGCACGCGAGCTGAACGGCCGAGGCAACGTCCTGCGGGCTCATCCTGCCGCGAGGTCCACGATGGCGCCGGCCACATCGAGGCCCGTAGCCTTCTGCAGGCCCTCCCAGCCGGGGATGCCGTTGACCTCGAGCACGAAGGTGCAGCCGTCGGTGCCGGGCAACAGGTCCACTCCCGCGTACTCGGCCCCTAGGGCGACCGCCGCGCGCACGGCGAGATCCGCCCACTCGGGTGAAAGCTCGACCCGGGTGGCACGTGCTCCGCGGGAGACGTTGGTGCGCCAGTCGTCGGCGGTGCGCGCGATGGCGCCGAACACCTTGCCGTCGATCACGAACGCCCGCACGTCGCGTCCCGCGTGCGGGATGAAGCGCTGCAGGTAGATCACGCCGCCGATCTGCTCCACGGCGTGGCACACGCGCCACGCCGTATCCTCGTCGGAGACGCGCACCAGGCCGAGGCCCATGGAGCCGAAGAGCGGCTTGACGATCGCGTCGCCCATCCGCCGGAAGGCGCACAATGCTTCCTCCAGCGACTCCGTGACGACGGTTTCCGGCGTAGGGAGCCCCGCCTGCTCCAGCAGCGCGGAGGTCCAGAACTTGTCCACCGAGCGCTCGATGGCGCGCGCGGTGTTCACGACGCGCACACCGCGCTCCGAGAGCCGGTGCAGGGCGTCCATGCGGAAGATGATCTGCTCCAGCGTGCCGCTGGGGATGATGCGCGCGATCACGGCGTCGGCGTCATCGAGCGCCACGGCGCCGGCCCGGAGCCCCGAGCCGGCGCCGAGCAGGGCGGTGAGGTCCTCATAGCGGCACAGGTGGTGCTGGTGGCCGCGCTCGCGCGCGGCTCGCTCCAGTTCCTCCGTGTGCCAGCCGGGGCGCGCGGCCAGCGTGACGAGGCGCATCGCGCGGAGCCGTCAGCGCCCGCGGCCCGGCGTCACTGCTGCGTGCCGATCAGCCCGATCATGCCGTTCGGCGCCACGAAGTTCGGAAAGTCGTGACCGACGTTCATGAACGCGGTCGTCTTGAGGCCCTTCTGCAGCGATTCCATGGAGTCGAAGCAGAGCTCCGCCTGCCGATACATGGCCGGAGCGCTGCCGTCGAGATTGGACACGAACCTGGTGAGGTCGGCGCGCACGAAGCCGATCTCGCCCTTGCCGGCGCCCACCACGTCCAGGTGCTTCGGGTAGTAGGCCTCGAACGCCGCCGCGTCCTTCGGCGTGTTGTAGATCACGGTGACGAGCGCCGGGCAGGGCGCGTCGCTCTTCTCACCTGTCTCCTCGGCGATCATGCCGACCAGCCCGTCCGGCGCCACGAAGTTCTTGAAGTCGTCGCTCACCTTCGCCATGCCGGGGGACTTGAGGCCCTTCTGAAGGGCCTCCATCGAGGGAAAGTAGAGCTCCGCCTGGCGATAGAAGGCGGGCTTCTTGCCGTCGAGGGCTGCGCTGAACTTCGTCAATTCGGCCTTCGTGAAGCCGATCTCCGCCTGCACGTCGCCCACGATCTTCAGGTGGGTCGGATAGTACTTCTCGAACGCGGCCGGGTTCTTGGGCTGCTTGTACAGGACGGTGACGATGGCCTGCGGACCTGCAGGCGCAGCGGCCACCGGCGCCGCGGCGGCCGTCGTATCGGCGGCGGGCTTTGGCGTTTCCTTCGGTGTCGTGCACGCGGCGGCGAGCAGCAGGACGGCGGCGTATCGGTGGGTCATGTGCAGGATCCTCGAATGAGATGAAAGCTTCACGGTCCGTCCTATCGGTGTTGCTGGGCCAGCCACGCCACGGCCACGGCCGGTGCGCAGTCGCTGGCGCGGTCGCACTCCGGCTCGGCGACCGGGAGCAGCCGGCCGAACTCGACCACGCGATGGTCGCACAGGCTCGCGACTCGCCCGGCGAGGAAGCGGCCCGCTCCGGCGACCACGACGGGCGCATTGTCCGCCAGCACGCCACGTGACAGCAGTCGGTCGCAGGCATCCTCGATGCGGCGCAGCTGTGCCCGCGCGAGCCACGCCGCCAGGCGGTGCCACGTTTCCATTGGCGCCGACTCGACGTCCCGCCCGATGGCGCGCGCGAGGCGTCGCGCACTCGCGAAGGCCGTCTTCTCGCCACCGTCCGCCGCCGGGTGCTGGTCCAGTCCCGCCGGCAATGCGCCAAGCAATCGGTACACGTCGGCCGTCGTCGCGAAGTGCTCCGCCAGCATCGGCGTCCACTCGCCCTCGAAGGGTACTGCCTCCACGAGTGCCATGAGGGGCGTGCGCCCGGCACCCGTGTAGAGGAGCTCACCCGCGCGGAGCCGCCCCGCGTCGTCATGACCGGCGGCCCGTACCCGGCCGCCCTGGACAGGAACAAGGTCCACCGTCGTGCTGCCGATGTCGAGGAACAGCGCCTCGTCCAGGTGCGCCGCCACCACCTCGGCACTCGCCCGCCAGTTCGCCGAGGCGATGCTCGCGGCGCAGCTGCCTGCAGCCTCCGCCGTCACGAATCCTTTCGCACCCGCATAAAAGCGTAGTGTCGCGCCCGGGAACAGTTCGCGCATGGCCTGCACCAGCTGGTCCACGCCATCGGCGCGGCTCGCGAACAGGTCGGTCATCTCGCCGGTCATCGTGACCGCGTGCACGGTCCCCTCACCCACGGCAGCCCGCAGTTCCACGACCGCGGCGTGCAGCTGCGTCATGCCCTGCCACAGCGGGCACGCCACCTGGCGCACGCCTTCCACCGTCCCGGTCGCCCCGAGACGCGCGGCCTTCACGTGCGCGCCGCCGAGGTCCCAGCCGATCACGGCTTCACGAGGCACGGGATATCTCGAGGCCGATCCGCACCGGCTCCCCTTCGCCTGCGACTGGCATCGCGTTGAGGAGGCTCGACCGCAGCAGGTCCAGCACCATGGCCGCGACGCCGATCCCACGCGCTTCCTGCAGGGCGCAGCAGGAGGTGGTCAGTCGCGGGTTGATCTCGAGCACCACCGGCCCCCGTTCCGTGAGGACGAAATCGAGGCCGACATAGCCCCAGAGCCCCGGCAGGGCGGCCGCCACACGTGCGGCGAGGTGGGCATACCGGCCCTCGGCGTCCGGCACGGCGTTCACCGTGATACCCTCGACGGTGACGGCACCCTCGACGATGCAGGCGTGCTGGACGTTGCAGGCGAGCAGCATGGCGCGTCCCTCCGCGCAGAGCAGCGAGAGACTCATCGGGATGCCCGCGATCCAGGGCTGGGCGACGAGCCGGCCCGGTGCCTCCTGCAGCCGTTCGCGGGCGGCGGGTGCGTCCGGCACGACGAGCGTGTCCTCGCAGCCGGCGCCGTCGTCGGGTTTCACCACCCACGGTCCTTGCAGCGGCGGGAAGGCGTCGGCGAGCGCGAGTGTCGGTACGACCGGCACGCGCGCGTTGCGAAGCACCGTCGCGGTCGCGCGCTTGCTGCCTGCCACGTGCACGGCGTCCGGACGACAGCCGAGGAGCGTGCGGCCCTGCCGCAGCGTCTCCGTGGCCAGGCGCTCGAGGACGCCGTCCGTCTCCGGCGCTGTCGGCCACGCGGCATCGCACGCCGCCACGCCGCGTGCGTAGAGCGCGAAGCAGTCCTCACCCGGGGCCGGCACGATCGTGTCGGTCCGCGGGAGCGCAGGGAGGCGGGGATCGCGGCTCGTGAGGATCTGGATGCCGGGAAGGAGGGAGAGCTCATCGAGCAGCGTGCGAAGCATCAGGTCGCCTTCGCGCGACAGGCCCGCCACCAGCGGGTGCCCGGCGAAGCCGCCCCCGCTCGCGAACTCATACACGAAAACCTTCACGTCGTCGCGGGGTAAGGGAATTGCCTCGATGGGACATCGGGACTGAGCTGCCGCAGGCCTCGCAAACGTACGTTCCGCCAACAGGCTTGTCCACCGCGATGTGCGGCCATCGTGCCGACGTGCGAGCGTGCGTCGCGCTGACTTGGCAGCGCGTCGGGTGGGCACTATCATCTCGCATCCTTCCCCCCGAATCTCAGCATCTATGTCGGCATCCTCAATCCCGGACGAACAGCACGACGTGGCCTGTCCGTTCTGCGGACTGGTGTGCGACGATCTCGTCGTCGCCACGCATGACGGCCGACTCAGCGTGCGCGCGAACGGCTGTCGCATCAGCATACCGGCGTTCGAGCGGGAGACGCCCGTCGACGTGCCGCGCGTGGGTGGGCGTCCCGTTCCGCTGGCCGAGGCCGTCACCGAGGCGGCTCGGCTGCTGCACGAGGCCCGGCAGCCGCTCTTCGCAGGGCTCGGCACCGACCTCGCCGGAGCGCGTGCGATCGCCCGGCTCGCGGAGCGCCTGGGCGGTGTGGTGGATCACATGAATTCCGCGGCCGGACTGCGCGACACGATGGTGCTGCAGGATTCGGGGTGGATCAACACGACCCTGACTGAAGTGCGCAATCGCGCGGACCTGCTCGTGGTTGCGGGCACCGACGTGTCCGGCCGCTTCCCGCGCTTCTTTGAGCGCTGCGTCGCGAACCGCGAGACGATGTTCGGCGACGAGCGCCGCTGCGAGGTCGTATTCCTGGGCCAGGGGCCGCCGGACGACGCGCTGCCGCCCGGGATCGCGACGACGGTCATTCCGTGCGAGGGGCCTCGCCTGCAGGAGGTCTTCGGCGTGCTGCGCACGCTGGTGACGGGCCGGCCGCCGAAGCTCGAGAGCGGCGGCGGCATCCCGATGCCGGTGCTCGAGTCGCTGGCGCAGCGGATGCGGGCGGCGCGCTACGGCGTTCTTGTCTGGGCCGCAGGCGACTTCGCGTTTCCGCACGCCGAGCTGACGGTTCAGTCGCTCTGCGAGCTGGTCAGGGAGCTCGGCCGCACCACGCGCTTCTGCGGTTTGCCGCTCGCGGGCGGTGACGGCGACGTCACCTTCGACAGCGTGCACCTGTGGCAGTCCGGTTTCGGGTCGCGCACGTCGTACGGCCGCGGCGTGCCGGAGTACGATCCCTACCACTTCTCCACCGAGCGCGTGCTCGAGCACGGCGCCGACGCATTGCTGTGGGTGTCGAGCTTCAACGAGGCGCGCACGCCTCCCGCGAGCGCGGTGCCCACGATCGTGCTGGGGCGCGCCGGGATGGCGCTGCCCGAGCCGCCGGCCGTGTTCGTGCCCGTCGGCACGCCTGGCGTCGACCATGCCGGGCACCTGTTCAGGACGGATCGGGTGGTGGCCCTGCCGCTCGCGCGGTTGCGCGCATCGGACCTCCCCAGCGTCGCCGAGGCAGTCGAGTCGATCGAGGAGGCGCTGTCGTGCTGCTGAAGATCACCGGCGGCACGGTCTACGATCCGGCCAATGGCGTGAACGGCGAGGTGCGCGACCTCCACGTGCGGGACGGGCGCCTGGTGGCGGCGCCGGGTGCCGACGAGCGCATCGACCAGGAGTACGACGCCGGCGGGTGCGTCGTCATGGCGGGGGCGATCGACCTCCATACGCACATCGGCGGCGGCAAGATGAACATCGCCCGCGCGATGCTGCCCGAGGACCATCGCGGCGACCTGCTCGCGCGGACCGACGTGACGCGCGCCTCCAGCGGGCATGCGGCGCCGGGCACGCTGGCCGCCGGCTACCGTTACGCGGAGATGGGCTACACGGCGTGCTTCGAGCCGGCCGTCCTGCCCGTGAACGCACGCCAGGCGCACATGGAGATGGGAGACACGCCCATCGTCGACAAGGGCGGCTACGTGATGCTCGGCAGCGACGACTTCCTGCTGCGCCTGATGGCGTCGGGCGCGGAGCAGGCGCTGGTGAACGACTACGTGGCGTGGACCCTGAACGCCACGCGCTGCATCGCGATCAAGGTGGTGAACCCGGGCGGCATCTCCGCCTTCAAGTTCAACCAGCGCCAGATGAACCTCGACGCGAAGCATCCGTTCTACGGCGTGACACCGCGGGACATCGTGCGGACCCTGTCCCGGGCCGTGTACGAGCTGGGCCTCACGCACCCGCTGCACGTGCATGCGAGCAACCTGGGCGTGCCCGGCAACGAGGTCACCACGCTCGGCACCATGGCCGCCGCCGAGGGGCTGCCGATCCACCTCACGCACATCCAGTTCCACAGCTACGGCACCGAGGGCGACCGCAAGTTCTCCTCGGCGGCGGCGCGCATCGCGGAGGCGATCAACGGGCAGCCCAACGTGAGCTGCGACGTGGGCCAGATCCTCTTCGGCCAGACGGTGACGGCGTCCGGCGACACCATGATGCAGTACCAGAACGCGGCGCACGCGCACCCGCGCAAGGCCGTCGTCATGGACATCGAGTGCGACGCCGGATGCGGCGTGGTGCCATTCCGTTACCGCGACCGCAACTTCGTCAACGCCCTGCAATGGGCGATCGGTCTGGAGATCTTCCTGCTGGTGGACGATCCGTGGCGGGTGTTCCTGACCACCGACCACCCCAACGGCGCGCCATTCACCACGTATCCGCACCTGATCCGCCTGCTGATGGACCGGACGTTCCGCAACGAGCGGCTCGCCCTCCTCAATCCCGCCGCGCAGGCGTTGACGACGCTGGGAACCCTCGACCGCGAGTATTCGCTCTACGAGATCGCGATCCTGACGCGCGCGGCGCCCGCGCGCATCCTCGGGCTCGCGGACCGGGGCCACCTCGCCCCGGGTGCCGTGGCCGATATCACCGTGTACCGCCGCCAGCCGGATCCGGAGCGCATGTTCACGGCGCCCGCGTGGGTGTTCAAGGACGGCGAGCTGGTGGCGCGGGACGGCCGCATCGTCCAGGTCACGTGGGGCCGCTATCACGCAGTGGTCCCCGAGTACGACCCGGGCATCGAGCGACGACTGAGGGAGTACTTCGACCGCTACCACACCATCGGCTTCGGGAACTTCCGCATCACCGAGGACGAGATGACCGCGTTCGGGCACGGCGCCACGCTCGTCAATCATGCCTGCACGCGGCGGAGCGCATGAACATCAACGGCGTCACCATCGACGATGCCTTCGCGGAAGCCTTCGGGATGAAGGCCACGCGCGTCATCATCACGGCCCGGACGCAGGAATGGGCGTATCACGCCGGCATGTCGGCCACCGGCTTCGCCACGTCGGTGATCGCCTGCGGCTGCGAGGCCGCCATCGAGCGCGAGCTCGGTCCCGAGGAAACCCCGGACGGCCGGCCCGGCGTATCGCTGCTGCTCTTCGCGGTGTCGTCCAAGGAGCTCGTGAAGCAGGTCGAGCGCCGCATCGGGCAGTGCGTGCTGACCTCCCCGACCAGCGCGGTGTTCGCCGGGGTCGAGGGCGGCGAGGCCCTCCCGCTCGGCAAGTACCTGCGCTACTTCGGCGACGGCTTCCAGAGCTCGAAGCTGATCGGGGGCATCCGGTACTGGCGCATTCCCGTCATGGACGGCGACTTCCTGATCCAGGACACCACGAGCATGGTCGACGGGGTGGGTGGCGGAAACTTCCTCGTGCTCGCGGAGTCCCAGGCGCAGGCGCTCGAGGCGTGCGAGCTGGCCGTGTCCGCGATGCGCCAGGTACCCAACGTCATCATGCCCTTCCCGGGGGGCGTGGTCCGCTCGGGCTCCAAGGTGGGCTCGAAGTATCCCGCCCTGCGCGCGTCCACCAACGACGCCTTCTGCCCCACCATCCGCGGGATCACCGCCACCAAGCTCGGCCCCGAGATCGACGCCGTGATGGAGATCGTCATCGACGGGCTCACGGCCGCCGACGTCGGCAAGGCGATGCGAGTCGGCATCCAGGCCGTGCTGGAACGGGGGCGTGCACATGGCATCCGCCGGATCACCGCCGGGGACTACGGCGGCAAGCTCGGCAAGTACCACTTCCACCTGCACGAGATCCTTGGCTGAACGCGGCGCGTGGCCCCTGCCACGAGCGGTGGTCGAAAGAGTGTTAGGTTAGGAAGGGGCCCTCCCGGCGGCCCCCTTCTTCGTCCCGGCGGGTCCCATGCCCGAGTACATGACGCTCATCGGCGGTCGCTCCAGCAAGCAGGGCACGGCCTTGTGCCAGGGCAAGCTGGAGGCGGACTACCTCGAGGTCACCTCGGTCGTGGAGATGAACGTCGAGGACATGGCGCGGCTGGGGATCGTGAACGAGGGCCGGGTGCGCCTGCGCACGCCGGGCGGCGAGTCGATCCTGCGCTGCAAGGGCCGCGAGACGAAGGACCTGCCGCCGGGGATCCTCTTCATGGCCTACGGGCCCCTGTCGAGCGAGCTGATGACGGGCGACACCGCCGGCACCGGGATGCCGCTCTCGAAGAACCTGCAGGTCGAGGTGGAGCCGGTGCCGGACGACGCCTAACGCGGGGAGGACCACCGCATGAGCGACAACATCAGGACCGTCCCCGATGCCACGTGCACCTTCTGCGGGTGCGTGTGCGACGACATCGTGCTCACGGTGGACATGGACAGCCACAGCATCACGAAGTCGCAGAACGCGTGCGTGCTCGGCAAGGCTTGGTTCAAGGAGCACGGGATCGAGGAGCGGCCGCGCGCGCTGATCGGCGGCCGCGAGGCCAGCACCGAGGAAGGCGTCGAGGAGGCCGCGCAGATCCTCGCCAACGCCAGATTCCCCATCATCTACGGACTGTCGGACACCACCTGCGAGGCCCAGCGCGTGGCGGTCGCCATCGCGGACATGATCGGCGGCAACGTGGACACCACCACGTCCGTCTGTCACGGGCCCAGCGGCATCGCGTTCCAGAGCGCGGGCGAGAGCACGGCGTCCCTCGGCGAGATCCGCAACCGTGCCGACCTGGTGATCTTCTGGGGCGGCAATCCGGCCGAGGCGCATCCGCGGCTCTTCACGCGCTACGCGGTGACGCCCAAGGGCATGTACGTCCCCAACGGCCGCAAGGATCGCACGATCGTGCTCGTGGACGTGCGCCGCACGCCAAGCACGCCGGTGGCCGACATCTTCCTGCAGGTGAAGCCGGGCTCAGACTTCGAGGTGCTCTGGGCACTGCGGGCGCTGGTGAAGGGCCGCCGCATCGATGCATCCATCGAGCAGCGTACCGGCGTGAGCCTCGCCGTGCTGCAGGATCTCGTGGCCCGCATGAAGAGCTGCCGCTTCGGCGTGCTGCTGTTCGGCATGGGCCTCACCATGACGCGCGGCCGCCACTTCAACTCGGGCGCCTTGCTGGCGCTCGCGACCGACCTGAACGAGTTCACCCATTTCGTCGCCGCACCGGTGCGCGGCCACGGCAACGTCACCGGGGCGGACAACGTCATGTCGTGGCAGACCGGCTTCCCGTTCGGCGTGAACCTGAGTCGCGGCTACCCCCGATTCAACCCGGGCGAGTTCACCACCGTCGACCTCCTGAGTCGCGGCGAGGTGGATGCTGCGCTCATCATCGCCAGTGACCCGGCGTCGAACTTCCCCAAGCCGGCCATCGAGCACTTGAAGCGCATTCCGGTGATCTCGCTCGACCCGAAGGCCACGATCACCGGCGCACTGTCGCGGGTGGCCTTCACCACGGCGACGTACGGCATCAACGTGGCCGGCACCGCCTACCGCATGGACAACGTTCCCCTCACGCTGCGTCCCGCCTTCGATTCGCCGTACCCGAGCGATGAAGAGGTGCTCACGGCGATCCGCAGCCGCGTGCGCGAACTGCTGGGCGGGAACCGCCTCCCTGTGGGGCCACTGCCCGCGGGCAAGGCGACATAGCACGCCACTCCGAGAGGAGCACTCGTGGGATCGTTGCTGCGCATCGTCAATGGTCGGGTGTACGACCCGGCCAACGGCATCGACGGCGAAGTGCGCGATGTCTGCATCCGGGACGGCCGCATCGTCGCCGACGTGCCGCCCGAGGCCAGGCGCATCGACGCGCGCGGCATGGTCGTGATGCCGGGTGGCATCGACATCCACTGCCACATCGCCGGCACCAAGGTCAACCTCGCGCGGAAGGTGCAACCCGAGGATCACCGGCACGACGTCCACCTGCGGACGCGCTTCACGCGGTCGGGCACCGGCGGCTCGGTGCCATCCACCTTCGCGACGGGCTACCGCTACGCGGCCCTCGGCTACACCACCGCGATGGAGGCGGCCGTCACGCCGCTCGGTGCCCGCAGCACGCTCGAGGAGCTGAACGACACGCCCGTCCTGGACAAGGGCTTTTTCGTGTTGATGGGCAACAACGTGCTGTTGTTCAAGCTGCTGCAGGAGGGGCGCATGGAGGAGTTCCGCCACGTGCTCGCCTGGTGGCTGAGCGTCACGCGGGCCTACGCGCCCAAGCTCGTCAATCCCGGCGGTGACGAAGCGTGGAAGGGGCACCGGAACGCCAACATCACCGAGCTCGATGCCAGGATCGAGCCGTTCGACCTCACGCCGCGCCAGGTGATCGCCGCGTTCATCGAGGCGGCCAATGCGCTCGGCCTCCCGCATCCGGTCCACATCCACTGCAACAACCTGGGCCACAGCGGGAACTTCGAGACCACGCTCGAGACGATGCGCATCGCCGAGGGCCGGCGCGCGCACATCACCCATATCCAGTTCCACAGCTACGGGTCCGTCGCGGGAAAGAGCCGCGACAACCCGACCTCGCGTGCCAGGGACATCGCCGAGTTCGTGAACACGCACCCGAACATCAGTGCCGACGTGGGCGCGGTGATGTTCGGCCGTTCCACCAGCATGACGGCCGACGCGCCCCTCGCGTACATGCTCCGGCGGTTTGGCGGGCACAAGTGGGTCAACGCCGACACCGAGATGGAAAGCGGCTGTGGCATCGTGCCGTTCACCTACCAGGACCGGATCTACACCAACGCGCTGCAGTGGGCGATCGGCCTCGAACTGTTCCTGCGCTCGGAGGACCCGTGGCGGATGGTCTTCTCCACCGACCATCCCAACGGCGGCACCTTCATGACCTATCCGGCGCTGATCCGGCTGCTGATGGACAAGGAGTACCGCAAGGAGCAGATGGCGCACGTCAATCAGGACGCGCTGGACCACAGCGGCCTGCGCGAGTGCATGGATCGCGAGTACTCCCTGTACGAGATCGCCATCATCACCCGGGCGGGCCCCGCCCGCCTGCTCGGTCTGGCGAACAAGGGCCATCTGGGCGTCGGCGCCGACGCCGACGTGACCGTGTACGAGGATGCGGCCGACAAGGAGGCGATGTTCGCGGCGCCGCGCTACCTGGTCAAGGACGGCAATCTGGTCATCGAGGATCACGAGTTCCGCGTCGATCACGTGGGCCGACTGCTGCACGTCGAGCCGGAGTTCGACAGCAGCATCGCACAGGTCATCGAGCCGTTCTTCGAGGACTACTACAGCATCCGGTTCGCCAACTACCCGGTGCACGAGCGCTACCTCCACCAGCATGAGCTGGTGCCGATGGCCCGCCCGTGAGCCTCGAGTTCACACAGCATACCGTGCCCACCGTGCCGATCGAGGCGGAGACGCTCAGCGTGTCCAGCCTCGATGGGTTGACGGCCGCGGCCGCGGCGAAGCTCACCGTCGTGCACGGCAACCGTGCCGCCGAGGTGGGCGACTTCTTCGATGTCGCCGGCGCGCCGGATGGTGAGGTGCACATCAGCGGCGATCTCTCCCGCGTGAAGCACGTCGGCGCCGACATGTCCAGCGGCCGGCTCGTGGTGCACGGGCCGGCCGGCATGCACCTGGGCACGCGCATGACGGGTGGGGAGATCGTCGTCGAGGGTGATGCCAGCGACTGGGTGGGTTCGGAGATGGCCGGCGGGCGCATCATCATCCGCGGCAATGCGGGCCACTTGGTGGGCAGCGCCATGCGTGGCGAGCGCGTGGGCATGCGAGGCGGCGAGATCCTCGTCTTCGGGTCCGCCGGCAACGAGGTCGGCGCCGGCATGCGCCGCGGCCTCGTCGCGGTGGGTGGCGACATCGGCGATTTCACGGGCGTGAACATGCTGGCGGGCACGCTGGTCGTGCTTGGACGCATGGGTGCCCGCGCGGGCGCCGGGATGCGGCGGGGCACCATCGTCGCCATGCACCCGGCGGAGCTGCTGCCCACGTTCACGTACGCGGCGACCTACCGACCGGTCTTCCTGCGCCTGTATCTTGCGCACCTCCGTGCGCTGGGCCTGCCGATCTCGGACGCGCACATGGCGGGTCCGTATCGACGCTGGTGCGGCGATGCGATCGAGCTGAACCGCGGCGAGGTGCTTCTGCTCGACACTGCTGCCGGTCCCTCCACATGATGCTCACTCTCACGCTGCGCGAGCGGCCGCCGCAGCGCGTCGACATGTCGCCGCTCTCGGCCGACCAGCTCGCGGGAAAGTCGGCGGCGCAGGTGGGCGCCATCGAGCTCGCCTGCGGCAACCGCAAGGTGCGCGTCGACAGCCTGTTCACCGTCTCCGGCAACTGCCATTCGGAGTTCGAGATCCGCAACGGCTGCGACCTGCTCGACCGGATCGGCGAGGGCATGACGCATGGCTCGATCCTGGTCCGGGGCGACGTCGGCGCGTACGCCGGTGCCCGCATGAAGGGTGGCCACATCCAGGTGGATGGCAACGCCGGCGCCTATGCCGCCACCGGCATGAGCAGCGGGTTGCTGCGCATCCTGGGCAATGCCGGCGATTTCCTGGCCGCCGCCATCCCGGGTGCGCATCGCGGGATGGAAGGCGGCACGGTGGTCGTCGGCGGTGATGTCGGCGATCGCGTGGGCGACCACATGCGCCGTGGCATGGTGCTGATCGAGGGCAACGCCGGCGACTACTGCGCCTCCCGCATGGGCGCCGGCACCATCGCGGTCTGGGGCAGCGTCGGCACGGCGCCCGGGCTCGGCATGCGCCGCGGCACCCTCCTGCTGCAGGCGCTGCCGGGCGAGCTGCTTCCCACGTTCGGCGATTGCGGCACGTCGACGCAGGGATTCCTCGCCCTGCTGCTGCGGGCCTGGCGTCCCGTGTCCGCGAAGTTCGGCAGCATCTCCGCGGCGCGCGTCCGGGCGCGGCGCTTCATGGGGGACCTCGCCAACGATGGACGCGGCGAGATCCTGGTGTGGGCCTGACCATGCGCATCCGTGACGTGGTCATCGAGGACACGTTCGCCGAGGCGTTCACCGTGCGCACCGCGCGCATCATCGTCACGGCGCGGAACGAGCGTTGGGCCCGCGAATGCGCCTTGAAGCTGACCGGGTTCGCCACCTCGGTGATCGGCTGCAAGTGCGAGGCGGGCGTCGAGCGTGAGCTGACGCCCGCCGAGACGCCGGACGGCCGCCCGGGCGTCAGCATCCTGCTCATGGTGATGGCGAAGGACGAAATGGGCGCGCGCCTCGTCGAGCGCATCGGCCAGACGGTGCTGACGTGTCCCACCACAGCCTGCTACGACGGCCTGCCCGAGGCGCCGGATCGGCTGCCGGTCGGCAAGCTGCTGCGCTTCTTCGGGGACGGTTTCCAGGGCAGCAAGGTCGTCGGCGGCCGGCGCTACTGGCGCATCCCGGTGATGGAGGACGAGTTCCTCGTCCAGGATGACTTCGGCATGATGAAGGCCATCGGTGGCGGCAACTTCCTGATCGAGGCCCGCTGCGCCGACGCGGCCCTCGAGGCCGCCGAAGCGGCGGTGGACGCGATGATGCCACTGCCCGGGGTCATCCTTCCGTTCCCCGGCGGCGTCGTGCGGAGCGGCAGCAAGGTGGGCAGCCGTCGCTCGAAGGCGATGATCGCATCCAGCAATGATGCCTTCTGCCCGACCCTTCGGCCGGTCACGGAGACCGCGCTGGCGGACGAGGTCAACTCCGTGCTCGAGATCGTCATCAACGGCGTCGACGCGCCTGCGATCGAGCGTGCGATGCGCGCCGGCATCGACGCCGCGTGCCGCGACGGCGTGGTCGCGATCACGGCCGGCAACTACGGCGGCAAGCTCGGACCGCACCATTTCCACCTGCATCGGATCATGGGGGAAGGGAGCGCGGCCGAGTCGTGACGGATCTGGCGATGAACGAGCGGGCGGCGGCCATCGTGGACCGGATGGTGGCCGACGCGGTGCGGCTTCGCATCCGGGTGCACACGATCGAGGGTGGGGCGACCGTCATCGACGCCGGCGTGGAGGCCGCCGGTGGTTACGAGGCAGGCATAGCGTTGTCGGAGATATGCATGGGCGGGCTCGGTAGCGTCTCGCTCGGGCCCGTGTCGGTTGGGGACGGTCGCTATCCCGGCGTCGCCGTCGTCACCGATCATCCGGCCGAGGCCTGCATGGCGTCGCAGTACGCGGGGTGGGCGATCTCGGTCGAGAAGTTCTTCGGCATGGGCTCGGGCCCGCTCCGCGCGCACGCGCGGGTCGAGAAGGAGCTCTTCGCGCGACTGGGCTACGAGGAAACCGCCCGGCGAGGTGTGCTGGTGCTCGAGGGCAGGGCGCTGCCGGATGCCACCGTCGCGGCGTTCGTGGGCCGCAAGGCGCAGCTCGACCCGTCCAGGCTCACCTTCGTGGTGGCACCCACGGCGAGCATCGCCGGTGGCGTGCAGATCTCCGCGCGCATCCTCGAGACGGGCCTCCACAAGATGGAGACCCTCGGCTTCGACGTGCACAAGGTGGTGAGCGGGTTCGGGACGGCGCCGATCGCCACGCTGTCGAAGAACGACCTGCGAGGGATCGGCCGCACCAACGACTGCATACTCTACGGCGGGCAGGCGCACTACACGATCCGCGCCGGCGACGACGAGTTGGCGAAGCTCGCCGAATCCCTGCCGGCCACGGCCTCCAAGGATTACGGCACGCCATTCTACGACATCTTCCAGCGCTACGATCGCGACTTCTACAAGATCGATCCGCTGCTGTTCAGCCCGGCCGAGGTGTGGCTCACCAGCGTCGAGTCGGGCCGCACGTTCCACGGTGGTCGTCTCGCGCCGGACATTCTCGCCGCGTCACTCTACCCCGCCTGATTCCGCGGCAGGTGCGCGTCGCGCAGCACGCGCGCGGCACGGTCCACCAGCGCCGCACGACACTCCTGCGCATCCCGGCCCCGCGCGAAGACTGTGCAGATGGGGCCGCCACGCGGCAACTCGCTGCCGGAGGCCGGAACGTCCGCCACGTCCGGGTCGGCAAGCCACCCGTCGGTGTCGCCGACGACGCCACGGTCGGGAGCGTAGACCACGGCCTTGCCGAACACGCCGTCCGCCGGATCGCCTGGCGGCTCCAGCCGCCCGCTGCACGCCGCGACGTGTGTCGGGAAGAGGGACGCGCCGCGCGCCCGCTCCGCCAGTTCCATCGAGGCCGTCCAGCGTGGATTCACCTCGATGACGACCGCCGTGTCCTCGCGTACGATGAAGTCGATCCCGTTCACGCCCCGAAGCTCGAACGCGCGCGTGAGCGCCGTCGCGGCCGCGACGGCGCTTCGCAACACTTCATCCCCTGGCAGTACGCCAGGTCCGACGATGTTGCCGCACCAGCGGTAACCGCCGGCACCGAATGCCGAGTCGCCGATCAACTGGAGGCTGAGGGCGAGCGGCGTCACGTTCTTGCCATCGGCCGCGAACGCGAGCGAGGCGGAGACGCCTGGCACGAGCTCCTGCAGGAATTCGTCCTCCCGCACTCCTGCGTCGCCGTGCCACGGGCGGACCCCCACGCCGCCACCTCCCCGCCGGGGTTTCACCAGCAGTGCAGGGGCGGCATCGTGCCCCGACGGCGCGCTCGCGTGCACGGCCGCGGTCGGCAGGCCGGCCGCCGTGAGCGCGCTACTGACCCGGCCCGCGTCTCGCACCGCCGAAAGCACCGCCGGCGCATTGCCGAGCAGCACGCGCCCCCGGGCAAGCCGCGCGAGCACGTCCGGATGATTCTCAAGATTCGCGGCGTACGCGACGAAATCAGCGGAGATCGAGTCGGCGTACTGCACGGTGAGCGGCGGATCGAACGGCTGGATGGTGTGATGCTGACGTGGCCGGGGCAGGGGCTCGAGCAGGTCGCGGTCGCCGAACCCGTCCACCGTGATGACGTCGTAGCCGGCCCCGATGGCGGACCGGCCGAGCGCCCGCGCGGTCACCCCGACCACGAGCACTGTCGCACGGTGCGTCACTCCTTCTCCGGCAGCCCCAGGTGCTTCCGAGCATCGGCCGGGGTGATGACATAGAGGTGGTCGAGCACGCTGCCCGACGCATGCCGGATGCGCAGGCGCTCCACCAGCGCCGCATGCCGCCCACCCGCGAGCCCGTCGGCGATGATCGCGGCACCCTGCGCCCCCTGCTTGGCGTGCGTCGCGAAGCCGTGAATGGGACGGAGCGCCCCCACGTCGGCGAGCGCCCCCGCCAGCCGCTCCTGCACCGCCGGATCGGAGGCGATGCGGCCCGACACGAGAATTGAGCTGGCCAGTGGAGCCGACACGCGCAGCTGCCGCACCGCCTTCACCGCGCCCTCGACGAATGCGTCGAACCCGACACCGGGCACGTCGCGGTTCGCCTCCGCGATCGTGCTGACGCCGCCGTGGAACACGAGCCCCTTGGTGATGTGCCCCGCGAGGAACGCGACCTCGCTGTCGAGCGCGCCGGACGACTGCCATCCGATCGGCCCGCTGCTGCCGCCGATGCCGTCCACGACCTGCCCGTCCTGCACCGCGATCGCCGAGGTGAAAGCCCCGCCCAGCTCGAGCAGGATGAACGCGACGTTCCTCGGATCGGTGGCCAGGCGCTCGGCTTCCTCGCGGATGCCGAGGGCCACGGCGCAGAGCTTGTCGGCGGTACCGAGGTCGATGCGATTGA
>Ga0070671_100001659_pt1 | contig 16838 bp, 16 predicted proteins | sample KBSS73metaG_FD_65341 | JGI IMG/M metagenome (GOLD analysis project Ga0070671, IMG submission 65341) | Switchgrass rhizosphere microbial communities from Kellogg Biological Station, Michigan, USA - KBS S7-3 metaG | ecosystem: Host-associated > Plants > Roots > Rhizosphere > Soil ...
GCCGAGGAAACCAAGGGCGGCAAGCGCGGGAAGTAGAGCCTCCTCCCTAGACTCTCTGGTGTCTTATAGCTATAATACACCAACAAGGAGAGACCAGGATGCTTGAGAACCCAGTCGTGAAGAGGGCCGCAGTCGCCGCCGCAATTGGCGCCGTCATCGCAATACCGCTTCCGTTCGTCGGGCCGATCCTCGGCGCCATCGTTGGCGGCGGCATAGGCTATTTCACAGCGCCTCAAAGGTGATCGGCAAACTCGCGTAACAGCTGCCGGTAAAGGTCGCGCTTGAAGGGCACGATCAGCTCGGGCAGCTGCTCGGGCTCGATCCACTTCCACTCGCGGAACTCGGGATGTCTGGTGGCGATGTTTATATCGCTGTCGCGGCCGAGGAACCGGCACAGGTACCAGTCCTGGTCCTGACCCGCCCATTTCCCGCCCCATAATTTCCCGCGCAGCTCTTCCGGCAGATCGTACTTCAGCCGCTCCGGGCAATCGGCGACCCGCTCGACCAGGTGCGGTGGGATGCCGGCCTCTTCCTCCAGCTCGCGAAGCGCGGTCGACCAAGGCTCCTCGCCCTTGTCGATCCCGCCCTGCGGCATCTGCCAGGCCTCGTCGGTATTATCTATGCGCGCGCCGACGAACACCTTGCCCTGGCCGTTCAGCAGCATGACGCCGACCCCGCGGCGGTATTTGCCTTCGTTGCTCATCGCGCGCGCTCCACCCAGGGCTTCAGATAATCGATGCAACGCTTGAGGTCGTCATTCGCCGACGAGACTGCTTTTCGAAGGTTGAGGAAGCCGTGCACCGTGCCCGGCGCCTCCCAGTAGATCGTCTCGACACCGGCCTCCGCGCAGCGCGCGGCATAGGCGCGTCCCTGGTCGCGGATCGGGTCGAGGCTCGCGGTCAGGACGAAGGTGGGGGGCAAACCCTCGACGCCTTTCAGCAGCGGGCTGTAGCGCCAATCCCCGCGCGGCCCGGCATAGCTCTCCTCGAACCAGTCCATGCTTGCCTTGGTCAGCAGGAAGCCTTCGTTGAATTCGTCGTAGCTCGGGTAGCGCACGCACGGGTCGGCCGCGGGATAGATCAGCCACTGGCCGGCGACCGGCACCGCGGCCGGCTCGTCGCGAAGGGCTGCACTGACGACGGCAACCAGGTTTCCACCCGCGCTGTCGCCGGCGAGGAACAAGCTCGTCGCCCGGCGTCCCAGCTCGGTCGGTCCCGAAGCGATCCATCGCGCCGCCGCAACCGAATCGTCGAACGCCGCGGGGAAAGGGAATTCCGGCGCAAGGCGATAATCCACCGCGACCACGGGTAGGTCGAGCTCGATTGCGAGATCGATGCACAACGGGTCGTGGGTCTCGAGCCCCCCGATCACCCAGCCGCCGCCGTGGATGAACACCAGCACCGGCCCCGGTCCGCGCTCCTCGCGGGAGTCGTATAGCCGCAGCGGGGCCGGACCGCCGGAGACGTCGCTCATCACCGCGATCTCGCGCGCTGGTGCGTCGAGCGCGTAGCGGCCGGCCACCATCATCTTCCGCGCCCCTTCCGCCCCGACCTCGTGGCTCTTCGGCCCAGGCAGATTGTCGAGGAATTCGAGCAATTGGCGGACGTCCGGACGGACGAAGGGATCGGTCATCACCACATCATTGAGGGCGGCGGCGGCGCGGCGCAATGCCAGCCATCAAGTTCGCGCCCCTAGGGGCAGCAATTGGTGAAGAGGGCCGCACCGGCGAAAGCCACCGCAGCCAATGCGATGATCGCGCCCCAAAGATAGAAAAGTTCAGGCTTGTCGTTTCGCGTGATCGGGAATGCCCAGAAGGGCATCATGCCCCTGCGCATAGCTAGTGTGAAAACCGTCGCGAATCCGGCCGCCACCGCAAACATCAAAAGTCTGGCAGCGAGCGACATGCGCGCACACTAGCCCGGCAGCTAGCGTCCGCAATGGGGTGGATAGCGGACCTACATACGGCTGGTCCTGCATCGCTAGTTTAACCGATACCCACGGCCACGCCTTCAATCGTACGAGCGCACTACACCGAGTCGGTCGCCTGTTCGCGCGCGCGCGACCGGCTGCGCGCCGATCGAGGAGTGTTGCCATGCTCAGGACGATCGTTCGCCTGCTCTTTGCTGCAGCACTGACCGGGCTTCCTTCCGCCGCCGCGGCCTACCACCACCGGTACGCCCATCACCATCATTGGCATGGCTACGGTGCCTATTCCTACTACGGATACGGCTATCGTCCCCACTACGCGCGCTACTATGGCTACGCTTACCCGTATTACCACGTGGCCTATCCGGCGTACGTCCAGGCCTACCCTGTCTACGGTTACTATGGCTATTCCCACTACGGCGGATACCCGGTCTATGGTTACGGTTATCCCGCCTACGGCTACGGCCATCACGCTTATTACCACTATCGTTGCGGGAACCCGGCGGCAGGCGCGCTGGTCGGCGGTCTGGCAGGCGCGGCGATCGGTGGCATCGCAGCGAGCGGTGGGCATTACGGCTATTACGGCTATCATTATCACAACAACGCAGCGGCCGGAGCCGCGGTCGGCGGTCTCATTGGCGCGGTGATCGGCGGTGCGGCCGCAAGCGGCTATCACTGCTAGGCCGCCCATCACCTGACGCTCGCCTGACGAAGACGGTGGCGAACGAAGACCGAGAAGCCTAAAGAGGTCGCTCACTCAAATTCGCGTTTGTGAAGGACTCGTCTTCCGTGGCCACCGCCACTCATCTTCTCTCCGAAACCGAAGCCCGGGCTCGTCCGCCGCAGGAAGCGGTCGTCGTCCGCTTCGCCGGCGACAGCGGCGACGGCATGCAGCTGACCGGCGGCCAGTTCACGCTCTCGACCGCGCTTGCCGGCAACGACCTCGCGACCTTCCCCGACTTCCCCGCCGAGATCCGCGCGCCACAGGGCACGACTTTCGGCGTCTCCGCCTTCCAGATCAATTTCGGCTCGACCGCGATCGAGACGGCGGGCGACCAGCCGGACGTGCTGATCGCGATGAATCCGGCAGCGCTGAAGGTGAATGCCGAGGCGCTGCGCGACGGAGGCCTGATCATCGCCGACGAGGGCGAGTTCACCGCCCGCAACCTCGCCAAGGCGGGTTACGAGCAGAACCCGCTCGAGGACGGCAGCCTGTCGAAATGGCAGGTCGTCCACTTCAACATCTCGCAGCTGACGCTCGATTCCGTGAAGCCGTTCGGCCTCGGCAACAAGGAAGCTCTGCGCTGCAAGAACATGTGGACGCTGGGTCTCGCGCTCTGGATGTTCGACCGCGACCGCAAGCCGATCGTCGACTGGCTCAACACCAAGTTCGCCAAGGCGCCCGAGCTTGCCGAGGCCAATATCGCAGCGCTCAACGCCGGCCACGCCTATGGCGAGACGGTCGAGATGGGCGCGCCGTTCAAGCAGCACCATATCGCCGCCGCCCCCGCCGAGCCGGGCCTTTACCGCACCGTCACCGGCGCCGAAGCGCTGGCGCTCGGCCTCGTTGCCGGCTGCCAGCTCGCCGGCCTCAAGATGTTCTTCGGCGGCTATCCGATCACCCCGGCCTCGGCGCTGCTCCATCATCTGTCGCGCCTCAAGGAGTTCGGGATCACGACCTTCCAGGCGGAGGACGAGATTGCGGCGATCTGCTCGGCAATCGGCGCCAGCTATGCCGGCCAGCTCGGCATCACCTCGTCGTCAGGCCCCGGCATCGCGCTCAAGACCGAAGCAATGGGCCTCGCGATCATGACCGAATTGCCATTGGTGATCGTCAATTCGCAGCGCGGCGGGCCCTCGACCGGACTTCCGACCAAGACCGAGCAGTCCGACCTCTACCAGGCGGTTTATGGCCGCAACGCGGATGCGCCGCTGCCGGTTATCGCCGCGCGCTCGCCGGCCGACGCTTTCGACTGCGCGATTGAGGCGTGCCGAATCGCCACCCATTACATGACGCCAGTGATGCTCCTGACCGACGGCTATATCGCCAATGCCGCCGAGCCGTGGAAGGTGCCGGACATGAGCGGCTATCAGCCGTTCCCGGTCAGCTTCTTCGATACGCCGCCGGCCGAAGGGCAAAGCGTCATGCCCTATGCGCGCGGCGACGGGTTGGCGCGGCCGTGGATCAAGCCCGGCACTCCGGGGCTCGAGCATCGCATCGGCGGGATCGAGAAGCAGCCCGGCACCGGCAACATCGATTATTCGCCTGCCGCACACCAGGAGATGACTGACACCCGGCACGCCAAGGTGATGGGCGTCGCCAACTCGATCCCTGACCAGGAAATCTGCCTTGGCCGTGAAGGCGCCGAACTTGCGGTGGTCGGCTGGGGCTCGACGTTCGGGCCGATCCACCAGGCCGTTCGCCGCGCGATCGCAGATGGCAAGGACGTCGCCCACGTCCATGTCCGTCATATCTGGCCGATGCCCAAGAATATGTCTGTCCTACTCAAGGGCTTCAAACATATTCTCGTGCCCGAGATGAACATGGGCCAGCTCAAGACCGTGCTCCGCGACCAGTTCCTGGTCGACGCCAAGCCGCTGACCAAGGTGTCGGGCCACCCGTTCCGCATCGCGGAGATCGAGGCGGCGATCGACGCCCGCCTGGGCGGGAGCTCTCGCGAATGATGGCGTCAACTTTGTCAATTTTGTTGGATGCGCCGCGATGAAACGGATGAGCGTCGTCCCGATGATCCTGCTGCTGATCATCGTCCTGTATGCAATTTACGCGCTGAGGCCGCACTGATGAACGACATGACGCCAAATGCGGTGCCGACCACCACCGCCAAGGATTGGGCGAGCGACCAGGAGGTCCGCTGGTGCCCGGGCTGCGGCGATTATGCGGTGCTGAAAGCCGTGCAGCGTACGATGCCCGACCTCGGCGTCGCGCGCGAGAAGACGGTGTTCGTCAGCGGCATCGGCTGCTCGAGCCGCTTTCCTTATTACATGGCAACCTACGGCTTCCATACGATTCACGGCCGCGCGCCGGCGATCGCGACAGGGGTCAAGCTCGCCAACCCCGAGCTCGACGTGTGGATCATCACCGGCGACGGCGACGCGCTGTCGATCGGCGGCAACCACACGATGCACGTGCTGCGCCGCAACCTCGACTGCCAGATCCTGCTGTTCAACAATGAGATTTACGGCCTGACCAAGGGCCAATATTCGCCGACCAGCCGCGTCGGCACGCGCTCGCCTTCGACCCCGTTCGGATCGGTCGACCGACCGGTGACTCCGTGCATGTTCGCGCTTGGCAGCGGGGCGCGGTTCATCGCGCGCGGCATCGACGTTCACAAGAATCTGCCCGACGTGCTCAAGGCTGCACACGCGCACCGCGGCGCGAGCTTTGTCGAAATCTACCAGAATTGCGTCGTCTACAACGACGACGTCTTTGCCGGATTCACGGGGCGCGACGTCGCATCCGACAAGCAGCTGTGGCTGAAGGCCGGCGAAAAGATGCTGTTTGCCAATGGCGAGAAAGGTCTCGCGCTCGATGTCGAGAATCTCCGGTTAAAGGTCGTCGCCGGGGACGATCCGGCAGTCATCGCGCACAATCCGAAGAACAAGGGTATCGCGGCGATGCTGATCGAGATGCCCGACAGCTTCCCGGTCGCATTGGGCGTCATCTACGAGGACCCGGCGCCGACCTTCGAATCCGCGGTTGTCGAGCAGAACAAGGCCGCCGCCTCGGGCAAGACGCCGGACCTCCAGAAGCTGGTCAGCAAAGGCCAGACCTGGCAGGTCGAAAAGGAACCGCACAAGCTTTGATCCGCGGCTTCTGATTGGACAATCTCACCCATTCGCTCGCCGGCTGGACGCTCGGTCAGGCTGGCCTGAAACCGAAGTCGCGCAAGGGGCTCGCCGCGCTGATCCTCGGCGCGAACATGCCCGACATCGACGTCTTCCTTGGCCACGCGCCCTGGGATCCGCTGGCGATCCACCGCGGCTTCACTCATGGCGTGGTCGGCGGGGTTCTAGTGATGCCGCCGGTCCTCGCCGGGCTGCTCTGGCTGCTCGACCGATGGCAGCTGAGCCGGGGGCAGGAGTTCCAAAGCGGGCTGCCGATGCGTTTCGGCTGGCTGGTGCTGCTCGCTTATATCGGCACTCTGACCCATCCGTTCCTCGACCTGCTGACGACTTATTCGGTCCAGTTGTTCTCCCCCTTGTCGAGCGCCTGGTACCATTCGGACGCCCTGTTCATCATCGACATCTGGGTCTGGCTGCTGCTCGCGATCGCGATCGGCATTTCCAAACGCCGAGAACAGAAGGGCCGCGAATGGCGACGCATCCCGCAGGTCGCGATCGTAGTGCTGGTCGCGTACATCGGAACGAACCTTGCGATCAGCCAGGTGGCTTATGCCCACGTCCTCGCCGCCGACCCTAAAGCGCAGGCGATGTTCGCATCACCGCCGCCAGTGATGTCGTGGCGCCGCGACATGGTCTGGCGAGATGGCCGCAATTATTGCCGCGCGACCTACGACCCGTTGGGCGTAGGCTTCCGCCTCGGCTCCTGCACTCCGTCTAACATGGACAATCCGCTGGTGCGCCAGGCGATCCGGCGCGATCCCAGCCTGCAGAAATTCCTCAAATGGTCGATCCTGCCCCAGGCTGACCTGACCCAGGAGCATTGCGCCGTGCGGGTTGCCATCGGCGACGCTCGCTACGGCGAGGGGCGGCGGTCGCGGCTGGCGCGGGAGAGTATCATTCCCGCGCCACCCGGAAGTCGCTGTTACCTCGACAAACGGTCAACGAATTCATAACTGCGCCGCATGAGCACGCGGGGCGAGCATCTGCTGCACGCCGATCGCCGGTTCGCAACCGGCGGCGGGCTGATCGCCCGCCTCACCGCGCCCGCCTTTTCAAAGGTCGTCGACCAGATCGATCGGCGCCTTGCGTGCGGCGGGATAGACGCGACGCTGCCCGGCGGCGAGAAGAAAGAGCTCGGGTTTCATGCGGAGGGGCCGAAGGCGGTCGTCCGCCTGTCGAGCTGGCTCGCCCTGGCCCGACTTGCGACTTCGGGCTCGGTCGGTTGGTACAAGGCCTGGACGCTCGGCGAATGGTCGAGCCCCGACCCCGTCACCGTGTTCGAACTTTTCTCGGTCAACACCGTGTCGCTTGGCCAGGTCGGTCGGGCCAAGGGAGCGTTCCGCTGGATCAACGCGATCGCTCATAGGCTGCGCGACAATGCGCCGCAAAAGGCGCGGCAGAACATCGCGGCGCACTACGACCTCGGCAATGATTTCTATTCGGCCTGGCTGGACGAGACCATGACCTACAGCTCGGCCCGCTTCGTATCGACCGAGGACAGTCTAGAAGCCGCGCAGCTGCACAAGGTCCACGACTTGCTCGACCGGCTCGAGCTGAAGCCTGGACAGAAGCTGCTCGATGTCGGTTGCGGTTGGGGGACGCTCGCGATCGAGGCGGCGAAACGCGGCGCGTCGGTCGTCGGCCTGACGCTGTCCACCGAGCAGAAGGATTGGGCGGAGCGCAAGATCGCGGAAGCCGGACTATCTGACCGTATCGAGATCCGGCTGCAGGATTATCGCGACGTCGGAGAGCAATTCGACGCCGTTGCATCAGTCGAGATGGTCGAGGCGGTTGGGCGCCGCTGGTGGGGCGCATATCTCGACAGCATCGCCCGCAGTCTCAAGCATGGGGGACGCGCGGCGTTGCAGTTCATCAGCATCGATGACCGCATCTTCGACCACTACGCCGAGAATGCCGACTTCATCCAGACCTACATCTTCCCCGGCGGTATGCTGCTCGACGAGCCGCAGTTCGAGAATCTGGCACGAGAGCGGGGCCTCTCCTGGCAGGACAGGACCGGTTTCGGACTCGACTATGCCGACACGCTCAAGCGCTGGCGCGACCGCTACAACCAGGCCGTCGCGGCCGGACTACTCAACGGATTCGAGGAGCCATTCCACAATCTGTGGCGCTATTATCTGATGTATTGCGAAGGCGGCTTTCGCGGGGGCGCGATCGACGTCGCACAAATCACGATGGTGAAAGCCTGAGTGCTTCAAGAGGTCGGGTGAGCTCTACCGGCCTGAAAAGCTTGGCAGGGCTCACCCGTGCTCGGCACAGGGGCAACGTTGCACCGAGCAATTCGAAACTCGCGGAAGTCTTGCGACCCGACTGATTGAGAATGCGACTCGACTCGGACGCCGGCAGTGCGCCGTTCGCGGCCTCCTCAGTGCCGCGCACGTTCAATACGAGTTAACGATGATATCGGCAACGGGAAGTTGACAAATCTATTGCAGTTTTCGTCAGGCTTCGATCCGCACCTTTTCGGCGGTCGGCACATCGGCGGCCAGCCTAGAAAGAATGCCACTCGCGACGACTTCAGGCAGCTTGACGCTTTCCGGTTCTTCGCCGGGAAAAGCGAGCGCACGCATCCTGGTTCGCGTCGCACCGGGGTCAATGATGTGAACCCTAATACGGCCGGTATATTCCGTCTCGTCGGCGTACGACCCAAGCAGAGTTTCGAGCGCCGCCTTGGATGACCCGTACGCACCCCAGAACGCGCGCGGCTCGCTTCCGACTGATGAAGTCAGCGCAACGACGTCCGCCCGCTCGGCCTTCTTTAGCAGCGGATCGAACGCTGCGATCAGCGCCTGGTTGGCAAGCAGGTTGAGGCTCAGCAACCGGGAATATTCCTTGGGATCGATGTCCTGCACCGGCGACAGCGAGCCCAGCATCGCGGCGTTCAGAACGAGGATGTCGAGCTTCTGCCAGCGCCCGGCGACCGCTCCCGCCAGCTTGCCGATGCCCTCGCCCTCGGTGAGGTCGAGCGGCGCGATCGTCGCTGAGCCGCCAGCGGCGTGAATCCGCTCCTCCACCTCTTCGAGGGCCTCGGCGGAGCGGGCGACGAGGATGACGTGCGCGCCGGCCGCGGCGAGCGCTTCTGCGGTCGCGGCGCCGATGCCGCGGCTAGCGCCAGTGACGAGCGCAAGGCGCCCCTCGAATGCTTTCGAATCAGACATGACGCCGCCTCTAGCCGCTTAGCGGCTGGCGACCAATGACAGCGGCGCGCCGCCTTCCTTCTCGGCGAGGTCGGTGAGCGTTGTCGGGTAAGCGCCGGTGAAGCAGGCGTCGCAACGCTGCGGCTGGCCCGAATCCCGCTCCTGGCCCAGCGCCCGGTACAAGCCTTCGATAGAGATGAAGGCGAGGCTGTCGGCGTTGATGTAATCGCGCATCTGCTCGACGTTCATCTGCGCGGCGAGCAGCTTTGCCCGTTCGGGCGTATCGACCCCGTAGAAGCAGCTGTGGCGAGTCGGTGGCGACGCGATCCGCATGTGCACCTCGCGCGCGCCGGCATCACGCATCATTTGCACGAGCTTCACCGACGTCGTTCCACGCACAATGGAATCGTCAATCAGCACGATCTTCTTGCCATCGACCAGCGCTGAATTGGCGTTGTGCTTGAGCTTCACACCCTGAAGGCGGACGTCCTGGCTCGGCTGGATGAAGGTCCGCCCGACATAGTGCGAACGGATGATCCCAAGCTCGAACGGGGTGCCGCTTGCCTGCGCGTAGCCGATCGCGGCCGGTACGCCGCTATCCGGCACGGGCACGACATAATCGACATCTGCTGGTGCTTCGCGCGCCAGCTCGGCACCGATGTTCTTGCGTACTTCGTAGACAGAGACGCCCTCCGCGATCGAATCCGGCCGCGCGAAATAGACATGCTCGAAGATGCACGGTCGCGGCGCGAGCTTTTCGAACGGACGAAAAGAACGGATCCCCGCATCATTGACGAGGATCAGCTCGCCCGGTTCGACGTCCCGCAGATAGCTGGCTCCGATGACGTCGAGCGCGACCGTCTCGGATGCGAACACCGTAGCCTCGCCAAGCTTGCCCATGACAAGTGGCCGGACGCCGAGTGGGTCGCGGCAACCGACAAGGCCCTCGTCGGTGAGGACAACCAGCGAATAAGCGCCCTCGACCTGCTTCAATGCGTCGGTGAGGCGGTCGAGAACGGCGTCGCGCTCGGACGTCGCGACCAGATGGATGACCACTTCGGTGTCGCTGGTCGACTGGAAGATGGAGCCGCGCCGGTTGAGCGTTCGGCGGAGCTTCATCGCATTCGACAAGTTGCCGTTGTGGGCGACGGCGAAACCACCTTCCGACAGTTCGGCGAACAAGGGTTGAACATTGCGAAGCGCGGCCTCGCCCGTGGTCGAGTAGCGGACATGGCCGATGGCGGCGCGGCCCGCGAGGCGGCGGATGACGTCGTCGCGGTCGAAATTGCCGGCGACGTGGCCCATCGCCCGATGGGAGTGGAAATGCTTGCCGTCGAAGCTGGTGATTCCGGCAGCTTCCTGGCCGCGGTGCTGGAGCGCATGAAGGCCGAGGGCGACGAAGCCGGCTGCATTGTCGGCGCCCCAGATGCCGAACACGCCGCACTCTTCGCGCAGCTTGTCGTCATCGAACGGATTGGTCGTCAGCATCGAGTCCCCATGCACCTTCGCTGTCGTAGAGCCGCCATATAGGGCGGAGCTCCCCGCTTGTCGCCCCCGACCTGAATAAGGCGTGAAATCTTAACGGCTTAGCGCCGTTAGGCCTTGTAAAGGGCCGGGAATTTCCGGTGCAAAGCAGCGACCTTTGGCCGGTCGTTGACCACGATATAGGGATAATCCGGGTGCCGCCGCGCGAAATCCTGGTGATAGGCCTCGGCGGGATAGAAGCCGCCTTTCTCGATCCGCGTCGCGATCGGCGCCTTGTAGATGTGCGCCGAGTTCAGACGTGCAATGAATGCCTTGGCGAAAGCGGCCTGCTGCGGGCTTTGGGGAAAGATCGCGGAACGGTAGCTGCGGCCGACGTCGGGGCTTTGGCGGTCAACCTGGGTCGGGTCGTGCGCGACGGTGAAATAGATTTGGAGCAGCTGGGAATAGCTGATTTGGGCCGGATCATAGGTGATCCTTACCGCCTCGGCATGGTCGGTGCCTTCGCCGCTGACCCTGTCGTAATTGGCATCCGCGGCTTTGCCTCCAGCATAGCCCGAGACGACATCGGTCACGCCCTTCACATGCTCGAACACGCTTTCCATTCCCCAGAAACAGCCTCCGGCGAGCACGGCGGTCTCGGTCCGGGGCGAAGCGCTGGCCGGAGCCGCGGCAAGGGAGGCGATGATCAGGATCAGCTTTTTCATGATGCCAAGATAATGGCTACCTGCCGCCTTAACAGCCGCTGGACGCCAATTGAGTTGCACAATAGGACGCTGCTGACACGGAGGTAAGCAATGCCGACCTACACTGCGCCGGTGCGCGACACGCTTTTCATCCTCAACGACGTCCTTGACATCGGCCGCTATTCGAACCTCCCTGGGTTCGCCAATGCGACGCCCGACCTGATCGAAGCGATCCTGGAAGAGGCCGGCAAGTTCGCGTCGGAGGTGCTGCAGCCGCTCAACCGGATTGGCGACGAAGTCGGGTGCAAGCGCAACGATGACGGGTCGGTCGTCACTCCGCCGGGGTTCAAGGAGGCCTATAAGCAGTTTGTCGAAGCGGGCTGGCCCACGCTTACCGGACCGGAGGAATATGGCGGCCAGGGCTTGCCGCAGATCGTCGGCACCGCGGTCACCGAATATATCCTCTCGGCCAACCACAGCTTCGAAATGTATCAGGGCCTGACCGCCGGCGCGATCGCGTCGCTGCTGGTCAAGGGCTCGGACGAGCTCAAGCAGAAGTACGTCCCGACCATGATCACCGGCAAATGGACCGGGACGATGAACCTGACGGAGCCGCATTGCGGCACGGACCTTGGCCTTTTGAAGACCCGCGCCGAGGAAAATCCCGACGGCAGTTATTCGATTACCGGCACCAAGATCTTCATATCTTCGGGCGAGCACGACCTTGCCGAGAACATCATCCACCTCGTTCTGGCCAAGCGGGCCGGTGCCCCTGACAACGTGAAGGGCATCAGCCTGTTCGTCGTGCCCAAGTTCCTGGTCAACGAGGACGGCTCCATCGGCGAGCGCAACTCGCTGCAATGCGGCGCGCTCGAGAAGAAGATGGGCATCCACGGCAATTCCACCTGCGTCATGAACTACGACGGCGCGAAGGGATGGCTGGTCGGCGAGCCCGAAAAGGGTCTAGCGGCCATGTTCATCATGATGAACGCCGCCCGGCTCGGCGTGGGCCTGCAGGGCCTCGCGCAGGGCGAGGTCGCCTATCAAAATGCGGCCGCCTACGCGAAGGACCGGCGGCAGGGCAGGGCGCTCCGCCAAGACGAGCGTGACGCCAATGCCAAAGCTGACGCGATCATCGTCCATCCGGACGTTCGCCGGATGCTGATGGAATCGCGCGCGTGGAACGAGGCCGGCCGTGCGCTCGTGCTGTGGGGTGCGCTGCAGGTCGACCTGATGCGCCGATCGCAGGACGAGGCGGAGCGCGAGCTGGCGGACGACCTGCTCGGGATAATCACGCCGGTCATCAAGGGCTATCTGACCGACAAGGGCCTGCAGGCGGCGGTCCATGCGCAGCAGGTGCTCGGCGGTCACGGCTACATCCGCGAGCACGGGATGGAACAGTTCGTCCGCGATGCCCGCATCACCCAGATCTACGAGGGTACCAACGGTATCCAGGCGATGGATCTCGTCGGCCGCAAGCTGCCCAAGGATGGCGGACGCGGAGTGCGCGCTTACTTCGATTTGGTCGGGCGAGAGATCGCCGATGCCAAGGCGGGCGGAGACCCCGCTGGGGTCGCAACGGCACTGGAGCCGGCTTTCAAGGATCTGCAGGCGGCGACCATGTGGCTCGCGCAGAACGGCATGGCCAATCCCGACAACGCCGGTGCCGGGGCTTATGCCTATATGGACCTGATGGGATTGGTCAGCCTTGGCTGGATGTGGCTCAAGATCGCCGCCGCCGCGCAGCGCGCGCTTGACGCGGGTGCCGAGGATAGAGCGTTCCACGAGAACAAGCTGGTGACCGCTCGTTTCTATTCTGAGCGTGAGCTGCCGCTTGCTGGAGCGCTGCGCCGGAAAATCGAGGCCGGGGCCGAGACCTTGATGAAAATCCCGGCAGAGGCCTTTTAGGCTTTTTGACGTCCGAGGCGGTGACAATCCACACCCTTAGCGGCGCGTTTACGGTCAATAGTTTGACCTAAGTTAGAAAGTTAACCCGGTGTCCACTGTTGTTTGGATAAGCCGCTTCGGTGAGCTGCTCCCTCTGCGGACGCTGCGCCGCAGGTCTTTGCGAACAAGGTAAATTTTACGCGAACCAAAAGCCTTCAATCGACGTGAAGGCGTGATGCCGCATTAGGGCCGCCTCGTAGTTACCAAAGTGGGGAACCAAGATGCGCACTTACGTTTATTTGGCGGCGCTTGCCGCTTCGGCCGCTGTTGCGTCGCCGGCCCTTGCCCAGGCGTTTCCGAATGACGACGCCCCGGCTGTTGCCCGCGGCGTGGTGCTTCAAACGCACTCGCTGATCAACCAGTCTGACCTCGACTTCGGCATCGTCACGACGGACGGTACGAACCCGGGCACTGTGACCATCGCTCCCGATTCCTCGGGCGCGCGTGGCTTCACTGGCGGCGTGATGCTGCTCCCGAGCTCGCCGACATCGGCCCGTTTTGACGGCCTTGCCGCGCCGCTCGAGACGGTAGTCCTCACGCTGACCAAGCCCGTCAGCAACGTTCTTCAGGACGCTGCCGGTGACCAGATCGCGGTCAATTCGATGTCGGTCGATGGCGCCGGTCTGACCGAGACCATCACGGCGAATGGCAGCGGCGCCTTCACCGTCTATGTCGGCGGCGACTTCGGACTCAGTGCTACGCAGAAGGCAGGCGTGTACAGCGCCGACTTCAACCTGAACGCGGAATATCAGTAAGTCTTTCGCGAATAGCGTATTTGGAAGGGCGGTCGCGCAATCGCGCGGCCGCCCTTTCTTCTAGGTAGTTTACCTGACGTTCACCTTGGCGCGACGACTCGAACGCTCGCCGGGATGAAATACGGCCCTGTAAGGCCCCGCCGGACGTTTTTCCTCCACGTTGAACCCAATTACCGACGGAGGATCAGTCATGCGTATTTTCACCAAGTTGCTGACGGCCAGCGCTGCTCTCGCAGCTGCGGCGCCAGCTGCCGCTCAATATTATTCGAACCCATACGGCTACGCGCAGCCGCGCACTTACGGCTACGCCCAGACTTATGGCTACGCGCAACCCTACGGCTATTCCCAGGGCTATGCGGTCAACACCAACGCTGCCGCGCAACAATGTTCGGCGGCTGTCCAGAACCGCCTGTATAACCGCACCAGCATCGGCGGCATTCTCGGTGCCGTGCTTGGCACCAACACTTCCGGCCGAGTTGTCGCAGTGACGCAGGCCACGCCGCGCAGCGACGGCATGGTCCGCGTTCGCGGCCTCGCCAGCAGCGGCCGCTATGCGATGAACGGCTACGGCCCGTACGGCGTCGGCGCTTATGGCGCGGCCGGATACGGTTATGCCAACCAGGCGGACCTTTCGTTCCGCTGTGACGTCGGCATGAATGGCGCCGTCTACAATGTGAGCATCAACCGCCGCTACTAAGCGGATGGCATTTGAACAAGAAAGAGCGCCGGTTCACCGCCGGCGCTCTTTTCTTGTCGGCTCGGTTCAGCGAAACGTCAGGGCGAAGTCTGCTACCGCTTTCCAATTCATTCGTTCAGGGACCTATGGCCAAGCAATCATCATCGCTCATCGTGAAGACAGTTCTGACGGCAAGCGCGCTTACTCTGCTGGCGTCAGCAGCGCCGCTTGCGGCGCCAGCCGTTGCGAAGACTCCGAAGGCTGCGCCGTTCGACGGCGAGATCGCCGATTTCTACCGCAGCAGGGCCGGGGCTCCACTCTGGTTCGGACCGAATTCGGCTGGCGCTTCGGATCAGCTGATTCAGCTTCTCGCCAGCGCCCAGGCCGACCACCTCAATCCGCGCCGCTACGACATTCGTAGCCTATCCCGCGCGGTTGCCGATGCGCGCAGCGGAAATCCGGCAGCGGTTCAGCGCGCCGAAGCCATGCTCAGCGGTGCCTTCGTCGCCTACGCCCGCGACCTTCGGCATGACCCTGGCGTCGGAGTGGTCTACGTCGACCAGGATCTGAAGCCGACCCCGCCGTCCGCGGCCGAGCTGTTAAACGCCGCGTCACGTGCCCCGTCTCTCAGTGGCTACGTGCAGCAAATCGGCTGGATGAATCCGATTTACGCAAAGCTTCGGCAGGCAATTGCGAGCCGGATCTACCGCTCACCGGCGCAGCTCAGGCTCCTAGATCTCAACCTCGAACGCGCGCGAGCTCTCCCCGCCGGCGGCGGCCGCTACGTGATCGTGAACCCGCCCGCGGCGCGGCTCTACATGTACGAGAATGGCCAGGTCGTGGACTCGATGCGCGTCGTTGCCGGCCGGCCCGACCCGATCGCGCAGACGCCGATGATGAACGCCTTCATCCGCTACATCGCGCTCAACCCGTACTGGAACTCGCCGCCGGACATCACCGCACGTAAGCTCGCTCCGACCATCCTTAAGGAGGGACGCGCCTATTTCACGAAGAGGGGCTACGATCTGGTCGATAAATTCGGACCGGATGCGCACGTCCTCAATCCGATGTCAGTGGATTGGAAGGCGGTCGCCGCCGGTCAAGTAAAGGTGAACCTGCGGCAGCGCCCGGGGCCTGCCAACTCGATGGGGAAGATGAAGTTCATGTTCCCCAATTCCGCCGGAATCTGGCTGCACGACACGCCGGAAAAGGAAAAGATCGACGAGGCGGCGCGGCTGCAAAGCAACGGCTGCGTCCGCCTAGAAGATGCGCCCCGCTTCGCGCGCTGGCTGTTCAACGGCCGCCCGCCCAGCCCCAAGGGTGCGCGGCCCGAACAGAAGGTCGATCTGCCCCAGCTGGTGCCCGTCTACATCACTTATCTGACCGCCGTGCCGAGCGGGTCGTCGATCGTTTATTTCGACGATTTCTACGGAAAGGACAGGGCAGCGCCGCGCCGGCTGGCAGCGCTTTAGCTGGCGTTGCGCTGCTGCTGCTCGACGTACCAGGGCCGGAGCACGGACGCTGAGCTGGGTGCTTCCTTCTTCGGCGCGAGCCGGGCCAGGTCGAACTGGCCGTCGAACTGCACGCCGAACTTGCCGGCCTGCGCCCAGCGGACGATTCCTCTCACAGGTCCGACACCGACGATATCGATCGCCATCTCGGAACCCGGAGCGACCGCCGCATTGCATTCGACCAGTGCGCCCATCGAGGAGATGTTGCGCAATCTGAGCTCGACCGTCTCGCCTCCGATCACGGCCATGGCGCGCCGCATCAGGCGGTGGCGCTGCTCGCGGATGCAGGCGTAGCCCTCCGCCTCGATTGTCGAGTTGTTGGCGATCTCGCGAGCATTTTCGGCCGGGGTCGGTTTACCGAAGATGTAGCCCTGGACCATGCTGACCCCGAGCTCGCGGATCAGCTGCAGGTCGTCGTGGGTCTCGACGCCCTCGGCGCAGGTATCCATGTCGAGCGTCTCGGCCAGGGTCACGATGGCGCGGATGATCGCCGCGTTGCGGTTGGTCGTCGACGCTGCCCCGCGGACGAAGCTTTGATCGATCTTGATCTTGTCGAACGGCGCTTTCTTCAAATATCCGAGCGAGCTGTAGCCGGTGCCGAAGTCGTCCAGCGCAAGCCGCACGCCAAGGCCCTTGAGCTTGGCGAACGTATCGTCGGTGGTGTCGCCCTCGGCGAGAAAAACGCCTTCGGTGATCTCGAGCTCGAGCCGCTCGGCGCGGACACCGGTTTCCTTAAGATGGGTGGCGACCATGTCTGCGACGTTGGGATCGTTGAACTGGATCGGTGACAAGTTGACGGCAACGCGCACGTGGTCCGGCCAGTTGGCCGCCTC
>Ga0070671_100001661_pt1 | contig 16835 bp, 35 predicted proteins | sample KBSS73metaG_FD_65341 | JGI IMG/M metagenome (GOLD analysis project Ga0070671, IMG submission 65341) | Switchgrass rhizosphere microbial communities from Kellogg Biological Station, Michigan, USA - KBS S7-3 metaG | ecosystem: Host-associated > Plants > Roots > Rhizosphere > Soil ...
CAGGCAAAAACGTACCAGGATACGGTCTACCAAGGTTGGGCAAATACCATTGAGCGGCTGGGTACCACTAGTGATGAGCTGGACGATCAGACGCAAACCGACATCGTACAGATCGTCCAGAATATGCAGAACAATACCGACCTCTTTGCGTTGATAGCGGCCTTTGGTGTTCGAAAGGAAGGCGGGACAATGTGTGCATGGTTCAATACCTATTGTACGAGCTATGATCTGCCGCAATTTTTACGGACAGTGCTAACGTCAAACTATATCAGTCACCTGAATGATTTCTTCGGGGGACAGGGAATAAACTTTCAGTTATAATGTGTCAGGAAAAAAAATACGACATCATTGCCAAGACCTATGACCAGGGCGGGGAGGTACCGGTAGATCCTCGTTGCAATGGGTGGACGGCGATCAATACCGGTGATACCCTCGTTACCGTATGCGGCATTCCGTTAAAGCCTTACCCGGCCGGTCATCCCGAATTGACCGGCGCGGCGATTGCCATACCGGGTAACATAGGGGAGATTTTCGAGGGACGCATCTGGATCGTATTCGACCAGCTGCCAGGTGTGTCTCCCCAGGTAAATATCATTTTCAAGTACTACAAGCAGTAAGTCATGTATGCCAGCGGCATTTCATATACAGGGGTAGCGTCCGTTTCACCGTCGAGTAGTACGGTGCTCGGTGCGAACGATGGCTTATCCATTTCCACCGTGACGCCCAATGTCGCGGTATTAGGGCAGAACGTAGGACAGGCCGGCAATCCTGCAGCTTTGTTGAGTAGCCGGGAAATACCAATGGCGGGCTTTAATGTGGTGCTTTCGGGTGTGGGTTCATTGGGGGTTGGCATAACACCGGCTTATCAGCTGGACGTGAACACCAGCGCCCGTGTAGGATACGAGCTGATCAAATCCGAAGGCCTCGCCCTGGACGGTAGCCTGGTAGCCTTGAGTACCTATAGCCGGCCGGCCACGATTCCGGCGGCCAATTACTCGGAAGGGTTCCAGGAATATTCTTTTGTAACGCCCCTCGCTGGGTTCTTTGGTTATCTCGGAGTGCAAAGCTGGGCCTACTTCTTCTCAGCCACGCCGGCCGCACCTGGTAACTCAGGGGCCAAATTCCAAAACTATATAAATGCGTTTTCAGCCGGGCAGATTTACGACAACGCCGGCACAACCCTGCAGACAAACGTCGCGTACTTTTCAGGCCTCAATGTCCAAAACGGAACCGTCACCAACGGGTACGACTACTTTGCATCGGAGCTGAACTCCATGAACATTACAACGCTGCCTCCCACGATGACGAACCACTATGGATTTTTCATGGAGGCTTGTACAAAAGCAACGAATAACTACGGCGTTTACATTAACGGGAATCAGATCAATTTCATGAACGGCCGGCTCGGGCTCGGTAATAACAATCCGTCGGCCATTCTCCACATAAAGGCGGGTACCGCAACCGCCGGCACCGCACCGCTGAAATTTACATCCGGTACCAACCTGGGCACAGCGGAAACGGGTGCAATGGAATACAATGGGACGAACCTGTTTTTTACACGCACCGGTACCACGCGGGAAAGCATCTTTACAGGTGTGTCCGGAGCAACCGCGCCGGCTACCACGGCGGGCGTCGTGATCACTAATTTTTACGGAACATCGGCTACCAACTTTTTAGGCGATCCCAACAGCTGGGCGAGTGTCGTGATCGGCGGCACGACGTACAAGATTCCCTTATACACGTAAATCATTTTTCTAACTATAAAATTGTATCTATATGCCAGGAGGAAACAAAGTAGGAATTCGAACCAGCTCGATTATCACTACCGCGCAAGCTGTTACCAGCTCGACAACATTGGTCAATGCGACCCAGCTGGTGTTTTCAGTATTAGCGGGTACTACCTGGTTCCTGCGATTCAATATCCCATTCTCGACAGGTGCGGCCGGCGGCGCGAAGTTTCAGATCATAGCGCCTGCAGCGCCGACGCAATTCATGGCAAGTTGGCAATTGTACCTGAACGGATCGCCGGGTACCCTGGCAGATGCAGCGGTACAGACAACCTCGGCGTCATTCGCCAATGCCCTGGCATCGGCCGGAAATAGTCTCATGACGGCGTGTGCTTGGATCGTTGCGAGTGCGGCCGGTACGGTGGGGCTGCAATTTGCGCAGAACAGCAGCAACGGCACCCCCGTCACATTGCTGGTGGGCGGAACGATGGAAGTAACACAGTTCTAAACCGAACTTATTTTTTTCACCTTCGATGAATCTCTGGCCCGCCATAGGTGTGTTATTCGTAGGCGCATGCGTCCTGTTGGGATTGTTGGCCGGTGTTACGCATTGGTTGACCATACGGGCGTTGTACCGCAAATACTATGTGGTGGTGATGTTCCGGGTCAGCGGCACGGTCCAGTACAGTAAACATACCAGCAAGCGAAAAGCTACAGCCGTGTATAACGCCGGCATGGACGATCCGGGTGTGTACCTGGTGCGGTTGTGGGATGAGTGGCCGGTACCCGATGACTGTACGGAAAAAAGCTGCAGTTCAAATCCCCATTGTTTGTATGAGCGATACCAGTTACATAGGAAGAGCGGATCTTCCACCCGGATTGCGGAATAATAATCCGGGGAATATCCGTCCCTCTGCTGGGATCACCTGGCAGGGGTCAACCGGTACCGCGAATAACTTTGTCGTCTTTCAAAGTGTGTATTGGGGGTTACGGGCCTTGGCGCGGGATATCTCTACGAAGATTGGCAGGGGCCTCAATACGATCCGGCTGATCATTTCAGAATATGCGCCGCCGTCGGAGAATGACACGGCCTCCTATATTGCAGCGGTAAGCCGTGACACGGGCCTCACACCCGATGAGCCGGTCAACGTCCAGGATAACCTTCATGATCTCATGTCCGCTATTATCAACCATGAATTGGGCGCGGGATATGCTGGCTACATCTCGGACACAGACATTGACGCCGGCATTGGAATGGCCGGGGGGCAATCGGCCGGCGAAGAGTCCAACGACCCAGGTGTCTCGGACAGTGGATCGTCCGGCCCAGGGACGGGCACCTTGTTAGGGCTGGCCGGCGCTGCAGTGCTGTTGTGGCTTATCTTCAGGGAGTAATTTGCATTTTTATGGGAAAAAGCTATCTTTGTGATATCTCGCTCTTTATATGGACTCCTGTCCTTATTCATAGCGTATGTCTTTATTAGTGTGTAGGTCCCCCGTATAGGGGGATTTGCATTTTCCAGAAAAATGTCTTTTCTTTGAAGTACTAATAAAGATTTTGCGTATGGATACTCTCAACGCTCAGCCAATGCGTTCGACGGATCGTATGGGCTACCTGGTAAAGGCTATCTCTGAGAAGAATGCAATAATACATGCATTCATTGTAGCATCTGAAGAAATAAAAAATCGGGAGGATTGTATGTATCCGGTTTGGAGGCAAGTGTGTCCGGGTGCATCGCCTTCCGGCATAATAGACAATTGGAGGCAATACGGTATCTATGTGCTGTGGTGTGTTTTGGCCTCGCTCAGCGATAAAGCGGTACGGGAACGGCTACTGTATATTGCCGAATTAAATGTACTAGCGATCAACAGCGACCAGGTTCTAGGTTCTGATTGTGAGCCGCCATTGAACGGGCGGCTCTACCTTTGTTGTTAGTCGAGCCCGGAAGGCTCGATCCAGGGGGGGGCGGCTTCATACTTAGGAATTCTCAAAGCCCCTGTTTACAGGAATCCAGTCCCCCTCTTTCTTTTGAAACGAAAACCGACAATATGGACGGACGCGATTTATGGGCTATTTTCTTGGCGATAGGGCGGCTATCGTACTTTATTTTGGCTGTTGTTGATTATTTAAGAGACAAACCGGACAAGGCCCTTGCAGCTGGGGTGATAGCAATTATTGTGCATTTGCTTTACCGGGAAAATGTGGAGTCTTGAGTTGTAACCTTTGATTTGTTGTTTTAAAATAAAATGCTATGTCTAAAGTGGAATGCACCTACAGAGAAGCTATACAGGAAATGTATGGCAGTCTAGACGATGTTTACGATGTTGTGGGCAACATGCGGGATTACTCTGATCAACAGGGAAAAGCAACATGGAATGAACTGAGGGGGCTGTTGAGAACAGCTGCAGATAAATTGCGCCGGCTGGATAATTCCTTGTCAGATGAGATGGCCAGGTCAAAGGTCCATCCTTCATTGCTCAGAAAGTATCTCATTAAGCATTGCCAGGATAATGACTGAGGGCGGGGTTGGGTATCGAGTCAAAATAAAAAATTAAATAATGGCTAGTCTGTTGCTTTTTTTATTGGCCTTTGGAGGCCCGATTGCTTTTGTCGGTGTCCTCTTCATTATTCAACGTCGTAAACTATAACCCATGCGCTATTTTAAACACGAAATTCCGGAGTCGGAAATTGTCGGCTACAGTGTAATGTTTGTTTCCAAACAGGAAGATCGATCGCTATCCAGTGTGACTATCAGCTATTTTTTTCACCTTTATTTGCGGCATTACACCATAAGGATCAGTAGCGACGATGTCTATGTACATGATATGCTGACCGCTGATCAGAAAACAAAAGGGCAGGATATTTTACGCGCCTTTGAGTTGGAGTATGGCCAGCTGACCGAATACCTGGACATTCGTTTTGCAGCTCAGAACCTGCCAGGGTTTGGCGCTACGCCATACCCATTACACGCAGCACTGTCGGAGGCCAATAAAAAGATTATCAATGCCCGTAATCCTAGGCTCCGGTATATGTTGGGTTGGCACGATTTGACTGCAATGGAATACAACCCCGAAGGGTATATGAAAAGTTGGCAGGACAGTGTAAGAGAGGCAGACAACGCCGGCATGGATGTGATCGTGTTCCGCGTCCCGAAAGCTCATCGGCTCGAAACAATTACGGAAATTGAAGTTAAACTGCAGCAGCAATATGGTGCCTGATCCAACTACCTTAAAAGAGAAGTACCATATCGTGGCTATCCGGGAAGTGCCAGGTCGTGGCATGTGTGCGATAGAGGAAGGGGTCGTAACGTTTATGCTCCGATACGGTGTACAGTTCAGTGACCCGTATGCTGCCTACAGCACCGGGATTTATTTTTTTGAAGACTGGATAGCCGCCCTGTCTGCTCTTGTTGGTTGGGACGGCACCGGTGATCCACCCGGAGATTGGGTAAAGCATAAGGGTGGAATGCGGGAGTACGGTAACCCCAATCATTCCGACCCTCGAAAACGTCCTTTCAAGTTCAAAACCCCCAAACATCCCTTATGACCTTCCCCCAGCTGCTACATATCGAATTCTGTTTTACTGCCAAGAACAATGCAGGCAGGAGATTAACATTTACGGTGACTTTCTGTAACCAGGATGCTATAGGAGCCTTTGAGGTGTTATTGCGCGTAGGTGACAGGGTTGCGTTAAAGGGGAGGTTCTTTCCAGCTGATCCGTTTGGGCCTGAAGCACCGGAAGCGGATGCATTTCTGCAGTATTACCTGGGCAAGCTGGAAAAGGAGGAGCTGGCCCCTCAATGGTCCGAAATTGAAATAGTTCGAAACCTGCCAAAACCTAAGTTATCATGACTACAGAGCAAGAAAATGCGTCCCGGGAGTATATACTCGGACTCCTGGAATCCTGTAAAAAAATGGGGGTGTTCCCTATAGCTGTCATTGCGGGTGATGGCACAGACTTCTATCAGCTGATCTGTGGCCAACAGTTCTCCCCGCGCCTGATGGTCGATCTATTAAATCAGATCAGCAAGGAATTGACCGAAGCGGTCAACGCTGGTTATAACGGTGATCCTTTATGACAGAACAGGAAAAATACAACCTAAAGGAAAGGGCCTACCAATGGGTAGACGGTCTGATCGAACGGAATTGCGCAATCGCTATGGTCATCGGGATTCACTGCGAGACTTTTGAGTTGTCCGTCGGGATGGCGGATACCCCGGAAGTAAATAAACGGCTGGCTGATATACTTCGGGCGGCGGCGGATCTTATCGACGAGGGGCGCACTGAAGGTTTCTAAAATAAATTGTATGAAGCAGCTGGAATTCCTTTTTCCCCCTGATCCTGGATCAACTGACCAGGAACCGCCGGCCCCACCTGTAAGTGGTGAGGTCGTCCCGCAGATAGTGCAAGTTTGTTCGGTCTGTGGGGATAGGTGCCTGGTTCTCCTGGCCGGCATGTGTGAATTCTGTTGCTTGGATTTTGTTAATGGAGGTTAAATCAGATAGTTATGAAAATTAGAAAAGTGGTCTTTGCCTTTGACAATGCAATGATCGAGTATACTCCCGCCCAAAAAAGGGGGGAATACTTTTATATGGTTATTGATCAGGCTGGTCGTCGTTTGGAGAGGGGTACAATGACCGGTCGCCAATCTTGTAACCCAACGACCGCCGCCCGTGTTGTAGCTAAAGTTTTAGCGGAAAAGGCCCCCAGGGAGGGCGTCGAATGGATGTAACTATGGAATTCGCTGGTTGTGTATATTATTTTCATGAGCAATACGAAGGACGTAAATGGCTTATAAGGTCATTTTTACGCCATTAGATCAACCGGATTGGCAGGTGGACATATTTGTTAATGGAGTGCGTATAGGCCAGGGAATCGTCCAGGAAGAGCCTACAATGAAAATTGCCAAAATGCAGGCATCTGTAATGGGGATGTTCGCTAAAGGTATTTCGGGACACGCCGGCTGATCCGCTCCTTATTCGATATTCATTGCGATTATCCGTGTGCAAAAGCCTTGTAACTAATTATAAATCAATAAAACCAATGGGAAACGCCTTACTTCACATAGAACAGCTGCCAGGAGATCAGCTAAGAATACAGATAAAAGACGCCCCCACCGTGACCAGGATGTTACGGACGGCAATGGAAAGCAATGCCAATATAGCAGCGATGTTTACTGCAGCTGTAGTGCATTGGATCGAAAGCTCAAAAATTCCTTACGAGGAAGTTAAAAAACTTTATATACCATAGAAAATAAAGAAGTTATGGAAAAGGATTATGTACCTGATATTTCCGAAAAGACATTTTTGGCTTTGATATTCAACGCAGAAGGGGCGGGCTTTGTGACATCGTATTTAACTTCCGGTTGCCAGGATTTACGTAGGGATTCCCTATACACTTGGATGCTAGAGGCAATTGAGACTAAGAACCCGGCTAATATCGATTTCCTGGAAATAATGGTTTCTGTAGTTCTTCAGCTGCAGGAGGACAAGCTGATATAATCAGTGTGCTGACAACAAATTGAAAATCAATAAAAAGTTACTTATGCCAATGGACAGAACCAATTACCGCATGGTAATTACCGTGAAAAAGGGAAAGACGGACAAGGACGAGATCGATCTGCAGGTGAAAGATAATTGTGAAGATGACAATGTACGTAAGACAATTTTTCATGCATTGTTCCTCACGTTCCCGGAAATATCTCCCTACCTCTTAAAAGACTCAGAAAATGGATGAATTTAAATTCCTCATTGCCAGCAACAAGGATAAGCCTACCACGATGGAGATATGGGGGAATTACAAAATCATTGTGGCCAACTTGTGTGTAGGGATGGAGCGCTCGGAATTCGTCGCGGGACTTGTTAAAATGGCCGTGCTCCTGCATGAAAAAGAACACGGTGAAATAAAGATCGATAAACTGATAAACACGTAAGCATATGAAAACGATCCTATTAGCATTAGTGATCCTCGCCGTCGTTGCCTGCAGCAAAGCACCGGGTTTCCCGTTCGCGTCACCTTATGGCAGTTGGCCCCCTCCCCAGGCACCAATACCACCCACAGCGCAGCAGCTGGCAGACAGCTGGGCAGATACGGCCCATTGTGGATGCAACCTGCTGGGAGTGGACGACAATCCCTATGTGATCTACATAAAGGTGATGCAGCCGGCCGGGTTGGACAGTATGACTTTCCGCCGGATGCTCGACACTTGCGCCCGGTCTTTATACATCTCGACTCTGATCCCGCCGCCCTTCACATTCGAAAGCATCATTGCAGGCGGTCACACCTGGACTAAGTACACGTACACAGCTTTGAATCTCATGAATCTCGGTATCGAATAAACACTATACATATGTCACAATTTCAATTCCCAAAAAGAAAATGGAGAGCCTGGATTCCGGTCCTGGGCATCCTGGTGAAAGATCAGACCTTAGAGGATAACCCGCACCAGTGGTCGCGGTGGATGTCCTTCCAAGGTAAGTGCCTGGTAGTCTTTGCCGGTCTGATATTCGTCTTCATACTGGTGTACCTCTATTATTTCCGACACTATTTTTTTCACCTTCAAATCGACTAACAACAGCTACTAACCAACCGATTTAATCCGCGCCCTCGTTACTAAGAATTCCACCCATTAATTCTGGACAAAATTGGACGGTTTGCAACAGCCACGGGCTCTCCATAAGGATAGGGGATGCCCGGTGGTACAAGTACGTGGTGCATCATTACTCCTATATGATGAACCAGTGAGACGGCATAGTATGACGACATCGATGAAGAAAATTGCAGCGATGAACAAGGCGCGGACAACTGCCTATTCCGGTGGTTTAACGCAAGGTGTTCGCAAGCGCATGGCAAAAGCAATAACAATCATGTGTCAGGCAGTGCGTCCCAGCTGGAAGTTCAACCCTGTCACCAACCGATACTTCCACCATCATTTTAGTTTTATTACACTCACGATATCGTCCTCCCGCAACCTGGACGGCCGGGAGGCCTATGAAAAATTGTTGAGTCACTTCCTGGATTGGTTGACCCGGACAAAGGGAGTGAAAACCTACGTCTGGAAAAAGGAATTCCAGAAGCGGGGACAGGTACATTATCACTTGACCAGTCCCTGTGTCATCCATCACAAGGAAGTTAGAAAAAAATGGAATAACTTACAGAGAGAGGCGGGATTGCTCGACGAGTATGCCGCAAAACACGGGCATTTTAACCCGCCATCTACAGAGATTCGGAAAACGGAATACGTCAAGAACGCTGCAAATTATCTCATAAAAGAACTTGGGAAAGCTCTCTCGGCTATCCAGGTCAAGGCCCAGTCTGAAGTGAAAGACATGGTTAAGCGCGGTATTATCTCAGAACAAGAAGCGGAAAAAAAGCTCGAAGAGATAATGGAGCTGGCCATCAACGATCTGGGGAGGGTCTGGGGATGTTCAGCTGATCTGGCAGGGGTCGGATACTTCACGGTGGAACAAACAGAACGGCATCGCCAATTAATATTCAAGTGGATCGCCGAAGGACGTGCCACATTGAAGGAGGATGACTTTTTTTCCATTGTACTATGCAATGATGTTGATCCACCGGATTTACTGGACTCGATCGAAAGCAGGCGAATGCGGGACTATTTGGATTGGGTGATGACCAGGTACGGTGAACGGGAACAAGTGGCCGATCGGCCCGACATCCCCGTCCAGTGCGTAGATATGAAAGAGCTGAATGTCGAAACCCACTACACGTATGAACAATTAACCATGTCTTTAAATTAAACGCTATGTATAAAGTCAGCAGCCTTGAAGAGGTAAAAAACAAACTGGACGACCCGGAATGGGAGCTAGTGACAATGATCATGCGGAAAAAAAATCCGACCCCTGAACGTGCAGCGGAAATGGTCGTCCTGCCAGGCTTCACGCCGGAAGAGATTGCCGAACTGATGTACATTGGCTTGAGTCAATACATTGTAACTATCGGCATTGCTGGAATGGGATTCATTGGCTTTTTATATAAAACGGTTCCGAATACGGATCATAAATGGAGCCAGTACCAACCACATAGTACTTTTGTGGGTTGTCCCCAATGCTGGGAAGTGGCCCTGGTAAAAGCAATGTGGGAGAATCAGAAATTGCAGCAACAAATTGAGAGCGCACTGAACCGATATATTTTACTTAAAGCAAGCAAAGAAAAATGAAACCCTTTATCACACTCACGGCACAGCACCCGGATTTTGCCCAGCTGTTTAACGGGGTCTACGAACAGGTAAACGCCCTGTTCAAGGACAGAGACTTTAAATTATTCGACATCATAGTAATGCCAGGTATGAGCCGGCTCGGGCAACCCGTCTACAATGCGGCGGTGATCATGGAGGCGCAATCCCAGGAGGCGCTCGACGAATACAATGTTTTTGTTTCCAATGTTGTCAAAAGTCAGCAGGGTAGCAACGGGCTGAGCATGGTGCCATAAGAAACCCTTCCTGGAAAAGAAGGGTTCTTTAACCAAACAATATTGAAGACCTTGCTATAAAGTCTTACGGAGTCGAATATAAATAAAAAACCCAGCCTTGCGGCTGGGTAACGCCCTTTGGCGGGGCTGTTTATTTTTTTCGAGGATGAAGGTACTTAAAATTCCAATATGCGTATCCGCTATTATCATATCGTAATTATCTCCAACATTGGTGGACAGCCCAAAGGGGCGAAATGGCGAAATATAAGGATGGACGCCAATGGATTCACGATGAACACCCGTAGGGCCTTGATGCAATATTTTCCCCTGTTGACGCATGTCAATTGTTACGATGCCCGGACGGGCGCGTATATAAAGCAGGTTCGGCGGGCTGATATTTGGCCCTGATTCGACAAATAAATATTTTTTTGTTTCGTAAAGTCATGTTATTTTATAAGGTAGTGTTGACGATCCTGTTTTTTTGATTCATCCCCGCATCCCCCTTTCAGGGGGATTTTTTTCACCTTCAAATTGATCTACATTAGGGGCGAGAAATTCCTAATGTATGAAGCTGTTGCCCGCAATTGGGTTGACTGTTGCCGCTATTTTTGTAGCTTCTAAGCTGACCACCGTGTCAGCTGCCAGCCGCGTGAACTTCATTATAAGTGGAGTAACCCTGGACAATATTGGTATCACGCCTGTATTGCGCATCGTATTACAGGCCCAGAATCCCACCAGTTCGTCTTTTTTGATCAGTGCAGTGACGGCGAATGTATCGCTGAATGACCAGCCTATTGGTAATATCACCGGCCCTACGGTGGACGGTTCTACTTATACGCCGGTTCAGGTGATGCCTTTGAGCGCCACGCCCGTACCGATCGTAGCGATGATTGGCCTGGGAGGCCTGGTAAGTGATATAACCGATATCATGACGGGCGCGGCTGGTCTTCACGCCATCTTTCACATTCAGGGTACCGCCAACGTCGAGGGCTTCCTCGTGCCCCTGGATATCAAATACACGGCCTTATGACCCGGTCCCAGCTGCTGGCCATATTGCCCCCGCCGACAGGAAAAGAGACGATCGTCAGTCAGTGCCAGTCGGTAGAGGACATTATGGATGAGGTGGTACAAGCGCATTTGCTTTTTCGCGGGGACTACGACAAGATAGCCGGCAAATTCATGGGCGGATCTGTCTGCAAGAACCTATATGACTTTTGCCGCATGAACCTACGGTATGTCGTCGAGTCGGAAGACTTGCAGACGACCCGGAGCCCGGCGATCCTGTTGAGTATGGGATACTGTGATTGTAAAGGATATGCCGGGTTTGTGGCCGGCGTCCTGGACGCGCTCAACCGCATGGGCAAAGGGAAATATAATTGGTGTTACCGGTTCGCCAATTATGACAGCACAGAGGACGTGCCTGGTCATGTGTTCGTCGTAGTCTGCAAACCGGATGGGTCAGAAATCTGGATCGATCCTGTCCTGGACGGCTTCAACAAACGGCAACCCGTACCTCTTGACTGGATCGATGAGAATCCCCCAGAGGGCGGCACGATTGGTAGCCTGGTGCGGATGTCCGGCATGAAAGTGGGCAGTGCGGAAACGGATTTATTCCAGGCCATGAAGGCCTACGAAAATGGCCTGGCCTCATCCGTGCAGGCGCTCAAGACAACCGGGCAGATCAACGAGGGCATAGACGCCATCCTCAAAAGTGCGGTAGCGTCCTCTGTGCCCGGAGCGGCCCAGGCGATGGCCATCGCCAATTCGATCAGTGTGGGCATTAGTCAGACCTTTGGCCCGGGTTCTACGATAAGCAGGGTATCGGACGCTTTGTTAAAAAGCAACGTGCTGACCGCGTTGCCGAACGTGGTCAAAGCTGCCTTTTCCGGGAGGACGTTCAACACGCAGACCTATATGTTGGCGTCCGACTATTATTACCATGTCCTGGGCATCGATAAAGGAGCGACCACCAATGTCAGTGACGCCGATGTCGTCCCAGCCATGCAATGGTTCATAACCAAGCTCGGTGTATTCATGCCCGGTAGAAACTGGCTGGGAGCCTTGCGGAATTCCGTAGACGACTACCTGGCCCTGGCTGCAGCTAACCCGTATGGGACGCAAGATCGCGTCCGGCTCGAATATGCACGTCAGGTGGTATTGAACTATTTCCCCAACGTCCTGGTCCCCAAAAATTGGGCGAATGCAGTGGGTGTATACGACAATGCTGTGACCGCCGCCATCTTCAAAAATCGAGTTATGGATTCCGCCGCGCAGACCGATACCTCTGGCCAGGTACCGGTACAAACGTCCAGTATCCTGGATACTGTCAAATCATTTGCAGCAGCGAACCCTGTCACGACCATTGGCCTGGCAGCAGCTGCCCTCTATTTGTTATACGAAATATTCAACGATCAATGAACGCCCTCGCCTGGATAACGAAAGAAGCAAAACGCCTGAAACGGCTTTACCCCAATCGGTTCAAGAAGTGGACGGAGTATGTGGCCCAGGCTTCGGCCATCTATTCCAAAAAACACAAGGGGCGGTCACCAGTGGGGCACAAAAAAAGTTCTATGGCAAAAAAGACAGTACGACGTAAGGCGGCTCCCCGCCGGCGCAAAGTAAGTGGTTCCGGTATCGCTACGGCCTCGAAATCACACACCGACCATAACCGGCAACGGACATACATTTCCATTGGATCGGTGAATAAAGACAAGGCCCGTGCTCGGCATAAGTTGGAGCAGCTGATCGGGCAAAAAGAGGTGAAGCGGTTCACGGCAAAAAAGAAAGCAGCAAAGCGGAAGCTGGGAAAGCAGATCACCAAGCTCAAAGCGGATTATCGAAAACTTTTATAATTAAAACGAACACTATGGCAAAGAAAGGTCATAAGAAAAAGAAAAAGGTACACCACCGTCGTCGCATGGGGGCAGTCAATATGTCCAGTGTGAAACCGGTCGTGTACGGTATCGTGGGTACCCTGGCCGGCCTGGTCAGCGGCCGGCTGTTGAACAACAAGCTCGCTACGATGACCCTACCGGTAGGGGGTACCGTGATCGGAGCCGGAGAAACAGCGGTCGGCACGATCGTGGCCGTGAAGGCTAAAAATATTTTCCTCAAGGGATTGGGGGTAGGCCTGGCCGCGAATGGCGCGTGGTATGCCCTGGGTAACAATGGCCTCAAGGTATTGCCGGCCGCTATCGGCTATCCACCGCCGAATGTAGAGCGGATGAATAGTATGCGGATCGCCGGATACCGGGATGTCCCCAGGATCGGCTTCCCAAAACCTAACACCATTGGCAACCCGGTAGACAGGGACAGGGCCATGCGTGCCCGTATGTATGCCGGCGTGTATGGAGGATAGGCCAGCAGGATGTTTATTTTTTTCACCTTCAAAGTTCGACTAACAACAAAACCATTTTCACATGAATTCCATTGCGGCACGCGATGACTTTAACATTGCGGCAAAAATCTTTAACAACGCGTTCAACCCGTTCGTCCTCTCCAACGGGCAACAGAACCCGAACTACAATCCCAACTTCGATGCCGTGACAGCCTTCCGGCTGTCGCAAAGTACGCTACGGTTGGAGCAACCCACCTCGATCGCCAGCACCCTGTATAATTTCCCGGTCCTGGTGAATATCCAGAACCAGGCCCAGGCCTTCAATACGGAAATCAGACTGCAGCAGCAGGACTCATTCGTGCCAACGCATATTGGCTTTTTCCTGGCCTTGCCAGGCTCGACGACTGATACCACGTTCAAGCTGATGACGTATGCGAATCCCTTTATATTGACCAATGCCGCACAGATGCAGGCCTACTATAACGGTACGCTGTCCATCATGATCAACAATGTCCAATACACGCAAAAATGGGATTTGTGGAGGCACTGGCAGACCAACCAAACGCAGCAAACAGCGGCGTTAGGGGCGGGCTCTCCGGAAGATCAGTACCTGGGCTCAGACGACGGATTCTATCCGATGCAGCCCTTCATCCTGCTGATCGGTTCCCAAAATATTCAGCTCAACATTAACATACCGGCAGCGCCCACCGCGGTGGACGCAAACAGCCGGCTGGTGGTGATGTTGAGAGGTATATTGGCGCAAAACTCTACAGTGGTCGGATAACCTTATTGTTTCACGCCGGTGGAATACACCGGACAAAATCTAAGATTATGACGATCAAAACGCCCAGGTTCCAAATGGTGGAGCTGGTCATTGGCACGAACGTAACCGGACAAAACGCGTTCACCTACTTTCAACAGCAACCGCAATTACAAAGTACGACGGACAATCAGACCGTGTACGTGAAGGCTATCGAGACTTTTAGTATCCAGGCGCTGGCCGTGAGCCCGATCACGACGGGTAATGCTGTGGCTTCGGAAGCAGCTATTCAAAATGCTGTGCTGACCCTCAACATAGCCGGTACCCTGGAATTCCAGAGCATCCCGCTGGCCATCCTGAACCGGATCATACAGTCCCCAGGTGCAGCTTGTCCAGGTGTGTATGACCTTTTCCAGCTGAAGAACACGTTCAAAGTGGATTGGACAAAATCATATGTCCAGACGTTGGCGGCGCCTGTAGGGGCTCCCTTTAGCTATTTGTTCGGGGTTCACTACAGCTATGAGCCCGACAATTTTGAAATCTGAAAAATGCTCTTCTATGGCTACGCCTGTCAAAAGCATACAATTCCGGAATATCGATGATCTCCTGGAATGCTACGCCGGAACGGAAGTACCGGCCTTCGCCATCAAAATGGGGAAAGGGGTCTGCTTCAAATACGAAGGGGATAGCCTGGAGGACGGGAAGCAGCAGCTGGGAGCGCTCCTGGATTTGATCCAGCGTAATGAATCCGCCGGTATCTATACGCTGTGCATTTACGAATCGATCCCCGGTGAACATATCACCGATAAAACAGAGGCGGGCTATAGCTGGAATTTTCGGCTCAATGACTATGGCAGCAGCAACAATGCCCAGGCGCTTGGGCCGATGCTTCAGTTCATGGAAGAGGTCAAGAACTTGCGTAAAGAGGTCAGGGAGCTGAAAGAGGCTAAACAGGAGGAACCGGAAAACAAACTCGGTATGATCGGGGATATTATGGATATCCCGGCTGTACAACCGATCATGATGGCCCTGGCCGGTAAAATCGGTGACTGGATCAGCGGCGGGACGGTAGGCCAGCTCAAGCGGGTCTCTGGGGTGCCTGGTGGGCCAGCTGATCACTACGCCTGGTTACAGAACGAGGCCTTCCTTTCGACCATTGACCGGTTGTACAAAGGCACCGATGACTTCCCCGCACTGTTGGAAAAGTTGGCAGATATGCAGGAGAAAACACCTGGCAAGTACAAGATGTATATAGGCATGTTCTCAAAAATGCGGTGATATTTTTTTCACCTTCAATATGGCGCAAAAAAAAGACAAGACGACAATGTGGTTAGGCCTCGCTGCCCTGGTGGGAGTGGGGTACTTCCTTTTAAAGAAAAAGGACACATCCACTACGGCCACGGTGACAACGGACATGGTGACGACCACGCCGCCGGCCGCGTTACCCGTCTCCACCAACGCGGTGGTCTCGACAACAGTAGCGCCTACCTCACCAGGTAGCGTTCTTACGTCCCTGCAGCAGCAAGTTCAGGGCCTCATTCATGCGACGGCACAACCTGCCAATGCTGCAAGGTTTGATCAGATCATGCTACAAATGCCGCAAACAGAATGGGACGGATTGGTTGATCTATACGTCAATCACGGCTTTGACAACATGACGCCCGCTCGACAGGCTTTCTGGACGAACTGGTGGACAAAGTATGGTTTCTTATATCCGATGTAAAAGGGTTAGTTATGGCAAAGAAAAATAAAACGATGTTGATTGTGGGTGGTCTCGCGGTCGCTGGCATAGCCGTGTACCTGCTGACACGGCCGAAAGCGTCCGCCGCTACCACGGTCATAACAACGCCGGGCACACCGACGACAACGAGTGGAAACGCAACCCAGACAATATTGAATGCGGCCGTTAATGCCCTTTCGAATTGGCTGGGTGGAAGCAAATCGTCTACGCCTTCCACGGCGATCCCGCTGGCTCCGACGACGACGACAATTACCTCGCCGGCGTCCAGCATTCCATATATCAACCCCATTGTAAACCCGTTCCCGATTACGGCCGGCGACGGCAGTAACCTGGATACGTTTGATTTTGAAGTATGACCGTCCAGGCGCTGGTATATGATACGTCCGATTATTCCGGAATCGCAAAGGCCTCTGTCCAGGTGGTGAACAGTGGCGGTGTGCCTACAGGGGAAGGAGTGATTGCAAACGATGGCGGTACTTTTCAGCTTACGTCCAGTTCATTGGATAATGGAGGGGCGCTGGTGATATCGGCGGTGGGGCACAAAACGGTATCTATCGATCCCCAGGTTTTGAATAACCAGGGTCAGGTAGGCCTCGACCCCCAGCCCGATGCACTTGCGCCGGTGGTGATCACGCCAAAGAGCAACAAGGGGATGGCCCTGCCCCTATTGATAGGAGGGGGATTGCTGTTAGCGCTGGCCTCCCAGGACAAAAAGAAAAAGCGGGGCAAGGTGGGGGCTATAGAGATTGATTGGAAATTCCTGGCCGTAGCGGGCGGCATTACGATCGCCGGCTATTACATCGTGATAAAGCCGATCCTGCAGTCACTGGGGTTAGCGGATAA
>Ga0070671_100001663_pt1 | contig 16827 bp, 9 predicted proteins | sample KBSS73metaG_FD_65341 | JGI IMG/M metagenome (GOLD analysis project Ga0070671, IMG submission 65341) | Switchgrass rhizosphere microbial communities from Kellogg Biological Station, Michigan, USA - KBS S7-3 metaG | ecosystem: Host-associated > Plants > Roots > Rhizosphere > Soil ...
AGGGCGCGTCTGCATCGGCGGCCGCGACGTCCGCGAGCTCGATCCGGCGTGGTTCCGCCGCCGGATGGCTACCGTGCTGCAGGATCCGACGCTGTTCTCGCGCACGATTGGCGAGAACATCGCGTACGGCGTCAGCGGCGCGACCGCCAGTGAGATCGTGTCGGCCGCCGAGCTCGCCAGCGCGCACGAGTTCATCGATCGCCTCCCGGATGGCTACGACGCGCCGATCGGCGATCGCGGCGTCCAGTTGTCCGGTGGCCAGCGGCAACGCCTGGCGATTGCGCGAGCGGTCCTGAGACGCCCCCGGATCCTGATTCTCGACGAGGCGACGAGCGCGCTCGACCAGGAACTCGAGTCGATCGTGCAGCTCACCCTGCGGACGCTCGACTATCGGCCGACGACGCTGATCATCGCGCACCGGCTGTCCACCGTCGCGACCGTCGATCGCGTCGTCGTTCTCGACGAAGGGCGGATCATCGAAAGCGGCACGCACGAACGGCTGCTCAATACGTCGGCCTTCTACCGTCAGCTGGTGCAAACACAACTCGTCGCGCAGTGACACGGCCGTATTTGGTAATTGGGTAAATTGGTAATCTGGTCATTGATTGACGATTGCGCTTGCGTGCCAGTTACCCAGTTACCCAATTACTCGATTACCAGATGCTGAGCGCAGAGTGGTACCGGTCTGACAGAAGCACGCCGCCGCCGGATCTGCTGAAGCCGACGGCGGGACGGGCGGTGCGCAATTGGCTGCGCGGTTGCCTGCCGGAGCCGGACGTCGCGGGTAAGACGGTCGTGCTCTACGCCCGGCAGGGGCTCCGCAAGATGTCGGCGTGGGCCGGGATGTTTTCCGAGTTCCACTCGGTCGTCGGCGCGCTCGCGTACGGGGAGGCGCATGGCGCGGCCGCGGTCCGCGTTGATTTCAGGAGCGCGCTGTACGTCGACGCGGCGCGCGGGCCCAACTGGTGGACCTACTTCTTCGAGCGCGACCTGATGCCGATCCAGGATCGATCGTCGCGCGGCGAGGTCCACCTCGATCGATCGCTGGCGAAATACGGGCGGCACGGCGGCTTCTGCGACGTGGTGAACGGCACCACGCCGTATCTATATCCGATGACCTACGGGGTGCCGCGGGCTGACGTGCACCGCCTGGTGGCTTCGCACATTCACGTCCGGCCGTCGATCCTCGAGGAGGTCGCGCGCGCGACCGCCGGTTCGTTGACACCGGGCGCTTATGTCGTCGGCGTACATTATCGCGGCACCGACTCGACAAGGCGGCCGGGGCTGATGACCGACAACCAGACCACGCGCGTGTCCTACCAGGCCTATGCGGAGGAGGTGCGCCGCGCGCTCGACGACGCCGCCGCGTCGTCGTATCACGTGTTCGTCGCCAGTGACGAGATTGAATTCCTCGAGTTCATGCAGAAGGCGTTTGGGGATCGCGTGGTCTGTTCCGAGAGCTCGCCTCGCGTGCATGCCAGCGCCCTGCCGATCCATCTCGATCGAGCGCTGCCGGTGTCGAATTACCTCAAGGGTGCGTCGGCGCTGGTGGATTGCCTGCGGCTTGCCGCGACCGATTATCTGGTGAAGGGCCGCTCGAACCTGTCGGACGCGTCGCTCGCGTTCAACCCACGGTTGCCGTACTCGTTCTGTCTCCGATAACGCAAAGAACGCGAACACCGCCAAGAAAATTATTCTTTGCGAGCTCTGCGAGCTTTGCGTTCTTCGTGTGTCAGCGGGCTGCGACCGCGCGAAGCACTCGGCGGCCGCCGAGCAACGCCAGTGCGAGCGCGCCGGCCGCCGTGCTGAGGCCGTAGGAAATCGCACGTCCGACGATCGTGATGGCGACCGCCGTCTCGGCGGTCGCGCCGCACAGCATCAGGCCGGCCACCATGCTGCCGTCGATGGCACCGATGCTGCCGATGGTCGGCACGAAGCCACCGACGATCGTCATCGCGGTGATGGTCGCCGATTGCTGAATCGACAGCGGCAGCCCGAAGGCGGCGGCGACGACGATCTGTCGCGCGTTCGTCTCGATTTGCGCCAGCGTCGCGTAGAAGACAGCCAAACCGAGGGCGCCACGGTCTACTCGCAGGTGTTCCGTGCGCGTCCAGAGCGAACGCAGATGTTCTCGCAGGCGTTCACGTGTGATCCAGGCGATCGCCGCGGCGACAGCGAGGAGAAGCGCGGTCACGCTCACCGCCGCCACCGACCCGCTCGCCAGCTGCGCGACGACCGGTGTGGTGAGAAGGACGACCAGCGCCAGCGGCGGTACCTCGGCGAGCCGGACGTAGGCAAACGACGCGGTCGCCTGCGGCAGCGGCACGCCGTGCGCCCGCAGCAACGCGATGCGGCTCGCGTCACCACCCAGGCCGGTCGTTGGCGTCGCATTTCTGACGAAGATGCCAGCGAGGTTGATGAGCGTTGTCTGATAGAGCGAGAGGCGGCTGCCGAGCCCGGCAATCACGACGCGCCAACGCTCGCCGGTGATGATCAGGCCGACGACGTGCAGCGCCACGGCTAGCGTCACGAGCCCGAGATGGGCGTCTGCCAGCGCGCCGGCGACGCCACGCAGCATGTTGGCCACCGAAAGCCATCATACATGCGTTGATACAATGCGAACGGATGCGTCCGCACCCGATCGTCAACGCCGGCCTGCTGCTCCTCGCGTTCCGCTTGGGAGGGGTGACGGTGCGCTATCTCGGTCAGCCGACGACGGCGATCGGCGATCGATTCGGACAGTTGTTCCCTGCCGCATCCGCGCATGCCGGCGCCCTGCTCGTGCTGATCGGCCTGTTCCTGGCGTTGAGCCGAGCGTGGTCGGCGTGGCGACGCGTGATCGCGATCGCCGCGTGCGTGGTCTTTGCGCTGCTCATGATCGCCGGTCAGGCGGACCTGACGGTCGCGACGATTACCGGCGCTCCGCTGACGCCGACGCTCTTCCGTACCTTCCGCGGCATCCACGTCGTGAGGTCCAACGAGTTTCTCGAACCGCTGAAGGCGAATGCCGCACTCGCCGTTGGGGGGCTCGTCCTCTTTCTTGCAGTGGTTGCCTGGATGACGCGACTGATCCGTCGCGACTGGGCGGACGGCGCTCAGACATCCTGGCCTGAGGCCGCCGCCACGATTGTCGCCGGCGCCGCCTTGCTGTCCCTTCCGGCGACGATCACGTGGCCCGGCCCGCCGCCTCCCATCGAGGTCGCCTTCGTGCGGGAGTGGCTGGGTCTGGATCGCACGTCGCTGCACGGATCGGAATCGGATGCCATCCGCGAATTGCGCGCGACCGTGGGACTTCCGGCGGGTGCCGCGTGGCTCAGCGACGAATACCCGCTCGTCTATCGATGGACTGACGCCCAAGCCTCGGCGGCACCGTCCCAGCCTGCGACGCCGAAGCGCAACAGTGTGGCGGTGAGCGAAGGCCGGCCGAGCGAAGGCGGGCCCGACATCGTCGTCGTGATGATCGAGAGCCTGCGTGCGGATGCACTCGGGGACCGCGGCGGCCGGCCGTCGGCGACGCCCAATCTCGACGCGCTCGCCCGGCGCAGCGTCGTGTTTCCGGCGTTCACGTCAAACGGGTTTCCGAGCGCGCCGTCCGTCCTCGCGTTTCATTGCTCCGCATGGCCCCACCGGCGCAAGGAGATCATCACCGACTTCTCCGACCGGCGCTTCGACAGCCTGCCGTCGCGGCTCCGCGATTTCGGCTACGACACGACCTACATCGGCGCCGATCCGCACTTCGATCATCAGGATCACTGGCTGCCGGCCTGGTACGCGACGGTGATTGATCTGGTCGCCAACGGTGAAGCGCCGACCGATCGCAACATCCTGGAGCGCGGGATCGGCGAAATCCGGCGGCATGACGCGGCGGCGTCCGGCACGCCGCTGTTCGAGTTCATCTCGACCTACAGCACGCACTATCCGTTCCGCCTGCCGGACGATGCGGGCGAGCGGCCCTTGCCGACGAGTGAAGCGCTCGAGCCCCGCTATCGCCAGGTGCTGACGTACACCGACCGTGAGATCGGCCGTCTGCTGTCGTTTCTCGAGTCGCGCGGGCGGCGCGACCGGACCATCCTGATCGTCCTGGGCGATCACGGCTTCTACATGGATCTGCGGCGCACCTCCGGACTGCCTGAAAACGACAACATCTGGACGACAGCGATCATCGCGGGTCCCGAGCGCCTGGTCGGACCGCCGCGCCGGATCCTGGCGCCCGCCAGCCATGTCGACATGCTGCCCACGGTTCTTGCGCTGGTCGGCGACCGCCGGCCCTCGGCGGCGCTCGGCAGCGACCTCTTCGGGCCCGCTCGCAACGGGATCCGGAGCGCCATGGCGGTCCGTCCCGGTGGCGTGCGGCTCGATCGCGAGGGCACGTCGATCCTGGTCGACGCGCGGACGCCGACGCTGGCTATCAACCGCGTCTCGTTTCCAGGCGTGATGCCCGCGACCGCGTCCGCGGTTCCGCTGAGCGCCGCGTCGCTGACCGATCTGGTGGCCGACTGGTCCTACTTGATCGAGCGCAACCGGGTGTGGTCGCCGTCGTTCCTGGCGGCGCCGTCGACGCGCCGGTAGATGTCGTCCAGCCGGCGGCCGATCACGGTCCAATCGTACGCGCCCGCAGCGGCGGCCCCCGCCTGACCGAGTTGGCGTCGTTCGTCCGCGGACAGCAGGAGCGCGCTCAGTGCCCGCGCGAGCGCGCCGGCGTCGCCGGGCGGCACCAGCCGCGCGCAGCCGGTCGAGCCGACCAGCGCTTCGTACCCTTCGATGCGGCTGGCCACGATCGGCTTGGCGCACGCCATCGCTTCGAGGAGCACGATCCCGAAACTTTCGCCGCCGAGGGCCGGCGAGCAGACGACGTCGGCGGCCTGAAGGTAGGCGGCCAGGTCGGCATCGGAAACTTGGCCGGCGAACTGCACTGTGCCGGTATCACCGGCGAGCGCGCCGAGCGCCGTACGCTCCGATCCGGCTCCGACGATCACCAGCAGGACATCGGGCGCGGTCTCTCGAACGAGCGCCATCGCCCGGATAAGCGTGTCGACGCCTTTGCGTGGTTCGAGCCGGCCCACGCACAGGACCGCCCGCCGTCCACCGCTCAATGCCGGTGGACGCGGCCGCGGGCGCCGAAAATCGTCCACGTCGATCCCGTTCGGGACGATCTCGTAGGCGCCGGGAAAATGGGTCGACACCGTGCGCATGGCGGCATCCGACACCGCAATGCGCGCGCGCAGACGGCGGACGAGCGGGCCGAGCGCGCTTTTCCCGATCGCATACAGCCGATGGCCCGATTCGCGGTGCACATGGAACGTGCCGACGAGCGGCGCGCGCGCGGCGCCGACGACCAGCCATGGCACGAGCGGCGTCAGCGGTTCGTGAACGTGAATGACGTCGAACGGTCCGCGTGCGAGCCGGCCCACGGCGGCGAAGCCGCGTGGATCGACGCCAAGCCCCGATTCCGTGCCGCCAAGAGAGATGAGGAGTGCACGCCCCAGCGGGTGTTCGCCGTCCGCCAGTGGACCTGACGCGGGGCCGAAGACTTCGACCGAGTGCCCCAGCGCACGGAGCGCCCGAGCCTGCCCGCGGATCTGCGTGGTGACGCCACCCGGGACGGACAAGTCGTACGGCGCCACAATCGCGACGCGAAGGCTCATCGGCTCGAGCAGCGATGACCGGAAGACGCGAGCACGGCCGCGTAGTTCTCGATGAGATGCCGTGAATGGGTCTGCCATGTGTGGCCGATCGCATCGAGCGTCGTGACCAGCTCGCGATTGCTGGAGGACAGATCTTCGCGCTCGTCCGGATCGTGGGCCACATCGAACAACTCGTTTGCGCCGGTTTCCGCCCAATGCACCAGTTTCCATGGACCCGCGCGCACACCGATCTGCGAAAGCGGCGGCCGTGTCGTCAGGATCACGACGCGCGGCTCGCTGCCGTGCGTCAGGTCGCGTCCTTTCATGGTGGCGGGCGGCTGAACATCGAGGAGCCCGAGCAGGGTCGGTGCGAGATCGATGTGCCCGGTCGGCAGCGTCACGGCGCCGAGGGCACCGGCGAGTTGAGGTCCGGACAGCACCAGCGGCACGTGCACGGAGCCCTCGTAGATGGAGGCATCGCGGACGCGGCCCATCCCCGCGCGGCCGGATCCCGGGCCATGGTCCGACACGATCGCGACCAGCGTGGACTCGAGCAGCTGCTGGCTCCGCAGGCCGTCCAGCAGCTCGCGCAGCCGGTCGTCGACGAAGCGCAGCGTGGCCCGTTGAGCGGCAGCTTCGCGTTCGCCGTCGAGCCACCGTCCCGACGGCGAACCCGGGTACTCGTACGGATGATGACCGGCCGCCATGTTATAGGCGGCGAAGAACCGCCGCTCGGGCTGTGTCGAGCGCTGCCAGCGAATCCAGTCGAGTACGGCTTCGGTCGTCACGCGCTCGTCGATGCCCCAGGTGTTTTGCCACGCGCCTTGACTGCCGGGCATCTCGTTTCGATCGACCATCACGTCGAAGCGACGGTGACGCAGGAATCGTACCTGACGGTCGAACGCAAAGTCGGCAGAGCTGAAGAGTGCGGTGTCGTATCCCGCGTCTTTCAACGCCTCCGGCAGACTGACGCACGGGATCGCCGGGTTCACGTACGTGATCGGTGGGTATTCAGGATGCGGCAGCTCGGCACACCAGATGCTGAACGCGGCCTTCATCGTCTGCGCCCAGTGGGTGTAATGATTCTCGAACCGCACGCCTTGTGAGGATCGGCCGAGCCCTGCCAAAAATGGCATCGGCGTCGGCTCTGCCGACACGCTGCGTGAGGAGATGGACTCCAGTATCACGAGCACGAGGTTCGTACGTGACGGCATCGCCTTCGTGAGGGGATTCTCGCCTGCACTCGGCACCGGCGAGCGCAGATCGAAGCAGTACGGATCGCCGGCAGGTATCGTGTCGCGTCCCAGGAGCCGGCGGACCGGCTCGGATACGTACGAGCCGAGGAGCAGTGTTAGCGGGCTGCGCTCGAGACCGAAGGTGTGAACTGCCAGCAGTCCATTGGCCAGGCCGGGAACGACGGCGACGGTCAGAAACACGAGGACGGCGAACGCCCAGACCGCGCGCCGTCCGATCGCCGGACCTCGCTCGGCGCGGCGCCGCCACCAGAACAACACGATCGGCATGAGTGCGCCTGCCAGCACGGCCTCGATGACGACGGCGCGAGTCACGTACGGCACGACCGAGTCGGCGAACAGCCGACCCGTGTGGCCCGGCGTCGCGTTGTAGAAGAACAACAAGTCGATCGCCGCCTTGTCGAGCGGTGTGCCGACGATGGTGGCGATGTGGTAGCTGATGACGAGAAACACGCCGTACACAGCCTCGACAGCGGCGGGCCACCAGAGCATCGCCGCCACGCCGGCGACAATGAGGGCCGACACGATGTCCCACCCCAGGCACAACACGATTCGTGGCCAGGTGGCCAGCGCGGATGACATCCCCTCGGCGCCGGATATGGAGTAACGAAACAGCGCGATCTTGAAGATCAGTGTGCCGGTGAACGCCGCGAGGAAACCGGGGATGGCCGGTGTGAAGGCTCGCGGGACGGCCATTTCTCGAGTGTACACTGCCCGAACGACGCTAACAGCCCGTGGTGCAACTCCATCTGCATTCGAACGGCGATGCATCCCCGCCCCGGCGCTGGCCGCGTTGCTCCTCCCTCAAATATTGCCCATATTCTCAGTCGTCGCGCCTTGCCATCGGGGCGCCTCGCCATTCTCGATGCGACGATGGACTTGCACCACGGGCTGTTAGAATGGCCGCTACTCTGGAGGTAACGGAATGAAACGGATCCTCGTCCTTGCGGCGGCACTGACGGTCGCGACCGTAGCGCCTCGCGCGCAGACGTCCACCGGCGAGCTCGGGACGATCAATTTTCCCACGTCGGCCAAGCCGGCCGCGCAGGCGCCGTTCCTGGTGGGAACCAAGGCGCTCTACAACTTCGAGTTCGACATCGCGGCGGAAGCCTTCCAGCAATCGCAGAAAGCCGACCCGGGTTTTGCGCTCGCGTACTGGGGCGAGGCGATGAGTTACAACCACCCGCTGTGGGCGCAGCAGGATCTGGCCGCCGCACGGCGCGCCCTCGAGCGGTTGGCGCCGACGGCCGCGGCCCGGGCCGCAAAAGCGCCGGCGGGCAAAGAGCGCGATCTGGTCGAATCATTGGACGTGCTGTTCGGCGCCGGCGACAAGCTGGCGCGTGACATCGCATACGCCGGCGTCATGGGCAAGCTTCACGCCAAATATCCGGCGGACGACGAAATCGCATGCCTGTATGCGCTGGCGCTGCTTGGGACCGGGCGCCCCGGCGTCAGCAACACGCGCAACGCGATGCAGGCCGCGGCGATCTCGCAGGAGATCTTTCAGCGCAACCCCAAACACCCGGGAGCGGCGCATTACATCATCCACTCGTTCGACGATCCCGATCACGCCATCCTGAGTCTCAACGCCGCACGCGCCTATTCGAAAATCGCACCGTCGGCCGCGCACGCGCTGCACATGCCGTCGCACATCTTCGTCCAGCTCGGCATGTGGGATGACGTCGTGGCGTCGAACATCGTCGCTTACAAGGCCGCTGTCGATCTGGCGGAAGCCAAGAAGCTGCCGCGCGGCCGCGAGGATTTCCACACGCTGTCGTGGCTTCAGTACGCGTACCTCCAGCAGGGGAAGTTCGAAGACGCGCAGAAATGCGTCGACCAGGCGAAGGCGGTGGCCGACAAGGACACGGCGACCAACGTCCGCGATGGCTATGCCTCGATGAAGGCGCGGCAGGTGGTCGAGAGCGAGCAGTGGGAGAAACTGGCGCTGCCGACCGGCGCGGTCAAGGACGGCGGGGCGCCCGGCTACGACGGCAGCGCCGCCTATGTGTTCGCGGCGGGCGTCAGCGCCGCCAACCTCGGCGATCTCGCGACGGCAAACGTGGCGCTCGAAAAGCTGAAGGCGATGCGCACGCAGGCCGAGTCCGGGTCGAATGCGTATCGGGCGCGGCCGTTCGCCGTGATGGAAAAGGAAGTCGGCGCCGTGATCGCATACGCGCAGAAAGACATGGCGACCGCCGAGCGGCTGATCAAGGAAGCGACCGCCATCGAGATCGCCCTCGATGCGCCGTCGGGTCCTGCCGATCCGATCAAGCCGTCGTTCGAGCTGTATGGCAACCTGCTGCTCCACTTGAACCGTCCGGCCGAAGCGGCGGCGCAGTTCCAGCAGTCGCTCAATCGGATGCCGAATCGCCGCGCCGCGCTGAAAGGCCTCGAGCGCGCGACGGCGACGAAGACGACGACTGCAGGACAGCCGTAGGGGCTGGGGGCTAGGGGCTAGGGGCTAGCTGTAAAAGAGACTCCTTGTACGCTCGGAGGATGCGATGACGACAACGCGACGTGTGGCCGTGGCGGTCTTGTGCGCAGTCGTGGCGGCGATCGGCGGCAATGGACTTCGGGCGCAGGAGACGCGCTCCGACACGCTGCTGACCACCGAGCACTGGCTGGATTGGGAGCGCGTCAGCGACGCCCAGATCTCGCCGGATGGGTCGCGCATCGTGTACGCGCGCCAGCACGTGAACCGGCTCGAAGACAAGTGGGACTCGAGTTTGTGGATCCTCAACGCGGATGGATCGCAGCATCGGTTCCTCGTCAAGGGATCGGCGCCGCGCTGGTCGTCGGACGGTAAACGGCTGATGTACCTCGCGGACGGCGAGCCGAAGGGCTCGCAGATCTTCGTGCGTTATGTCGACGCCGAGGGGCCGGCGACGCAAATCACCCATATCACCGAGACACCGCGCAACGCGCGCTGGTCGCCCGACGGCAAATCGATCGCCTTCTCGATGTTCGTCCCCGACGCGGAGAAGTGGACGATTTCGATGCCCGCCGAACCGAAGGGGGCCAAATGGACGCCCGCGCCGCGGGTGGTCAGCACGATCCACTACCGGCAGGACGGCGTCGGTTATCTCGAAGACGGCTACACCCACCTGTTCGTGGTGCCCGCCGACGGTGGCACCGCGCGCGAGCTGACCAAGGGCAAGTGGAGCGCCGGCGCGGGCGAGCTGCGCGGCGGCGCGTCGATTGACTGGACGCCCGACAGCAAGTCGATTGTCTTCGACGGCAATCAGTCGCCGGACGCCGACATGCAATATCAGTCGTCGAGGCTCTACGTGGTCGATGTGGACAGCGGCGCGATTCGGGATCTCGTGGCCAAGCCGGGCAACTGGGGGAGGCCGGTCGTCTCGCCCGACGGTCGCACGGTCGCATTCACCGGCTATGCGCCCAGCGGTCACACGCACACGGTCAGCGACCTGTTCGTGATTCCTTTGAGCGGCGGCGGCAGCGACATGCGGAAGATCAGCGGCGATTTCGACCGCGATCCGATCAACCTGCGCTGGGCGCCTGACGGCAGCGGGTTGTACTTCGACGCCGACGATCGCGGCGCTAGAAATATCCAGTTCGCGTCGATCGTGGGCGGCGTCAAGGCAGTGACCGGCGGCCGACAGATGCTGTCGTTCGACTCCGTCTCGAAGGATCTCGTCGCGGCCGGCGTCGTCTCCGATCTCGATCATCCGCAGGACGTGGTCAAGGTCAATCTCCGGCAATCCGGCCCGGTCACGAAGCTCACCGACGTCAACGGCGACGTGTTGCGGGGCAAGCAGCTGGCGAAGATCGACGAAGTGACCTACACCTCGACCGGCAACGCGAAGGTGATGGGCTGGATCGTCAAGCCGCCCAACTTCGACGCGTCGAAGAAGTACCCGCTGATTCTCGAGATTCACGGCGGACCGTTCGGCAACTACAACGTTGGCTTCAACTACATGTTCCAGAACTTCGCCGCCAACGGCTTCGTGGTGCTGGTCACGAATCCGCGTGGCAGCACCGGCTACGGCAGCGAGTTCATCAACGGCATCGATCACAACTATCCGGGGCCCGACTACGACGACCTGATGGCGGGCGTCGATACGGTCGTCGGCCGCGGCTACGTCGATACCTCGCGCATGTACGTGTCGGGCTGCAGCGGCGGCGGCGTGCTTTCGAGCTGGGTGATCGGACACACCGATCGCTTCGCCGCGGCCGCCGTGCGCTGTCCGGTCATCGACTGGCTGAGCATGGCCGGCCACACCGACATCCCACTCTTCACCTACAGCTTCTTCAAGAAGCCGTTCTGGGAGGACCCGTCCGACTGGCTCTCGCACTCGTCGCTGATGACGGTCGGCAAGGTCACGACCCCGACGCTGCTGATGACCGGTGTGCTGGATCGGCGAACGCCGATGCCGCAGACCGAGGAGTACTACGCGGCGCTGAAAGTGAAAGGCGTGCCGGTCAAGCTGCTGCAGTTCAACGAGGAATACCACGGCACCGGGTCGAAGCCGTCGAACTACATTCGCACGCAGCTCTACATGATGAGCTGGTTCAAGCAGTGGACGCGTGCCGCCAGCGGCCGCGCGACGACGACCGCGGCGCAAGAGTAGGAGCGCGTTGCGAAATCGCCGGCGCCAGGTTGATTTCGCAACGTGCCGGGCAAATCACGAGAGGACCGTATGCGACGTCTGACAGTTCTGTCCGTGGTGTGCGTGTGTCTCGGCGCGGTCCTCTCCGGTCAGCAACCGTCTCCGGTTACTGCCATTCGCGCCGGCCGGCTGCTCGATCCGGAAGCCGGCCGCATCCTGACCAATCAGGTCATCCTCGTCGAGGGCACGCGGTTCCGGGATGTCGGACCGAACGTCGCGATCCCGGCGGGTGCGCGGGTGATCGACCTCTCGCAGATGACCGTGCTGCCGGGGCTGGTCGAGGCGCACAACCACCTGGCGCTCACCTACAAGCCGGAACCCGAGAGCAACATCTACTACTACACGTACGTCCAGGAGTCGACGGCGCTGCGCGCCATTCAGGCGGCGTCCAACGGCATTCAGATGCTCGCCTCCGGCTTCACCATCGTCCGCGACATGGGCAACAACGCGCTGTATGCGGACACCGCGCTGCGGCAGGCGATCGAGCAGGGCTGGATTCCGGGGCCGACGATCATCAATTCCGGGATCATCATCGGCGGCATGGGCGGTCAGTTCTTTCCGACGCCCGAGATGGCGCAGCAGCACAGCATCGTCTATCCCGAGTATCTCGACGCCGATACGCCGGACGAGATCGTCAAGGCGGTGCGTCAGAACGTGCTCTTCGGCGCCAAGGTGATCAAGATCTGCGTCGACTGCAAGCCGTACGGCTACACCGCCGACGAGATCCGGCTGTTCATCCGCGAAGCCGCCAAGGTCGGCATGAAAGTCGAAGGCCACGTCCAGACGGTGAACGGCGCGCGGAACGCGATCGAAGCCGGGATCTGGTCGATCGCGCACTCGACCGGCCTGAACGAAGAGATGCACACGCTGATGGCGCAGAAGGGCATCTGGCGCGCGGGCACCGACACGCCGGACGGCCTGGCGGGACACCCGGTCTCGCCACAGGCTTATCAGCGGACCGTGGCGAGCCTGAAGGACGCCTACGCCAAGAAAGTGCCGCTGACGTTTTCAACCGACGCCGACTACTACGTGGCCGGAAAGACGCGCGGCGAGCTGTGCATCGAATTTCTCAAGACCTGGAAGGATGCCGGCATTCCCAACGCAGACATTCTGCGCGCGATGACGATCAACGGCTACAAGGTCAGCGAGACGGAAAAGACGCGCGGCCCGATCAAGGCGGGGCTGTTCGCGGATCTCATCGCCGTGCCCGGCAATCCCATCGACGACGTCGACGCGCTGAAGAACGTCCAGTTCGTCATGAAAGACGGACAGGTGTTCAAGAAAGACGGCGTGATGACGCCGGCCGCCTTCTTCCACGGCGGTCCGGTCAATGGCTGGCGTATCCGCTAAAGTTAAAAGTTAAAAGTCAAAAGTCAAAAGTTAAAGACCTAAAGTTCCGAAGTGTCCGACGAGCCGCGGTTCCTGGAGCTTTGCAACGCGTCTGTCATCCTCGGCAGCGCGCGGGTGCTCGACGGCCTGACTCTCAGCATCGACGTCGGACAACACACGGCCATCCTCGGTCCCAACGGTGCGGGGAAGTCCACGTTCATGCGGCTGCTGACGCTGCAGCTGTATCCCCTGATGGACCGCGACAGCGCTGCCGCGGCGCGCGAAGACTCCGCCACGAATCGCGAAGGCGCCACCCAGCGCGAGGGTGTCACGGAGCGCGAAGGCTTCAGCCGAGCGGCCGAGGACGACCCGCCACCAATTCGCCTGTTCGGGCGCGACCGCTGGAATGTCTTCGAGCTGCGATCGCAGATGGGCATCGTGTCGGCCGACTTGCACGATCGGTTCGTCCACGGCAACTCCAATGGCGTGGTGAACGCGCTCGACGCAGTGGCGTCCGGGTTCTTTGCGACTCATGGCGTGTTCGCGCACCAGCGCGTTACGGCCGCGATGCGGGCCCAGGCGCTCGAGGCGCTCGATCGAGTTGGGGCGGCGGCTCTGGCGACGAGAACGCTCGACACACTGTCCACCGGAGAAGCGCGCCGCGTGCTCATCGCGCGTGCGCTGGTGCACACGCCGAAAGTGCTGGTGCTCGACGAGCCGACGCGCGGGCTGGACCTGGTCGCGCGCCACGCCTTCATGGAGCGCGTCCGCGATGTGGCACGGCAGGGCACGACGATTCTCCTGGTCACCCACTATGTCGAGGAGATCATCCCCGAGATCGATCGGGTCGTGCTGCTGGCGCGCGGACGCATCGCGTTCGATGGACCGAAACGCGACGTGTTGACGGGCCCTCGCCTGAGTCAGATCTTCGCCGGACCGCTGATCGTCCACGAGTCCGCCGACTACTTCCACGTCCGCGTCGACGCAGGAGGAAGGTCCGGCTAACGCCGGACACTACGTACCGACGCTGACCACCTACCGACTGGCCGATCTCGGTACCGGCACCGGCGCATTTCGTACGTGGTGTCCGGCTTCAGCCGGACCGTGCTATCGTTCGCATCACGGCCGCGCAGCGCGGTCGTTACCGAGTGTCCGGCATGACGTCCGGAAGGAGCCCGCAATGCACATCGTCGTGTCCGATTCGGCCGCCGCCCGCCTCGATGCGGCGCGCCAGTTCACCCTTGCAGTTCCGCCGGCCTCGGAAGTCCTGATTGTTTCGGCGTCGCGAGGCGCCGCCGACGACTTCGCGCGCCTGGTCGCCCGCGGCCGCGGCGCGACGTTCGGCCTCTATCGCTTCAGCCTCACGCAACTGGCCGCGCGGCTCGCGGCGCCATTGCTGGCGCGACAGCGTCTCTCAGCCACAACCGCGCTCGGTGTCGAGGCGGTCTCGGCGCGAGCGTTGTTCGACGCGGACCGGGACGGCGCGCTCACGTACTTCGCGCCGGTCGCGCGAATGCCCGGATTCCCCCGCGCGCTGGCCCGTTCGCTCGAGGCGCTGGCCGTCGCCGCCGTCGCGCCGCCGGCGCTGCGTGTCCTGCCCGAGGCGGGCCGCGATCTGGCGGATCTGTTCGAGCGTTTCGATGGGCAATTTCAAGCGGCTTCGGCGGTTGACCGTGCAGCCTTTCTGCGCGTCGCCACCGAAGCGGCGGCCGACGGGGCCACCGCGCATCCGCCGGCTGCTGCCCGCCTCGTCCTGTTGGACGCGGCGATCACCAATGCGGCGGAACGCGCGTTCGTGCACGCGCTGATCGCTCGCGCCCAGGACTCGCTCGTGACGATCCCCGCCGGCGACGCCACGACTCTCGAAGCCCTCAGGCCGCTGGCGCCGCCAACCATGCTCGATCGCGGCGAGCCCGCCGGTCTCGGCCGCGTCCGCCGCCACCTGTTTGCCGAGACGGTGCCGCCTCCGGCGGATCCGCTCGAGGAAGTCGAGCTGTTCTCGGCGCCGGGTGAAGGGCGGGAGGCGGTCGAAATCGCCCGCCGGGTCCTGCGCGAGGCGCGCCGCGGCGTGCCATTCGATCGGATGGCGATCGCGCTCCGCGCCCCGCAGCACTATGCCGGCCTGCTGGAACACGCGCTCGAGCGCGCCGGCGTACCGGTGTACTTCGAGCGCGGCACGCGGCGCCCGCATCCTGCCGGCCGCGCGTTTCTGGCGTTGATCGCCTGCGCGCTCGACCGATTGTCGGCGCGCCGGTTCGCCGAGTACCTCTCGCTGGGACAGGTGCCGGAGACAACTGCCCTCGCCACGACCGGCGCGTTTCCGACGTCGAACGATGAAGTGTTTGGTGCGCTCGGCGAGCGCGCGGAGCAGCAGGCCGCGACGTCACCTGATGAAGAAACGATCGACTCGAAACGGCCGGACACGCCGACGCGCCGGGCGTTTCGCGCGCCGTGGAAGTGGGAACGCCTGTTGGCCGAGTCGCGCGTCGTGGCCGGTCAGGATCGGTGGGAGCGCCGCCTCAAGGGGTTGACCCACGAATGCGAACTGCAGCGCCGCGAGCTCGTGCGCACCGAACCCGAGTCGGGCCGGATCGCGCAGCTGGAGCGGAAGATCGACGACCTCAATCATCTCGCGGCGTTCGCGCTGCCGATCATGCGGACGCTGGCCGCATGGCCGGTACAGGCGACGTGGGCCGAATGGCTGGACCTGTTCGACGCGCTGGCGCCACGCGTGCTGCTGCGGCCGGACCGTGTGCTGCGTGTGTTCGCGGACCTGCGGCCGATGGGCGCCGTCGGACCGGTCACGCTCGACGAAGCGGCGCGAGTCCTTGCGAACCGGCTGTCGACCGTCGAAGCCGACGCACCGCTGCGCCGCTACGGACGCGTCCTGGTGGGCAGCCCCTCGCAGCTGCGCGGCCGCAGCTTCGATGTCGTGTTCATCCCCGCCCTGGCGGAGCGGATGTTTCCGCAGAAACCGCGCGAGGATCCGCTGCTGCTGGACGAGGCGCGGCAGCGGCTCGACGCCGGGCTGCCGCTTCAGTCGGACCGGGCGGACATGGAGAAACTGCAGCTCCGCCTTGCGGTCGGAGCGGCCGAGTCCCGTCTATACGTGTCGTTTCCCACCGTGGAAGTCGGCGAGGGGCGGCCGCGCGTCCCGTCGCTCTACGCGCTCGAAGTGTGGCGCGCCATGACCGGGCGCGTGCCCAGCGCCGACGAGCTGCAGCAGGCCGCCGCTCGGGCGTCGCGCGCCACACTCGCATGGCCGGCGCCAGCCGACCGGGACGAGGCGATCGATGCGCTCGAACACGATCTGTCGACGCTGCGCGCCCTGGACAATGAGCCGGATGCCAGCGCGCGCGGCCGCGCCCATTACATCCTGCAGCTGAACGAATCGCTGCAACGGTCCGTTCGCGAACGGTTCATGCGCGCCAAGCCTGGCTGGTCGCGTTGGGATGGCATCGTCGCTGCGACTGACCGGCTGAAGCCGATTCTGTCGGCCCACCGCTTGAGCGCTCGGCGGTACTCGCTGTCAGCGCTGCAGAAGTACTCCGTCTGTCCTTACCAGTTCCTGTTGAGCGCGATTTACCGGATCCGGCCGGCGGAGGATCTCGAGCCACTCCAGCGCCTCGACCCGTTGACGCGCGGTAGCCTGTTCCATGAAATGCAGACGGCGCTCTACCGCCGCCTGCAGTCGGAGAACGCGTTGCCGGTGACGGAATCCAATCGCCTCCACGCCCTGGCGACTCTCGACCAGGTGGTCGAACAGATCGCGGGACAGCAGTATGAACTGCTCGCGCCCGCCATCGATCGCGTGTGGCACGACGAAATCGGCGCCCTCCACCGCGACCTGCGTCTGTGGGTGGACGAAATCGCCCGCGCAGGAGGCGAGTGGATGCCGCTGCGCTTCGAATGGGCGTTCGGCTACCAGGACGGCGGCGCGCTCGCCGTCGGGCGCGATCCAAGCAGCCGCCGGGAGCCGGTGACCATCGA
>Ga0070671_100001665_pt1 | contig 16820 bp, 12 predicted proteins | sample KBSS73metaG_FD_65341 | JGI IMG/M metagenome (GOLD analysis project Ga0070671, IMG submission 65341) | Switchgrass rhizosphere microbial communities from Kellogg Biological Station, Michigan, USA - KBS S7-3 metaG | ecosystem: Host-associated > Plants > Roots > Rhizosphere > Soil ...
GAGGAACGCCTCGGCAACGAAAAAGTTGGCACAACGCTTCGAGGTATCGGACCAGCTTACGAAGATAAAGCGGGCCGCCGCGGAATTCGCACCGCCGACGCCCTCGTGCCGGATGTGCTGAAGTCTCGAATCGAGCGCAACCTCGAAGACGCTAATCGAATCATCGAAGCCTATGGCGGCTCTCGATTGAATCCCGGCGAAATCTTTGACGAGATGTCGATGCTGACGGAGCGTCTCGCTCCTTTCATCGCCGATACAACTCACTACTTGAATGTTGCTGCAACTGAGGGCAGGTCGATTCTTTTAGAGGGGGCGCAAGCGACGTTGCTCGACGTGGACCATGGCACATACCCATTCGTAACTTCTTCAAACACAATCGCCGGAGGCGCAATCATTGGAACAGGTTTAGCGCCGCACCGACTCAACGGTGTGCTCGGCATTGTACGCACGTACACGACCCGTGTAGGTGAAGGGCCATTTCCGACAGAGATGGTGGCAGGGGAGGAAGAACTTGGACAGATGATTCGTGAGCGAGGTCGTGAGTATGGTGCCTCGACCGGACGTCCCCGACGGTGCGGCTGGTTCGACGCTTTTGCAACTCGCTATGCAGCTGAGATCAATGGTTTCACATCAGTTGCTCTTACTAAACTTGATGTTCTTGATACGCTCGACGAGATTAAGGTGTGCGTCGGATACAAGTTGAACGGCAAACCTTGTGAATCGCTGCCTGCTGTGTCCCAGGATCTGCGCGGGATTGAACCCGTCTATGCAACACTGCCTGGCTGGAAGAGCTCCACTTTGGGAATGACGGAAATGAGTTCCCTACCCACCGAGGCAAAGGCTTACGTGAACTTCCTTTCTGAACAGATTGGAACTTCGATCGGTTTGGTTTCCACCGGTCCCGAACGTACCCAGACAATCATCGTGCATGACTCAGCGTTAGGCGGTTGGTTGAAAGAAGGATAAAGCCCAGGTATCACCATCGCGTTGGTATTGACTCTTTCTTCTGTTGTGGTGCGACGCTCTGTCCCACCGGTGGGCGCGCCAATCAAAGAGGTGGAAAGTAATTCATCGATCGGTGAAGAGACTTCCAATTTTCCAGAGAGAACAACCCAGAAAACCGCGAAAATAAAATCCAAAAATCCCTTTTGGACATTTTAGATGCTCGTAGGTAAAATCCTTCGCACCCTAATCATGTGGGCCGATAGCTCAGTCGGTAGAGCAACTGGCTTTTAACCAGTGGGTCGCAGGTTCGAGTCCTGCTCGGCTCACCAATAGGGTCAATAGTTTAAAGACAATCACAATTCACACGTGATTGTCTTTTTGCTTTTGGGGTGCGAATAGGGTGCGAAACTTTGAGTTCGGGCGGGGTCAGAGTGAGGTTGCCCCCTTGATTGGTTCACCAATTTGAGCCTCAAGAATGCGAACCGGTGACGCTGGAAACCAAGTTACTCTGCATATCGATATTGAGATAATGATTAAAGAGAAGATCGGAGGGGTGATTTGCTCACTAGAATAATAAGGAAACGAGCGTCACCAGCGTCACCTTTTTAGGTGATGTGTGTTTCAGCCTTAATATCTTACTAATATTAAAATGAGAACCTACTGGGTATTTCCCCATTTAACAGAGGTCTCAAACTCGCTGTCCGACCCAATCTATGTCATTGATCCAACGGTGGTTCGCTAACTAAGTGGACCAGACACTCTCATCGCTTTTTAATTCCTAGTCCGAGGAGGCATGGAATAGATGTGCTGGAGTCGGTGGGAGCGTGCCGCCCGTTGCGGTGGTTACCGAAGTGGCAACTAGCGTTGAGCCGTTACGCCATTTGATTCGATAATAAGCTACGCGGTCCGGAATCACTGGAATGTTGAGCGTGCAACCAGAGGCGCAACCGACTCCCGTAAAAGTATCTGATGCAAAAAAGTAGGGAGCATTGCTCGTTGCTGAAACGCAGACTTCATTGCGTGACGCACAGTTGAAACTTGGGTTGTAACCAAATTCAATGATCGCATTATCTGCGCCCGCCAATGCCGAGACGCTAACTGCTGTTTGCTGGAAGGTATTGCGGTTAATGCTGTCGTAGGTCGGGAACGGTGGGGCTTTAACCTGCCACACGTTCTGATTACCATCTGTGCCCCAGACTAGGAAAGCAATCCAGTTTCCATTCGGCGAGGCTTGCCCGTTAGCAAACGCCCCGATTTGTTTGTAGCCCGCTAGACCATGAGTAAGAGCGCGAAGATATTTACCATTGGAGTAGGCTTCCGTCAGTCCGATCTGAAGCAAGTTCTCTGTACCCGAACCCGCGCCATTGAAGATGCACAAAGCTGAACTGGTCGTGTTGGTTGGGGCTATATCCGAGGGACAAGTGGAACTCGTACTGAGGTTTGGCCCATTAACGTAAATGTCTCCTGCCGATGAACCTACACGACACTCGCCCGCTTTATAAGCAATACAGTATTTGTAGTTGTCAGCACTTAGACCACCAATCGTGTTCCCCAATGTCGGATTGCTCGCGTCGAGTCCCCGATGCGTTCCCAATACGGCCACAATCGGCAACGTCTTAATGTCCACCGTCACAGGCAGCGTCACCTTGAACAGTGTTCCAGTCACATTGGTGACACTCGACGGGATAGCTTCAGGGTCTGAGTAGGGATGGATAAAGTCATCGCCCCACACCCGCTCGCCTGAACTGGCATTGATTTGGTGAGCAGCAGCGGCGTGCATCATGCCTGCGTTACCACCGTAGTTCTTGGTCACGCCCCCAAATGAAGGTGAATTGCTGGCAACTAACGGACTCGGACACGAAGCAATCGCGCTAGTCGCGCACGTTACCCAACCGGAACCAATCTTGCGATCATCTGCGCCACTCTGGTGTCCATTGATACCATCATTGTTCGCGGCCACACTTGTTCCCGTAGGATCCGCCAGAAAGTCCCACATCATGATGGAAGCATTAGTGAAGTCGGTTGAAGCATGGCAGCGGCAACCAGCTCGCACATTTGCTCCACTCGTATGCGCTGCGGCTACCGTACCTGCCTGCGCTCGTAAGACAGTCCAAGTTGTGCCCGAAGTGTTTGAGACAAGGATCATATTCTCTGAATCAATCCAAATCTCATCTCCCGCCGCGAATGCTCCTAATGTCGTATCAGTCACATCGGCTACCGGAGTATTGCTTGCCAGCACTAATGACGTAACCGCACTGTTGATGCTCCCTGTCAGCGTCGTGATGTAGCCATTCGTGCCGCCCGAACCTGCGCCCGAGCCACCAATTAGATCGTGGTTTTCCCAACTCACTCGATTAGTCGAATTGAGTAATGGTTGAGACGTGTGATAGCCGCACCATCGCTGGTTCGTTGAACCTGCATTGCCTGCCCGCAAGTACATCGGGGCCAGAGCAACAACCGTGTTGGTAGAAATCTGGTAGACACCCACCCATGAATAAGTGTTCTGCTGCCTGCGTGCCGCAGCAAAAACTAAATAGTCGCCTTGTACGTTGGTATAAAAAAAGGCACTAAACTTGGTCGGGTCGTAGGTCGCATCAAACGCTACCATCTTATCGGTAAGCGTAGTGCCGGAAGTTAAATCACTCCATGTGCATGAAGCTGTAGTTCCGTCAGCCGGAACACTCTGTTTGTAATAACTATTTCCACTCGCAGGTAAGAGACATTGCCACACATGGGCTTCATTCGAGTCGTCTAAAAATACACTAAAGACTTTGCGCGGGTCAGTGCCGGAGAGTGATGAGAGCGCGTGAACGTATTTATTCGATGAGTAGCCACTGGTTCCCGAAGGCAGTTGCATATAGCCCAAGTGCCGCGAGACTCCCGTGGTGGTATTGACCCAGTAAAGGCGCGTGAACGAATCAGTAGTTAGTAACTGGGCCAGATAGCCGACATTGCCTGAACCATCATTGATGGTCGTAGAGGCTCCGGGCCATGTTGTCCACGGCCATTGAGCACCATTCTCGTTAAACTCCATTGATCCTGAACCAGCAAAGGAGTTGTCGGCGGTGATGGAAATCTTACGCAACACGGTGCCGAACTGTGGGTCAATCGTTTGCTCGTTACGATTGGTTGCATCAAGGGTAGGAAATCCATAAACACCCGCTGCCGTGGTCGGCATTGGTTCGTCATAGGTAATTCCCAACGGTCTGTTGACGGTCGCAATCGAGCCTGTGCCCGTATGAGTGCCACAAGTCACGCGAATGTAGTGCGTGGTATTGACCTTCAACACCCGTGGATAGGTCTTTCCGTCTATCGCCACTAATGGCGTGACTCCATTCGGTTGCTGAAAAGTACCCGCGACAAAGGTTCTGGAAGTTGTGCCTGCCCCCAATGCCCCAGAACGACTGTCACTATTGCCACTGGCAAACAAGGCAACATTGACATCATTCACCACGGGCGTGTAAGACGGATCTTCACTGACCTCAACGGTGCAAGGACTGGTATTAGGCGCGGTATAACTGATTACAATCTGTCGAGAGGTAGCGGTCAGCGTCAGGGTGATGTCAGCTTGGGCACGCGCCGGAATAACAATCAGCCCGACAACAAAACCTATCGGGAACAGGATTACGGCAAGACGCAATGTTTTCATTAGGTGATAGTAGCCACGCCGAGCATTTAAGTAATAAAAAGCCCACATTCGATTCCTTGTCCTCGACCCATCAGCTCCTCAGTCACTAAATGGTGGTACATGGTTTGCGCGAACATGGTGAATATGTACGTATAACTTAAGGAATAGGTCGGTGGTGACTCGAATGGATGGACAGCGCGGAACTCTGCTACTCGTTGAAGACTTCGAGAATGCACGGGCTGGCTTAACCTTGCTTCTGCAGTGCGATCACTACCGAGTGCTGGCTGCGGCGACTGTAGAGAAGCCTTAAATATTCTAAAAACGGAGTCTCCTGATTTGATCCTAATGGATTTAGGACTTCCCGAACTCGACGGATTGGAAACCATGCGTCGAATCCGTGCGAACGAAGCATTTCTGGACGTCCCGATTATCGTACTCACTGCCTATCTGAGCTCTTTTCAGCATCAGGCTGCTTTATCAGCGGGAGGTAATTTCGTTTTGGAGAAACCCGTAGATTTTGAGGAGCTGGAGAAACTCATTCATAACATAATGAAAAATAGGTTTAGAAGGCATCGTGGACGCCTCTCGTCAATAACTAACGCCACTGCGGTGGCATCGTCCTTCGCCTACAGAAGTAAGTAAAAACTTATAGAGACTGGTTAACGCATCAACTTGGATTTTTCAACCCAGCGGGAAATCTAATTCGCGCCTCAGCGATCAACCGTCCTACCTCGTCCACCAGAACTTCTAAGTCCACTGGTTTGACAAGGTAGCCCTGTGCTCCAGCCACAATAGCTTCTTGCTTATCCGTTTCGTACGCTGCGCCAGAATAGAAAAGAATCGGAGTACATTGATTGAATTTGCGAAACTCCCGGGTTAAGCCTGGGCCAGTGAGTGCTGGCATCCAGTTATCAACTATGAGCAAATCAAACTGCTCACGTTTAGCGATTGCTAGTGCATGTTCGGCGCTGGCTGTAACTGTGACGTCGTATCCTGCGTGCCCCAGTAAATCACCAGCAAGTCGCTGGAATCGGGATCGTCTTCGGTACAGAGAATTCGACCTAACGCGACGGGGGGAGTTTCCATTGATACACCGTAAGATTAGACGTTTTCAGCAGGGAAGATTCACTGAGTTTTGAAAGTTGTATTATGCACGTGCCGCACCTTGGCAGGTATCACGCCGTTCGTTTTGGACATAGGTAACGTTCTATTTCGTCGGGATCATAGGTCGCAATGTGATGGCACTCCACACAACGGAACTTATAAGTTCGTACAAGCTCCGATTTACCTCTTGAAACATCGTGATGAAGGGGCTGTCTATCCACACCTCCTAACGAAAGCACACATCTAAAAAAGAGAGCTAGGGTGCGAATAGGGTGCGAACCATGCGCAACTACTGAAAACTACTGTCCGCGAATGTAACGGTTTTCTTAGGAAACGCGCAACAACTCGCAACTACTAAAAGCTAGTAAAACGGTATTTTTCTGGCTTTTAACCAGTGGGTCGCAGGTTCGAGTCCTGCTCGGCTCAAATTCTTAAAATCAATAACAAACAATTTTGAGACCGGGGTGTTGCGAGACGCCCAACCCCCTTGCCTGGTTTGATCGAATGGGCAGACAAGTTGGACCCGTGGGTGGGCCTGGCTTTGCGGCTCTTCGTCTCTCGCCTGACGAGAAACATATCGCGCTTCAACGCTCAGATGTCGCCCGCGATGGCCGTTTTCTGGTCAACACACTGTTGGAGCAGAACGAGCATGAATTGGATGACGGACTTGAAGCGATGACGATTGGGCTCGCGTGCTTCACAGTCTTTTCCAACCATTCAAGCGCCTGATCATTCCCTCCGACCCGGCCATAACCGTTTAAACGAGATCGAAACCCACTTTATAGAGAATTTAGAAATTCCTTAGAGCGACTTTAAGACTACCCGCCCTTACTGGAGGTAGTGTGCCTGATGAGGGAAGTCACTACAGCTCATTTTCAAGTGGGCAGCTTGAGGATCGAACGCATTTAGACCGTGCGTCCGCCCGCCCTGCAATTAATCCTGCGAATGAAACGGCTTCCTCCAGATTTTGACCATCACGTACCCAATAAGGAGTCCCTCTTATCCACCCAGAACTAATCGAACACTAGACGTCGGATTCCGATTAGTAAGAAAAGAGACTCCAAGTTGGCACTCACTACTCCTGAGGTGCTCATCATGAAAAAGTCGTCCAGGCTCATTCGATTCCTAACCTGCTCAGCTACACTAATTTATCTGATTATCTTCCCTCTGAAGGTATCTACTTCTGTCTCACGTGCCGCCGCACCTCCCAGTTCGGAGGCGCTCACGTGGACGGCCCTCAACTCCGGCCTCAGTGACCTCGATGTGAGAGCGTTGGTAGTTGATCCTTCAAACGCGTCGACTATCTACGCGGGCAGCCGCGGCATTTTCAAAACAATCGACGGAGGTGCGAACTGGAGCGTTGCGGGGCTCTCTGGCTCCCCGATTGTTGCGTTGGCGATAAACCAGTCAAACCCGAACATCCTCTTTGCCGGCATTAATCTCGAAGGTCGCTGCGACTGGTTTCAGCAACGTTTGTTCAAGAGTATTGACGGAGGCGCGCATTGGAGAGCCCTGGCTACGAACATTAACGGCTGTGACCACATCGATGCGCTCGTCGCCGAACCCACCAATCCGCGCACACTCTACCTGGCCGACTTCGATCACATATTTGGCGATACGTGGGCTCCGCTCATGAAGAGCACGGACGACGGAGAGTCCTGGGCACCGCCGTCCTTTACTCCTGCCTTCGCCTCCATTGTGGTTGATCCACGCGAGCCCGCCACCATCTACGCCGGAGGTTTTGACTTTCACTCTTTTGTATACCCAGGCTGGGATGATCGACACGGTGTATTCAAGAGCACTGATGGTGGCAAAAACTGGAACATCACCGGCTTGATGAACAGGGGAGTCAACGCTTTGGCGATCGATCCACTGCGTTCAAGCACGCTCTACGCGGCGACCAGCACTTTTTCAGGCTATCCATCGCGCCCAGACAGTTTTCAAGGGTTATTCAAAAGCACTGACGGAGGAGCTAGTTGGTTTTCAATCAGCAACGGCCTTTCGATTGGCGACCGACCCATTTCCACCATCGTGCTCAATCCAGATAATCCCTCTGTGCTTTATGCCGGGACAGCCGGCGCCGGCGTGTTCAAGAGCAGCGATGCCGGCTCGAGCTGGACTTCATTCAACGACGGCTTATCAAACCTGAATGTTCGAACGTTGGTGATCGCCCAGGGCAATCCCCATACTATTTTGGCAGGCACGGCAGGCGGTGTCTTCAAAATCACTGATGCCGCAGCCCCCACTATTAACCGCATCGACGACGCCCGGTCCTTCGTACAACAACACTATCGCGACTTCCTCAGTCGAGAACCCGATCAGGCGGGCCTGGAATTTTGGACTAGCGAGATCACGTCTTGCGGTTCCGACGCGGAGTGCATTCAGGCCAAGCGCATAAAAGTCTCCGCTGCGTTCTTTCTCTCAATTGAGTTTCAGGAGACTGGTTATCTGGTCTACCGGATGTACAAAACTGCGTTCGGCAATCTCACGGGGGCTCCAGTGCCGGTAAGAAACAATGAGTTTATGAACGATACGAAGCAGGTGGGGCAAGATGTTCAGGTAGGCATTGATAATTGGAGCGCTCAACTGGAAGCGAACAAGCAGGCGTACACTTTGGCCCTTGTGCAACGACCAGAATTCCTGGCCGCTTATCCAAATACGCTAACTGCGACGGACGTAGTAACGCAGTTGGATTCAAATGCTGGGAATGTCTTGTCTACGACGGAGAAAAGCGAGTTGGTTGGGATCCTTGGTTCAACGCCTGCAGACGCGACCAAACGGGCTACGGTGTTGCGTTCAGTAGCTGAAAATTCGCAGCTCCGGATAGAACAGTTCAATCGAGCATTTGTGCTGATGCAGTACTTTGGGTACCTGCGACGGAACTGTAACGATGCGCCTGATTCTGATTTCAAGGGATACACCTTCTGGCTGAATAAGTTGGACTCGTTCGGTGGAGACTTCGTCAGTGCAGAAATGGTGAAGTCGTTCATCATCTCGGAGGAATATCGCCAACGGTTTGGACCGTGACAAGATTCTGTCGGTAAGGTATTGGACCTTTGTAGGGTATTGTCGGGTTAATTCGGAAAGAGATGATTTAGCCTATTCCTGCTGCATACGTCTTGGATGTGCACTACTGTCTCTCGCTACCTCAAAAGTATCAGAACAACCGGACGGAGAATTCACATCAGCTGAATAGGTTGCTGTAGAAAGCAATGCGCGGATTCAACAGCGGACACGCGCAGTGCTTTCTCTCAGTCTTCGGGATTATTGCTCCAGACATCGGCACCAAACTTGGTCGGTACGAAATCCGCTCTAAGATCGGCGAGGGGCGAGTTGTATCTGGCGCAGCACTCCAAGCTGGATCGCAAAGTTGCGCCGAAGATTCTGCCGGTAGACGTTTCGGCGAACCGAGATCGATTGGAACGTTTATCCGCGAGGCAAAGTCAGCAGAAATGAATGAATGTCCAAGCTTTGAAATTTCCGACAGCCTCACACTTCTGGTCCAAAAAGCAAAATACTCGTTCACGAAAACATTTTGTAAACGCAATGCAACACCAACGAAAGCTGGTCCAAGTGGTCTGAAATGTGCTGTGTCTTCACTCAAATGTTTGCGATCAAAGGCAACAGTCCGATCTATCACGTTGTTAGCACCGGTTCAAATATTACGGTTTGCGGCCTGCGCTTCACCACCGTACCTTCCGGATTAGTTCTTCATGCCATAAAAGTAGAGCCACCAGAACGTACACTCTGTAAAGACTGTGAACGAATCCGAGACGGGCAAAGTAGTGGTCCGTCAGAATTCGAGAATCCACAGTCATAGTCTCGGAGTCTCATCGGAATCTCGCCGCGACCACGGACCATGAATCCGAAAGTTTTCGGCTAGCGCTAGCCTTCAGCGCAGCATTTTGTCCACTGCCGTACAGACCACGCCATCAGAATTCTGGAAAATTCCGTCTTTTCACAGCCGAACAAATTTAGGTTTGGTTCCAAACATGAATTCACCGGAACTTGCTTCAGTTCGGCTCTGTCTGCATTTATACTCAGAGAGATAGTATAGAGCGTGACCCCCAAACGACGCATTCTGTGCACGGAAGACGATAAAGATACTCGAGATCTGTTTTCCATCATCTTGCAAATGGCAGGCTACGAGGCTGTTTGCGTCGAAGGAGCTGAAGAAGCGCTCGAGCTGGCACGCTCGCAAAAGTTTGATGTTTACCTGTTGGATAATGGGTTACTGTCCGGGACCGGATCAATACTGGCCGCGGAAATTCGCGAGTTCGACAGCGTGACACCTATTCTGTTTTGCTCGGGCGCCGCCTATGAGTCCGATATACAAAACGCTCGGCTCGCAGGTGCGCAGGGATACTTGGTGAAGCCTGTCGAATGCGAAGTCTTGCTTGCAGAAATTGATCGACTGCTCAGTAGATCCACACTCCAGCGTTACGAAACTCAGCAGTCATAATTAAAAGATTCGAAATGTACGCAGAATCTACCAAGCTTCAGCCTGAACGCTCCTCAACGACTGAGTGGCACTCCATCCGCCGAAATCTGGCAGCCGTCTATCACAACAACCTTCGCTGTATTGCCGGCGCTCGCGTGCCTGAGGCAAACCGGCGCGAGGGCAGCGGCGGTTATCCACTGTGCGGCAGATGTGACAGGCTCAACAAGCTCGATGCGTTGAGAAATAGCTAGTCAAGGTACAAGCCACTAACTGCCGTTTAACTTCAGACCACCTCTGTACACACACCAAGCGTCCGTTTGTAGACACTGTCTCAACCCGACGCTTTTGTTACCGCAGAAATATTGATTCTTCACAGCAGTCTTGCCTCGGAACACTGCTTGCCATCAGCACTATCGAGACCGATGAAATTTGACGGCTAGTCTTCAACGCTGTCTTGTTGGTCCAGGCAGTCGATGTCCCCCCTACGCGAACTGTTTGTACCTTCCTCAACAGGGCTCTTTAAGAACCGAAACCTCGCACAAAAAGTGGTTCTTACCCTGCGCTCAAGTTCCCGACCCCGGGATTAACTCAATCCCGGTCTTCAAAGCTTGCGCCGTCCTGCTTTACCCACTTCCCTTTTCGCTTACGAGGACGCTCACATTGCCCTCGTTAAGGAGGTATTCTCATGGCCATTCCGATGCAAGGCTCTTGGACGGTATCGGTTAAATCCAAAAGTGCTGACTTTCCCCAACGCTTCGTAATTGCTGGCGCCGACTCGGGCAACGGAACCTACGCCGGTGCTACTGCCACTGCTCCCGTTCTGGTAACCGGACAACATTGGCGAATTCAGATTCAGAACAATCCGGGTGGCGGCTTTGTCGACTCCGCCGACCAAATCAAGTTTCCAACGATCTCCGGTAATCAATATCACTTCGATATTGAGAGCAACGATGCTGGCGGCGACGATGACTTCAACGATCTGGTCCTCACGTGCTCAACTCCAGTTACTGCGACAGACTTTATTGTTTACGGAAACGCACGCTCCTACAGCGGACGCTGTTTCCTTCCTTGTTTGCGCCACTGGCTGATCATTGATACAGATCTGACGCTCAAGTACGCACTCACTTATCCAGCGATACGAAAAGCGATCGAGCAGCTTTATCCCGACCGCGCACGAGTTAAGCCAATTCCGCTTCCAGATCCGCCGCCATTTATACCGATGGTGATTCCCTTGACAGAGGATCGCCTGATTCCGGATAAGCGCGTGCAATTTCTGCGTCTACCAGAACAACAGCAAAAGCGTGATGTAAAAGCGGCGGACCAAGTCGAACAGACATTGTCACTTCGAACTGCGGCGCTTAGTAAAGCAGGTGGCGTTCGCAGACTGGAAGTTGATCGCGCGGCCATTGGCTCGATCATCGACAAAATCTATCCACTCTGTATTACGGAATCACTGGCTGGTTATCCAATCCAGTTTGAAGAATACGATCGTACTATCGCGGAACTCGGTGGCGGAGCCTACTCAGGTACGGGATCGAGAGAAAATCTCGGACAAGCAGTGACCGATCGCAATGGCAACTATGTCTTCCGCTTCACTCGCTCAATCGGACAATTTCTCGAAGAAGCCGATGTCGATGTTGCCGCGGGTGAAAATGAAGTTGCCCAGTCGATGCCTGATCTGATTGCGAAACTTCTCGACTCTATGGCTCCGGGCGGTGTCGCTTTCGAAAGTGCCCCTTACTGGAACGTTCCGGTGTTCAAACGCATCGATCTCTGTTTCCGCCGGCCGGCACGAACAGGTTGCCAGGGTGGTCGCAATATCCAGGCATTGGGTGCAATTCGTTTGGGAATAGCGGCAACCGTGTTTGATTCAGATGGACGAATCACTTGCACTGATACAACGCTGCCTGACGTACCGCAGGCTCGTTGTGCCGCATGGGGTGGCGCAGTTCGTCTCTTCGGTTGCTTCATTGGAAGTGGAACGCCTGTGACTCAGTACACGATTCGCCACCGTCGTCGAGTCGGTTCAGGCTGGAGTTCGTGGGAGTTTTATCAGGAGGGTATGTTTCTGCAGAAGATCGGATTTCTGCTACCACAGCAAATTGGACCATTTGATCGAAATTTAGAAGTTGTCAATGGCTCTCCCTTCGTTTCTGCGAAAGCCTACGACAACATTGAAATGAACTTTGCCTGGGCGGCCTCAGACTGGTTTCTCAAAGCAGTGATCAGCACCGGTGGCGGTTCGCCTGCGTATGCCCCTTCGCCAGGTACAGTTCAATTCCAACTTCAAGGTTACGACGCTACAGGAAATTTCGTGGTTGGCGCCACAGACATGGTGACAATGTATATCGACAACCGTGGTATTGATCTCGACCTGCCTTCCGTGCAAATGGGATCGCAAACCGGTGGCGACTGCGCGTTGTTTGATCTGAGCGGTGAACCGAACCCTGCGGTCTTAACGGTTCGATTTCAAGCCGTTCAGAACGAGGGCTTCCTTGGTTCGTACGGTCTGACTGTGCGCAAGGGAAACATCGGCACGTTTGCGATCTCTCCGACCACTGGACCGTTGGGTGAGACAAGTGGAGCGCTTTCGAATTCGTATACGCATGGTGGTACCACTCCATGTAGCGAACTTTTCGGAACGCGAGCACCTGATGAACCTCTCGCTGTGGGGGATTACGTGACGGCTTACATCACCCCCACGACAGGAAACTGGCTGGCGCCAAATCAAAACTTCTGCACGTTCTCGGTGAACGTGAGCGCCACAATGCGACGTACCAACGGTTACAACTCGGCCGAGGATAGCGTTGGACCGATTCAATACTTGCTCGGTATTCAACAGTAACGTGCAAATCTACTTGTTAATACTGGGCATACTTTCCGTATGGAGAGTAACTCATCTGTTCGTCGCTGAAGATGGGCCATGGAATCTCATGGTCCGTCTTCGGCGGCTTGCAGGCGCAGGTTTCTTTTCGACACTACTGAATTGCTTTTATTGTTTCAGTCTGTGGGTGTCAGTTCCAATGGCCTGGTTTATCGGAGCCGACTTGAAAGAGCGACTGCTACTCTGGCTCGCGCTCTCTGGTGCGGCCATTCTATTGGAGCGTGTGACAGAGCGAACCATTTCAGGTGATCAGACAATCTATTACGAAGATCCGGAGGACAGTGATGGGATGCTGCGGAAATAACAGGCGACCGGCACAAGTGGAAACAAACGAGCCACAACCCGTTCGCTTCACACCACCGACGCCAACTACTCATTATTTTAAATACGTCGGTAAAACTGCACTCACAGCGGTTGGGAATGTAACGGGCCAGCGATATCGGTTTGCTTCGCCGGGTGCTGTCATCGCGATTGATTCGCGCGATGCGCCATCGATGGCTGGTGTTCCGAATGTTCGAAGGACGCACGGAGCTGAGTAGATGTATTAGTGAACGCAATTACTCCAAAGTCAGCAGTACGATTTCTGGAGGAACTCCAAACCGAATTGGCATGATGCTGGTACCGATTCCTGTAGTTACGTAAACCTGATGGCCATTTTCAAATACATCGCCTTGAAGATAACGCTGACCGTAGTCTGACGATTGAACTAAACTTCCAACTAAGGGAAGTTGCACTTGCCCACCGTGTGTGTGACCAGCCAAAAGTAACTGGACTCGTTGAGGAACACGAGGAAATATATCGGGGTTGTGGGTCAGCGCGATTACTGGAGCGTTGATTGGAGTTTTAGCAATGGTGGCTTCAATGTTTTGCGGACGTGTCCAGTAATCAGCGAGACCGACTAACCAAAACGAAGACCCACGCGTCTTTATCTCAACGACTTCGTCATCCAACACCTTTATGCCATTCGTCTCCAAGCCACGTTTGACTCGGTGACCGTCCCACCACCAGTCGTGATTTCCAAGTACTGAATACACGCCTAACGGCGCGCGAAAATCTTTCAAAAGTGGTCCAAAAACTTCCGGCACGACTCGATGACTTATCCATCCCTCGCCTGACATGTAATCCCCAAGAATGACGATGAGATCAGGATGAAGTTCGTTGGTGCGTTCAACTATCAACCGCAACTTCTTGTCATCAATAAACCAGCCACCAACATGCAGGTCTGACAACACGGCGATCTTTAAACCGCGAAGCTCGACCGGCCAGTTCTCGATCTTGATCGCTTTTTCTTTGGTAACAAGACGTGCTGGCTCTAACATCGACCAGCAAATAAGCAAGGACAGTAAAAGTGGAATTATTGCCAGCGCCACGCGAATTCGCTTCGGCCATTTCGGAGTTTTTCCCCATTGAGCGGGTCCAGGAAAACGGCGAACTTCGTGATACAGAAATAAGACTGTTCCGAGGAGAACTGCGATCGCGATCAAGTATGTTATGGACATTGAGAATCAGAAACTTGAAAGCGGAAAGTGAATCCAACCCCGCCACAATCAGCTTGGGCCTCCAGGCAGCTCACCGACACCCGACCTACAACATTCTAAGAAAAACGAGATCTCGCACTTCCGTAAAATTTTGCAATCCAGCAATTCCCTTACGCTGTTCCAAGCATTTCGTTCCACGTCACTAGCCCCGGGCTACAGTTTTTCAAAGAAGTTTGTTTACGAAATCCAATCTTCAGATATTATGAGAGTCTTCCTAACTAGATGACTCAAATAACTGAGGATCAAAAAGACGCTCCACTGCTTCGCCGCTTCGGACTAGTTCAAGCGACCGCCTTGAACATGTCTAACATGATCGGTGTTGGCCCATTCATAACCATCCCGCTCTTGATGTCTGCGCTCGGCGGTCCGCAAGCAATGTTTGGATGGCTGGTCGCCGTTCTGATCGCTATCCCTGATGGCATGGTATGGAGTGAACTGGGCGCCGCCATGCCCGGCTCTGGTGGCTCATATCTTTATTTGCGCGAAGCATACGGTCGCGAGAAGTTTGGCCGACTGTTAGCGTTTCTTTTCATCTGGCAGTTCATCTTAAGCGGACCTCTGGAGATTGCTTCGGGATACATCGGGTTCGCACGTTACACCGGTTATATCTGGCAAGGCATAACGACACGCCAAACATTTCTCGTCGCGATTATTGTCGGCATACTCAATATCGTTTTGCTCTATCGAAAGATCACGTCGATCGGGAAGATCACCGTTAGTTTGTGGATTGGCACGTTGCTAACAACACTCGCTGTTATCGTCACTGGAGTGCTGCACTTCAGCGCCGCTCGCGCGTTCGACTTTCCACCAAATGCCTTTAACTTTTCCATCGGCTTTCTTTTTGGATTAGGTGCGGCGTCGCGAATCGGAGTCTACGACTACCTTGGCTATTACGACGTTTGCTACATCGGCGATGAAGTAAAGGATCCGGGCCGCACGATTCCTCGCTCGATCATCATCAGCGTTGTTGGCGTCGCCATAATCTACTTCGCTATTAATCTTTCCATCATTGGTGTTGTGCCGTGGCGCGAATTTGTTCCGTACGATGCTCATCCCGAGGCGGGATTCATCGTGTCGGTAATGATGGAAAAAATCTATGGTTCAAAGATCGCAGTAATTTTTACCGCGATGGTGCTCTGGACCGCCTTTGGTTCTGTCTTCGCGTTGCTGCTGGGTTATTCCCGAATTCCATATGCAGCCGCGATCGACGGGTACTTCTTCAAAGTGTTTGGTCGATTGCATCCCACAAAGCGATTTCCGTATGTTGCCCTCATCGTGCTCGGGATTATCGCAATTATCTGCAGCTTTTTTTCACTTGATATAGTCATCGACGCATTAATCACCACACGCATCCTCGTGCAATTCATAGGTCAAATTTTTGCTGTCATGCTGCTACGTAAGAATCAACCTAATATGGCTCGCCCGTACAAGATGTGGCTTTATCCACTGCCGAGTATTATTGCTTTGGTGGGTTGGGTTTTTATTTTCGCAACGGCGGATGCGAAAGTTATTTTGCTTGGCCTGGGAACGCTAGCGTTGGGCGCGATCTTTTTCCTTATCTGGTCCTGGCATTCCAAACGCTGGCCGTTTGCCTTACAAGTTTCCGAATAGATTCTCCATTCGATTTGCTCCAGTTATGAGGGCTCGTCCTACCAGGAGAAAACATAGCGAGCTAACAAAAGTCCGTGGACCACTCAACTTATTAATCCAAAGGATTCCAGATGACCAGACTTTTTCTTTTCGTAACAATGGTACTGCTCATCGGCTTAGGCGGATCGGCGAAAGGACAATCCATGCGCGATGAAACGCGGAACACAAAAACGTTTCTCCGTGATAGATGGCAAATACAGTCCTCAACTCCGGTCAAAGAAACAGGCGAAGTAATCTCGAGCGCAACGTTTCAACCTCGGGGTTGGTATACCGCGACGGTTCCGTCAACAGTTGTCGGAACGCTGGTAGAAGACAAGGTCTACCCGGAGCCGTTCTTCGATCAAAATCTCCGCCAGATTCCGGGTTGCAACTACCCAATAGGTGCAAACTTCTCGAATCTTCCCATGCCCGACGATAGTCCGTTTCGATCATCGTGGTGGTACCGCACGGAATTTCGTCTGCCTGCAAGCTATGCGGGCAAAAACATCTGGCTTCATTTAGATGGCATAAATTTTCGCGCGAACATCTGGCTCAATGGCAAACAGATCGCGACAGCAAACGATATAGCCGGAACCTTTCGCGTATATGAATTGAACATCAAAGACACGGCGCGCATTGGAGCTTTGAATA